>JACCDZ011936892.1_pt1 | contig 34570 bp, 26 predicted proteins | sample 7449551 | NCBI WGS metagenome assembly JACCDZ01 (sample SAMN15323452, study PRJNA562643) | freshwater metagenome | isolation source: river surface water | place: USA:Blue River Watershed | collected 2017-08-18 | reverse complement strand
CTATTGAAGGAGCAACTGCAGTAGTTACTGCTGTAAAAAAACAAGGAGTATATCAAATCAGTACTGATGGAGGATTATTAAAAGAAATTGTAGTATATGATATACAAGGGCGCGAAATCTTGAAACAGAAAGAAATTAATGCTTCTACTACTTACTTAAATAATTTAACTGCTACTAGAGGAATCTTTATTGTTAAAGCAACTACAGAAAACAATACCATCAATACCATTAAAATTATTAACTAAACCTTAAATACGATTATCATGAATAGATATAATTTATTTCTTGCCGCCTTATTTACTTTATTAGGAAGTGCTGTAACTTTTGCACAAGGATTACCACCCGCTGATGGAGATGGAGTCCCAGTAGATGGTGGAATTACTGCACTTTTAGTAGGTGGAGCTATCTATGGAGCTAAAAAATTAAAAGAAAGAAAACAACAAAAGTAATTCGAAGTACGATTCACGATTGTATTGTTTCTCTTTGTCAAAGTTTTGAACTTTGACAAAGAAGTGAAGAAAGACACGAAATACAATTCACGATTTTGAAACAAAGCAACAAGAACAGCTTTACAACATGAAAAATAGTATCTTACGCTATTATCAATCATTTTTGAATGAAACTCCTGCAACAATCAGAGTATTTTTAAGAAATGCTCTGATTGTATTTGCAGTATGGAAATTGGTCTATATAATTTTTTTATTAGACAATAGAATCCTTGATCGTCCTTTAACTAACCACATAGGGAAAGGAACCGCATGGTTTCTTAACCACTGTACTCCTTTAGAGGGTTTTACTGCTACAACAATTACTAAACCTTCTATATTTGAGGGACAACTACAATTTTCGGAAGTCTCTCAGGTACGCCATCAAGGGGTAGATATTTTATTGATTGCAGACCCTTGCAATGGACTAGAATTATTAGTTTTATTTGTTGGATTCATTTTATGTTTTCCTGCATCTATGGTAAAGAAAAGTATTTTCATACTTTTAGGCATTGTTATTATTGACCTAGCAAATATCTTACGATGTGGAGGGTTAGTATTCTTAAAAAGATACTACGATTATGATTTATTCCAATTTGCCCATCATTATGGGTTTAAAATAACCCTCTATGGAATCATTTTTATGATTTGGATTGTATTTACTAAAGAGATTAAATTCAGAAATAGTGTTCTATAAAACCGACCGTCATCGTTTTATAATGGGTTTGATTATTATTGTAGTAATCTATTCTGCCTATTACATATATTTTGCTGATTCTGAAGAGGCAGTACTTATTCCTAGAAAAATACGCCACATCATAAAATTTGGAACTACAATTCTCGTATACAGTGTTGGTTCTTTACATTTAGGGAGATTACATGAAAAATGGATGCCTATGTTGTGGCACTTTGTCCACATATCTCTATTGGTAACCATTACATCCATTGGATTATATGATTGGACTTTTGGAATGGTTTCACAGCACACTAAAGATGTAGCTCAATCTATGCAAGAATTCTTAATATCTCCCGTTTTATATGTGGGTATGGGTATTTTAAATAGCCGTTTTAAAACCCAACCTAAAAATTAATACTCCTTATTTCACCATTTCTTGAGGAGCACAATTAATTTCTGTTGATCTAACAATAGTGTTTTCACTATCACTATTATTTACTTGCAGCAATTGTAATTCCCCAAATGAATCCGAAATATGGAAGTTAGGTAATTCTGTATTAGGATTAATCCAAGTAATCCATGTGGGCTCATAGCCACTATTTTCGTCTTTTTTATTGTATTTTGCTCTAAAAATACCTGCCTCAATTATACCATCATCACTTATTAAATCAAGTCTTTTTAACGATTTTATGCTAATTGCGCCTTCAACCGTAAAACTATCATCTGCTATCGATGATTTTACTAATAAATCTTCTTTAGGCCAATCCCAATCAAAATCAAATTGTTTGTCTGGAAAGGCTTTAAAATCCATAATTCTTGCAGAGGGATCTATTTCTAGACAATAATAAGGACTCAATGTATCATCCTTTCTGAAGAAAATCTCTACTCTATCCGACTCACCAATACTTGTAAATGTATCATCAAAGGTGTTAATATAAACGGACTTATCGAATACTTTAAAACAAAAAAACAAATAGGTTCCGTCCCATAATGCCTTAAAATTGATTTCATCAGCCTTATCAGAACTCCAAGGCGAGATAAACTGGTCTAAAACTTCGGCTTTATCCCAGCAAGAAGCATCTCCTCTCCCAGTTATAGTAAGTGTATTATCACTAATTAATTGAACTTTATATTTATTTTTCGTTAATTTCATTTATGCTATTTTTGATATGATGTAAACCAGAAATCTCAATCCACTTTTTGCTAAAGGACTATCAAACTGAGAATTATTAATAATGAGATTAGTATTCAAACAAACACAAAATCATTAGTGAAATCACATCCAATCGGTTAATAAATTATCAATTATCTTTTTTTAGGCTAATCTTCTCTTCCTGCAGCAATACGCTGTAATCTTTCTTTTAATTCAGGTTTTAGTTTCCCTGTTATATAGTAATTTCCCAAATTACCTATCATCCAATTGGGCACTATTTCCTCAATACTAAGTGGTTTTTGATTGGGTGAATTAATCACCTCATCAAAACGCAATGCAATCCCTTCTATAGAATTATAGTAGCCCGAAAGATTAGAAAGACTATTTTGGTTGGTTGAAGTTTTAATAAAATTCAGCCCATTTCTATTGATAAAATCAGGTTGACTTTCCTTAAGCCCCGATAAAGTTGGCAATCCTATTTGAGCGCCCCAATAAGTATTGTTAATCCACTGATTCTTTCTATCGAAATCCATGTGGTCATCCTTAAAAAAAGGATAGCTATTTTGCCCACTATTAGAGAAGGTATTTCCAATAATTGTTATATGATGTGGCACATCATAGGCTAGATTGTTTTCTTTAGACAACTTTTTTCTTTGGTCTTCCAAAGGATTGAAATGGATGGAATACCCATTATTATTTACAAACATATTATTTGCAATAATGCTATTAAACGCCAAGGCATGTTCTGTCCCTTCAGCACCTGGATTTAAATAAATAGCGGCATTGCCTCTCGACTCAAGTGTTTTTGAAAGACTAAAATAATTCCCCGCAATAATATGCTTACTACCCCAAATAAACATCCCTCCGTAACCATTATATTTTTCATCGTTTGACAAAAAGAAATTGTTTATCGCTACTTGTTTGTCTCCATGACGAAAATTCAGTGTTCCTTGACAATTTATAATTGTATTTGCATAAAACACATTCTCCATGGACTTACTAGTAATTATCTCTGACTCTGAATCTTGTCTAATAAAAAGATTCGATTCAACTAAACAACGACCAAGAGAATTTCTATAATACCCAATTCGAATAGCACCTCCGGCATTTCCTTTTTTCTTAGGATTAGAAAAAAAACAATGATCGATTCGATGGTACATTGGGGGAGCAATTTCTTTATTTTCTTTATCCGGTGATTTTCTATTGTTTAGATTAATAACTTGGTCAAAAGTTAGTTTATTGACAAAACCACAATGATCTATACGGCAATGAGTAGGAACATTCCCTTTTTCATCTAAAGAAGTGGTGATATAAGCCGAATTCGCTTCGTCAAAATTGTTAAATAAACAATTCGTAACCCTGCAATAACTGGAATAGATAGCAATTAGTCCAGGTCCGTGTGATTTCCATTGACTAGGATTACGATTTCCATTGGTAAAATAGATTCCATTAAGCTCTGTATATGCTCCATACATTTCAATCTTCGCATCTCCACTAAAAATTACAGTTCCTGGAGTCTCTGATACTAAAACTATTGGACTAGTCGGACTCCCTTTTTGATGAAGAGATAACTTAATATCTGTATACGTTCCTGGTTTAAAAAATAAACTATCTCCTGGTTTTAATGCATTTGCTACTTTATTTACATCTGAAGAGTTTCCAATATAAATTTTTCTAGCAAAACTATTTGTACTAATGGCAACCAATAGCACTAATAAAAAATTATGTATACGCATCATTGACTTCTTTTTTAACTATGCTATTCAACTTATTTAGTTGGCCTAAAATTCTTCTTTGTCCGATTTCCCAACTGCATACCACTTTAAAGGAGGCAATTGTTTGGTCCAATTCATATATTCTTTAGTCATACTTTCAGAGATATTTTTCTCTGTTTCAAACAAATCTTTAGTTTCAGAAATATCTGTTTTTAAATTATATAACTGAGGCTTTGCTTTTGGAAGAAAAACCATTTTATAATCTCCTTTACGCATACAACCTTTATCAGTGTTTACATACCAAAAAAGGGAACGATTATAATCTTTGTCCGAAGGATTGCTAATCATCTTCATAAGGTCCTTCCCTTCGAGTCGAGAATATTCAGGAGCCTTTAATTTTGCACCTGCTGCAGTTAAAAAAGTAGGCAAAAAGTCTAATGTGGTCACCGGTGTTTCAAAAACTGTTCCTGGCTGTATCTTATTTTTCCAGCTCATAGCCATGGCTACCCTAATACCTCCTTCGTACACATCACTCTTCATTCCTCTGAGCGGGTAATTATCTGCAAAACTATGTTCAACTTGTCCGCCATTATCGTTTGTAAACACAATAATGGTATTTTCAAGTAAATTCAATTTTTCAAGCGTTGCATATATTTTTCCTATATTTTCGTCCATATTGTAGGTTAAAGCAGCATTTAATGCCCTATTACGATTTTTTAATTCTTTAGTAAATCGTTCTAATAATTCTGGCTTTGCTTGTAAAGGTGTATGGGGGGCATTGAATGAAACAAATAAATAGAATGGTTTATCTTTATTTGCTTTAATAAAATCTACTGATTTATCTCCAATTGCATCCGTTGTATAAGGAATAGTCGAAGCATCTAATTGCTTTCCATTCTCTTCAATAATTCGTTTTTTGTCTACATCATAAGCACTGCTACCCCAAAGAAATCCCCAGAAATAATCAAATCCTCTTTTATTTGGATGAAATGGCGCAGATAAACCAAGATGCCATTTTCCAACAATTCCTGTTGTATACCCCAACGGTTTTAGATAATTCCCTACTAATTTTTGATTTAGAGGCAATCCAAGGCTGTCAAGAGGAAGATTGTATTTCACACCTTGAATAAAATTAGTAGTATGTCCAAATTTTGCTTGATAAATACCTGTTAGAATTCCTGCTCTAGAGGGACTACATACAGCTCCGGTAACATAACCATTAGTAAATTTAACTCCTTCATTTGCTACGCGGTCAATATTTGGAGTGGCTATAAGTCTTGATGATTGAAAACTAAAATCAGCATAACCCGCATCGTCAGAAAGTATAAAAATAATATTAGGCTTTTTCTGTGCTTGTACGACACTACCAAACAGAAAAAAAACACTAACAAAAACTTTTAAACTCATTTTAAAATCCATAATTATTTATATTAAAATTATTTACTAGATAGGTAAAATAACCTATCATTATTTCTTTTTTATCTGAACGAGTACCAATAGAATCACTTAACATCTGCCACACACCTAAATCCAGTATGTTCTAAGCCTGTATCTGGTGATGATTTCATTCTTGCTGTAACTCTATATCCTTTACAATAGGACGCATTACAGAGAAATGAGCCGCCTCTAACTACTCTTTTAGGAACTGTTGGCTCCATAGGATCATAACTTGTGGGAGGACCCTTAGGAGATTTTGTAATTCCTCTATTTGAATCCGTATAATAATTCGCATCATACCAGTCACTACACCATTCCCAAACATTTCCAGCCATATCATATAATTTATAGCCATTTGGCGCAAAAGATTTCACAGGTGCAACTCCCTTAAATTTATCAAATGAAGTATTTAAATACGGGAATTTTCCTTGCCAAATGTTTGCTTTCGCTCTCCCTTGTTCAGGTTCTTCATTACCCCAAGAATATTTGGTATTGATTAATCCTCCTCGAGCCGCAAATTCCCATTCAGCTTCGGTTGGTAGCCTCTTTCCACACCATTTAGCATAGGCATTAGCATCATCCCATGAGATATGAACTACTGGCAGATTTTCTTTCCCTTTTATATTGCTATTGGGACCTTGTGGGTGTTTCCAATTGGCTCCTTTTGTCCAACTCCACCATTGAGAAGCATCATTTAAACTTACAGGTGTTTTGGTAGGCACAAAGACTAATGAAGCAGCTACTAAAACACTTTCATCTGGTTTTGGTGTATTAGGAGGCAATTGTTTTTTGATTTCTTCCCAATTAGGTTTTATTTCGGCGGTAGTTACATATCCTGTTGCTTTAACAAATTTTTCAAATTGTTCATTTGTAACTTCTGTTTGATCCATCCAAAATGCAGGTATCTGAACCTTATGTTGCGGATATTCATCAGGTCTGCCTTCATTGTCTGAAGCCCCCATACCAAACTCTCCTCCAGGAATCTTCACCATTCCTTCATGAGATAAAGCGATAGCATTACCCAAATCCTGTTTTTCAGTATTCCCTGCGTAACGAGATGGCAATGAAGATTCACAACTTTTAAAATGCTCATTCACTTTAGATGTTGTTTCCTCAGCTTTTTTATTGCATGCTAAGACTGTTACTACTAAAAAACTAGTTAAAATCTGATTCCATTTCATTTTGGACTGATTAAGAAATTAAACTACACTAAATAAATTATCTATTTATTTTTAATCTTCTGCAATGCATCAACTAATACTTTTAACTCCTTAGGATGTGATTTTGCCAGATTAATTTTTTCTCCACTATCTGTACTAAGATTATACAATTGAGGTTTTTGATTGTTTCCTAATTCAGTATTGGTTAAAACATTCATAGCGGGAGCATCATTAGGTTCTATATATTTCCAATTGTCTTGTATAATTGCCAATGCATCAAAGCCTTGTTCTACCAAATTCGTTCTACCTTTTGTTGATTTTCCAGACATTACCTCCCACATATCTTGTCCATCTAAAACTTCTGTTTCTTGTAATTTTACTTGTAACATTTTAGAAAAAGAATGGATTAAATCTATTTGGCAAATTAATGCAGAAGAAACCATTTGTTTTGCTATTCCTGGTCCACTTACAATAAAAGGAACTCTAGTCCCTGCTTCAAAGGCACTATACTTTCCTCCTCGAAATATTCCAGAAGGAGTATGACCATTTAACTTTGATACGGCCTCATCTTGATAACCATCATCTAATACGGGTCCGTTATCACTACTAAAGACAATAATTGTATTTTCAGCAATATTTAGACAATTCAATTGCTTCATTATCTCACCCACAGTCCAATCCAATTGCAAAATTGCATCGCCTCGATAGCCTAATGAACTCTTCCCTTTAAACATAGTGGAAGGCATTCTAGGAACATGAGGTTCTGTCAATGAATAATATAGAAAGAATGGATCGTTTTTATTGGTCTCTATGTATTCTTTTGCTTTGGACAAAAAAGTCAACGGCATTTCTTCATCAGTCCATCTCGCCTTAACTCCTCCACTCATATAGCCAATTCTTCCTATGCCATTCACAATAGTATTGTTATGACCTTGACCAGGAGAAGACTGCATTTTTAATAATTCAGGATGTTCAATACCTGTTGGATCTGTCCCTATTTTTTGTTTATAATCTACTTTTATAGGGTCATTTCTATCTAACGCTACTACCTTATGATTCTCAACAAATACCGAAGGTACACGATCAGCAGTTGCTGGAAAGATAAATGAATAATCAAATCCGACTTCATTCGGGCCTGGTTTTAATTCTCCATTCCATTCTTTTTCCAAAGTATCCCCAAGGCCTAAATGCCATTTCCCTACAATTCCTGTGTTATAACCAGCTTTTTTAAATAAAGATGGCAAAGTGATTTTGTCTGTTGGAACTATCAAAGCGGCATCTCCTGGCAAGATCCCTGTCCCTTTTTTACGCCATGGATATTGACCTGTCATTATCGCATAACGAGATGGGGTACATGTTGCTGAAGTGGAATGTGCATTAGTGAATTGCAAGCCTTGTTTGGCTAATTTATCTAAATTAGGAGTTTGTATCTTTGTAGCTCCATAACAACTTAAATCGCCATAACCTAAATCATCTACTAGAATAAAAACTACGTTGGGTCTTTGCTGCGAAAATATTTTTCCAGCAAGTAAACACATTAATAACACAAGTTTCAGTTTATTCATATCTTAAGCCCTAAATAATTGATACTACCTAATTTATTTGTCAAGGTAGTAATTTCAGATTAATCTTCGTTTGACGGTTTCCCTATAGTTGCTAGAATTCCTCCATCAACATAAAGGATATGTCCATTGACAAAATCACTAGCTTTAGAACTCAAAAATATAGCCGCTCCTTGTAAATCTTCTGGGTCTCCCCAACGAGCAGCTGGTGTTCTGCTTATAATGAATTCATTAAATGGATGTCCGTCGACTCTAATTGGAGCTGTTTGACTCGTTGCAAAATATCCTGGTCCAATTCCATTGGTTTGGATATTAAATTTAGCCCATTCTGTAGCCATGTTTTTGGTTAACATTTTCAAACCTCCTTTTGCAGCAGCATAAGCACTTACTGAATCTCTTCCTAGTTCACTCATCATTGAACATATATTGATTATTTTTCCTCCTCCGCGCTGAATCATTCCCTTAACTACTGTTTTTGAAACAATAAACGGACTGATTAAATCTACTGTTATTACTGCGGTAAAATCTTCAACTTCCATTTCAATAATAGGAGTCCTTTTGATAATACCCGCATTATTGATTAAAATATCAATAGGACCCACTTCAGATTCTATTTGTTGTATACTCGCAATTACTGCTTTTTCATCAGTAACATTAAACACATATCCATAAGCTTCAATCCCTACTGATTTGTATTCTTGAATAGCCTTGTCTAATGCATCTTGTGAAAGGTCATTAACTACAATTTTAGCACCTGCATGACCTAAACCTTTAGCCATTGCCATTCCTAAACCATGAACACCACCTGTTATTAATGCTGTTTTCCCTGTTAAATCAAAAAGATTTATCGACATATTTTCTTTTTTTTATAGTTATTAATTTGTTTTATTTAAAATCCACAATCAATGGTAATTTTAGCTCATTGGAAAAATTCTCTAAATAACTAAACCATTCCTTAGCATTACGAATATCTCCTTCTTTATCCCAAGCACCTCCAGTGTAATAGATAATTGGTTCATTATTTTTTACAATAGTCTTAGCTAATAATTGGGTAGTATCTATCATCATTGTACTTACAGGAGTTGATAAAATAGACCCTACAGCTGTTGTACCATCTGGCCCATGTGTAGGCTCCCAATACCCCATAATTCCTTGTTGTTCATTTAATAATATAATTCCTGCTTCAGGCCTTTTAACAATTCCGACAACAACAGGAAGTGGATTAGCACCCTCGTATAAAAAAACATTCTCTATGCGATTTAGACGAGAACCTGCATCTAGTGAGATTGTTTTTGTCGCTTTAACTTTTATTCCTCCTGCATTCCAAGTATCGTAACTCAATGTAAATGAAGAACGTAAAGGCCCATTGTCTAAAACTCTCCATTGGTAATAATTTCCTGAATAACGAATCGTATCATTAATAAAAGGCGCCATATTACCCGCACCTAATGTATGCCCAACGTGATAATAATCCATCCCATTACCGTGATCTACATGATAATCTCCTGACTTATATCGTTCATTAATAATCATTTTATTGGTTCTCTTTACCCAGATATCAATCCCATAAGCATCCTCCTTTGTCTTCTCAATAGCCTTGCCATAAGTACGAAAAGCAATATGATCGTTTTCCCAGGCAAAATCATCTTTGCGCTCAGGAACAAATCGGGCATACGTTTTTGTTTCAAAAATTTGAGGTTTCCCTTTTTGTAAAGAAATAGAAAGAGTTGATTTAGCATTTACATCAACTTGAATTAATAAATTTTGAATATTCTTACGACCTTGATACTCTAACTGAAAAGGAAGTTGTTTTTTTGTTTTTAGATTTAGCACTATAAAATTTGTGGTATCTATTTGAGGGTAACGAGATAGGATTGATTCCCATTTTATGGATACAATGGATTCTTTTCTATTAGAGTTTGAATTATTTTTAATATCAATATTTACTTTATTTTGAGCCAAAAGACTTCCCGAAAAAATAAAAGTAAGTACTAGAAGAAATTTAAATGATTTCATGTTTATTATTTTAAATCTGTAATTGCACAATGATCCATATCTCCATAATCTAAATTCTCACCAGCCATTCCCCAAATAAAAGTATAATTAGAAGTTCCAGATCCAGAATGGATAGACCAATTTGGAGATATCACAGCTTGTTCATTTTGCATCCAAATATGCCGGGTTTCTTGTGGTTGCCCCATAAAATGACAAACACTTTGATTGGCAGGGATTTCAAAATAGAAATAAGCCTCCATGCGTCTATCATGAGTGTGAGCAGGCATCGTATTCCAAACACTACCTGTTTTTAATTCGGTCATTCCCATTTGAACTTGACAAGTTTGAACCACACTATTTACAATCAACTTATTTATTGTACGGTGATTAGCAGTTTCAAGAGTACCCAACTCTACGATTTCAGCTTCTGATCTAGTGATTTTTTTTGTTGGATACTTATGATGAGCTGGGGCTGAATTGAGATAAAATTTAGCTGGATTAGTCGCATCAATTGATTTAAACACAACATCTCTAGTTTCTTTACCTATGTAAAGTGCTTCTTTAAAATCAATTTCAAATTCGACTCCATCGGTAACTACTATTCCCTTTCCTCCAATATTAATTAACCCCATTTCTCTTCTTTCCAAAAAGTACTGCGCTTTTAAATCACTTGGATTTGTCAATACTATTTCTTTTGTTTTGGGCATTACCCCGCCAATTATGAATCTATCATAATGTGACAAAGTAAGTCTTATTTCATCCGTACTAAAAACTGTTTCAATCAAAAAATTATCTCGTAATTCTTTGGTATTCATTTGTTGTGCTTCTTTCGGACTTACCGCAAAACGGGATTCAAAATTTGAATTCATAACTATTATATGTCATTAAAATAAATGGAACTCCAAAAAACTTTACTTTAAGAAATTTTGGATTTACAAATGCTTATTATTTTTATTCTATAGTAAAACTATCATTGGTTTTTTGAAGCCAATTCTTTAAAACAGGCTTTAATTTTTTGACTATCTTATTCTTTGGATTGTAGATATTATTCATCTCGAAAGGGTCTGCTTTCAAATCGTATAATTCGAAAGCAGCTTTATTTTTCTTCTTGACATATGCTAACTTATAGTCTTTAGTTCGAACGCCTCTAAATCCAGTATTAATTTTAGCATTATTACTGATAATTGCTCCCAATATAAATTGTTCAGCAGGCATCTTTCCCTTACCGTTTAAAAAATACTGAGCATAACTTGTCCCATCTAAACCATTTGGAATAGCATTTTTAAGACCCATCAATTCAAGAATAGTTGGATAAATATCTGGTATACTGCCCAAAAACTGATTATCTTTTCGAGCCATAATATGGCCTTTCCAATATACTATAAATGGGATTCTTAAGGATTCTTCATAAATATTGTTCTTAGATACCTCATCGTGTTTCCCTAAACAATTACCATGGTCAGCCGTTATGATAACAATAGTGTTATCATCTAATTTCTGATCTTTCAATCCTTGAATAATTCGTCCTATTTGTTCATCAACTCCAGTAATATTGGCATAATAATAACGAATATCTTCTCTGTACTGATCGCCACTTTTTGTACCAACAGGAGGAATATTTGCATCCTTAACTAAAGAACTCAAGGGTACATCTTTATATAGGTTGTAATAATTTTCAGGAACTGTTTTATATTCTGAATGAGGTGGATTCATTGATACTACTAATGAAAAAGGAGCATTGGAATTACGCAATTTTCCCCCTTCATTTTTCATATACTCTATAGCCTTATCAGCCTCGTGTATAGGGCCCCACTGATTTACATAATGAAAATTATCCCTCGTAGCATTGGTATCCCAATACATCGGTTTATTATGAACATCATAAGTCCCATAAGCATACCAATAATCAAAACCATGTCTTCTATCAGGTGCTGTCCATTCGTTCCATGCTACATCACCTATATTATTCGAAGTAGGAATATACGGTTTATAAGGAGAATCCAAATGCCATTTCCCAATATAACCATTAGAATAACCATTAGATTTTAAGACATCTGACCAACAAATCGCATCCTTTTTTAATTCAATTCCAAAAGGTGCAGACGAAGAATTAACATTACTATACACCTGATTTTTAATCGGAAACTGCCCCGTCATCAACATGGCTCTAGCTGGAGAACAAACAGGGTAATTACTAACCATCTGTTGTAATACTAAACTCTCTTTAGAGAATTTGTCAAGATACGGGGTCTTTACAGGTTCTTTGCCCTCAAAACCTAATGCCTGTCCCCTCCATTGATCTGCAAGAATTATTAATAAATTAGGTTTAGATATATTCTTCGACGTATTTTGTGCATTCGTAACTACACTAAACAAGAATACTATCAAGAAAGTTCTTTTAATTAAATCTATTATCAAATTTTGTTTTATCATTTTCCCTTATTTAAGAATGCTTAACCAAGCTGGAATTTCTTTTAATCTCAGCTTAAGTTGTGCCTCATAAAGAGAAGCGGGTTCAACTTGTTTATTTAATGACTCGTTATAACCTAGCTGGTCTAAATTAAAGGTCGTACCTGAACTTGTATAACCAACGATTATTGGTCTAGGAATTTTCCAATATTTTTCGGTTTTAGGCCAAAACTCAAAATCTTTAGATAATTCATTTGTTTGTTTATAATTCCACATTACCAAACCTTGCATATGATTAGGCATGTTTTGCATTGCTCCTCCAGCTCGACTTCTCATTAAACCTCCTTCTACTCCATCCAAAAGAGTATTTCTTGGTTGACTTGCATGTGATTCAAAACAGGTTGAAGCAGGATAAATACATTTCCATATTACAGTATTCATAGCACCGTGTGAAGACCCAAAGGAGTGCCATTGAGAAGCTTCGTCTGTACATTTTGCAATCAATACATCTGTAGAACCATTAGAAGTTATTGCTTCATGCCCTCCATTTCCTGTGACTTTACAATTAAGTACTGAGACATTAGCGCTTTGTGCTACAATAGCAGCAACGCTACAATCTGTAAATCGACAATTTTTTATCCATGAATTTGTAACTCGAGAGAAATTAACCATTGTAAATCCACTATCGTCTTGCCAAGATCTATGGTGCACAAATTTTTCTTTCCAATTGCCAACAAAAGCAATATTCTCGATTCCCACCTCTTCACTATTAGCAAATTTAAATACCTCCCAATTATATTTAGCATCAATTTCATACGAGATAGGTGCCATTAATGTTATTGTAGAAGCATTAATGGATTTAATTTGATAGAACACTTTGACATCAATACCCTTATTTATTAAATAAGTCCATTCAGAACTGACCTCATATTCCCCCAATTCTTTTTTAATCAGTTCTTTATTATTATCCAATAATTTAAGAATTATCCAATCCCCAACTTTTAGACCTTCAGTTGTACTAACTTTCAAATCAAAGTTTCCTATTTTTTGAGATGCTGTTACAGTCCCTATTTTCTTGTCAGAACCACCAGAAGTAAATAAAAATAACGGAGGTACAGTCCACATTTTAGTAGGATCAGTCGGCTGCAAAGTATTTTTCATGTATAATTCTGTTCCTCCTTGTTCGGCTCCACTACCTCTAAAAATAATTCTACTCCCTTTGGATATTATTTTATTAGAATCGTCCTTGTCCTCATTTACCAAAAATCTTCCTTTAGGAAAAAATACAATTCCGGAACCATTAGTATTAGCAGCTTTAATAGCATTCTGAATAGCTATTTTATCTGAAATTGTATCATTTGGAATAGCACCAAAAGTAGTCACATCAAATATTTTATAGTCCTGATTGTTGGGTACTGATTTCTCCCCATGATGGTATCCAACATAAGAAAAATCAGGTAAAACACTTTGATTTTTCCTATATTCAGAGAATATTTTAGCTTCTTTCTGTGCAAAAGCAACAAAATTAATAAGAGAAAACAAAAGTAGTAAACTTGATTTTACGACTTTTTTATTATTTTCAAAATTGATCATATCGTAGATGGTTTTATCAATAATTTAAGTACCAAAAGGTTTGGCATTACAAATACCATTTTTTATAGCGCAATAATGCTTCTAAAAAATAATAGTCCGCATAGGTTAATGGTACATCTATCTCGCTTTTATGAGGAATCGATCCTACACTATGCATTAGCAGAAACCCTCCATTTTTTCCAAGTTCTGCTCTATATTTTGAACTAGATAAACTTTTTATAATAGTTTCTGCCACTTTCAAATATTCTTTTCTTTCATTACCTTGGCTATACTGAGCTAATTCAAGTAATGCTGATGCATTTATCGATGCTGCAGAAACATCTCTTAATGCGTTAGGAATATCAGGAGCATTAAAATCCCAGTAAGGTATTTTATCTTCTGGCAAATTAGGATGATTCAATATAAACTGAGCTATGCCTTTTGCTTGTTTTAGATAATCTGGTTTTTTAGTAAATCTATACATCATAGTATATCCGTACAATGCCCAACTTTGCCCTCTGCTCCATGCACTTGAATCAGCTGCACCTTGAGCAGTAACTTTTTTACGAACTTCCCCAGTATTCAAATTATAATCTAAAACATGATAACTACTGTAATCTGGTCTGAAATGATTTTTTATGGTAGTATTTGAATGAGTTTCGGCTATTGTAGCAAACTTCTTATCTCCTCCATTATGACTAGCCCATTCTAACATCTCTAGATTCATCATATTGTCTATAATCACCGGACCTACAAAGTCTCTTTTTTGCAAACCTCCATCAGTAATTTCCCATGACTGAATTACTTTTGCATCAGGACGGTATCTAGATGCTAGAGATTCAGCTGATTGTAAAACCACTTTTTTGTAGTAGGGTTTTTGAGTCAACCTATAAGCATTTCCGTAACTACAAAACATCATAAAACCTAAATCATGATTTTTTGTAAAATACTGAACCGTATCTAAAATGGCTAACCTTTTTTCAGCTTGTTTGAGTATTTTTGAATCCTTAGTATATTCATAGATATAAAAAAGAGTCCCTGGATAAAATCCACTGCACCACCAATAAGCATCAGAATTTTTATGCTTATTTTTTATAAATGAACGTGGCATAGAATCTAGAGGACAACTTTTCTCTAAATATTGATATTGTTTTGCAGCAAATTGAAAATTAGCTGCAATTATTTGTTGCATCTCTCTGTTCTTTTTGGTGTTTTGAGCAATGATATTAAATCCGCTCACAAAACAGAAGATTATTAATATTAAATATCTAAATTTCATTTGGTTAATATAATTACCATCCTTCATTTTGAGAAAGGTTTTTGTTAATAGACAATTCTAATGCCGGAATTGGATACAATAAGTTACGGGTGGTTACATTCTTACCTCCTAATTTACCATATGCTTCGTTTCCTCCCCCAATTTCGATTTCGTCACCAACTTCTTTCATAATACTCACATATTTATTCCAACGGATTAAGTCCATGCGGCGCGTACCTTCAAAACATAGCTCTAACATACGTTCTTTTTCTATCGCTAATTGAAAATCAGCTTTAGATAATCCTGCGGTTAAATCTGCTACAGTACTTGGGGTAGCTATAGGTAGTCCAAACCCTCTTCTTCTCACTTGATTAACGGCATCATAAGCAGCCGCTGTAGGTCCATTCACTTGATTTTCAGCCTCTGCAAACATTAATAAAACATCTGCATAACGTAATACAGGAAAATTAATGGCAGTATTATTTTTATGTTTATTGGTAGACAATTCAAAACTTCTTCTCCATTTACCACAATCTCTTCCATACACTACAGTAGCAGCATGATTTGTTTTAGCTCCAGTGGAATTATTATACTTGAACGGTGATAAAACCCAATCTCTACGCTTATCTAAATTACTATAGGCTCTATATAGTCGTGCTGTTCCTTTAACAAAACCATAACTATATCCTATTGATGCTTGTAAGGCTGCCCCTGTCATCGTAATTCCATTATTATTCCCTAAACGGCCTGTTTCTCCATAACCATCTGACCCATCTCCTTTAAATTCAATTTCCCACATACTTTCTTTTACATCGTATTTATCTTGTGCCTGATCTATAAATATCTGACTATAAGCACTTGTTGTAAGAGCTGCATTATAGGTAGTTCTTAAAGCATGCTCTCCTGAATCTTTTACTTTTTTAGCCCAAGCTAAAGCATCAGCATACTTTGATGTATCATTTAGAGGAAAACCAGCCATTTGCAAACACACTCTTGCTAATATGCCCTGTACTACAGTTTTAGACACTCTACTAGAATATCCAATTTCTGTTGAAGTACTTACTTTTGCCTCAGCATCAGTCATGTCTTTTATAATCTGTGCGTATACCTCATTTATTGGTGTAGCTGGTTGAAATGCATCATTTGGATTTGTCGTTGGTGCTAATTTCATAGGAACATTTCCAAAATGAGTTACCAATAAAAAATGATAATAACCTCTTAAAAATAAAGCTTCTCCTAGAATTACCTGACGTTTGTTTTCATCCATTACAGGTAAATTAATATTAGCTATTAAATCATTTGCACGATTTAACCCTACATAACAGGTAGACCATAAATTAGTTATCTCTGCATTTGTTGGATTAATATTATTAACCGCAAGATTCTGAAGATCATTAGACTGCGTAGTTCGCCCAAAATAGCCTTCATCTGTACATATATTGTAACCTATAAATACATTATTCCCATAAAGCGAAGGGCTACCTAATACGTCATATACACCAACCAATCCTGAAATTAAGCCTTGTTCATCTGTGTAATATTGTTTCACAGATATTTTGTCAATTGGTTCTGTATTTAGATAATCGTCACAAGATGTAACACTAAAAACTAAAACGGCTACTATATAATATATCTTTTTCATCGTTATTAATTTATATTTTAAAAAATAATGTTAGTTCCAAAAGTTATGGTTCGAGCTCTTGGGTAAGCAGAGAAATCGAACCCAGAAGTCAATGCTGAATTATACACATTTACTTCAGGATCTGGCCCTGAATATTTAGTCCAAGTTGCTAAATTTTGTGCAGACATATATAATCGAATCGATTTAATATTCATCTTTTTAACCCAATTAGAGTCAAAGTTGTACCCCAAGGAAACTGTTTTCAATCTTAAAAATGACCCATCCTCAACATACTGTGAAGAATAACCGCCTCCATAAAACCCTTTTGTACGAAAAACATCAGAAGTAGAATTCTCTAGAGTCCAACGATTCTCATAACTCGCAAATTGATTTAAATAATTATTATTAACTGAATTCCCATCAAACAAAATACGATTGGCATTTAAAATATCATTCCCATAAGACCATTGGAAGAACACGTTCAAATCAAATCCTTTGTAGGTAAAATTATTAGTAAATCCTCCGATATGTTTTGGAAGACCGTGGCCAATGACTGCATAATCATTTGCATTGACCACTAAATCACCATTTAAATCCTTGTATTTTATATCTCCTGGCTGAATATTACTTCTAGTATTTCCATTCGTTGGCACAGTTGCTTTTAGTGTATATACACCTCCTACATTATCAAAATCGTCATATTTATAAGTACCATCTGAGACATATCCGTACATCATTCCTAGAGGTGATCCTATTTTTGTAATATAGGCAGGAGTACTAGACCACTTATTATCCCAGTTTATTGTACTTTGTAAATCCTCTTGATTATCTGACAATGCAATTACCTTACTCTCATTAAAAGAAATATTAAAAGAACTTGACCAACTAAAGTCCTTTGTCTCAATATTTTTAGTATCTAAAGTGAACTCAAGTCCTTGATTCTGTACCGATCCAATATTTTTTAGTGCAGTGCTATAACCAGATGACAAAGGAAGTTGAGCCCTTAACAGTAGGTCCTTTGTTTTTTTCTTATAGGAATCAATATTAATTGTAATACGTTGTTTAAAGAAACCTAAATCTAATCCTAAATCAATTTGTTCAGTCGTCTCCCATTTTAATTTAGAATTACCAAGGTTAAGTGGAACCACGCCTCCAATATATTCATTATTAAAAACATAACTATTTCCAATTGGATTGTAATAAGTCGTTAAATAATCAAAATCCCCCACTCTGTTATTTCCTGTCTCACCATAACTCGCACGTAACTTCCCTTCTGACAACACCTTACTTTTTTTAAGGATTTTTTCATTGCTAAATTTCCAAGATACTGCTCCTGAAGGAAAATACCCCCAATGGTTCTCTAATGGGAATTTTGAAGATCCATCTGCTCTCATTGAGGCCGTAAAATAATATTTTGAATTAAAATTATAATTAACCCTTCCTAAGAAAGATGCCATAGTCCAAACAGATTGAAAAGTATCTACTCTCAATGGAACCCCTTTATCCAAACTAGCTATTCCTAAACCTTCGTATTCAACAGGAATTTGATTGGCAGACCTTCCAAACGTTTTACTAGTTTGTTTTTGAATTGTAAATCCTCCTAAAGCATCTAGATTATGTTTTTTACTAAATTTTGGTTTCCAAGTTAGTGTATTCTCATTCAACCAATTGCTAGACTGCGAATAGGAAATTGATCCATTTATACCATTATTATTTCCTGGTCTCCCATAATAAGTGCTTGAATTATTAAATACATCACTTCTTACTCTATTCTCAATAACACCATTCGAAACACGAAGTTTTAAACTAGGAAGAATCGAATATTCCAAATATGCATTGGTATTTAAATTTTGCGTAGTACTGAATCTATATAGATTATTTAGATTTAAAACTGGATTCACTCGATAATCATTGGCAGGATTAATATCTGGGTCTTGAAGATCATCCTCATTCGATGTAGCTCCATTAACTGGTTTATACCCCCAAACAGAAACCATGATATTAGTAGTAGCACTTCCTGTTGAGGCAGATGGACTAGTACCTGTTCTTTCTAATTGACTAAAATTGGTATTAACTCCTATTTTAAATTTCTTATTTATAGTATGATCCAAAACTAAACGTCCTTGATATCTTTTATAATTAGAATTTATCAGAATCCCATCTTGATCTACTAATGAAGTTGAAAAAGCATATTTAGTAGCATCATTACCCCCTCTAATGGATAAATTATAATTTTTCATTGGCGCAATACGAGTAACTTTATCTTGCCAATCTATTCCTTTTACGTCCTTATAATAATCCAAAGTTTTCCCATCTGTTAAATAAATTTCCGCAGGAGATTTGAATCCACTTGTAGATACTAAAGTTGGATCTAACTCCAATTGATACTTAACAAATTCATACGGACTCATTAAATCCATCTTATTGATGTTTTCTTGAAAACCATAAGACGAGTCAAAACTAAACACTGGCTTTCCAATCTTCCCTTTTTTGGTAGTAATAACTATAACTCCATTAGCCCCTCTTGCACCATAGATTGCTGTAGCCGAAGCATCTTTCAAGATATCCATTGACTCAATATCGTTTGGATTAATAACTCCATTGTTAGGATTTTCTATCAAGAAACCATCTATAACATACAAAGGAGAATTACCTTGAGTAACCGAGTTATTTCCTCGAATCACTATATTAATTCCTGCTCCAGGTTGTCCATCTGAAGAGGTAACTTGCACCCCAGAAACTCGACCTGCTAATGCTTCATCGAAAGACCTAACTGGCGCTTTTAACATATCTTTAACTGATATCTTTGCAACAGAACCCGTTACATCGCTTTTCTTTTGAGTACCATATCCTACTACAACTACTTCATCAAGCCCTGTAGCAGAAGGTTGCATTGTAACATCAATGTTTTTCCTATTGTTAATCGCTATCAATCTGTCTTCATAACCTAGATATGAAAACATTAGAATATCTGAAGCGTTTGCTTGAATTCTGAACTTTCCTTCGCTATCAGATACGACCCCATTTTTAGATCCTTTTATTTTGATAGTCACACCTATTAAAGGCATTATGTTCTCATCCATAACTACACCACTTACTGTTTTGCTTTGGTTCTGAGCAGATACCGAAACCGTAAATAAAAGTATAGCTACAATTAAAAATTGGCCTATAAAACTTAATTTTTTAAATTTTATTTTTCTTTTTGTACTCATATTTTATAGTTAAAAAGGTTAATTGTTAAGACAATATTATTGAAACGTAATCATATAAACAAGCAAATTATAAAAAAAATGTGCTCGAGCACATAAATAAATTGATTTTATAAGTAAAATACTATAAAAAATAATTTTATCCTCTTTTAAAAATAAAGAATCCATAACATGACATTATAATTTTTTATAACTGTTTCTGAAAAAATTCATTTTTAAACTAAAAAAGCGAAACATTAATTGTTTCGCTTTTTTTCAATCTTTAAGATACAATCTCTACTTTTTTAGACTTCTAAAATATTCATTTACATTGTATTTTGAAAAAGGAGATAATTCAGCCTGATTTTTAGGAATATGCTTTTTTAATCGTTCTATTTCTTTACTATATCTCTTATTAGATGATAAATTATTCCACTCGTTTGGGTCTGCAAATAAGTCATAAAATTCAATTGAATTATCCTCATACTGTATCAATCTATATTGAACATCTGTTACGGCAATATTCCCTTTCCCATATGATGTTAGTGCAACATGGGGCCAATTATTGGTAAACGGATTTTTAATGAGCGGCACTAAAGAATGCCCTTCGTTACTTTTATTTTTTGGCAACTTACACAAATCTGTCAAGGTAGGATAAATATCTAATAACTGAACAGGTTTGTTTGTCTTCACATTACCTTTATTCTCAGGTGTTTTAAAAATAAGTACTGACCGAGTGTCTCGTTGCCACAATGCCGCTTTAGCAAATCTATTTTTCTCTCCCAAATCATAACCGTGATCGGACCATAATACTACAATGGTATTATCAGCATACGAACTTTTTTCTAAAGCCTCTAAGACTTTCCCAACTTGTTCATCAACAAAATTAATACATGCCAAATAAGACTGTACGGCTTTTTTCCACTGATTCGACTCAATCATCCATTCTGTTGTTGGCATCATTGGCACATCAGCAATATTTTGTCCCATTTTAGGAACATCATCCATATCTGATTTCAAATATGGGGGTGTTTGTATTTGTGATTCGGGAAATCTATCCAAATATTTTTGAGGAACGTACCAAGGAACGTGAGGGCGAACAAAACCAACGGCTAAAAAAAATGGTTGGTTGTAATTTTCTTTTAACTTTTCTACAGCCCACGAAGCTGATTTGTAATCAGGCATATCACTTTCATTCTCTGGAAAGGCCCCCCAATCGGTATCCGTCCCTTTAGGCTTTCCAAACCATTCTGGATTGTAATTAATTCGTTTAGGAGGAAGTGGTCCATACAAATTATCTGAAACTGTTTTGTATTCATCAAAAACATGGTCTTTGTCACCCAAATGAAACAATTTTCCAACTCCCATAGTTCTATATCCGTACTGTTCAAAATAATCAGGGAGATAAATTGATTTTTTTCCTGCATCATTGGATTTTTTAATATTTAAATCATCCAACTGAAGGTAATTACCTGATGTAGTAGGAAGAAGACCTGTCATAACAGCTGCTCTAGATGGGCCACAGATAGGAGCTGGACAGCTTGCATTGGTAAAAAGAATTCCTTTAGAGGCTAACTTGTCAATATTAGGAGTCACCGTCTGGGGATGGCCCTTTAAACTACCAACCCAATCATTCAAATCATCAACTACTATAAAAACTACATTAGGTTTATTCTGAGAATTTAATTTAATGCTAAAAACTAAAACGAATAGCAGTATATAACAATTTAACATACTAATAAAACAGCTTTTTTTATCCATAACAATTAAAAATTAATTTTTATTTTTTTATCAGAATAACTTCTTTAGTCATCCCTTCTTTACATACAAATTCTATTATTGTATTGGTTGAAGTAGTTTTTACTATAGAAACATTCGGAGTTTTTGTATTTATATCCCATTTACCCGCAAGTTCAACTTGTAGTTTTGATTCCTTGGATTCATTCTCTATCCAGTCTCTACTATAAATACTGCGTTCTATACTCTTGCCATTTGTATCAAATTTTTCATCTGCTACACCTTCATAAAAACGTAAATCAGGGTCGGCAACACTCAATCTAAATGAATTCCCTTCTTTTCTAGTCATTAACAAACTAGGTAACGACACTCTTAGAATTTCCGATTTCACATTTGATTTACCGGCTTCAAAAAAAGCATAACCTATGGTGTTTGTACCCTTATCAACTACAATATGAGCCTGATTATCACATCTCAATACATTATACGATTGTTTTTTTGCAAAAGAACTAATTTCTGCTGGAGTAGGTTGAACCAAAACAGCATATTCATACCTGCCGTTGGTTGGAGCAAATCCATGGGATATAACTGCGGTTGCAAAATTTCCTTTTGTAGGCTTTGAATTCTTTTGATGAAATGAGTGTTGTTCTTTTCGTTCAATTCTTACATCTCCATTCTTTACAAAATAAAAATTGCCATGTGCATCTCCAAGAATCGAATTACCCACTATCTGATTTATATATGGAAACGCTACTATTGACTCATTATTAATTGTAATAGCATCGGTTTTACTTACTATTTCTTCTTGAAACAGAGTAGTTTCTACAGGAAATTCTTTACTTTCATTTCTGATATTGGATCCCAAAGCTATGATACGATTATCAAACATAAACCACGATTTATTAGCCTTCAACTTTCCATTGTATTTATCATGGTCATGTAATTTCATTGCAAAGACTCCTTGTTCATTTGCCAAAGAAACACCACCAGCAAATGATTCATCAGAGAGTAACATCTCCTCTACCCCTGAAAAGGCATCTACATTCAAAACATTCCCTTTTAACTGCTCAATAGGCAAAACCATAGCCGTAGTACCCCACCAATGATTCCAATCCCAACCCTCTTGCTTAAAACCCGAAGCTGAATTAGTTATTGGATTACCAGATGCCATAATTTGCATATTCCCGAAATTCAGATAACGCCCATACAAATTTGCAGATTCATATATTTCGCTATTCCAAATATAACGGCTAAATCCTTTAAAAGACACCATCCAGTTTCCACGGCGATGAATTGTCAAGCAAGAATATGGAAAAGTCTTATTCCCTATTGGTGCTAACTCAGGCTCCAAGCCTGCTTGTTTAAAAATCAGATTAAAAGAATCTTTCTTACTCTGAGTAAGACGCATATAAGCCGCTGCTAATTCTTTGTCTATTTTATCCAATCCATCAGGCGAACCTACCAACGCTAATTGAGAAAAATGACTTGGTATCAATTTACCCTTCCCATCAGGATGCCTGCCCGAAAGGGATAAAGGCCATTCTGTAAGATTACAATAAAAGCGAAACGCAAGTAAGGCTTTTTTTAAATTTTCATGGCTTTCCTGCGAAATAGCAAATGGTGTTTTAGACAATAATGAAACTGCTGCAACAGCTCCTTCAGTACCTCCAATAGCATAAGCTGGATAATGATTTCTGTGGTGATAAATAGTCCCATCTGATTTGATAGCAGGCGATAATCCTGGGGCTATTTTTAACCCATTATCTGCCCAACGACTAAATGATTTAAGATAAGTAATTTTTTCTGGAGAATCTCTAAGCATTAAAATACTAGCCAGTCTTCCAATCAGAGATGTATTAAATGAATCTACATCTATCCCCAGGCTTTTAGGATTAAGTTTCACTTCTCCGACTCCTGAAAACCATTCCATAGACTGCTGAATCAACTGGTCTATTCCTTCTTCCTTTAGAACATCCTTCATCAAAAACATGGCAGGATAATAATTTCTCATATTATATCCTAGATGATGCAAGGTTCCCATAGCACTTCCTGCCGAAAATCCTTGATCAGTCATGTGTTTTGTAAGAAGTATGAACATAGATGCAATCTCGTCTTTATTTTGTTTAACACTTGTTCTATTGTACGAAATAGCCAAATCCAATAATAAATCATTTGCCTCTTTAAGCGATTGTCCTATTGAATCAAAAATAGCAGTACTTCTGATTCCTCCAAGACTGTAATAGGTTTCTGCATATCGTTCAAAAAATATAGGTTTCCCCTTAATAGTATTATCTGAATTATAGGATATAGTATAGCGTTGAAATCGTCTTTTTAAATTATCAAACTGTATCTCTTTTTTATCTAACAGAAGTTTTTTAAGATTTTCTTCTACTTGGTGAATTCCTAGCGATTCCTTCTCACTAACATTCTTTAGTAACGGAAGTTCAAACTGATTATTCCATGATTTATTTAAAATTAACCAATGACTATCTGTATCTTTATTAATATAAGGCGCTTGAAAATCAGCAGTATGATGACGAACATCCTGATAGGACGAAAGTATAATATGATCCAACAATAGCTCTCCTGTTTTTACATCAGGTGAGGTAATGCGTAATTCATCCATACCATCTTCGGGCACACCTTGCATATCCCTATCAAAAGCAACCCAAGCTCCTCGCCAACCTGTAAAATTCATCCCGTAATCAAACCAACAACATACTTTGTTATTTTTCAAAAACTCAAAACGCAGTGTTTTACCTGCTAATGACTGCTTTCCATATATCCAAAAAACAAAAGTAGACAATGATGTATCTTTAGAATCAAGATTATTTTTTAGATAACCAATAGGTTTACGAATACTAATCTGTGATAATGGCTTATTCCATAACCAACTTATTGAACTGTTTCCGTGTTTGAAATGCTCATTAGTCACCCTTAAAATTGATGAAGCATCTCCTTTAAGAGGATTCATATCTTCTTCAAATGAGAAAAGATTCGGATGATTAAATTGTTGGGCTCTCACTGCAGTTAAACTAGTCAACAGAAAACCTAAGAATATTATACTTTTTGTTGTTCTCAAAACATTTGTAAATTCTCTTCTACAAAAACAATTTGACAATACGTAATCTCTCATATACGAAAATTTTAAATATGTTACCCTCAATAATATACTACTAAATTTAATAAATCGAAACTTATCTTTAATACATTGTGTTAATCTATAATAATTTTATATACAAAATAATCTTAGATAAAGAACACTCATTATATTTTTGAAAAATATTTAATCAATAACAAACAGCTTGATTTTTAATATAATATAATAAAACCTTTGATTCTACAAATATACAAAAAGTGTGCTCGTACACAATTACTTTATGATATTATTTTTTTATTTACATTTACAAATATGATAACACTAATTTAAGATGGCAGAAAAAATCACTATTTATGATATAGCTAAAGAACTTAATATAACTGCGGCAACAGTTTCCAGAGCACTAAACAATAATCCAAAAATAAGCCCTACTACAAGAAAACTTGTTATAGATACTGCAGCTAAAATGAATTATAAACAGAACAAATTAGCTCAAGCATTACGAAGTGGAAAAAGCAACAACGTAGGTGTAATTGTTCCAAGAATTGATAGTAATTTTTTTGCCTCAGTAATTCGGGGAATTGAAGAAGAATTGCATCCTGAAGGATATCATGTAATTATATGTCAAACGCATGAAGATGAAACAAGAGAAATTGAAAACATTAACACCCTTGTAAATGCTCAAATAGATGGGATATTAATGTCCATTTCTAATGTAACTAAAGAAAATGAAATCCTTATAAAAAGAGTTCAAAATAAGAAAATACCAATTGTTTTTTTTGATAGGAAATTGAATATTGACGGTGTGAGCTCAGTAACTATTGATGATTTTTTGGGTGGATATATTGCTACCCAACATTTGATAGAAGAAGGTTGTACCAAAATTGCTCATCTATCTGGAGATCAATCTTTAGAAATTTATGAGAATCGCTTTAAAGGATACAAACAAGCTTTACTAGATAATCGTATTGATTTTAATGAAGAATTTGTCATAAGAACCAAAAGTAGTGTTAATGAAGGAATTAATGCCGCTAAAACACTTTTAAAATTAAAAACGCCACCAGATGCTATTTTCTCGTCGAGTGATTTTGCAGCCTTAGGCGCTATCCAAGAATTAAGAGATAACAATGTTATTGTCCCTAACAACTTTTGTGTTATAGGCTTTGGAGATGAACCTTTTACTAAATTTATGGAATTATCAATTTCAACCATTAATCAGTCTCCCTTGGATATGGGGAGAGTAGCAGCAAAAGTATTTCTAGAACAAATTAGAAATAATTTAGAAACTGAAAGGAAAGTTATTCTGACTCCTAAATTAATCACTCGAAAATCTTCTACAAGATAAGAAAACATAATAATTCTTTACAATCCAATGCATGAAGTACTTTTTTATTATAACTCATTCCTATTAGAAAAAATTATTTCTATTCGACTATAAATTATTTCTTATAGACTTTATCAAACTTGTTATTAATTTTATTTCTGATTCGATGATAGCGTACTCTCCATCTTTCATCAATTTTTTACTGATTAATTTACTTCCCATCCCTACTGCAGAAACACCTGCTTTAAACCAAGCTTCAATATTTTCATGCGTAGTGTCCACACCTCCTGTTGGCATAAAAACCAATTTTGGAAAAATATCTTTGATGCTACTCAAATAATCAGGTCCTAACATATTTCCAGGAAATAATTTGATAAACGTTACTCCCGCATTCTCAGCAGCAATAATTTCTGTTGGTGTCATACAACCTGGGCTGTATAAAACTCCTCTGCTTATCAAAAACGAAGCAACTTCAGGCACAAATCCTGGACTAATGAAAAAATCAGCTCCAACATTAAAATATTCTTCGGCTTGTTGCACATTTTTGATGGTTCCAATTCCCAACAATAATTCGGGCATTTCAGCATTTCGAACTTCGATCATTTTAGTAAAGTTGCGCAAAGCCGCCTCACCTCGACTGGTATATTCTACCGCTTTGATTCCACCTCTATAAATAGCTCTCAAGACTTCAATAGTTACATTTTCGTCCTCATTGTAATACAATGGGAGCATTCCTTGTTGAATAATCGCGTCTGTTATTTTTTGTATCTTATTCATATTCTATTTTATCTTGAAACTAGTGCAGCGCCATTGCCATCTAGTCTATCTTCTACTTCTTTTAAAGTAACTAAATTGTAATCGCCAGCGATGCTATGTTTTAAGCAACAAGCTGTTACTGCAAAATCTAGTGTTTTTTGGTTATCATTTTTGTATTCCAAAAGCCCATAAATCAAGCCTCCCATAAAGGCATCTCCACTTCCTACACGATCTACTACAGGTGTTACTTCTCTTACTGCCGAATTATAAATAGATTTCCCATCGTATAAAACACCACCTATTCTTTGATGCGAAGCACTTACGGAATAGCGCAAAGTTGTTGCCATCGTTATTAAATTGGGGCATAACTCATATACTTTATTGTACAAAGCGGGAAGTGTTGTTGTTTCTTGGTAATTGGGATTTACTTTGGCTTGACCTAACATAAAATAAGCAGTGTCAATATCCCCTAAAATAACATTTGTATACTTTAATAATTCAGGCATCACCTCGCTTGGCGTTTTACCATATTGCCACAATTTTGACCTATAATTCAAATCGCAGGAAATAGTTAATCCTAATTGATGTGCTGCTTTTACCGCTTCTAAACAAGCCTGAGCTGCTGACTCAGAAATAGCCGGTGTAATACCACTCCAATGAAACCAAGTGGCTCCTTCAAGCACTTTTGACCAATCAATCATTCCTTTTTCAAGAGTAGCCATAGCACTATGCGAACGATCGTACACCACATTACTTCCTCTAACTCCAGAACCTGTTTCTAAGAAATAAATCCCTAAACGCTCTCCTCCAAAAATCACATTTTTAGATTCTACATTCATTTTACGCATTTCTTTCAAAGCGCAAGTACCTATTTCGTTATTTGGAATTCGGGTTACAAATTCAGCATTCACGCCATAATTTGCTAATGAAACTGCTACATTAAATTCACCGCCTCCATAAGTTGCGGTAAACCCCTTTACTTGTTCAAAACGCAAATGACTATCGGTTGAAAGTCGTAACATGATTTCGCCAAAAGTGACTACTTTATTCATAATTAACTTTTTAGATTATGAAATTTTCTTTAATTTTCAAAATTATTATCTCAAGTTGTATATTCTATAAAATAATATCTAACTCTAAGTCATTAAATACTTATTTTAATATTAATAGTTAAAGTTTACATTAGCATCAAAAAGTTTTATTGGTATTTTGATTTAGCAATTAAAACTATTCAAATAGCACCTTTAACAAACTATTGTTTAAATTTCATCCGAAGGTTTACCTATAGTAGCCAGAATTCCACCGTCTACATAAACAATTTGACCATTAACAAAATCACTCGCTTTAGACGCCAAAAACACAACGGCACCAGTCAAATCATCGGGGTTTCCCCATCGTGCTGCTGGAGTTCTATTAATAATAAAATTATTAAATGGATGGTCTTTTACACGAATTATTTCTGTCTGTGAAGTTGCAAAATAGCCTGGACCTATTCCATTTACTTGAATATTATATTTCGCCCATTCTGTAGCTAAATTTCGAGTTAACATTTTCAATCCTCCTTTTGCAGCCGCATAAGCAGAAACATAATCTCTTCCTAATTCGCTCATCATAGAACAAATATTGATTATTTTACCTTCCTGTCTTTCAATCATTTGTTTGACAACTAATTGTGACATAATAAAAGGTCCAACTAAGTCAACATCTATCACTTGTCTAAAATCTTTAGCTGACATCGTTGTGGCTAACTCTCTTTTAATGATTCCTGCATTGTTAACCAAAATATGAATGTCTCCCAATTCTTTTGAAATCAGTGTTATATTTTCAGCAGCAGCTTGTTCATTGGTCACATCAAATAAATATCCTCTAGCCTTGAATCCTTTACTTTTGTAATAATTCAAACAATCTTCCATTTTTGACGATGTAGTACCCGTAATTACTAATTCAGCTCCAGCAATAGCTAAACCTTCAGCCATCGCCATTCCTAAACCATGAGTTCCTCCAGTAACTAGAGCTCTTTTACCAGTTAGATCAAATAAATTTATCATTTATTAGTATTACTAATATTTTTACAAATCAATAATTGGACTATATTTTGGCACTAATGTCTTCATAACTACCCAACCTATAAGATAACAAATCGAACAGATAGAAAATATAATGAAATATCCTGCCTCAATCCCTTCAAATCCCATAAAAAGCATATTAGTATCTTTGGTATAATCAAATAGTACCCCTGATCCTTTATTAATTAATGTAGAACCTAATCCACCAGCTAACCCCCCAATTCCAGTTACAGTAGCGATGGCTTTTTTAGGAAACATATCTCCTACAGTGGTAAAAATATTAGCTGACCAAGATTGATGAGCGGCTCCTGCAATACCAATAATAATTACAGGTAACCAATACGTATAATGCCCTAATGGCTGAGCCACTAAAGCTAACAATGGGAAAAACGCAAAGATCAACATCGCTTTCATTCTTCCATCATACGGATTCATTCCTTTCTTTTCTACAAAATAGGTTGGTAACCATCCTCCAATAATCGATAGTAACGTAATCATGTACAATACAAACAATGGCAGAGCAGATTCTGTACCGTCCATATCATATACCGAACTTAAATAGGCTGGCGTCCAAAATAAGAAAAACCACCACACCCCGTCTGTCATAAATTTACCAAAAGCAAATGCCCAAGTTTGCTTGTATTTAAAACAATCTTTTAAACTTACTTTTGTAGCCGTTTCAGCTACATAACCCTCTAATTTACTGTCAGCAATTACATCTTGCTGTATGTAGGCTAATTCTTCGGGGCTAACCTTTGAATGTTGTTCTGGTTTGTCATACAAAAAGATCCAAAATCCCATCCAAACAAAACCCAAGGCTCCAATAATAATAAAAGCCATTTCCCAACCAAAAGCTTTAGCAATAAACGGAATTGTGATTGGCGCTGCTAATGCTCCTATAGTAGCTCCTGAATTAAAAATACTTGTTGAAAAAGCCCTGTCTTTTTTCGGAAAATATTCCGCGGTAGTTTTAATTGCTGCTGGAAAATTACCTGCCTCTCCAACGGCTAAAATGAACCGTGCCAAAATAAATAAAGTTACACTTGTAGATATTACCATTCCAGTATCGTTCACTGTTTTGATTGCGTTTTTAGCACCTTCAAATCCTACTAACCAATTTCCGGTTAAGATTCCCGAAGTGGCAATTCCCGCAAATGCGTGTAAACATGCCCCTACAGACCAAACACCAATTGCCCAAAGAAATCCTTTTTTAGTATCCAATATATCCACTAATCTACCCGCAAACAATAACGAGATAGCATAAAAAATAGAAAATAAAGCCGTTATATTTCCATAATCATTGTTAGTCCAATGAAACTCTGGTGCAATAAAATCACTCCACGTTAAAGAAAGCACTTGCCTGTCTAAATAATTAATAGTGGTAGCAAAGAAAAGTAAGCTACAAATTGTCCAACGGAAACTACCAATAGGTTTGCCCATTTTATTCATATCTAATTCTTTTTGATTATAAATTTAATTATTTATTGAATATTTTACTTACATTTACAATATTTGTGTAATCGATTGCACAAATATATATTTTATAAATAATTTAGCAAGTTAATAATTGAAATATTTTACCTAATCATTCTATCTTCTGACAATCTATATAAAGAATTATTGATATGAAAACCATTCTCTTATTCTTAAAAAACCTAGTTCAACTAGCACAAACGAGATATTCTCACGTAAGTACTAATAAAGTAATTTACACCATCCCTATTTGGGCTGAATCAATTCTAGATGCAAAAAATCAGAAGAAAGAAATTTTCAAAAAAAAAATTGAGAATATTAGTAAAGTAAAAACCCCGACATTATCTATTTTCCTACCTTCTAAAACTACCAAAAATAGTAGTGCTATTTTAATATTTCCAGGAGGTAGCTATGAACGGTTAGCTATTGATAAAGAGGGAATCAAAGTTGCAAAATGGCTCAATAGTTTAGGAATTCCTGCATTTGTTTTAAAATATAGATTACCAAACGACATAACGATGAAAAACAAAACAATAGCACCACTACAAGACGCTCAAAAAGCAATAAGAATAATACGCAAAAATGCTAATAAATGGGATATAAATCCCGATAAAATTGGGGTATTAGGATTCTCTGCAGGAGGTCATTTAGCATCGACTCTATCAACGCAATTTGAGAGAAAAGTCTATGAATCAAATGACAATGTAACCGCACGACCAGATTTCTCTATATTAATCTATCCTGTTATTTCGATGATAGAAGGTATTACTCATTCTGTTTCAAAAATTAATCTTTTAGGAAAAAATCCAAGTCAAGAATTGATTAACAACTATTCTAATGAAAAACAAATAAATTCAACTACACCAAAAACATTTTTAGTCCATGCAACAGATGACAAAGCGGTATCTGTAAACAATTCCATTAATTATTACCTTAATCTACTACACTACAATATCCCTGCTGAAATGCACATTTATGAAAAAGGAGGACATGGATTTGGATTAGGCACAACAGAAACTAATAAAGACTGGACAAAAGCTTGCGAAAAATGGTTAGTTGCAAATAAATACATATCTAATATAAATAATTGATTATTTCTGCTTAAGTAAAATAAATAATTAAGATCTATTTCTACCCAATAGTATAAGAAATAGAATAGATAAAATTAATTAAAATAGAAATCTTTATAGCCCACAGTCGTACCAATGACCTTAAATTTAGTTTTAAGGTCATTTTTTATTTTATATTGAACCCATAACCTTTAGAAAATCAATTAGTTGGTTCGATTTTAAATCTATATCGCCCACCGATTAAAACTCCTTAAGAAATTAAGGAGTTTTTTTATTTTATATTAAACCAATTACCATCTTATTATCTGTTAATTGACATAAAAATATTTATATTGTAAGCAGCCATAAAAAACCCTCAAGATTTCTCTTGAGGGTTTTTTATGAGCATTTTCCAAATTTTCAAGAAATTATCGATTACAAATCTTATAAAGGCCTACAAACCCAGACCTTATTTTCATTTTAATCAAAAATCATATCATAAACAGGATGAACATATTTAATTTTTTAAGGTTAAAACCTTAAAAATATTTTTTTATTTCAGGCAATACCCTTAAATTTGTATTATACATTTCAGGTAATAGCCTTATGAAAAACAACAAACAAGAATTGCTTTTACAGCAAACCGATAAGAAATTAGAGGCTTTCAAGGGTTTGAAAGCAACAATTGTTCCAACAAAAGGTTGGATTAACACCTTTCGTACGGCAATAAAAATGTCGTTACGTCAATTGGGTAGTCGTTTGAATATTGCACCACAAAGCACAAAGGAAATTGAAGAAAGGGAAGCTAATGGCACAATTACGTTAAACTCATTACGTGACGTAGCCAATGCGCTAGATATGCAGTTGGTATATGGCTTTATTTCCAAACACGAATCATTAGAACAAATGATAGAAAAACGTGCCAAAGACTTAGCGCTAGAAATTGTGATGCGTACGAACAATACAATGACATTGGAAGACCAACAAAACTCAAAGGAACGCATTGAAAAGGCCATTGCTCAAAAAACAAATGAAATCAAATCCGAAATGCCTAAATATCTATGGGATTAAAGATTGAATACATAGACGGTCAGACTCCTTTAAATGAAGAAGAAAGAGATGGATTGCGAATTCCTTCTATTACTACTCGTGAAGAATTAGACGAATTTGAGCAACTCAATATTGAGAAAGCAATCCAATGGACTTTTGGTAAAAAACTAAAAACAGAACAACTGTTTTCAGAAAAATACATCAAAGAACTACACAAGCGGATGTATGGAGAAGTTTGGAAATGGGCAGGGACTTTTAGAACCTCTGAAAAGAATATAGGTATCAAAAGCTATCTCATAGCCATTGAACTGAAGCAGTTATTAGATGATGCAATTTTTTGGAAAGAAAACAACACGTATAACTCAGAAGAATTAGCCATTCGATTTAAACATCGTTTGGTAAGTATCCATTGTTTTGCAAACGGTAATGGAAGACATTCGCGCTTAATGGCCGATTTAATTATGGAAAAATTATACAATTGTGAATTCTTTTCTTGGGGAAGTGCTAATTTAGTAAAGGCTACCGAAACACGAAGCAACTATATAAAAGCAGTTAGAAAAGCAGATAATAACGATATTGAGCCTCTAATTTCTTTTGCAAAATCCTAAAAGATTTCAAATTGTACCAATGACCTTAAATTCATTTTTAAGGTTATTTTATATTGAACCCATAACCTTCAAAAAAACAATCACTTGATTCGATTTTATGTCTATATCGCCCACCATAAAACTCCTTAAGAAATTAAGGAGTTTTTTTATTTTAAATAAATAATAGCACAAAAAAACCTGTAATTAATTACAGGTTTTTTTGTGGTTTTAAAATTTCTTCCTACCAGAATTTTACATATAAAGCAAAAATAGTCAAGACCAGTAAGACTACTAAAATGGTGGTTTGTGGTTTCATTCTGAACATCGTTTTGTCTAGTTCAAAGGCTTTTTCGTTTACTTTAGGTCCAGCCAAACTCACAACAATCATAAGAAGCATGGTAAATATAAATGACAAGCCCATACAAATTAAGAAGGGTATTTCGTAACCGCCTTTGCCATTGGCGTAAGCCGTATACAACCAAGTATCGTTACCAAACCAAGCCGGAGCCAATTCATTAAACACCACAGACAAGGCAAATCCTGATAATACTCCTACAACGGCAGCTGCACCTGTAGTGCGTTTCCAAAACATTCCTAAAATGAACATCGCAAAAACTCCCGGGCTAATAAAACCTGTGTATTTTTGGATATAAGTAAATCCACCTACGCCTCCAATACCTAAGGTATCGTTCCACGTAAAAAGTACCGCCAATAATAAGGCTACAAAGACAGCGTATTTTCCAACATTTACTTGTTTCGTATCTGTCGCTTCCTTTTGAATGTATTTTTTATGAATGTCTAAAGTATAAATTGTAGATATACTGTTGACTTTTCCAGCCAAAGAAGCTACAATCGCTGCCGTTAACGCGGCTACTGAAAGTCCTTTTAAACCCGTAGGCAAGAAGGTCAAAATTGCAGAATAAGCGCCGTCTTTTCCTCCCACTAATTGTGGTAAATGACCTCCCTGATGCAACACATAAGCTGCAATTCCTGGCAAAATAACAATTAAAGGCATAAATAATTTGATGAAACCTGCAAATAAAATTCCGGAACGCGCTGTGTCTAAATCAGCACCCAAAGCACGTTGGGTAATGTACTGGTTACAACCCCAATAATTCAGATTAATAATCCAAATACCCGCCAAATAAGCCATTAATCCTGGAATAGTTAGGTATTTATTAATCTCTTCTTGCGTTG
>JACCDZ010781142.1_pt1 | contig 34611 bp, 37 predicted proteins | sample 7449551 | NCBI WGS metagenome assembly JACCDZ01 (sample SAMN15323452, study PRJNA562643) | freshwater metagenome | isolation source: river surface water | place: USA:Blue River Watershed | collected 2017-08-18 | reverse complement strand
TGAGCCAGTCACGCACCGAACCCTCGTTGGCCAGGGTCATGCCGGCGATGTGCTCGTGCGCGCGCTCGCGTGGGATGTGCCGGCCGGCCTTGCCGATGACGAGCACGAGTTCGCCTTCGTAGTCCAGTTGCTGGGAGACGCGCGGTCGCACCAGCGGTTGCTCGTGACCGACGAAGGAGCCCACATGGCGCACGAACAGGCTGGGGTACTTGGGCAGCTCGGAGTTGTCCTTGTATTCGGCGTTGCGCTCCTGGTAGTTCACGCCGATGCACCAGATCTTGCGAGGCGAGGTCAGGGGCGGCAGCAGTTGGACGTCCGCGAGCGGGTGGCGACGGGCGCCCGGCTGGGAGGTGGCGGCGCGGGCAGCGGCCAGGCCGTCTTCCCGCTGAAGGACTTGATCCAGCGTGGCGAAGGCGGCGAGTTCGACGACGTCATCGCCCTGTAGGCAGCCGATCAGCGGCTTGGCAGCATCGGTGCGCGTGGTGAAGCGGAGGAGTTTCATGAATGGATCCCGTTGTGCGTGAGGGGCGGACCGGCGGCGGACGCGCCGGTCATACATCGGGATCGATGGTTTCAGAGAGGCTCTCGGCGGGCGAGTGGAAATCTCGGTGAAATTCCGCCTCGTGGACGTTTTTGCCCGCTGGTCGCCGGGCAGGCGGCAGGCTAGGCGGCGCGGCTGCGGCTGGCGCGCTCCATCTCCGCAAGCCGGCGGCTGATCAGGGTGGCCGCCTTGCGCAAGGTCTCCACCACCTGGGGCAGCTTGGCCTCTGAGAGGCGGTCGGCCATCGCCGATACGGTGATGGTCGCCAGCGCCTGACCGCCCGCGTCCAGCACCGGGACGGCCACCGCCCGGGTGCCGCGCAGCACGCCAACTTCGGAGTAGGCATAGCCGGCGGCCCGCGCGGTGCGCACGCGGTTGCGGATGGTCTGGATGGTGGGCCCCTCGGCGGGCAGGCGCTCCGCATTGAGTTTGCAGATGCGCTCCGCTTCCTGCGGCTCGAGGGTGGCCAGGAGCATGATGCCGGCCACGCCGATGCCCAGCGGGCGGCGCACGCCCACTTCAATGGCCAGCACCTTGATCGGGTACGAGCCGGTCTTGCGGTCAATAGCCACCGAGTCGCTGCCTGCCCGGATGGTGAGAAAGACGGTGTCGCCCAGGTCGTCGGCCAGGGCCTGGAGGTAGGGCTCGGCAGCCGCGCGGACAGCGAAGCGCGCCGGGCGGCTCAGGCCCAGGAGGCTGATTTCCAACCCTACCCGGTAGCGGCGCGTGCCCGCTTCCTGCTCCGCCACGCCCTCGGTGATCAGGGACTGGAGCAGGCGATGCACCGTCGGTCGGCTCAGGCCGCAATAGCGCACGACGTCGGTCAGGCGCATGCCGTGCTCACCGCCCAGCGCCAGCACCCGCAGCACCTGGAAGGCGCGGCTGACGGCGCGGATGCCGCCCGCGTCCTCGGCGTCGGCGAGTGGCTGTCGGGCGGTGGCCTCGCCAGCCTCGGCGGCCGATTCCTGTGCTCGGTTCTTCTTCATGCGCATGTCCCCATCTTCGATTCGCTCCAGGTCGCTGACAGGCACCGAAGCGAAGAAATTTCCGTCAGGCGGACATTTTCGCCGGACCCGTCGCGAGTCGGACTGGCCCTGGATCTGGCACCCACCAGACAATGCGTCGCATCCTTCCTTCAAACCTTCATTTCCACCATGGATCTTCCGGTCAACCACTTCAAGCGTGCGATTGCCCAGAGCACTGCCCAATACGGCTTGTGGGCTGCCTTCGCGGACGCCTATGTGACCGAGGCCCTCTCGGGGGCTGGCTTCGACTGGCTCCTGATCGACAACGAGCATGCGCCCAATGACCTGCGCAGCACCCTGGCGCAGTTGCAGGCGGTTGCGCCCTACCACTCCCACCCGGTGGTGCGGCCGGTGCGCAGCGACGCGGCCCTGATCAAGCAGCTCCTGGATATCGGCGTCCAGACCCTGCTGCTACCCATGATCGATACGCCCGAGCAGGCCGCCGAAGCAGTGGCGGCCACCCGCTATCCGCCCCAGGGCATCCGCGGCGTGGGAGCAGGTCTGGCCCGCGCCTCCCGCTGGAACCGGGTGCCCAACTACCTGGGTCGGGCGGCGGAAGAACTTTGCGTGCTGGTTCAGGCTGAGACCGTGGTGGCGATGGACAACCTGGCCGCGATCGCGGCGGTGGAGGGCGTCGATGGCGTTTTCTTTGGCCCCTCCGACCTGAGCGCCTCCATGGGGCTCCTGGGCAAGCCCGGCGACGAGCGGGTGCGGGCCGCCATCCGCCGCGGTATCGACACCGTCCGCCGTGCCGGCAAGGCCGCCGGCGTGCTGGCGCCGGACGAGGCTTTTGCCCGCGAGTACCTGGCCGCCGGCGCGTCCTTTGTCGCTGTCGGCACCGACGTGAGCCTGCTCACCTCGGCTGCTCAAAAGCTGCTCTCAACCTATCGCAGCGCCCCGTCCGCCCCAGCCGCCGGGCGGCCGGGCGGCTATTGAACGCCAGGATCAGGAAGCGAAAACACAGATGATGAAAACCGTCGCCGTCCGGGAAATTGATCGCGCGCCGCGCGAGGTGGTGGAGGCGCTGGCCTCTGCCGGCGTCGCCACCGTGCACGAAGCCATGGGCCGCACCGGGCTCATGCATCCCTACATGCGCCCCATCTACGAAGGCGCTGCTGCCGCCGGCACCGCGGTGACAGCGCTGGCCGCGCCGGGCGACAACTGGATGCTGCACGTGGCCCTGGAGCTGTGCCAGCCCGGGGACCTGCTGGTCGTCGGCTGCATGGTGGACAACACCGACGGCATGATCGGCGACCTCATCGCCACAGCCCTCATGACGCGTGGCGTCAAGGGCGTGGTGATCGACGCCGGCGCCCGCGACATCAAGACCCTGCGCGAGATGGACTTCCCGGTCTGGTCGCGCGCGATCTCGGCGCGCGGCACGGTGAAGGCCACGGTCGGCAATGCCAACCTGCCCATCGTGTGCGCCGGCGCGCAGGTCAACCCCGGTGACGTGGTCGTCGCCGACGACGACGGTGTGGTGGTCGTGCCGCGCCTGGAGGCCGCACGCGTCGCCGAACTGGCTCGGCAGCGCCAGGAAAAGGAGGAGGCCCTGCGGGCCCGGTTCCTCCAGGGCGAGCTGCCCATCACCAACATGCGCAAGGGCCTCGAAGCCGCGGGCCTGCGCTACGTCAACCGCATCGAAGACCTGTGAGCAAGCCATGGCCACCCGCCTGATCGATATCCACCCGCACATCATCTCGCCCGACACCGTGCGCTATCCGGTGGCGCCGCTCGGGGGCGCGCAATCGGGCTGGTCCCGCAAGCAGCCGGCGAGCTTCGAGGAGTTCCTCACGCAGATGGGGGCCGCCGGCATCGACAAGGCGGTTATCGTCCACTCGTCGACCACCTACGGCTTCGACAATTCTTACCTGGCCGACAGCGTGGCCACCGACCGCCAACGCCTGGACGGCGTGTTCGCTGTCGACCTGTTCGAGCCGGACGCGGCGGAGAAGATTCGCTATTGGTCGGTGGACCGCGGCCTGGGCGGCCTGCGCATCTTCACCAGCGGCACCACCATGGGCCAGCAGCCCTGGCTGGAGGACGAGCGCATTCTCCCCGGCTGGGACGCCGCCACCGATCTGGGCCTGTCCATCTGCGTGCAGGCCTCGCGTGCCGCCGCGCCGCAGCTGGAGAAACTCCTCCAGCGCAACCCCCGGACCCGGGTCATCCTCGACCACATGATGCGGCCGCCCATCGCCAGCGGCGAACCCTACCCGGAGGCGAAATTCCTGTTCGACCTGGCCCGCTACCCCAATCTCTACCTGAAGATGACCATCCTCAATACGCAGGATGCCCAGGCTGGAGCGGCAACGCCGCAAGGCTTCTTCAGCCGCCTGGTGCGTGAATTCGGCGCCCAGCGCATCGCCTGGGGCTCCAACTTCCCGGCCACCGTAGGCACCCTGACCACCATGGTCGAAGACCTTCGTCGATGCATCGACTTCCTGCCGGCGCAGGACCAGCACTGGATCATGGCCGGCACCGCCCAGGTGCTCTATCCGCGCATGGCGGACTGACCCCAGCCTCCCTTCCGACCCCACACGACAAGAGCACGAGATGCAGGAACCACTGACGCTGCGAACCAACCTGGGGCCTACGCCCGCGGTCAAGGCCCTGTGCGAGGGCCGGGTGAGTTCACCGCTGGTCAAACTGGACTTTTGCGGCCCCGAGGTTTCGCACAACGGCTTCAAGCCCATGGTGCGAGACCAGGCATTCGACGCTGGCGAACTGGCCATCGTCACCTTTTTGCAGGCGCGCGCCTATGGCAAGCCCTGGGTGATGCTGCCGGTCCCCCTGATCGGCAACCAGCAGCACCAGTGCATCGCCTACAACAGCGAGCGAGGTGTTCTGTCGCCCAAGGACATCGAGGGCAAGCGGGTCGGTGTCCGCATGTATGCCCAGACCACCGGCATGTGGGTGCGCGGCATCCTGCAGCACGAATGCGGTGTCGACCTGGGCCGTGTCGACTGGATGACGCAGGAGGACGCCCACCTGCTCGAATACCAGGACCCCGTCAACTGCCACCGCCTGCCCGCTGGTGCCAAGATCGCCCAGATGCTGCTCGACGGTGAGCTGGACGCGGCCATCCTCAGCCGCAAGGACTGGCCGGCAGATCCGCGTGTCAAGCACCTGATTCCCGAGCCTGACGCTGCCTCGCGCGACTGGTATGCCCGCGAGGGGGTGGTGCCGATCAACCACTTGTTCGTCGTGCATGAAGACCTGGCCCATGAACGCAAGGACGTCGTGCGCGAGATCCATCGGATGCTGCAGGAAAGCCGCACGGGGGCGGGCAACGCGGTCTCGCATCTGCCGCCGGTGGGCGTGGAGGCCAATCGAAAGGGCATCGAGATGGCGATCCGCTGGACCTATGAGCAGGGCATCATCCCCCGCCTGCTGTCAATGGAAGAACTCTACGGCGACGTTCTCTCCGCGCTGGGTTGACCGGGGCCGATCAGATTCATCCTGTCTCGCTGGAGGCCGATGTGGTTTGAGTGAAGATTCGGGGCTGTCAACGAGTCTCCGGGACAATAGAGCCATGACCGAATCCACTGCCTCCCCCGTCCTGCTGCGCCGCGAAGGCGCGGTGGCCCACCTGCGCTTCAACCGGCCGCAGGCGCTCAACGCCATCGACCTCCCGCTGGCCCAGGCTTTCCACGCGGCCTGCCGCGAGCTGGCGGCCGATGCGGACCTGCGCGCGGTGGTGATGTCCGGCGAGGGCCGCGCCTTCATGGCGGGGGGCGACCTGCCCTCCATGGTGGCGGACCCGCGGCATGTGCCGGCGTCTGTCATCGCCGAGGTGCACCCGGCGCTGGAAATCCTGGCCGCCCTGCGCGCGCCGGTGATCGCCGCGGTCCATGGTGCGGTGGCCGGTGGCGGGCTGGGCATCGCCCTGGCGGCCGACCTGGTGCTCGCCGCCGAAGGCACCAAGTTCACCGTGGCCTACCCGCGCATCGGCACCAGCGCCGACTGCAGCACCTCCTGGAACCTGGTCCGCCTGGCCGGTCCGCGCAAGGCGATGGAGCTCGCCCTGCTGTCCGACTCCTTCGACGCGGCCGAGGCCCTGCGCCTGGGGCTGATCAACCGGGTGGTGCCGGCCGAGTCGCTGGCCGAAGAGGCGGCGAAGATCGCGGCGCGCCTGGCCGCCGGCGCGCCCCTGGCCCTGGCCCACCTCAAGCGCCTGGTGCGCGAAGCGGCCGACAACGACCTGCACACCCAGCTCGAGCTGGAGTCGCGCCTGTTCCAGCAGTGCGCCGAGACGGCGGATTTCACCGAGGGCATCACCGCCTTCCTGGGCAAGCGCGAGGCGAAGTTCACCGGCCGTTGAGGACTAGCCTGCGCCCTTGCGCAGCGACTCCGCCATGAAGTCGACGAAGGCCACCACCCGCGCCGCCGTCTGGTGCTGCGGCAGGTAGACGGCGTACAGGTCGGCGTCGGGCATGCGGTATTGGGGTAGCACCTGCCGCAGGCGCCCGCTGGCCAAATACTTGCGGATGTCCCACTCGGCGCGCAGCAGCACGCCGTGCCCGTCCAGCGCCCACTGCACCGCGATACCGCCGTCGTTGGTGACCAGGTTGCCCCGGGTCTTGACGCTTTCCACCGCGCCCTTGCGGCCCTTCGTCATGCGCAGCACGCCCCAGGCCTCTTCGCCCTGGCGGATGCCGATGAAGTTGTGCTGCGCCAGGTCGGCCGGGGTGCGCGGCTCGCCGTGGCGGGCCAGGTAGGCGGGCGAGGCGCACAGCAGGCGCTGGTTGTCGGCCAGGCGCCGCGCGATCACCCGGGCGTCGGGCGGCGGCCCGAAGCGGATGCAGACGTCGAAGGCGTCCTCGCCGAGGGGAGGCGGGTCGGCCGACAGCTGCAGGCGCACATCGACCTTGGGGTAGCGCGCGACGAAGCGCGAGATCACAGGTCCCACATGGCTGCGGCCGAAGCCCAGGGTGGCGTTGACCCGCAGCACGCCGCTGGGTGTCGTGCGTGAGAGCCCCATCAGACGCTCCAGGTCCTCCAGGTCGCCCAGGATGCGGCGGGCATGGGCCAGGCAGGTCTCGCCCTCGGCGGTCAGGCCCATGCGCCGGGTGGTGCGCGTGAGCAAAGTTACCCCAAGTCGGCCTTCCAGCTGCGACAGGCGCTTGCTCACCGCCGGGGTGGAGACGCGCAGCTCGCGGGCCGCCGCGCTCAGGCTGCCGGCGGCGACCAGGGCGGAGAAGAACTGAAGGTCGGCTGGCTGGAGAAGTCCGCTCACCTTTAACTCCCGGGTTAACGATGGTTTGACTTTACCGTGATTGCGTCGGGCAGCTTCGGGCCTAGATTCGCCTCACGACGCCGGCCCGGCTCCGTGCCCGCCAGACCAAAACCCCCCGACAAACCGAGGAGCCCCATGAAGACCTATCGCATCGCCACCATTCCCGGAGACGGCATCGGCAAGGAGGTGATCCCTGCCGGCCGCGAGGTCATGCAGGCGCTGGCCCAGGCCTGCGGCGGCTTTGCCTTCGAGTTCGAGGACTTCGACTGGGGCGGCGACTACTACCGCCAGCATGGCCGCATGATGCCGGACGATGGCCTGGGCGCGCTCAAGGGCAAGGACGCCATCCTGTTCGGATCGGCCGGCGACCCGCACATCCCCGACCACATCACCCTCTGGGGCCTGCGCCTCAAGATCTGCCAGGGCTTCGACCAGTACGCCAACGTGCGGCCCACCCGCATCCTGCCCGGCATCGACGCGCCGCTCAAACGCTGCGGCCCGAAGGACCTGGACTGGGTCATCGTGCGCGAGAACTCCGAGGGCGAGTACGCTGGCGTCGGCGGCCGGGTGCACCAGGGCCACCCGCTGGAGGCGGCCACCGACGTCTCGATGATGACCCGCGCCGGCGTGGAGCGCATCATGCGCTTCGCCTTTCGCCTGGCCCAGTCGCGCCCGCGCAAGCTGCTCACCGTGGTCACCAAGAGCAACGCCCAGCGCCACGCCATGGTGATGTGGGATGAAATCGCGCTGCAGGTCTCCCAGGAGTTTCCGGACGTGCGGTGGGACAAGGAACTGGTCGACGCCGCCACTGCCCGCATGGTGAACCGTCCGGCCACGCTGGACACGATCGTCGCGACCAACCTGCACGCCGACATCCTGAGCGACCTGGCGGCTGCCCTGGCGGGCAGCCTGGGCATCGCGCCCACCGGCAACATCGACCCCGAGCGCCGCTACCCCTCGATGTTCGAGCCGATCCACGGCTCTGCCTTCGACATCATGGGCAAGGGCCTGGCCAACCCGGTTGGCACCTTCTGGTCGGTGGTGATGCTGCTTGAGCACCTGGGCGAAACCGCCGCCGCCGCCCGCCTGATGAAGGCGGTCGAGGCCGTCACCGCCAACCCGGCCCTGCACACCGGCGACCTGGGAGGCAAGGCCCGCACGAGCGACGTGACCCGCGCGGTCTGCGAGGCGCTGCGCGCCGGCTGAACGATCCCTCGCCCCACCCGGTGGCACGGCAATCCACGCCCGCAGAAGGCCCGGCCGCCTCCTTTCCTTCGACACAGGAGACAACATGCGCATTCGAACTGCATTTCCTTCCCGCCGCCTGCTGCTGAAGGCGGGCCTGGCCGCCGCTTCGCTGGCCCTGGCTGCGCCCGGTGCCTGGGCCCAGGCCTGGCCGTCCAAGCCGATCTCGCTGGTTGTGCCCTTTGCCCCGGGCGGCACCACCGACGTGCTGGCACGCGCCGTCGGCCAGGAACTGTCCACCGCCCTCGGGCAGCCGGTCATCATCGAAAGCAAGCCCGGTGCGGGAGCCACGCTGGGTGCCGACTTCGTTGCCAAGGCAAAGGCCGACGGCTACACCCTCCTCATGGGCGCGGTGCACCACACCATCGCCACCAGCGCCTATCGCAAGCTGCCCTATGACTTCCAGAAAGACCTGGCTCCCATCAGCATCGTGGCCCAGGTGCCCAACGTGCTGGTGGTCGGCTCGGGCGTGACGGCCAAGAGCGTGCAGGAACTGGTGACCCAGGCCAAGGCGCAACCGGGCAAGTTCGCCTTCGGCTCCAACGGCGCGGGCACCGCCCAGCACCTGATCGGCGCGCAGTTCGGCAGCATGGCCGGCGTGGACATCCTGCACGTCCCCTACAAGGGCAGCGGGCCGCTCACCACCGACCTGCTCGGGGGGCAGATCCAGATGTCCTTCGACACCGTCACCCCGGTGCTGCCCCACGTCAAGGCCGGCAAGCTGCGCGCCCTGGCGGTGACGACAGCCAAACGCTCGCCCGCGCTGCCCGACGTGCCCACCCTGGACGAGGCCGGCCTCAAGGGCTTCAACCTGGGCACCTGGTTCGGCGTGCTGGCGCCTGCCGCCACCCCGGCGCCGGTCGTCGAGCGCCTCCACCGCGAGATCGCACGCATCGTCGCCTCGCCGGACTTCCGCAAGAAGATGGAGGAGATCGGCGCCGACCCGATCGGCAACACGCCGGCCCAGATGGCGCGTCAGATCAAGGACGACACCGAGCGCTTCGCCAAGCTGGTCAAGGACGCCAAGGTCACTCTGGAGTGAGGGGGCAGGGGAGGGCAGGGCGCTTACCATGCACGCATGCCCACCCCCAGCCTTGCGCGCGTCGCCTTGCGGCCCGCATCCGCCCGTTCGAGGGTCTCTGCATGATGAACCTGCCTGACCCTTCGGCACATCCTCTTGATTTTCTGCGCGCTCTTTACCGGGTCGCGGTGGACCGCGCCTCGCCCGCCCATTGCCTGCTGCCCCACCTGCCGGCGCCGCCGAAAGGCCGCACGGTGGTGATCGGCGCGGGCAAGGCCGCGGCTGCCATGGCCCAGGCAGTGGAGGCGCATTGGCCGCATGACGCGCCCTTGTCGGGGCTGGTCATCACCCGCTACGACCACACACCGCCCCGCCCGACGGACCTGCCCGCGCGCATTGCGGTACGCGAAGCCGCTCACCCGGTGCCCGACGCCGCCGGCCTGGCAGCGACCTCCGAGATGCTCGCGGTGCTGCAGGGCCTCACCGCCGACGATTTGGTGCTGTGCCTGATGTCCGGCGGCGCGTCGGCCCTGCTCACCGCGCCGGCCGAGGGCCTCACCCTCGAGGACAAGCAGCGGATCAACCGCGCGCTGCTGCTCTCGGGCGCGCACATCGGCGAGATGAACTGCGTGCGCAAGCACCTGTCGCAGATCAAGGGCGGCCGCCTGGCCGCCGCCTGCGCCCCGGCGCGTCTGGTCACGCTGGCGATCAGCGACGTGCCGGGCGACGACCCGGCCGTCATCGGCAGCGGACCCACCGTGCCCGACCCCAGCACCTGTGCCGACGCGCTGGAGATCCTGGACCGCTACCGCATCGACATTCCCGCGCCGGTGCGCCGGCAGCTGGAGCGCGGCAAGGGGGAGTCGCCCAAGCCCGGTGACGCCGCCTTTGCCAACGCGCGCTTCGAGATGGTGGCCGCGCCCATGGCCTCGCTGCAGGCCGCGGCCGAGGCGGCGCGGGCGGTGGGCCTTGCGGTCCATGTGCTGGGTGACGACCTCGAGGGGGAGTCGCGCGAGGTCGGCGGTACGCATGCCGAGCTGGCCCTCGCCGCGCTGCGAGGGCAGGGCGCCCACCCGCGCCTGGGGGACGCACCTGTTTCTGCGCCTTGCCTGATCCTCTCCGGGGGCGAGACCACGGTGACCGTGCAGCCTCAGCCTCCCGGCGCGCCCAAGGGGCGGGGCGGGCGGGCCGGCGAGTTCTGCCTCGGCTTCGCGCAGGCGCTCGAGGCCGCAGACCCAGGCGCCGATGCAGCAGCGGCCACCGCGATCTGGGCCCTGGCCGCCGACACCGACGGCATCGACGGGGTGGAGGACAACGCCGGCGCCTGGGTCGGACCGCCGGTCCTGGCGAGGGCCCGGGCGCAGGGGCTGTCGATCGGGGCTCATCTGGCGCGCAACGACGCCTACGGGTTCTTCAGCGCGGTGGACGGCCTCGTGGTCACCGGGCCGACCTTCACCAACGTGAACGATTTCCGCGCGGTGCTGGTGCTCCCGCCTCGCGCGGGAGGGTGAGGCCCCAGCCCCAATTGTCAGCCATTATGGACAATTAGTTGAATAAATGTCCATAATGGCGCCATGCCCAGCAAGCCGCCCCTTGTTTTTCCGCAGGAACAGCGCCTGCTCGCCGGATTGGGCGAGCGGCTCAGGCTCGCCCGTCTCCGACGCAAATTGAGTAGCGCCGTCGTAGCCCAGCGGGCCGGCATCTCGCGCACGTCGCTTTACAAGGCGGAGGCGGGCGACCCGGGCGCCACGCTGGGCACCTATTTGCGGGTGCTGGCCGTCCTCGGGCTGGAGGGCGACATCGAGTCCCTGGCCGCCGACGACAAGGTCGGTCGCAAGTTGCAGGACCTGGCGCTGGTGAAGGCGGCCCCGACACGCCCGCGCTCCCAGGCTGCCCCCCAGGCCACTGCCGTGGCCGGGGCGACGGCGACGCCAGTGAGGCATCGGTGAGTGGCGCGGCGCCATCCCTGGAGGTCTGGCTGGACTGCGACCTGGGTCCCGCCTGCCAGGTCGGCACGCTCTCGCACGATCGCGGCCAGGTTCGCTTCCGCTACGCGCCCGCGTGGCTGTCGGATCCGCGCGCCTTCTCGCTCGACCCGGACCTCTCGCTCGACGACCAGCCTTTCTTTCCCAAGCCCGAGTTGGGCAATTTCGGGATCTTTCTGGACTCCTCCCCTGATCGCTGGGGCCAGACGCTGATGAAGCGCCGCGAGGCGCTGCAGGCCAAGGACCAGGCGCGCACGCCGCGCACCCTGCATGCCTGGGACTACCTGCTGGGCGTGCAAGACCTCACGCGGCAGGGCGCACTGCGCTTCCGCCTGGCCGGTACCGGGCAGTTCCTCGCGGACGAGGCGTTGGCCGCACCCCCGGTGACCAGCCTGCGGGAGCTGCAGGCCGTGGCCTTCGAACTCAGTGGTCGTCGGCAGGAGGACCTGGACGCCCTGCGCAAGTGGCTCGCCGTTCTGGTGGCGCCCGGGGCATCGTTGGGCGGCGCGCGACCCAAGGCCAACTTCACCGACACCGACGGCTCACTGTGGATCGCCAAGTTCCCGGCCCGTGACGATGACCGGGACGTCGGGGCCTGGGAGCACCTGGTGCACGGGATGGCTCGCCGTGCGGGCCTGGATGTGGCGCCCGCGAAGTCGCTGCGCCTGAATAACGACTTCCACACCTTCTGCGTGCAGCGCTTTGATCGGACGGGTGCTGTCCGGCGTTTTTACGCCTCGGCCATGACCTTGCTACGCAAGTCGCGCAGCGAAGGCAGCAGTTACCTGGAGCTCGCGCAGTTCCTGCGGGCGCAGGGCGATGGCCCGCAGGCGTCGGCGGACCTGGCCCAGTTGTTCCGGCGCGTCGCCTTCAACGTGGCGGTCGGAAACCGGGACGACCATCTGCGCAACCACGGTTTCATTCTGGGCGCGCAAGGCTGGCGCCTGGCGCCGGCATTCGACCTGAATCCGGATGCCGACAAGGCCGACCATGTCCTCAACATCGACGACACCGACAACCGGCCGGACCTGGTGACCGTGCTGGCAACCGCGCCGTTCTATGGGCTTGACGCGGCGCAGGCCCGGACCGTCGTCGAAGAGGTTCTGACGGCGGTCGACGGGTGGCAGGACCAGGCGCGGCGTGCAGGACTTGCCGCGGCCGATATCGCCCAGACGGCGGCGGCTTTCAGCGCGCACGCACAATACAGGGCTTGATTTCCGGGCCTGATGGCCAAGACCATGGACGACAACCAGCTCGAGGTGCCCGCCTCCTTTTCCGAGATCTACGCCACCCCCACCGGCCGCCTGTCGGTGTCGCGGGCCGAACTGCAGGAGCGCTACGAACTGTGCGAGGACCTCTCGCAGATGCTCACCGAGAAAGCCTCGGAGATGTTGCACCGCCTCGGCGTGACCGAGGCCGACGTGGTCGACCGCATCCTGCGCGGGCTCCAGGGGGATGGCTCGCCGGTGCTGCCGCACGAGGGCCGCTGGGTGGTGCGCCGACTGTCCGAGTTGCTCGGGTGGGACGACCCGGGGCCGGGCGAGGACGACTGATCCCCGCAGCCGCCGGCCAGCTTCAGGCTGCAGTGACGATCACGCAGGCACCGCCGCCAGCCCCTCGCTCGCCAGAAAGTCCAGCACCAGGGTATTGAAGGCCTGGGGCTGGTCCCGCGAGACCGAGTGGCCGCTGCCAGGCACCTTGTGCGCACGGGCCGCGGGCATGGCCTCGCACACCGCCTCGAAGATGGCCGCATGCACCGGCGGCGTGTGGCCGCCCGAGAGCAGCATCACCGGCATCGTCAGAGACTGCAGTTCCTCCGGCGAGATCCAGGGGAACTCGTCGCTGGAGAGATTGAGCATCTTCATCGCCCGCATGTTCTGCATGCGCCGTTCCATCGCCGCGCTGCCCGCCGGGGGAGCGCCCGAGCCGCCGATGCCGGCGGTCATGATCTGAGAGGCCTTGAGGTCCTCGCCCGCGGCGAAGGCCACCCGCGCCGGTTCGATCACCTCGCGCCGGAAGGCCCGGGCCACCGCGGCGCCGCGTTCGCTGCGCTCGGCGTACTTCATCATCGGCGGCTCCACCGCCACCACGGCCCGCACCAGGTCCGGGTGCCGCGTGGCCAGCGCCAGGGCGACGAAGCCGCCGTAGGAGCTGCCCACCAGGATCACCGGCTCGCGGATGTCCATCGCCGCGAGCAGCAGCCGCAGGTCCTCGGCCTCGTGCAGCGCGCCGTGGTCCGGCGAGGGCATGTCGTTGCGATTGGGGTGGCTGTAGCGGCGGCTGTAGGCGATGCAGTCGAACTGGCGCGTGAGCACCGGCCACTGCCCGCCCCAGCCGCGCCAGTCGCCCATGGCGCCGTGAATCAGCACCATCGTCGGACCCTGGCCCGCCCGTACCGTGTGCAGCTCGACGCCGTTCGGCAGCTGCCAGGCCCGCGGCTGCAGGTCCTCGAACTTCATTGCGCCCACCGGGGTCAGCCGTTCATGGTCAGGCCCAGCGCGCGAATCAGCTCGCCCATGCGCTGGTTGTCCTGCTGGATGAAGCGCGTCGCGGCGGCGCGGTCGGTCAGGCGGTCGGGGGCCATCATGCCCAGGCCGCCCAGCTTCTCCTTCACCGGCGCGCCGGCGCGCGCCTTCTTCCAGCCACCGGCCAGGGCATCGATCACCGCCTGCGGCGTGCCGCCGGTGGCGAACAGGCCCACCCAGCCCAGGTACTCGAAGTCCTTGAGGTCCTCGGCCATGGTGGGCACATCCGGGAACAGCGCCAGCCGCTCGGCCGAGGTCACCGCGATCACCCGCACCCGGCCCTCCTTGGCCGCGGCCAGGGCCACGTTGGGGGCGACGAAGTGCATCTGCACCTGGCCCGCCATGAGGTCGGTGAAGCCCGGCGCGTCGCCCTTGTAGGGGATCTGCGTGATCTTGATCCCAGCCTGGCGGCAGAACAGCTCGGTGCACAGGTGGCTGCCCGAGCCCACGCTGCCGGAGGCGTAGCTCATGCCGTCGGGCTTGGCCTTGGCCAGGGCGATCAGTTCACGCAGGTTGCGCGCCGGCACCGACGGGTGCACGGCCAGCACGTAGGCGCCGGCGCCCAGCATCGTCACCGGCACCAGCTGCTTCATCGGGTCGTAATTGAGCTTGGCGCCCATGTGCGAAACGACCGTGATCGCGGTGGCCCCGGAGACCAGCAGGGTATGGCCGTCTGCGGCGGCGCGCGCCACCGCCTCGGCCGCCGGCATGCCGCTCGCGCCCGGCTTGTTGTCGACGACGAAGCTGCCGCCGACCGCCTGCGCCAGCTGGTCGGCTGCCACACGGGCGGTGAAGTCGGTCGGGCCCCCGGGGGATGAGCCGACGACGAGCTTTACCGGGCGGCTGGGGTAGGCCTGGGCCCAGGCCGACAGGGGGCTGGCCGCCAGGGCGGCGGCGCCTGCCAGCAGCTGGCGGCGTTGCATCAGGGGGTGCATGCGTGTCTCCTCGAGGGTTGTTCTTGGGGGCCATTGTGGTCAGGCGAGCCATAAACGGCCAATAAAATCAGCGCATTACCCATCACGGATTCACATATGTCGACCTCGGCCCTGGTCCTGCGCACCCGCCTGCTGCTCAAGGCGCGCTTTCGCCACCTGCAGGCCCTGGCCATGCTGGTCGAACTGGGCAGCGTGCAGCGCGCCGCCAGCGCCATGGGCCTCACCCAGCCCGCGGTCACCCGCCTGCTGGCGGACCTGGAGGGCTGGCTTGGCACGCCCCTGTTCCACCGCCATGCGCGCGGCGTGCTGCCCACCGAGGTGTGCCGCGACCTGATGCCCATGGTGCGCCAGTCCCTGCGCGGCATCGACGCCGCCGCCGAGGCGGTGGCCGACCGCGCCGCCCTGGGCCAGGGCGTGGTGCGGGTGGGCGCGAGCACCGCCGCCATCAACGGCCTGCTGCTGCAGGCGCTGCCGGCCTTTCATGCGCGCCACCCGGGGGTGCAGGTGCAGCTCAAGGAGCTGGAGTGGGCCGACCAGCTCGCGGCGGTGGGGCGCCAGGAGATCGACCTGGGCCTGGGCCGCGAGAGTTCGGTGCCACCCCAGGGCTGGCGCTTCGAGCCGTTGCAGCCCGACACCTTCGAGGTCGTCTGCGGGCCGCAGCACCCGCTAGCGCGCAAGCGCCGCCTGCGCTGGCAGGACCTGCAGGACCAGACCTGGCTGGTGCCGCCGGTCGACGCGCTGGCCCGCCACCGGCTCGAGAGCCTGGCGCAGGCGCACGCGCTGCGGCTCACGGTGAGCCCGCTGATTACCCGGGTGTCCGCCATGACAGGGGCGATGCTGCAGCAGCAGGACCTGCTCACGCTGGTGCCCGGTTCGGTGCTGGCCCATGCCTGTCGCAGCGGCGCGCTGGTGGCACTGCGCCTGCCCGAGCCCTTGCCCTATGAGCCCCTGGGCATGCTGCTGCCCGAAGTGGACGTGCCCCCCATGCCGGTCGCCACCCGGCGGCTCGCCGACTTCCTGCGCGCGAGTCGCCCGGGAGACGCGCGCTAGATGGTCCGCGCCGCTTCGCCGTGCATACTGGTCCGATGCACGACGACGACCGGGGCGCACTCGGCCACCTCCTGCGCCAGCGCTCCTATGCGGCCCTGTGGGCGGCCTGGATGATCGCCAACCTGTGCATCTGGATGGCGGACCTGGCCGCCTCCTGGCTCATGACCTCGCTGACCGACAGCAAGCTCATGGTGGCCCTGATCCAGACCGCCACCTCCTTGCCCATCTTTCTCTTTTCGCTGCCGGGCGGCGCCCTGGCCGACCGCATCGACCGTCGGCGCGGCTTCCTGATGGCGCAGGTCTGGGCGGCCCTCGTCCTGAGCGGCGTCTGCGCCCTGGCCTGGGTGGGCGGCCTCACGCCCTGGCTGCTCCTCGCCGCCGTGTTCGCCACCAGCCTGGCCACCGCCCTGCGCTGGCCGATGTTCACCGCGCTGGTGCCCGAGGTGGTGACACGCGAGCAGCTGCCGCATGCCATTTCGATGAACAGCATCGCCCTCAACAGCTCGCGCCTGCTTGGCCCCCTGATCGCCGGCGTGGTCGTGGTGGCCTGGGGCGGCGCCTCGGTCTTCGCGCTGTGCGCCGCGCTCTCGCTGGTGGCGGCCTGGCTCGTCGCCGCCCCTGCGGGCGGCACGCGGGTGGTGCGCGTGCGGGCGCAGGAGGACTGGCTGCAGGCCCTGCGCGCCGGCCCGGCGCACATCCGGCAGGACCCCTGCCTCATGGCCGGCATGACGCGCGGACTGTTCTTCTTCTTCACTGCTTCTGCCCTCATTGGCCTGCTGCCCTCGCTGTCGCGCGAGATCGGGGGCGGCGACCCGCGCACCTACGCCACGCTCTTCGCCTGCCTGGGTGGCGGCGCGGTGGGCGCGGGCTTCCTGCTCCAGGGCCTGCACCGGCGTCTGGGCTACCAGGGCATGGTGACCGGCGGCGCGCTGGCCATGGCCGCCTGCGTGGGCGTGCTCGCCTGGACCGACCGCACCTGGGTGGCGGCGCTGGCCCTGCTGGCAGGCGGTGTCGCCTGGATGGGGGTGGGCAATGCGCTCAACACCGCCGCCCAGTTGCGGCTGCCCGATGCCCTGCGGGCCCGCGGCATGTCGGTGCTGTTCATGTCCGGCATGGCGGCGGGCGCCGTCGGCGCCGCGAGCCTGGGCGCGCTGGCCGACGGCATCGGCATGCGGCCGGCCCTGGCGGTGCTGGCGGTCTTCTCGGGTGGCGCGGTGGTCGCGATGGGCCGGCGCCTGGCCATCACCTAGGCCGCCGGCGTGCCGACGATGCCTTTTTCGCGCAGCGCCTCGATGGCCGCGGCGTCGTACCCCAGCTCCTGCAGCAGCGACTCGGTGTGCGCGCCCAGGGCGGGCGGGTCCATGCGCAGGCCCAGGCGTTCGCCGTCCAGCGAAAGCGGCAGCAAGGCGGTGCGCGTCTCCACCGGGCGGCCCGCGCCGCTGCCGTCGGCCGGCAGCGTGGTGGGCGCCAGGCCGCCGGTGGCCAGCAGGTGCGGGTCGTCGAACAGGTCCTGCGGCCGGGTGATGGGCGCATAGGGCAGGCCCACCCGCTCGAAGCGTTCGGCCAGCTCGCGCGCGGCAAAGGGCGCGAAGTGCTCCCGCAGCTGAGGAATGAGCCAGTCGCGCGCGCGCACCCGGTCGTTGTTGGTGACGAGGCGCGTGTCGGCGCGCAGGGCCTGCAGGCCGAATTCCTCGCACAGGAGGTGCCACTGCGTGTCGCTCACCGCGGCCAGGAAGATCTGCTCGCCATCCTTCACGGTGAACACGTCGTACAGCGCCCAGGCGCTGATGCGACTGGGCATGGGCGCGGCGGGCTTGCCGGTGACCGCGAACTGCATCATGTGCTGGGCCACCAGGAAGACGTTGTTCTCGAACAGCGCGCTCTGCACCTCGCGGCCGCGGCCGGTCTTCTCGCGCTGGGCCAGCGCCGCCAGCACGCCGATGGCGCCGAACATGCCGCCCATGATGTCGTTGACGCTGCTGCCCGCGCGCAAGGGTCGCCCCTCGGGCCCGGTCATGTAGGCCAGGCCGCCCATCATCTGCACCACCTCGTCGAGCGCGGTGCGGTGCTCGTAGGGGCCGGGCAGGAAGCCCTTGTGGCTCACGTAGATGAGGCGCGGGTTCAGCTTGGCCAGGGCCTCGCGGCTGAAGCCCAGGCGGTCCAGCGTGCCGCTCTTGAAGTTCTCGCTGAAGACGTCGGCGTTCGCCACCAGGCGCAGCACGATCTCGCGGCCCTCAGCCGACTTCACGTCCACCGCCAGGCTTTTCTTGTTGCGGTTGAAGATACCGTAGAAGCCCGCGCCCGAGCCAAGCAGGCGGCGGGTGTTGTCGCCGGCCAGGGGCTCGACCTTGATCACCTCGGCACCCAGGTCGGCCAGGATCATCCCGCAGGTGGGGCCCATGACCATGTGGGTGAACTCGACGACGCGCAGGCCGGCCAGGGGCAGGTCGGCGACGGGGGAGTCTTGGGTCGGGGCGGTCTTGGTGGAATCGGTCACGGCGGGAAGTCGTCTTGAATCGGGGGAACGGCGAAGGGGGTGCGGGGTGGCGCGGGGTGTCGCCGGCTTCAGGCCAGGGCCCGGACGGCGCGCCCGTCGGCGTACTGGAAGCCCAGGGGCAGCCCGGCCTCGGGCGTCATGCCGTAGACCGGCTCGCCGGGCAGGCCCGCCTGCAGGTGCTGGCGCGCGGCGGTGAGGGTGGCGAGGTCGACGCCGGTCGCCACGCCCATGGCCTCGAACATGAACACCAGGTCCTCAGTGACCACGTTGCCCGAGGCGCCGGGCGCGTAGGGGCAGCCGCCCAGACCGCCCTGCGAGGCGTCGAAGGTGCGCACGCCCGCCTCGTAGGCGGCCAGGCAGTTGGCCAGGCCCAGGCCGCGGGTGTTGTGCATGTGGGCGGCCCCGGCGCGCTCGCCCAGCTCGGCGCGCAGCCGGGTGAACAGGCGCTTCACCTGCGCCGGGTTGGCCATGCCGGTGGTGTCGGACAGGCCGACCTCGTCGACCCCGGCGTCGGCGAGCGCCACGGCCAGGGCAATGACCTCGTCCTCGGGCACCACGCCCTGCAGGGTGCAGCCGAAGGCGGTGGAGACGCCAGCCTCCACCTTCACGCCTGGCGCCTGCGCGTTGCGCAGTTCGATCACCTTGCGCACCTCGGCCACCATCTCCTGAGGCGACTTGCGCACATTGGCCATGGAGTGGGCCGGGCTGGCCGAGACGGGCAGGGTGAGCTTGTGCGCGCCGGCGGCCAGGGCGCTCTCGGCGCCGCGCAGGTTGGGGACCAGGGCCATGACGGTGAGCCCGCGCAGGGTGATGGCGTGGCGCACCACCTCGGCCACGTCGGCCATCTGCGGCAGCAGCTTGGCCGGCACGAAGGAGCCGACCTCGATCTCGCGCAGGCCGGCCGCGTGCAGGGCATCGATCCAGGCGAGCTTGTGCGCGGTGGGCATGGTCGCCGCCACGCTTTGCAGGCCGTCCCGGGGGCCGACTTCGCTGATCAGGACGGAGGGCAGGGCGTGGGCGCTTGGCATGGTCTCTGAGACATCAGGGCTGGAAGCGGGCATTATCCCGGGTCTCCACAGAGGACCCCTCCATGCACCGGCGCGCCATCACCCTGCTTTCCTCCCTTGCCTGCCTCTTCTCCCTCGGGCTCGCCACGAGCGGGTCCGTCCACGCACAGACACCGGTACAGACACCGGCCCCGGCCTTCCCCGCCAAGCCCGTGCGCATCACCACCCCCTTCCCCGTGGGCAGCGGCCCCGAGGGCGTGCTGCGCCTGGTGGCCGACAAGCTGTCCAAGCGCTGGGGCCAGCCGGTGGTGGTGGAAAACAAGCCCGGGGCCAACGGCTTCATCGCCATCGAGCAGTTCAAGAATGGCGCCGCCGACGGCCACGACCTGATCCAGCTCGATGGGGTGCACCTCACCGCCTACCCGCACCTGTTCAAGAGGCTGCCCTATGACTCCGCGAGCGACTTCGAGCCCCTGTACCCGCTGTTCAAGACCTATTTCTTCATGACCACCGCGGTGGACAGCAAGTACAAGCGGGTCTCCGATGTCATTGCCGACGCCAGGGCGCAACCCGGCAAGCTCAATTACGGTTCCTGGTCGGTGGGCAACCCGGTGCACCTGGGCTCGGCCCTGCTCGAGACGGTGACTGGCACCCAGATGCAGCACGTGATCTACAAGGAGACCTCGCAGCTCTATACCGCGGTGGCCACCGGCGAGCTCGCCTTTGCTCTGGGCACCAGCGCCACGGCGGGGCCCCTGTACCGCGCGGGCAAGCTCAAGTTCCTGGCGGTCGCCGCGCCGCGCCGCATCGCCGGCTACCCGGATGTGCCCACCTTCGCCGAGGCGGGGGGACCGAAGGACTTCGAGGTGAGCGGCTGGACCACCATCGCCGCGCCCAAGAACCTGCCCCGGGCGGTGAGCGAGAAGATCACCCGCGACATCGCCGCGGTGCTGGCCGAGCCGGAGTTCAAGGACAAGTACCAGTCCTTCGGGTATGAGATGTTCCCGGCCACTAAGGAGCAATTCGCCCAGTACATCCGGGCGGAGTCCGTCAAGCAGGCGGAGGTGATCCGGAAGGCGAAGGCGCAGCTGGATTGAGGGGCAGCCAACTGGCCATCCGGTCGGCATGCCCGAGGACCCCCGGGCTTGCCCTGCGCTCACTCTCCTTGCGGGCTATTGCGCAGTGCCTCACACAGAAGTCGCAGTGGCACGGCCTGGATGTCTGCTGCCAGCGGATAGGCTTCTTGCCCGGGATAAACCACCCACTTGCGATGGGGCTTCAAGTCGTCACAGGCATTGTGAAAGCCGCGCTCGAGTTTGGGCGCGAGGCTGCGCTTGAACTCCACCGCCCACAACTTCCCATTTGGCCAGGCCAGGAGCAGGTCGACTTCAGCGCCCGCGCTCGTCCGGTAGAAGTGGCCCATAACGCCCGGCGGGGCACAGGACAGCAGGTTCTCGAGGCAATGGCCTTCCCAGCTGGCCCCCACCACCATGTGCGAGAGCAGTTGCTCAAGGTTTTCGATGCCCAGGAGCGCATGCAGGAGACCGCTGTCCCGCAAATAGACCTTGGGCGATTTGACCAGCCGCTTGCCGACATTGGCGTGCCAGGGCTGGAGGCGGCGTACCAGCAGCAGGTCGCACAGCAGGTCGATGTAGCCGTTGGCTGTTTTGACGTCTACGCCCAGGTTGCGCGCGAGTTGGGCGACGTTGAGCAAGCCGCCCTGGTGGTGGGCCAGCATGGTCCAGAAGCGGCGCAATGTCTCGGCGGCGATGCGCGGGCCGAACTGCGGGATGTCCCTTTCCAGGTAGCTGCGGATGAAGTTGTCCCGCCAGCGCAGGCTGCGTGCGTCGCTGGTCGCCTGATGGCTCGGTGGAAATCCGCCGCGCACCCACAGCACTTCACGTGAATCGTCGTCTGCTTCCAGGACGTTCAGGCCCGCCAGCTCCAGGTAGGCAATCCGGCCGGCCAGTGTTTCGCCTGATTGCTGCAGCAGGTCCAGGCTGGCCGAACCCAGGAGCAGGTAGCGGCCCGCTGCTTTCTTGGCGCGGCGGGCCCGGTCGATCAGGCCGCGCAGCACGGGAAACAGGCCGGGAAGCCGGTGCACCTCGTCGAGGATGACCAGCTTGTCGAGATGCCCCTCCAGGTACAACTCGGCCTGTTCGAGCTTGCTGCGGTCTCGCTCGGATTCGAGGTCGAGGTAGACATGGGGCTGATCCCGGCCCAGTTCTAGCGCCAGGGTGGTCTTGCCGACCTGGCGTGGCCCGAGCAGGGCGACGGCCGGCGAAAAAGCCAGTTCGTCCTGGAGCCGGGATTGGATCAGGCGGGGAATCATCCTTGCAATTATGGAATTTCACTCCATGATTTGCAAGGTTAATTGCCGCGTGTTGTGGGGGTGCTGGCGGAGGCGGTGAGATTCGAACTCACGAACGGTTTCCCGTTGCCGGTTTTCAAGACCGGTGCAATCGACCACTCTGCCACGCCTCCGCAGCGGCTCCGATTCTAGGCGCAGCGGAGCCGCAGCCACCCCCTGTCACCAGGTCGGCCCGCTCGACCTCCCCAAGAGCTCACGGATTGTGGTAACGTTATTACGTTTTGGAGGCTCTATGAAAGCTGCCGCTCCCATTCGCACCTTTAGCAGCCGCGAGTTCGCGCACGAGTTGGCACGTGTCAAGCGGGCCGCCTCAGAAGGGACTGTGCTGATCACCGACAGAGGTCAGCCGAAGTACGCGCTCATGCCTATCGAGCAGTATTGGGACATGAAAGGCCAAAAGGCTCCTGGGCTATCTCTGCTGGAGGCTATGCAGACACTGCCATCTACGGCGGGAATCGATTTCGAAGTGCCGGCCCGGATGTCCGCAGTCAATCCTGCTGACCTGGACTGATCCATGTACCTGCTAGACACCAACGTGATTTCCGAGCTTCGCCCAGGGAAGCGCAATCAGTCGCCGGCGGTCCTGGCTTGGGCCGAGAGCATGCCTTTGGAAATGCAGTTCATCAGCAGCATTGCGTTGCTGGAACTGCGTATCGGTATGGGACTCAAGGCCCGCCAGGATCCTGCTCAAGGGGCGGTGCTGGCGCGTTGGATCGAAGGACTCGAGAACCTGTTCGCAGAGCGCACTCTTGCCGTTTCCGCGAGGGCTGCACGCCTCTGCGCTCCCATGCACATCCCGAATCCCGGCAATCTCGCCGACACGCTGATCGCAGCCACGGCATTGGAGCATGGGTTCACGGTAGTCAGTCGCAATGTGCAGGACTTCGCACACTTGGGCGCTGCCTTGATCAATCCTTGGGAGACGCCCCTCGCATAGCTGCAAGCGTAGGAGGGGTCAGTCCAAGTCCTGACCGACACGGCCTGTCAGTCTGCCCGGGCACGAGAACCGACGCGCCCCTCAGCGCGCCTGCAGCACCACCGCCCCCGCGCTCATCCCCGGCTCTTCCAGCGGCACCCGCACGCCCTGGAAGAACATGCGCACATCGCCCCACCGCGCAGCCTGCACGGTGAAGGGCGGGGTGCCGTTCACGTTGACGCGCTCGCCGGCCTTGAGTTGGACGACGGACTTCTTCTGGGCGGCGTCGGTGACGCAGATCAGGGTGGCCTGCTGGGCCTCGAAGTAGACGTAGCTGCTTGGCTTGAGGGCCCGCTCGGGGGTGAAGCTCGCCGGCGCGCCGCTGGCGGGCGGGCAGGTCGCGTCCGTCGCCTTGGCCTGGGGGGCGGAGGCAGCGGGTGCGGGCGTCGGCGCAGGGACTGCGGCGGCGACGGGTGCGGGTTCGGGTGTCGCCGCCTCGGAGGCGGCTGCAGACGCGGGCACGGCCGCGGCCTCGGCCATCGGCTCGGGGGCTGCGGCGGGTACGGCTGCAGGAGGGGTGGTCTGCGGGCGGTTGAACCAGGCCAGCGCGCCGATCACGACCACGCCGACGGCAACGATGCCGACCCAGGCCTTGCTGCGTTCCGCAGGCGCCTCACCCACCACGGGCCTGGCAGAGACGTCGGTGACCGACTCACGCACGCCGGGTGCGCGCAGCACCGGCGCGGCAAACGCGGGTTCGGCGGAGAGCTCGGGAGCGGGGGCAGGCGACTCGGCAGAGCCAGCCGCAGCCGCAGCCGCAGCCGGGGACGGGGACGGGGGCCGGGACGCCGCGACCGACGGCGCATCCATCCGGTCCGCCTCGATCACCCGGCGCACATGCCCCAACTTGGCAAGCAAGGTGCGGCCGGTGTGGTTCTTGATGCTCTCGGAATAGAAGCGGCCGCTGCCGCCTTCCTCCAGTTCGGTGAGCTGGCCGGTGGAGAGCGTGCAACGGCGCGCGAAGGTGGCGCGGTCCACGCCGGTGGCCATGCGCAAATCGCGCAGCAGCTTGGCGTCGGCGTCAGTCCAGGTCTTGTCCATTTCGGTTCGTCTGGCCTGGCCTGCCGTGTCCGCGTCAGGCGGCGTGGATCAGGTCGCCCTCGATCAGGGCGCCCCGCTGGATGGCGAGGCTACGGTAGGTGATGCGGCCCACGACGCGGGCCTTGCTCGCGATGAACAGCTCGTCGCACTCGGCGGTGCCGACGAAGGCGCCCTTGACGTGCAGCGACTTGCTCGCCACCTGGCCCTCGACCGCCCCGCGCGGGCCGATGTTGACCACGTCGGTGCGCACGGTGCCCTTGATGAAGCCCTCGACGTGCAGCACGCCCTGCGCGCTGATGTCGCCCTGCAGGGTGAAGCCTTCGCTGATGACGGAGGGCTTGCTGCGATCGAGCAGGAAGCCGCCGCCGTTGCCATTGCCGTTCCCGCCGCTGCGGGCGGCCTCGCCGCCGGCCTCCTCGGTGCCCTCGGGGCTGGCAACGACGTCCTCGTCGCCGGGATTATTTTTGGGTTTGCCGAACATATTGGGCGGTCTGAATGACTTTGTGGGGATCGACCTGGTAGCTGCCCACCAGGACTTCGAAATGCAGGTGCTTGCCAGTGGACTGGCCCGTGTTGCCGACCATGCCGATCGGCTGGTCCTGTTCGACCTTGTCGCCTTCCTTGACGAGGACCTTGTCCAGATGGCCGTACAGGGTCTCGACGCCGCGGTCGTGGCGGATCAGGATCGCGTTGCCCAGGTTGCCGTGGTAGCCGGCGACCAGTACCTTGCCCGGCTTGACCGCCAGCACGCGGTCGTCGCCGTTTTGCGACTTGATGTCGATACCGGCGTGCAGGCTGGGCTTGTGGGTGATCGGGTGCGAGCGGATGCCGAACTCCGAGGTGATCGCGTAGTCCGGCAGCGGCATCTTGTCCGGGAGGGCCTCGAGCACGCTGCGCAGCTCGCGGTTGGCGGCGGTTTCCTTGGCGAAGGTGCCGCCCAGGAGCGGGTTTTCCTTGAAGCTGTCGGTGAAGCCGCCCACGGGCTGGCTGCGCTGGATGATGCTGATCACCTTGCCGTTGAGGCCCGAGGAGCTGATCATGGTGCGCAGCTCGTTGTTGCGCGCGGCCAGAGTCTCGGTCCAGTCGCCGACGTACTGGCGGATCTGCATGTCACGCTCGCGGATCGAGCGGGCCATCTCCAGCATGTCGTCCTGGGAGTACTCGCCGTTTTGCAGCTCGGGGTTGATGCCGGCCGACTGCAGCGCGAAGAAGATCTCGCGGTGCGAGTGCTCCAGCATCATCTTGCGGGTCTGCAGGTAGCCGGCGGTGAGCGTCATGCCCACGGCCATGGTGGTCAGGAAGCCCAGCACCACCATCGAGGCGCGCACGGTGTTTCGCTGCACCTTGGCCGAGATGACCAGGTACTTCAGATCACCCCGCTGCTCGAGGATGATGCGCGAGTCGTGGTACTCGCGGTTCCACAGGCCCAGGCCCAGCCGGGTCCACTGGACCAGCTTGCCGGAGCGAAGCCAGCGCATGCGCACCTATTGCTCCCTTGCGCCTCAGGCGACGTCGGAGTCGTGGGTGAGGGCGGCGGGCGAGGAGCCCGACGAGGATGCGTCCTGGCCGGAGACGGGGCCGACGGCGCCCTGGATGACGCCGCCCTTCTCGATCTCGATCTCGCCGTAGTGGGCCTTGCCGCTCACCACGCCGGTGCTGCGCACGCACAGGAACTCGGAGGCAGAGAGAGTGTCGAAGGTGCGGCCGTGGACGTCGGCGGTGCGCACGCTCACCTGGCCGGACAGGGAGCCCTGCGGGCCCACCAGCAGTTCACCGGCCTGCAGGCCGCCTTCCAGGGTGCCGTTGATCACGGCGAGACCGGGGACCATGAGGTGGCCGACCACCTTCACGCCTTCGCCGATGATCAGGTTGCCGGGAGCGTCGTTCTTGCCTGCGGGAATGGACACGGTAATGCCTTCGACTGTCTTTATGCGGCGCTGGCAGGAAGGCCCGAACGGTTTGTCCGGGTCTGCGAGGCCGCTGTCATTTTGAAAAAGGAGCGTCGGAGTCTACTGGCCTTTGCTCCCAAAAGCGATGTAGCCAGAGGTATGAATCCACAGCTCTCACTCCCTCTGGAGTCGTCAATTTCGCGGCCAACTTGAGGCCTCGCGCGTGGCCGTTCGCCTGGAATCACATATTCATGCGAATCGCATCGATGGTCGTGGATCCGATGGTGCTCATTTCAATTTAAGAGAGTACTTTGGTGGCCAATCCGGGCCGTCTGGGGCGGGGCGCACCCTGGATATCGGTCAAGCCGTGCCCAGCATGCCCTTGCGCTCGATGAATTCCATCACCTGCTCCAGGCCCTGCAGGGTCTTGAGGTTGGTCATGACGAAGGGCTTGCCCTGGCGCATGCGCTCGGTGTCCTGGCGCATCACCTCCAGGTCGGCGCCGACGTGGGGGGCCAGGTCGGTCTTGTTGATCACGAACAGGTCGCTCTTGGTGATGCCGGGGCCGCCCTTGCGCGGAATCTTTTCGCCGGCGGCGACGTCGATCACGTAAATGGTGAGGTCGGACAGTTCGGGGCTGAAGGTGGCAGCCAGGTTGTCGCCGCCCGACTCTACGAACACGACGTCGGCTTGCGGGAACTGGGCCAGCATGCGGTCGATCGCCTCGAGGTTGATGGAGGCGTCCTCGCGGATGGCGGTGTGCGGGCAGCCCCCCGTCTCCACGCCCATGATGCGTTCGGCCGGCAGCGCGCCGCTCACGGTGAGGAGGCGCTGGTCCTCCTTGGTGTAGATGTCGTTGGTGATGGCCACCAGGTCCCACTTTTCGCGCATGGCCTTGCACAGCATCTCGAGCAGGGTGGTCTTGCCGGAGCCGACGGGGCCGCCGATGCCCACGCGCAGGGGCGGCAGTTTCTTGGTGCGGTGGGGAATGTGGTGCAGGCTCATGATCGGAACAGGCGTGAGTACTGGTGTTCATGCCGGGCCGAGAGTACGGCCAGCATGGGCGAAAAGGACTGGCGGGCGTCGTCGTCCAGTGCAAGCGCGGTGTCGACGGCGGCGGGGATCTCTCGGGCGAGGCGGGCGAGCATGCGCTGGCCCGCGCTCTGGCCCAGGGGCACGGCCTTGATGGCGGCCTGCACCATGTTCTCGGCCCAGCCGAAGGCAAAGCCCAGGCAGATGGCGCGGGTGCTGGCGCCGGCCTCCGCCGCGGCCTGGGCCGCGAGGGCGTAGGCCAATGGGTAGGTGAGGTGGCCCAGGGCCGCGGCGCGGGCGGCGTGCTCGGGCCGCACGGACTTGAGCCACTCCACCAGGGAGCGGCCCATCTGCTCGGACTGCAGCCGCAGCTCTTGGGTCTCGCGGGTGCGCAGCACCCAGTCGTCGAGCTCGCGCAGGCGAACGGCGTCGGGCTCGCACGCGGGCTCGGTGCCAGTCCCGCGCCAGGCCGCCAGGGCCTGGGCGACCACCGCCAGGTCGGCACGCGCGAGGGTCAGGTGCAGCTGGTCGGACAGCCAGTCGGCGGCGCTGCCCTCATTCGTCACCCGGCTGGCGTCGACCGCCGCCTCCAGGCCTTCGGAATAGGAGAAGCCCCCGACCGGCAGGGCCGGCGAGGCCAGCCAGATCAGGTGGAGGAGGGCGGCGTCGCCGCCTTCAGTGGTCGTGACCGCAGCCGGGGCCATGGGTGTGCCCGTGGGAATGGTCATGGCCCTGGTCGTGGGAATGACTGTGCGAGGCCCCGTGTGAATGACCGTGGTCGTGGTCATGCGAATGCCCATGACCCCCATGGGCGCTATGCCCGCCGTGCCCGCCATACGCGCCGCCTTCCGGCTCGAAAGGCGCGTCGGCCTCGTTCACGATCAGGTGCATCGCGCGCAGCATGTCGGCCAGCACATGGTCCGGTTCGATCTGCAGGCGGTCGGGCCGCAGCTCGATCGGCACATGGCGGTTGCCCAGGTGATAGGCGGCGCGGGTCAGGTCGAAGGGCGTGCCGTGCTGCGGGCAGGCGGTGATCACCAGCACCTGCTGCGGTGCTGCGATCACCCGGACCAGGGTGCCGTCCTCGGCCACCAGCACGTCGCCGCCGCGCACCACCGAGCCGCGGGGCAGGAAGACGCCCAGCTGCCGGCCGGAGGAGTCGGTGCCCTCGAAGCGGCTTTTCTGGCGCAGGTCCCAGTCGAGTTCGAGGGTCGGGGCGCGTTTGACGAGCGCAGGTGCGAGCCCGCGTCCGCCGGGAATGAGCTTGTTGGCGATCAGCATGTCATGCAGGGTAGCAAACCGAAGGCGTCCTGCCCGTCGCCGTATGCAGGGCCGCAGAGCGGGGCCAAACGGGTCGAGCCCAAGGCGTGGGCCGGGGTCTCGGGCTGCGGGCGGTGGTGAGCGGCGGGACGGCGCTTTCAGAACAGGAAGTAGCGCTGCGCCATGGGCAGCACCTGGGCCGGCTCGCAGGTCAAAAGCTGGCCGTCGGCGCGCACCGCATAGGTCTGCGGGTCGATCTCCATCTTCGGCAGCCAGTCGTTGTGGACCATGTGCTGCTTGCGCACCCGGCGGATGTCCTTGGCGGCGCTGACCACCTTGTTCAATCCGAATTTGGCCGGCATGCCGGCGGCCAGGGCGGCCTGCGAGACGAAGGTGATGGACGACTTGTGCAGGGCGCCGCCGTAGCTGCCGAACATCGGCCGGTAGTGCACCGGCTGCGGCGTCGGGATGGAGGCATTGGCGTCGCCCATGGCCGCCATGGCGATGGTGCCGCCCTTGACGATCAGCGTTGGCTTGACCCCGAAGAAGGCCGGCTTCCACAGCACCAGGTCGGCCCACTTGCCCACCTCTACGCTGCCCACCTCGTGGCTGATGCCGTGGGCGATGGCGGGGTTGATCGTGTACTTGGCCACGTAGCGCTTCACGCGCGCGTTGTCGTTCCGCTCCGTGTCGCCGGGCAGCTTGCCGCGCTGCGCCTTCATCTTGTGCGCGGTCTGCCAGCAGCGCAGGATCACCTCGCCCACCCGGCCCATGGCCTGGGAGTCGGAGGAGAACATGCTGATTGCGCCCAGGTCGTGGAGGATGTCCTCGGCGGCGATGGTCTCGCGGCGGATGCGGCTTTCGGCGAAGGCCAGGTCCTCGGCGATGGCCGGGTCCAGGTGGTGGCACACCATCAGCATGTCGACGTGCTCGTCGAGGGTGTTGACGGTGTAGGGCATCGTCGGGTTGGTCGACGAGGGCAGGAAGTTGGCCTCGCCCACCACCCGCAGGATGTCGGGCGCATGGCCGCCGCCCGCGCCTTCGGTGTGGAAGGCGCAGATGCCGCGGCCCTGGGTCGCCGCAATGGTGTTCTCGACGAAGCCCGACTCGTTGAGCGTGTCCGAGTGGATGGCCACCTGGATGTCCATTTCGTCGGCGACGTCCAGGCAGTTGCTGATGGCGCTGGGCGTGGTGCCCCAGTCCTCGTGAAGCTTGAGCCCGATGGCGCCGGCGGCGATCTGCTCGCGCAGCGCCTGGGGCTGGCTGGCGTTGCCCTTGCCCATGAAGCCCAGGTTCATCGGGAAGGCGTCGGCCGCCTGCAGCATGCGCTCCATGTGCCAGGGGCCGGGCGTGCAGGTGGTGGCGAAGGTGCCGGTCGCGGGGCCGGTGCCGCCGCCGAACATGGTGGTGATGCCCGAGGACAGGGCCTCGTCGATCTGCTGCGGGCAGATGAAGTGGATGTGGGTGTCGATGCCGCCGGCGGTGACGATGCTGCCCTCGCAGGCGATCACCTCGGTGCCTGGGCCGATGACGATGTCCACGCCCGGCTGGGTGTCGGGGTTGCCGGCCTTGCCGATGGCGGCGATGCGCCCGTCCTTCAAGCCGATGTCGGCCTTGATGATGCCGCCGTGGTCGATGATGAGTGCGTTGGTCAGCACCGTGTCGACCGCGCCCTCGGCGCGGCTACGCTGGCCCTGGGCCATGCCGTCGCGGATGGTCTTGCCGCCGCCGAATTTCACTTCCTCGCCGTAGCCGCCGGCGCGCAGGGTGTAGTCCTGCTCGACCTCGATCACCAGGTCGGTGTCGGCCAGGCGCAGCCGGTCGCCCACGGTGGGGCCGAAGATTTCCGCGTAGGCGCGACGTCCGATCTTGCTCATTTTTAAAGCTTCCCCTGCACGAGGCCACGGAAGCCGTAGACCGCCCGGTCCCCGGCGTAGTCCACCAGTTCCACCGTGCGCTGCTGGCCCGGCTCGAAGCGCACCGCCATGCCCGAGGGAATGTGGAGGCGCATGCCGCGCGCGGCGTCGCGGTCGAAGTCCAGCGCGCCGTTGGTCTCGGCGAAGTGGTAGTGCGAGCCGACCTGGATCGGGCGGTCCGCGGTGTTGCGCACCACCAGGGTGATGCTGCGCCGGCCCGGGTTGAGGGCGTGCTCACCCTCTTCGATGATCAGCTCGCCCGGCGTCATCACTTGCCCCGACCGAACCAGATGGCGGCGGCCACGGCCACGATCGCGACGACCAGGCCCACCGCGTCGGTGGCGTGGCCGTGCGCGCCGTCGAGGCCATGGCCCTCGTGGGCGAAGGCCAGGGGCGCGAGGAGGGCGGCGAAGGAGGCGGGGAGGTGTTTCATGGGGAATGCTTTCTCAGGAAATCGGCTGGTGCACCGTGACCAGCTTGGTGCCGTCGGGAAAGGTGGCCTCGACCTGGATGTCGTGGATCATTTCAGGCACGCCCTCCATCACGTCCTCGCGGGTGAGGAGGGTGCGGCCTTCGCTCATGAGGGCGGCCACCGACTTGCCGTCGCGGGCGCCTTCCATCACGGCGGCCGAGATCAGGGCCACCGCCTCCGGGTAATTGAGCTTGAGGCCGCGGGCGCGTCGCCGCTCGGCCAGCAGGGCGGCGGTGAACAGCAGCAGCTTGTCTTTTTCGCGGGGCGTGAGGTCCATGGGGTTCTCGTGTCTTTGGAAAGGCCGCTTGCAATCGGCATGCCCGGCATTGGCTCCCGTCCATCAGGTCGGCTGTGGCGTGGTTTTTGCAAATGGCCCTCCGTGAAGAACTTCCGCGCCCGCATCCCGTCCCGTCGCCAGCCCTCACCGGGCCCGGCGGGCTCGCTCGTTGCTGGTGCATTTCTGCTCGGCATGCCCCGGCTTGGGGCTGATCAATTTGATGCGCACCCGGCTGGTGCCTCGCCTTGCGAGGGCCTCCGATGAGCGCCGTGCTGCAGCCGCTGGCCGAACCCTGGGGCGCAGGCCGGGTGATGGACCCGCCCGGTCCGTCCGCAGGCCCGCCCGTGGGGCAGTCCGCCGGCGAGGCCGCCCTGCAAAGCGCCCAACGCCTGGCCCGTCAGGTGGGCAATGCGCTCGACGCCTTCGGCCACGCCTGCATCACCCTGCGCCCCAGCGACGGACGGATGCTGTGGCAGACGCCGCTGGCGCGTGACCTGCTCGCCGCCTGGTACCCGGACGAACTGGCGCGCCGGCCACTGCATGCGCCCGAGTCGGTGGTGGCCTGGCTGCGCCGCCACCTGGCCGATGCGGTGCGCCACGTGGAGCCGCCGCGCCTGTCGCTGGCCGACGGCGCCCGCCGCCTCACCTTCCGCCTGCACCGCCAGACCGGCGACGACGAGGACGATGGCGGCGAGTGGCTGATCGTGATGCGCGAGGAGTCGGATGCCGCGGTCATCGCCGTCATCGGCGAGTCCTTTGGCCTCACCGCGCGCGAGGCCGAGGTGCTTTATTGGGTGGCCAAGGGCAAGATCAACCGCGACATCGCCGACATCGTGGGCGCCAGCCCGGCGACGGTGAAGAAGCACCTGGAGCGGGTCTTTGCCAAGCTCGGTGTCGAGACACGCACCGCCGCGGCCGCCATGGCGCTGGGGCGGATGCAGCAACCCAGCCCCGCGGCCGAGGGCTGAAAGGTCTTCGCCCTCATTCCTCCAGCCCCAGCTTCTTGCGCCGGGCCCGCTGTTCCTCGCTCATGGGCGGCTCCGCCTCGGGAGCCGGCGAGGCGGACGACGAAGCGAGGGGCGAAGTCCGGCTCGCGGGCGACGCAGGGCCACTGGGCCCTGCCACCGAGGCGCGGTGGTGCTTGGCGTCCATCTGCTCGGCGACGTCCTCCCAGGCTTCCATGGACGGCAGCTTGGCCGGAGGCGGGAAGTCCCGCTTCATCCCCTTGATCACGCCGTCGACGACCCGCTGGATCTGCGCTGGCGTCATCGGCCCGCCGCTGACCCGCTGCGCCCCGTCCATCGCGGCCCGGAAGCGTTCCATGCAGGTCGCCCGGAAATCAGGCTGGAAGGTGTAGCCCATGCCGACCTGGTCGCGGCGGTCCATGCGGTGATGGGCCAGGTCCTCGTCCTCGGCCGCCTCGGCCAGGGCGAAGTTCATCAGACCGTAGGCGCACTTGTGGATGTCGTCGGAAGCCGTGAGCGGCTCGTCGGGGCGCTTCATCTTTCCCTCGGCGAAATTGCGGCTGCTGCTCTCGAAGCGGTTGACCATGCGCGCGGCGCTGGCCAGGGTCTCCGCCAGCTGGCCCGGTTCGAGTGCTGCGACTTCTTCATCCGAGAGCACGCCCAGGGCCCGGGCCACATTCATCTTTTCTGCGCTCGTCACGCTGCCGAGGGCGGGACGCAGGGTGGCGGTGCTCTTTCCGAACTCCTCATTCAGCAGCACGCGCAGCCCGGTGAGGACTTCCTGCGTGCGCTGGATCCGCGCGGGTCGTCCCAGGGTGGAGGTGCTGGACAAGGCCTTGGTGTCGAGCCCCGCCTTGCCGGCCATGGCCTCGCCTGCCTGTTTGAGGAGGTCGACGGTGAGGGGCTTGGTCTGCCCCTGGGCGAGCGGGATCTGCGGGCGGCGGGTGCTGGGGATCATGGGACACCTACTGAAGAGTTGATGTCCCCGGAGTGTTCTTTTTGAAAACGAAAGAGTCAATACCCGGCTGGCGCTCCCTCCCTCTCAGGCCCACAGGCTCGACTTCCTGCTGCCCGCCGCCGTGCCAGCGGCCTCTCCGGCGAGGGCGGTCCTGCCGGGCGTTCCCAGCCGGCCCGCCTGTCCGGCCAGGCCCTCGATCAGGTCGCCCATGGCCTGCGCCGTCCTGTCCCAGGAGGTTCCCGCCACCCGCAGGGCCAGACGCCGCGCCAGGTCGGCCTGCTGCGCCGGCGTGAGGGCCAGGGCGGACTCGCAGGCGCGCACGAAGGCTCCGGGGCCGTCGGCGATGGCGACGAGGTCGCCATGCGGCCCGGCCACGTCGCGGATCGGGGTGCTCACCGACGGCTTGCCGCAGGCCATGTACTCCAGCGTCTTCGTGGGCGAAATGAAGCGGGTGGCCTCGTTGAGCGCGAAGGGCAGCAGGCAGCAGTCCCAACCCTGGATGAGGGCGGGCAGCGCGCCGTAGTCCTGCTGGCCCAGCCAGTGGATGTTGGGGCGCCGCGGCAGGCTGCCGGGGTCGATCTTGACCACAGGTCCCACCATCACCAGCTGCCACTGCGGCCTCGCGTCGGCCACCTGGGCGACGAGGTCGAGGTCCAGGCGCTCGTCGATCACCCCGCACCAGCCCAGGCGGGGCCGGGGCAGCCGGGACTGCAGCGGGTGGTCACCCGCGCCCTGGGCGAAGTGCGCGGCGTCGACGCTGCTCGGGAAGCAGTGCACCGCCGGGTGGCGCCCGCGCTTGGCCTCGTAGAGGCTGGGCCCGCCGGTGAACACCAGGTCCGCCGCCTTGAGCAGCGCGTTCTCCCGCTGCAGTAGCTGCCGCGGCGCGTGGCGGAAGGCGCTGAGTTCGTCCATGCAGTCATAGACCCGGCCCTCGGGCGTGAGGCCGCTGGCAAGCGGGTAGGCCATCGGCGTGTAGAACCAGTGCCAGCAGCGGCTGATGCGCTCGGCCCGCAGCTGGCCCGCAATCATCTGCTGCAAGGCCGCGAGGTGGTCGTCGTGGAAGCCCGGCGCGCTGCCGGTGACATGCGGCCGCCACACCTGCACCCCGGCACAGGGCGCCAGCCGCTCCAGCCCGGTCTGCGGCCGGCCGGTGAGCGGCTCCTCCACGAACACCACGCGCCATCGCCGCGCCAGGCGCGACAGCAGGTGCTGCGGCCGCTGCCAGACGAAGTTCCAGCGCAGGTGGGAGAAGGCGATCAGGTGGTCCATGGGCGGCGCTCCGGGATGTGCCTCCCTGTATGGCGCGCCGGAACGGAAAAGGGCAGGTCCCGGATTCCTGCCAGCGCGCCGCCTGCAGCCGGGACTTCGCGCAGGCCGCCGCCTACCTCCGCCCACTTGCGCAGCGCGTGCACGCGCTTGCACGCGCTTGCACGCGCTGCGCAAGGGCGTCTTCTTGCGCCCTCGCTCCCCACTCGCGTGTACGCCACGTGGCGTATTGGCCGAAGCGGGGCGCATTCCCAGAATGCACCAGGTCGGCGCCCGGTTTCCTTCTTCTTCATGGCCGGGCGCCCGATGGATGGATTGAAGTTTCCCTTTCCGCGAAAAACCTGGAGTTCACATGCAACGTCGTTTCACCCTCAAGGCCCTGGCTGCTGCCACCGCCTTCGCCGCACTGGGCTCCGCGCCCGCCTTCGCCCAGTCGGGCGGCACCATCAAGGTCGGTGTGCTCCACAGCCTGTCGGGCACCATGGCCATTTCGGAAACCGTCCTCAAGGACACCGTCCTGATGGCGATCGACGAGATCAACGCCAAGGGCGGCGTGCTGGGTAAGAAGCTCGAGCCGGTGGTCGTCGACCCCGCCTCCAACTGGCCGCTGTTCGCCGAGAAGGCCAAGCAGTTGCTGACCCAGGACAAGGTGGCCGTGACCTTCGGCTGCTGGACCTCGGTGTCCCGCAAGTCGGTGCTGCCGGTCTTCGAGGAGCAGAACGGCCTGCTGTTCTACCCCGTGCAGTACGAGGGTGAAGAGCTGTCCAAGAACGTGTTCTACACCGGCGCCGCGCCCAACCAGCAGGCCATTCCGGCGGTCGAATACCTGATGTCCAAGGAAGGCGGCAGCGCCAAGCGCTTCGTGCTCCTGGGCACCGACTACGTCTACCCCCGCACCACCAACAAGATCCTGCGCGCCTTCCTCAAGTCCAAGGGCGTGAAGGACTCGGACATCGACGAGAAGTACACCCCATTCGGCCACAGCGACTACCAGACCATCGTCGCCGACATCAAGAAGTTCTCCGCCGGCGGCAAGACCGCGGTCATTTCCACCATCAACGGTGACTCCAACGTGCCGTTCTACAAGGAGCTGGGCAACGCCGGCCTCAAGGCCAAGG
>JACCDZ011695382.1_pt1 | contig 34618 bp, 23 predicted proteins | sample 7449551 | NCBI WGS metagenome assembly JACCDZ01 (sample SAMN15323452, study PRJNA562643) | freshwater metagenome | isolation source: river surface water | place: USA:Blue River Watershed | collected 2017-08-18 | reverse complement strand
TCGGCCAGCTTGCGTACTTCGGCGGCTACCACCGCAAAGCCTTTGCCGTGTTCGCCTGCACGTGCCGCTTCAATGGCAGCGTTGAGTGCCAGTAGGTTGGTTTGGTAGGCAATGTCGTCGACGATGCCGATCTTGGCCGCAATTTGCTTCATGGCCACCACGGTTTGCCCCACTGCGCCTCCGCCTTCCACCGCTTCTTTGCTGGTTTTGGTGGCCATGCCGTCGGTCACTTTGGCGTTGTCGCTGTTTTGGCTGATGGACGCGCTCATGGTGTCGATTTGCGCCGTGGTTTCTTCCACGCTGGCCGCTTGTTCGCTGGCCGCTTGGCTCAGGGATTGCGCCGTGGCAGAGACTTGGTTGGCCGCTCCCGTCAGGGCGTCGGCTGCCGCGCGTACTTCGCCCAGCACGCGGGCCAGGTTGTCGGCCGTGGCGTTGGCGCTGTCTTTTACTTTGCCAAACAGGCCTTGGTAATCACGCTCAATGCGCTGGGTGAGGTCACCACCCGCAAAGGCGTCCATGAGCCCAGCAATGTCGTTGAGTCCTTGTTCGCTGTTATCCATAACCTGGTTCATGCCGTCGGCAAGAATGGCGAAGAAGCCAGTCTTGCCTTCCCGGTCCAGGCGCACGCTGAACTCACCCTCGGAGGCTGCACGCACCAGTGCCGCCACTTCGCCTTCTGCCTTGACCTCGGCGGTGCGGTCGAACCACTCCACCACGGTACCCAGCCGTTCACCCTGCGCGTTCAGGATGGGGTTGGCATTGAGCACAAAGTACAGGCTACCCACTTGTATTTGCGTGCGGTAGGTGCTCTTGAGTGCGGACAACAAGCCGCGCTGGTGGGCTGGGTTCTTGTGGAAAACGTCAATGTTCTGGCCCATCAAGGTATTGGCATTGAAGTTGGGCAAGCTCTTGCGCAATTCGGTCTCGTTGCGTCGCATCATTTCCAGCACCGTGTCGTTCATGAAGATGATGGTGTTGGTGTTGTCGGCAATCATCACGTTGGTGCTGGCTTTGTTCAGCGCTTGCACCACGCGTGCATTGGCCACCGCAGCGTCCACCGCCGACCTCATGATGGTTTGCACCTTGTCGATGGCTTCGGTAACACGTGCCTTCTGACCGGGCAACCGGTCCATGGCCACATCCAGCTTGCCTTCGGCATAGCCACTGACAATATCGACCACACGCATCTTGACGTCGATGTGCGAGCGCACCAACTGGTTGATGGAACGCGCCATCTCCTGGTAGGTACCTTGCATTTCGCCGGCGGGCATCTCGGCGTCGAGGCTGCCTTTTTCGTGCTGCCGCGCCATTTCACCCTGTGCCGCAACAAAGGCTTGCAAGGTACGCTGCATGCCTGCCAATGCCGCCAGAAGGCGCCCGATTTCGTTCGTCCCCCCCAGTGGGATGGGCTGCGACATGTCACCGCGTGCAATGGCGTCCGCCCCAGCCACCGCCGCGTCGACAGGTTGGGTAATACTGCGGACAAACACCAAAGCCAGCGCCACGGCGGCAACCAAGCCCCCGAACAACACGGCCAACAAGATATTGCGTGAAGTCTTCAAGCGCGACTGGCGGTCGTCCAATGCTGTTTTCAGCGTTTCCAAGGCCACTGCATTGAAGTCGTACAAGGAGTCAATCGCACGGGTGTACTCATCAAAATAAGCGACCGCAGGGTACTTGTACTCGGTGGCACTGATCAGCGCGCTGTCGGCCAGTGCCAGTGTTTTTTCCACCAAAACCTTGCTGGCTTGGGCCTTGGCCCCCAGATCCTTTTCGATATTGGGGTTGGCCTTGGTCGCGCGCTGGAAGTTGCGCAGCATTTCACCGCCAACTTCACGCGTGCGTTTGGCAAGCTGCAACAGTTCGCCTTTTCCGTCGAGGGGCAGCGCATTGGCAGCGAGGTAGCCAGTGCCCTTGGCACGGATGATCCCCAGACTTTCTCCCAACAGTGGCATATTCGCCAGCGCGGCCTGGATCAGGAAGTAGGTATCCGTGTCGGGGTCCAGCGCCATGCCGAACTCGCCCAGAATTTCTTCATTCAACAAGAGCACATCGGCCACCAGCTTGGTGTGCACGCGGGTACTGTCAACAGCGGTCACCTGCTTGCTGGCCACCGCTTGTTCCAGTGCGCTCCAGTCCTTGCGAAGGGTGGCAAACTGGGTTTGTACCGCTGCGGACGCACCGATAGACGCGAGTTCTGTGCCCAGGGCGTCCACCGCTTGCTGCACTTGGTCCCGCATGGCCGGCCGCTTGGCGGCGAGCTCTGCGTTGCCGTTGAGCGTGCCTGCCGACAAGCCCCTGTGGGTTTGAACGAACTGGACCACGCGGTTCAACTTGGCGACCGCATCGGAAGAAAGATCTTCGCGTTCGACAAAAGCGATCTGCTCCGCAGTGACCCGGTAATAGAGCACGGTGGGAATCGCCACGATAACCAATGCGATCAAGCCCAAAATCATGAATTTCTGGGCAAGGCTGATTCGGTTCAAGAAATGTTGCATTTCAATAACTCCGGTTTAACTGTGTCTACGAGGCGTCAGAAGCGGCGGCGCGAGGGGAAGCTTCTGCGCGGTCTTGGGTGACCAACTCACCCAGGGAGTTCACATCCAGAATGAGCGCGACTTCGCCGCTGCCCAGAATGCTGGAGCCCGAAATGCCGCGTATGGACTTGAACAAGCGACCCAAAGGCTTGATGACCGTTTGCTGCTGGCCCAGCAAAACTTCGACCTCAATGCCGTACTGGCCCTTGTCCGAATTGACCACCACCACGCTCACGCGGTCCTGGTGGTTGGACTCGACGCCATAGAGCGCACGCAGCCGCACCACGGGCAGCATGGCACCCCGCAGCTCCAGGCAGTGGCGACCGGCAACGTCGACCTTGACATCGCGGCCCGCGGCCTCAATAACCTCCACCACGGTTTCCAGTGGCAGCACAAACTTGGATCGCCCGACCCCCACCATGAAGCCATCGATGATGGCCAATGTGAGCGGCAGGCGAATGTCGACTACCAGGCCCAAACCCGGATTGCTCAGCAGGCGAATGGAGCCACGCAGGGCTTCAATGTTGCGGCGCACCACATCCATGCCAACCCCACGCCCCGACAAATTGGTGACCTGTTCGGCCGTGGAAAAGCCGGGCTCAAAAATGAGCATGTTGATGGCATCGTCGCTCGGCACCACCCCTTGCTCCAGCAAGCCGCGGTTCCACGCACGCTGCAGCACGCGCTCCCGGTTGATGCCACGGCCATCGTCTTCGATGCGAATCAGAATGGCGCCGGTTTCGTGCTGGGCGCTCAAAACCAGCTTGCCAGCCGCGGGCTTGCCGGCGGCGATACGCTCCTGGGGTGGCTCCAAGCCGTGGTCGAGCGAATTGCGCACCAGGTGCATGAGCGGGTCGGCGATTTTCTCGACCATGGACTTGTCGAGCTCGGCCTCGCCACCCACAATTTCAAAGTTGACTTCCTTGCCTAGGCTGGTGGCGGTGTCGCGTACCACGCGGCGAAAGCGGCTGAAGGTTTCCCCCACCGGCACCATGCGCAGACCCAAAGTGCCGTTGCGAATTTCTTCGATCAGGCTGTTCATGTGCAAATTGGCTTCGAGCAGATTGATCTGGCGCGACTCGCGCGCCAGCATGGTGGCGCCTGCACCGGCAATGACCAACTCCCCCAGCAGATTGATGACCGCGTCAAGCCGGTCGGCCTGGACGCGGATGTACCGGTCTTCGGTGGAGGACGAAGCCTCGCGGATTTTTTGCTGCTTGCCCAGGGCAGCCTGCACCGCTTCGGGAGGAACGCCTGCCTGGGTTTCCAGCAGATCACCGATTTTTGCCTTGGGCACCGAGGGCATGCCTGCGGCATGCTCCTGCGTGGACAGCACTTGCGCCAGCTTGTCGGGCGACACCGCACCCACCTGAACCAACATGTCCCCCAAACGCGGTGTCTCGGGTATGGACTCAATGGCACGCACCAGCTTTTGTCCGGGGGTTTCCGGTGCTTGCACGTCGAGCTCGCAATCGTCCATCACAAAGCTGAAAGCGCCCTCAATGTCCTCGCGGCTGGAGGACGACTCCAGCTCCATGACGAAACTCAAATAGCAACTCTCGGGGTTGATGTTGACCAATGGCGGGACTGCATCGACCACGCACTTCATGGACACCACGGTGCCCATGCCCGCGAGGTAACGGGCAATGGACAGCGGGTCCATGCCGTTGCGGAAGGTGTCGGGGCCGAAACGGGCCGAGATGGTCCAGACAGCGGAGCCGCCGGCAGCGTTGGCGGGCTCAGGCACCACCGCAGCCGCAGGGCTTGCGGCAGGGGCGGCGCCGTCGGTACTCAAGGCTGCGAGCTGAACAATAAGGTCGGCCCGTAGGTCTTTCTGGTCGGGTGTATCGGCATCTTCATCGAGTGCGGTGTCGACCAGAAATTTGATCTGGTCGTTGCACTGCAACAGCAAAGTGTTGATGTCGGGCGTGAGGGCAATGTCGCCATCGCGCATTTTGTCGAGCAAGGTCTCCACATGGTGGGTGAACTCGACCACGCGATTGAGCCCAAAAATGCCGGCCGAACCCTTGACGGTATGGGCGCAACGGAAGAGGTTGTCGAGCAAGTCGCGGTTGTCCGGCTGCTCTTCGAGCTCCAGCAAAAGCGATTCAATGGCTTCGATTTGTTCGGCGGCTTCGCTGATGAAGGCAGGCATGGCCTGCGCGATGAAGTCGCGGTCTGCGTCGCTGGTAGATGCCATGGTTACGCTCCTGCCTTGGTGGTGTCCAGCGACTCCACCCAGTCGTTGAAACCCAAGGACTTGCAAGCCTCTAGAAAGGCGTCGCTGGCATCGACCAGTTTCCAGGAGATTTCCTGGTGGGCCAGCGCCGCCAGCAGTTGCAATCCCGATCCATCGATTTCTGACACCTTGGCGGCCGAGACCTCCAGCATGTCGTGCCCCTTGGCACTTTGCTCGGAGGCCCACGCCAGAAGCGCGTCACGCGATTCCAATGCGCTGTAAATATTCCACTCGGGGGTGAGTTCAAATCTTTTACCCATGCCAGTCTCCTGCGATGTGTACCGCTGTCCAACGACCCCGTCTTGCGCTGCACGCAGCGCAAGACACTCGCCCGTGCGTCAGACGCAGAGTTTGCCCACCGCTGCCACGAGCTGTGTGGGCGAAAAGGGCTTGACCATCCAGGCCTTGGCGCCCGCGGCCTTGCCCTCTTCTTTTTTCGACTCCTGGCTCTCGGTGGTGAGCATGAGAATGGGCATGAACTTGTAGGCTGCCAGTTTCTTGGCCTCCTTCACAAATTCGATGCCATTCATGTTGGGCATATTGACGTCGCACACCACCATATTGATTTGGCGGCCATCGAGCAAAGCCAGCGCGGCCTTTCCGTCACCGGCCTCGATCACGTTGTAGCCCGCCCCGGTGAGGGCCATTTTGACCACTTGGCGCAGGCTGGCCGAGTCGTCCACAATCATCACAGTTTTTGCCATTTCTACCTCGTCAGAAAAAAGTCGTTTCGTCGCTATCCGTGCCACTGCCGTTGCCAGACTCGTGGTTTTGGCGTTGTTCCTTCATGGCGTACTGTGACGCCAACTGCTCCAGCCACTGGTCCAGTGCAGGCACAGGCTTTGCAGAGTCTTCGAAGGCGGTGTGCATACGGTCAATATCACTTTCCAGCAGCGCCATCATCTGGCTGATGCGGTCCTGAAACTGGAAAGCGATGTACATGCGCTCGACCTGCTCGGCCACCATTTGGGTCTCATGCGAAAAGGGCTTTGCAATTTGCTCCAGCGCAGCGACCGCGCTCTGCACCAGGCCAAAAGCACGCTCGATGGCCTGCGCCGCCTGCGGCGACAAGGCGGGGTCTGCCAGTACGGGGGCCAGCTCACGCTGGCAGGCCTCCGTGAGTTTGGTGATGCCGCCGTCGGCCTGGGACAAGGCTTCGGTGATTTGCTGGGCCTGCAATTCCGCGCGGTTGATGTGCGGGTTGATGTCGGCAAAGGCCTGCAGCATTTGCGTGACCGCTTGTTCGGACTGGGCCCGCGAAGTCGCAAGGTGGCGCACCCACACGGGCATCACACCTGCGCATAGCTGAACCTGGGCTAGTGCCCTTCCCTGTTCGGACTCGGGGGGAGTTGCTTGCATGGCGGCCTGCATTTGTTTTTTGGCATGTTAGTACTTTTTTACAAATTTCCGCACACAAATGAGCGCGATTTTTCGCCCGCATTTGTTATACCGGCGCAACATGGACCAACCCTAGGGTTAATCCTGATCCGTTTGCGCTCGACCGACCGGCTCTGTGTCGACGTGCAAGATGTCGGCCATGAGGTACGTGCCGCACCCGAGCAAAGTGTTGGGGTCTGCAGCCACCACGTACGACGATTTGGGGCGAACCGTGCCCGTCGTAGGGCTGATGACTTCGTAGGTCGTCCAACCGCCTCCGCCATCGGCAACCGCCCAAGCGTCGGCCAGCACCTTGGCGCCATCGAGTCCGGGCGTGGCGTGCACGGTCGAGCCCACCCGTTTGGGGTCACTGCCAAACACCCGGTACACCCCGTGGCGATCGAAGGAGAAGATGTAGAGGTCACGGTCGACGAACCGGCTCTCTCTGTCGTGGAAGTCCCGGAACGCCTGTTCCCAGCCCACCGCATGCAGGTGTACTAGCGCGTCGATGGTGAGCTGGCGCGCCTCTTCAGCCGAGCCGTTGCGCAGGTGGATGAAGCCCACCGCAGCATCGAGGTCCAGGGTCTGGTTGAGCAGTGCGTCGGAGCGTTCCGTGGAGCTCTCGATGATGGTGGCGTTTTGCTGGATCAACTGGTCCAGGTCCCCCACCGCTTGCACCACCTCACTCAAGGCGGAGCTTTGCGCTGCACTGTTTTCCGCCATGACATTGATGTTCATGGCAATTTCGCTGATGCCGGTGGCCAGGCTGCCCATGAGGGTATCGACCTGGTTGATTTCTCCCACCGTGGTGGCGACACGTTGGGCCGACTCGCTGATGAGGCCACGGACCTCGGCAGCTGCCTTCTGGCTGCGCCCGGCGAGCGCCCGCACCTCCGCTGCCACCACCGCAAAGCCGCGCCCCTGCTCGCCCGCGCGCGCGGCCTCCACCGCGGCGTTGAGTGCGAGCAGGTTGGTCTGAAACGCAATCATGTCGATGGTGCCAATGATCTCCGTCATGCGCGCCGAAGTTGCCGTGAGCGGCCCCAGGCCCTGAACCGCCTGGCGCATGAGTTGTTCGGCAGTTTGGGCCTCTTGGTGCACGCTGGCCGTCATGAGGCTGACCTCCTGTGAGGCGTCGGCATTGCGCGAGACCGTTTCGCTGACGCGGCGCACATGGGTGGTGGTTTGCTGCAGGCTCTCGCCCTGGTTGCGGGCCCGCTCAGACAGGGCTGCCGTGTCTTCCACCAACCCGCGCCCGGTTTCTCCCAGTCGCGCTGCATTGGCCCGCACTTCCCCCACCATGGCAGACAAGCGCTCCAGCATGACTTCGATGGCGGTGCCAATATCCCCCCAGTTGTCCTGGGCCTCGTAACGCAGGCGCATGGACAAGTCGCCCTGCCCGGCGTTGCGAACGCCACGCATGATTTGGCGCGACATGATGCTCGTGCCCATAAAAATACAGGTCACTACGTACGCCACCAGGGCAATACACACCGTGCTCAGCAGCGCCAGTGCCAGCGCTTTGTACGACAAGGCACGCAAGCGCGCATCGATGCCAGTGGCCAAGGCGGTCAGCAGCTGCGCCTCCACGTGCTGGAGCTTGCTGCCAGCGTCGATAACCTGGCGCACACGTGCATCCAGGTCGGCCGGACTGGTAGCCGCCAGCCGCCAGGCCTGCTCCGCCGCTTCAGTGGCGGCACGCGCCGCGCTCCAGTGGCGGGCCGACAGACCGGTATCGCGCTGCAGGGTTTCCATGCGCAAGGTCAGCATGCGCAAATGGGCCTGTAGCGCCGTACGAAGAATGGAAAACTCGGCCTGCGGCGCATCCCCCGCACCGGCTTGGGCATGGCGCAAGCCCGCAAAGCCCAACGCTGTCAGCTGCTGGATGGTGGGGGCAACCCGTTCAACCACCAGGTCTTGCAGGTAGTAGATGTCAGGGTCATTGCTCACGGCCAACAGCGAGCGGTCGGCCAGCTGCGCCGCGATGACCCGCATGTCCTCCACGAATGCATCGTAGGTGTCCTGACTTGCTTCGAGCTTTTCGCTTTGCGGCATGGCCAGGGCCCGCGCGCGGGCGGACTCGACTGCCGATTGCAGCTGCCACTGTGGCACGGCTTGTAATGCCTGGGACCAGTGTTGGGTGTCTTTTTGGAGCTGCTCCCGGGCCTGGGGCACCTTGTCAGGCGCTGTGTAGCGCGCGATAAGCCAGAAATGGGCCGCGTCGATAAGCTTCAAGTGCGCAGCCAACACGCGTGCACCTGCGGCTTGCTGTTCCAGCCGCTGCACACTGGCGTGCCAATGGCCCACCGACTCGGCGATGAGCCAAACCAAAGGCATCAAGAGCAGTACCAAGACGAGCGCCACCTTGTAGCGCAGGCGCTGTCGCAACGCCAAGACCACACCCGGGCGCCACAACCAGTACACACGGCCAAGCGCCTCGACGTTATGCACAAAAACCCCAACGGCCTGGGGCCTCAAATCGCTTCAGAGGGTGGTTCCGCACGCTGTGTTCTCCCGTGGTGTGCCGACGGGGGCGCATGCTTGGCTTTTGTCGACACCCCGCCCGTGAACCTGCAATATAGCGGGTGCACGGGGGTTTTGCCAAGAGCCCGGCATTTTTAAGCCAAAAACAGGTCTAGCCCCCGTGGAATATGCGCAAGCAGCTATATATTTGCTAGCAAATTGCCACCCCAATGGAGGGCAGTGCGGGCAGCTTCAGGCGGCGCGCTTGGCCAAAATTTCAAACGCCGGCAAGGTCTTGCCCTCCAGCACCTCCAGGAAGGCGCCGCCGCCGGTGGAGATGTAGCCCACTTGGCTTTCAATGCCGTACTTGGCAATCGCGGCCAGGGTGTCGCCGCCACCGGCGATGCTGAAAGCACTGCTCTCGGCAATGGCCTGGGCAATCACCTGGGTGCCGTTCTCGAACGCGGCAAACTCGAACACGCCCACCGGGCCGTTCCAGACCATGGTGCCCGCCTGCTTCAGCTGCGCGGCGAGCTTGGCTGCGGTTTCGGGGCCGATGTCCAGAATCAGGTCATCGTCCTCCACCTCCGTGGCTTTCTTGACCGTGGCCACCGCGTCGGCAGCGAAGGTCTTGGCGCAGACCACGTCGGTGGGGATGGGCACCTCGGCGCCACGGGCCTTCATGGCCTCGATCACAGCCTTGGCTTCGCCCACCAGGTCGGCTTCGGCCAGGCTTTTGCCGATGTTCAGACCGGCGGCCAGCATGAAGGTGTTGGCGATGCCGCCGCCCACAATGAGCTGGTCCACGTTCTTGGCCAGGCTTTGCAGGATGGTGAGCTTGGTGGAGACCTTGGACCCCGCCACGATGGCGGCCAGCGGGCGCTTCGGGTTGGCCAGGGCCTTGCTGATGGCGTCGATCTCAGCGGCCAGCAAGGGGCCAGCGCAGGCCACGGGGGCGAACTGGGCAATGCCGTAGGTGGTGCCTTCGGCGCGGTGTGCGGTGCCAAAGGCGTCGTGCACGAAGATGTCGCACAGCGCGGCCATCTTTTTGCTCAGGTCTTCGTTGCACTTCTTCTCGCCCTTGTTGACGCGGCAATTTTCCAGCAGCACCAACTGGCCGGGGGCCACGCTGACGCCATCGACCCAGTTGGCCACCACAGGCACTTCGCGGCCCAACAACTCGCCCATGCGCTTGGCCACGGGGGCGAGCGAATCTTCGGGTTTGAATTCGCCCTCGGTGGGACGGCCCAGGTGGCTGGTGACCATGACGGCGGCTCCGGCCTTCAGGGCCATCTCAATGGCAGGCACGCTGGCGCGGATGCGGGTGTCTTCGGTGATGTTGCCCGCGTCGTCTTGCGGCACGTTGAGGTCGGCGCGGATGAATACGCGTTTGCCAGCCACTTGGCCATTGGCGCACAGATCGGAGAAACGGATGACGTTCATAACGGAGCCTTCAGGTGTTGGAAATTCGGACTGGCAGGGATTGTAAAAGCCGCCCCGCAGGCGCAGGAATCCACCCGGTTACCAGCCAAGGCCCATGTGCAAGGGCAAATAGACCGCCATGCCCGCGACGATGGTGCCCAGCACCGCCTGCCCAGCACCGCGCTTCCAGAAAAAATAGGCGACGCCCGCGGCCACCGCATACAGGCGTGCGTCACGCCAGGTGTGGATCAGCTGGCCCTGCACCATCACGACCTCGGGAATGATGACGGCCGCCAGGGCGGCAATGGGGGCGTACTGCAGTCCGCGCTGGGCCCAGTCGGGCAACTTCCATTCGCGCTCGCTGAGAAAGAAGAAGGAGCGCGTGAGCACCGTCACCCCGGCCATGGCAAAGATGGTCAGGAGGGTGTAGAGGTCGGAATCCACCATGGCTCAACGGACCCGTGCAAGCGTTTTGGCCCGAAAGTGTTCCAGTGCCAGGCACACCGCCACGGCCGCACCAATGGCCACCAGGATGTTGAGCTTGAGCGGCAAGGCAAAGGCCGCCACGGCGGCGCTGGCCGATACAGCCGCCGCCACCCAGCGCAAGCGGCTGCTGGCCAGTGAACACAACATGCCGGTCAGCGCCAGTACCCCGGCAAAGCCCAGCCCCCAGGACGTGGGAATGAAATTGGCCAAGGCCACGCCCAGCACGCTGCACACCGTCCAGCTGGCCCAGTTGACACTGCCGTTGCCAGCGAGGTAGGCCATTTGGGCCGTACGCGCCTCGTCCGACTGGCCGGGCTGGTGAAAGCGCTTGACGAACAGCACATAGGTGAGGTCGGCGGTGAAATAGCCCGTGACCAAGCGCTGCCACCGCGGCAGGTGCATCACATAGGGGCGCAGGTGGGCACTGAACACCACAAAGCGCAGGTTCACGCAAAAAGCGGTTGCCAACACCACCCAGACCGGGGCCCCGGCCATCAGCAGGGGAATGGCGGCCAACTGGGAGCTTCCGGCAAATACCGTCAGCGCCATGGCCAACGCAAGCGGCACCCCCATGCCCGACTTGACCATGGCCACGCCCGTCATCAGGCCCCAGGCGGCGATGCCGGGGGCCACCGAAGACATTTCGCGGGCACCCTGGGCAAAGGCCGGGTGTCGGTACAGGCCCGGCAGAAAAAACATCCGGCTCAGCCCTGCGGGCCCGAGGTGAAACGCGCACCGACCTGCAAAGGAAAGCCGCGCAGAAACTCGGCCGCCGACAGGCGCTTGCCCCCCGGACGCTGCAATTCGGTCAAAACTGCTACTGAATTCATAGCTGCCACCGCAATACCTTCGGGGGCCAGAGCGCAAATTGACCCTGAAACGGCATTGGCGGGCAGTACATCGGTGGACCCCACCACCGCACCCCACACCTTGATGGACTCGCCACCCAGCTGGGTGGTTGCACCCGGAAAGGGGTTGAAGGCGCGCACTTTGCGCACGATGGCGCTGGCGTCCTGCGCCCAGTCAATGGCGGCTTCGTGTTTCTCGACCTTGTGGGCGTAGGTCACACCGTCGAGCGGCTGGGCCTGGGGCTGCCACTGGGGCGCCTGTGCCAGCGCCTGCACCACCATGGCAGCGCCCAGGTCGGCCACCCGGTCGTGCAAGCTTGCGGTGGTGTCGGTGTCCAGAATCGGGAAGCCCTGGCGAAACAGCATGGCCCCCGTGTCCAGCCCCGCATCCATCTGCATGATGGTGACGCCCGTCTCGGCATCACCCGCCTCAATGGCGCGGTGGATCGGCGCCGCACCGCGCCAGCGCGGCAACAGGGAGCCGTGGATGTTGATGCAACCATGTTTTCCGTCGGCTTCCATGGCATCCAGCACCCATCGCGGCAGGATCAGCCCGTAAGCCGCCACCACCATGACATCGGCCTGTGCATCCTCGATGGCCTGGCGGGCTTGCGCCGCGTCGTCGGGGAATTTGCCATCCAGGCGCAGGCTGCGTGGCTGCGCCACCGGCATGCCGTGGGTCTGGGCGTACTGCTTCACGGCGGAGGCCTGCAACTTCATGCCGCGCCCGGCCGGGCGGTCGGGCTGGGTCAACACCAGCGGCACGGTGTGCCCGGCCTGGTGGATGCGCTCCAAGGCGATACGTGCAAATTCGGGAGTACCGGCGAATATGACCCTCACCGCGATTCCTCGCGGCGGGCCTTGAGCATTTTGGTCTTGATGCGGTTGCGCTTGAGTGGCGACAGGTACTCGACAAACACCTTGCCCATCAGGTGGTCCATTTCGTGCTGGATGCACACGGCCAGCAGGCCATCAGCTTGCACCGTGTGGGTCTCGCCTTTTTCGTTGAGCGCCTGCACCTTGACTTCGTCATGGCGCACCACGCCGTCGTAGATGCCCGGCACCGACAGGCAGCCCTCTTCATTGAGGTGGGTGGTCTCACTGGTCCACACCAGCTCCGGATTGATCAGCACCAAGGGCTGGTCACGCTCCTCGGATACATCGATCACGATGACGCGCTCGTGGGCATCGACCTGTGTGGCGGCCAGGCCAATGCCTTTGGCCTCGTACATGGTTTCCAGCATGTCGGCCACCAGGGTCTGGACACGTGCATCGACCTGCACCACGGGCTTGGCGACTTGGGTCAGGCGGGGATCGGGGTAACAAAGAATGGGAAGAAGGGCCATGGTCAAACACTGCAGTGAAGTGGGTATTTTCGCCACTTTTACGTTTTCTCACACGCCCCACTCTGCAAAAACGTTGCCGAATCAAGGGCTTGGGCGCACAATCGCGCGTAAATTGTCAAGTCTCTCACCTGAACCACAAGCCACTATGACGACACTTCTGACGGCGCAATCCACCGCCTTGCACAGCGCCATTTCTGCCGCCATTGCCGCCCTGGTCCTCAGCTGCTCCACAGGTGTTCAGGCGCAGACCTACCCCGTCACGGCTGCCCAGAAGCAAACGGCCAATGAAGTGGCCCAGCGCGGAATCCCGCTGACCGAGCTCGCGCCGGACGCGCCAGACAGCTACAAAGTCAAGTCCGGCGACACCCTGTGGGCCATTTCCAGCCTGTTTTTGAAAAGCCCCTGGCGCTGGCCCGAACTGTGGGGAATGAACCTCGCCGACATCAAGAACCCGCACCGCATTTACCCCGGACAGGTTTTGTTCCTGGAGCGCAAGGACGGCATGGCGCGTTTGCGCGTGGGGACGCCTGTAGGCGGCAACGAGCCCGACATGGAAACGGTGAAGGTTTCACCGCGCACCCGCATTGAACCGCTGGCCGCCAATGCCCTTCCGACCCTCAAGTCCAGCGTCATTGAAGCCTTTCTGGCCGAGCCAGTGATCATGGACGCAGAAACCATGCAAAGTGCGCCACGCATCGTCTCGGCGCAAGAAGGCCGCGTATTGCTGAGCCGGGGTGACCGCGCGTATGTGCGCGGGCCCGGCCTGACGCAAGACGCCGTGGGCAACACGTTCCGGGTTTTCCGGGACGCCACTCCCATGAAGGACCCCGACAACGGCGAGATTCTGGGCTACGAAGCGCAGTACGTGGGCAAGGCCCAGTTGGTACGCACCGAAGCTACGAGCGAGGTCACGGAAAAGAATGGCGATGTGACCAGTTCCATCGTCCCGGCCACCATTGACATTGTGGGCGCAAAGGGAGAGATGCGCGTCAGCGACCGCCTCCTGCCCGAGCCCCCCCGCACCCTGGTGACCTACACACCGCGCGCTGTGCCCCGGGACATGGTGGCACGCATCATGTCGGTCTACGGCAGTGCCGTGGTCAACGCGTCACAAAACCAAGTGGTAGCCTTGAACCGGGGTTCGCGTGATGGCCTGGAGTCGGGCCATGTCTTTGCCATATTGAAAGACGGCGCAACGGTGGTCGACAAAACCGATCCGACCCTGCCCAAGATGAAATTGCCCAACGAACGCACCGGCCTGCTCATGGTGTTCAAAACTTTCGAGCGCATGTCCTACGCGCTCATTTTGGACATTACCGATGGCGTGCGCGTCGGTGACCGGCTGGTCAGCCCCAGCCGCTGAGGTGTTGACGACCGAGCTGGAGGGCTGGCTGCGCCTGGCTTTGACGCCAGGCGTGGGCGACACCACTGCCCGTGCGTTGCTGGCCACCTTCGGTTCACCCGAGTCTATTTTTCTGCAAAACCGGGCAGCACTGGCCGCTTTCGCATCTCCCGCCCAGGTAGAGCAACTGCTGGCGCCTCCCGACTCCCTTGACTCCGCGCTGGCGGCCACACGCGCCTGGTTGGATGCAGCCCCCGACTCCCGACGTGTTTTGACGCTTGCGGACACCATGTACCCCGCCGCCTTGCTGGAGGTGCCCGACCCGGCGCTGATGGTCTATGCGATAGCGAGCCCCGCGTTCTGGGAAGCGGGCAAGTGGCCCGAGCAAGCCCTGGCGGTGGTCGGTAGTCGCAACCCCACGCCCCAGGGCGCTTCCAACGCACGAATGTTTGCACGCGACTTGGCCCAACGCGGGGTGTGCGTGGTGTCCGGCCTGGCGCTGGGCGTAGATGGTGCCGCCCACGAGGGTGCGCTCGAAGGCGGTGCCGGGATCTGCCGCACCATCGCCGTTGTCGGCACCGGACTGGACCGCGTGTACCCCGCCCGTCACCGCGATCTGGCCCACCGGATTGCCGAGCACGGGGTCTTGCTGAGCGAATACCCGCTGGGCACGCCGCCGCTGGCGCACAACTTTCCACGGCGCAACCGCATTATTTGCGGGCTGGCCCGGGGCACACTCGTGGTTGAAGCGGCATTGCAATCGGGCTCGCTCATTACCGCGAGACTCAGTGGTGATCAGGGCAAGGACGTATTTGCAATTCCGGGGTCTATCCACTCGCCACAATCCAAAGGCTGCCATGCGCTCATACGCCAAGGTGCCAAGCTGGTGGAAAGTGCCCAGGATATATGGGAGGAGTTTCCGGGTTGGCAGGATGCCGGGCTGCGGGTTTCGCCTGCAGCCGATTCCTGCAATGCGCAGGTGGAGCTGTCTTGCCCGGTACTGCACGCACTTGGATACGACCCCATGCTCCTGGACACGCTCCAGGCACGTACAGGCTGGGGTACTGCAGAATTACAGGTGCGGCTATTGGAGCTTGAACTCAGTGGAGAGGTCGCTCGCCTGCCAGGCGGCCTTTTTCAGCGCCTCTCCCGGGCCTGAATTCACCGGTGTCGGTGTCAATCGCCGGAAAAGACGGGCACTTTCAACCCGCCACGGATTCACGGGGGTTCCACGCTATAGTGGCCCCATGTTTGAAGTGCTTGCCTTCGTTTACGAAAACTACCTCGGTGGCGAATCCTGCCCCGAACCGGCCCACCTGGAACGCAAGCTCAGTGCCGTCGGTTTCGAGTCGGATGAAATTCGCGATGCCATGACTTGGCTCACGGGCCTGAACCGCGCGGCCAAACCCGAAGAACTCACGCCGTGGTTGGTGCAACCCCATCCCACCAGCATGCGCGTGTACTCTCGGCTGGAAATGCAGCAACTGGGCATGCGCTGCGTAGGGTTCCTGAGCTTCCTGGAGTCCTGCCGGGTACTGACACCCCACATGCGCGAAGTCATCATTGACCGCACGATGGCAGCACCAGGTGCACCGGTCGCGCTCGACGACTTCAAAATCATCGTGCTGATGGTGTTTTGGGGGTTTGGCTGCGAGCCCGACGCCCTGATTCTGGATGAGTTGTGCGACAACCCGGAAGACCGCTTGGCGCACTGAAGCCAAAAAAGCGCTGACTGCCTTCGCAAGCCCCCTTCTTCGGGCTTGCGTGTCAGGCAGAGACGCGTTCGGGGTTGGCTTCGAGCTTGGTCAGTGCGTCGCGCGTTGCGCGCACGGTGAGCGCTTCTTCCTCCTGAGGCTCCAGCAAACCGGCCTGCAAATAAGCCGCCAGCCGCCCCGCCTGTATGAGAAAAGCACGGCCCGTGACGGCTGCGAACAGGTTGAGGTGCTTGCGCTCGCTGCGCCACACCATTTGCAGCGAAATTTTCTGCTTGTTATGGTCCAAGGTGTACCAGCTGCCTACCTGCAACTCGTGCGCCCACGCCATCATGGCAGCCGTCGGTTTGGAACCGCCGTTGGCAACGACTTCCAGTCCCGAAGCATCCATGCCGAGCATCATCTCGATGCTTTCGGCATCCAGGGGCAAGTCGCCGACACCATCTTCGGCGATAAAGTCTTCGAGGTTGCCCAAGCGCTGGGCCAGTGCATCGATCTTGTCCTGTGCAATGGCCTGCGTCTTGGACAAGAACGCATCCTGCAAGGTATCGCTCACCGACTTGATGTGTGCGTCCTGCTCGGAGGGCGCCATGCCCAGCAGCGTCATACCGGAACGCAAGCGTAAGAGCAGGTTGGGCAACTCCTGAATCACCTTGGCACGGTCGGTGCGGCTGGGCTTCGCACTGGCAGACCAGATCAGGTCGGAAGCCGATTTCTTCAGGGTTTTGGTGTCGGCATGCTGGGGGCCGCGGCGGATGGCCGCTACGGCCAATACTTCGGCCCATACCTTGAACAGGAAGGAGCGAATCTCATCACGCACTGGCATGTCGCGCAGCATGTTGCGCATTTCAATGGTGTACTGGATGGCCAGGGTTTCCTTTTGCTCGACCTGCTGGGCCACGCTCACCACCTGCTTGGCCGGACCTTTTTCCGTGAGGAATTTGCCCAGAAATTTCTGGAATTCGTCGTACACCACCTGGTAGACCTTCTTGCCGGTCTCCGGGTACTGCTCAATCACCTGCACGATGCGCTTGATTTCGACTTCCATGGCGGCCCCATGGCCGCCTGCGGCATCAAACCCCATCACCACCGAGCCCATGCGATCGATCAGCATGCGCGCAGGGTGCGTGGTGGTTCCCAGAAAATCCGCGTCTTCAAGCGCAATACGCAACACAGGCATTTGCAGGCGCGCAATCCAGACGCGGATACCCGGTGGGATGCGGTCCTCGGCCAGGATGGCCTGGAACATCAGGGCCACAATTTCAATCGTGGCTTTCTCACCCTTGGTTTCCGCCTTCTTCTTGAGTTCGGTCGTCTTTTCGCGCAGCTCTGTGGCGACCTGTGCCATGCCCACGGGGCTGTAGTCCACAAACGTCGCACCGACGTTTTGCATAACCGGGCCCAAGGGTTGCTGTGCGATGGCCTGCATCAAACCAGGCGACGGCCCACCAACCGCAACTCCTGGCGCAGCAAAATCGCCACCGCCATGGCTGACAAAGAAACGCCGAATTTGTCCAATCACCCCCTGCGCCCGCGCCCGTGCACGTGCCAAAGGCGCGGCCACACCGGTTGCATCGCCGCCATAGACGGAGCCACCTGCCGGTCCGCTGCCACTGCCACCCTGGCGCCAGAAAGGCTGCGAACCGGTGCTGGGTGCCCCCCCCTCGGCGCCCCCCGACGCGGAGGAACGTTGGCCAAAAAAACCACCGCCGGCTGGGGCCTGCGCTTGGCTCGCGCCGAAAAAGGACGACTGGGCAGCATAGCCAGCCGGTGTTGTTACTCCGGGCTCCCAGGCGCCACCGGGAATGGAGGGGCCAAATCCCCCTGCGGGCGCCGTGGCACCCGGGTAGGACGCGGGGCCAGCCGGACCTTGCCCAGCCTGGTGGGGAGAAGCCCCATAGCCCGCAAAACCGGGAGCAGCATGGGGTACCGCACCAAACGGACCTTGTTGGGGATACCCTGCGGCAGCGGCTCCCGGGAAGTCTTGTGGGCCAGGGGGCGCTTCTCCACCGTGGGAATGCGCAGACAGTGGCACCGGCGGTGCGGGCGCACGGCGGTCAATGCGCGGCCCCTTGACGCGGTCCTTGAGTTCGATGGTGGGCATCACGCCCTGCTGGATCAGGTGGGTGTTGCTATTCTTGTAGGCCGCTTTAAGAGACTGAATCAAAATGGCTTGCACCACTTCGCTCACCATGGGCCAGGAGTCGCCCGGCATACCCGAAACGCTCCACTGCTCGACCATTTTGAGTACGGGAACATCGGGGCGCAAGATATCGAAATCTGCAAGGTCTTCGGTGCCTTCCAGAAACTTCACGCGCAAGCGCAGGTCGTCAAAATCCGCACTGACTTTTTCCATCACCGCGATGACCATGCGCGAAGCAAGAATCTTGTTCTCGAACACTTCCGTGCCCACCAGCTCGAGTCCCGCCGCGTCCAAGCTGCCCAGGTCCTTCTTTTTGCCCTGGGGAGACTGAAGCTCCTCACGCCAAGCCTTGGTGGTGTTTTCCTGCCAGACCGGGCGGCAGCGTTTGTACGCCATCCAGATATCCCGGCGCAGCTGCGCTTCACGCGCATTGCTGGGTTCGTCCATGAAAACAGTGAGCCGCTCTTGCACAGCGCCTGCTATTTCCACCATGGCTTTGCCCAGTTCGGCCAAGAACCGCTCGCGCACACTGCGTGCAAGCTGCAACGGGGCTGAAACTGGCGCAACAGACATAGTGACGATCCCGACTCCTTAGACCACCGCCCCAGAATTGGGGTCACTGGGGTCTTCTTCCTTCTTCGAGGTTCCCTTGATCAGGTCTTCGCGTCGGATGCCTAACCACATGGCAATGGCCGCCGCCACAAAAACCGACGAATAAATACCGAACAGAATGCCGATGGTAAGCGCCAATGCGAAATAGTGCAGGGTGGCACCACCGAACAACAACATGGACAACACCATCAATTGGGTACTGCCGTGGGTAATGATAGTACGGCTGATGGTGGACGTGATTGCGTTGTCGATGATCTGCACCGTGTCCATCTTGCGGTAACGGCGAAAGTTCTCCCGAATACGGTCAAAAATGACCACCGACTCGTTGACCGAATACCCCAGTACGGCCAAGACCGCGGCCAACACCGGAAGCGAAAACTCCCACTGGAAGAAGGCGAAAAAGCCAAGAATGATGACCACATCATGCAGGTTGGCAATGATGCCCGCCACGGCATACTTCCACTCAAAGCGGACGGCCAAGTAAATCATGATGCCCACGACCACAAAGGCCAGTGCCTTGAGCCCGTCAGCCGCCAATTCGTCCCCCACCTGGGGCCCGACAAACTCGACCCGTCGCAGGGTAGCCGTAGCGTCGGCTTGCTTGAGCTCGGCCAAGACACGTTCGCTTTGCTGGCTGGCGTTGCTGCCCTTTTGCACCGGCATGCGGATCAACACGTCCTGCGCCGTGCCAAAATTTTGCACTTGCACATCGGAAAATCCGAGCTTGCCGATGGATTCCCGGATGCCCGCAAGGTTCGCGGGCTGGCTGTAGCTGACTTCCATCAAGGTGCCGCCCGTGAACTCCACCGACAGATGCAGGCCACGCGAGAACAGGAAAAAAACTGCAGCGAGAAACGTCACCAGCGATACCGCATTGAGCACCAAGGCGTGCCGCATGAAAGGGATGTCGCGGCGGATTTTGAAAAATTCCATGGTCTTGTCTCTTCTCAGTTCGCTGCGTCCGCGTTGGGCGCTGGCTTCCACACCGTGCCGATGGACACGGACTTGAGTTTCTTCTGGCGTCCGTACCACAGGTTCACCAGGCCGCGCGAGAAGAACACGCCGGAGAACATGCTGGTCAGAATACCAAGGCAGTGCACCACGGCAAATCCACGGACAGGGCCTGAGCCAAAGGCCAGCAAAGCCAAACCTGCGATGAGGGTCGTGACGTTGGAGTCCAGGATCGTGGCCCACGCGCGGTCGTAGCCGGTGTAGATGGCCGCCTGGGGCGAGGCGCCATTGCGCAATTCTTCACGGATGCGTTCATTGATCAGCACATTGGAGTCAATGGCCATACCCAGCACCAGCGCCATGGCCGCCATGCCCGGCAGTGTCAAGGTGGCTTGCAGCATGGAAAGCATGGCCACCAGCAGCAGCAAATTGACGGCCAGCGCAATGCTGGAGAACACGCCAAACAGCATGTAGTACACACACATGAAGATCGAGACCGCCACGAAACCCCAGGTCACGCTGTTGAAACCTTTGGCAATATTCTCGGCACCCAGACTCGGGCCAATGGTGCGCTCCTCAATAATTTCCATCGGCGCCGCCAAAGAACCCGCACGCAGCAACAAAGCCGTATCCGCAGCTTCCACCGTGGTCATGCGGCCGGAAATCTGCACGCGCCCGCCACCAATTTCCGAGCGAATAACAGGGGCCGTGACCACTTCCCCCTTGCCCTTTTCAAACAACAGGATGGCCATGCGCTTGCCCACGCTTTCACGGGTCACATCGCGAAAAATGCGGGCGCCTTTGGAGTCCAGCGTGAGGTGCACGGCGGCTTCCTGGGTCTGCTGGTCGAAACCCGGCTGGGCATCGGTCAGGTTTTCGCCTGTCAGAATGACTTGCTTTTTAACGATAACCGCCTGACCACCCCGCTCCATGTAGCGCTCGGTCCCAAAGGGCACCGGGCCAGTGCCCAATTCCGCGGCGCGTGCTTCGGCGCTTTCTTCCACCATGCGGATTTCCAGCGTGGCTGTGCGCCCCAAAATATCCTTGGCCTTGGCGGTGTCTTGCACACCGGGCAACTGCACCACAATGCGGTCCAAGCCTTGCTGCTGGATCACCGGCTCGGCCACGCCAAGTTCGTTGATACGGTTGTGCAGTGTGGTGATGTTTTGCTTGAGTGCCTGTTCCTGCACCGTGCGCGCAGCGATCGGCTTGATGGTGGACACCAGCTTGATGTCGGTGCCATCGGTGCTTTGCACAGTCTCCAGGTCGCCAAACTGGTCTTTGAGGATGCGGCTTGCCGCTTCTGCCGTCGCTGCGTCACGCAGACGGATTTCAATGGTTTGGCCATTGCGGCTGATTCCGCCATGGCGGACGTTTTTCTCGCGCAAGACCGAGCGGATGTCGCCGCTGAGCGATTCGGCCTTCTTCGTCAGCGCACCCTGCATGTCGACCTGCAGCATAAAGTGCACGCCACCGCGAAGGTCCAATCCCAAATACATCGGAAAGGCGTGCAGTGATGTGAGCCACTGAGGTGAACGTGACAGCAAGTTCAGCGCAACGATATATGCCGGGTCGGCAGCGTCCGGATTCAGGGCTTTCTGCACTGCATCCTTGGCTTTGAGCTGGGAATCCGTATCCTTGAATCGGGCCTTGATCGAGCCGCCATCCAGACCAATCACATCGGCCTGCAAACCGGAGGCCGCCAAGGCCGCTTCCACCTTGCCAAGAACAGCAGTGTCAACCTTTACCGTCGCCTTGCCGCTGGACACCTGCACCGCAGGAGCTTCACCAAAAAAATTCGGCAGGGTGTACAAGGCCCCCACCACCAGCGCGATCACGATGATCGCGTACTTCCACACCGCGTAACGGTTCATGATCGCGCTTCTTGGTTAGTGATTATTTGATGGTGCCCTTGGGCAGAACCTGCACCACTGCGCTGCGTTGGATCTGGATGTCCACACCGCTGGCAACTTCGAGACCCACATAGTTTTCGCCGATCTTGCTGACTTTGCCCAGCACGCCGCCGGCGGTGACCACTTCGTCCCCTTTGGTCAGGGCATCCACCATGGCCTTGTGTTCCTTCTGCTTTTTCATTTGCGGGCGGATCATGACGAAATACAGCACCACAAACATCAGCACCAGCGGCAGCATGCTCATGAGCGTGGAAGGGGCGTCAGTACCGACAGCAGCAGCGGTTTGGGCGTAAGCAGAAGAGATGAACACAGGCAAGCTCCAGGGTGAATCGAAAGAGAAGAAGACGCAAAAGGCACAAGTCCGAAATCCGGATGTGTGCCAACCGCCCTCTACAGGCAACCGGGTATTGTAATTGCCCGCCCGATCTGCCCCAGTCCAATTCGCCCACCCGGCTTGGGGCTACCGAACAGCGCCCAGAAGCGTTTCCCATTGCAGGCGCGCCGCCGCCAGGTTGCGGGCCTTGACGTGCCCGTAACCACGGATGGTCTCTGGCAGACGAGCAAACGCCACCGCAGCATCCAGATTGGCGGCGTTCAGTCGCGGCAAGATTGATTCGATGGCGGTGCGGTACTGCTGCACCAAGGCGCGCTCCTGCTTGCGCTCCTCACTTCGGCCGAACACGTCCCACACCGTCCCCCGCAACCCTTTGCAGGACGCCAAAACGCGCATCAAGGAGAACATCCAGGGACCGTAATTTTTTTTCTGTGGCTCAGCATCTCCGGCGCCTGAACCAAGCACAGGCGGCGCCAAATGGAACTGCAAGGTGTAGTCACCCTCGAACATTGCGGCCAGCTTGGATTCAAACGCTCCATCCGTGTGCAAACGGGCGACCTCGTACTCATCCTTGTATGCCATCAGCTTGAAGAGGTAACGCGCCACCGACTCCGACAGAAGCGTTTTGCCCAAAGGCGCTTCGGCTTGGCGCACTTGCTCGACCAGATCGGCATAGGTTTTGGCATAGGCTGCATTCTGATAGCCGGCAAGAAACTCCACCCGGCGCGCAACCAGTTCCGCCAATGCTGGTTTTTTCACGATTTGCACCACTTGGCGCGCTTCAAACTGCGCCAGTACCGAAGAAAGATCCAGCGCGCACTGGCGTCCCCAGTGGAAAGCGGCCTTGTTGTTTTGCACCTGAACGCCATTGAGCTCCATGGCGCGCAAGACCGATTCGAGCTGCAGCGGCACCCGCCCCAATTGCCAGGCGTAGCCCAACAACAAGGGGTTGGCATAAATCGAATCTCCCAGCGCTTGCACGGCGACAAATTCGGCATCGAATACGCCCAGCGCCTCGTGCCCAACGGCAGCTGCAATGGCGCTTTCGCACCCACCAGCCGGAAACTGCCACTCGGTGTTGCGCACGAAGGTAGCCGTAGGCGTTGCATGGCTATTGAGCGCCACAAAGGTGCGCCCCGGTTGCATGGCCGCCAAGGTGGCCTTGTTGGCTGCAACGATGGCATCGCAGCCAATGATCAGATCGGCCTTGGCCATGTCCACCTTGGTGGTGAAAATGTTGTCCGGCGTATCGGCAATCTGAATATGACTCCAGGTCGCCCCCCCCTTTTGCGCCAAGCCCCCGGCGTCCTGCGTGACCACGCCTTTCCCCTCCAGATGGGCCGCCATGCCCAGCAATTGGCCGATGGTGATGACGCCGGTACCACCCACGCCACCCACCACGATGCCCCATGCATGTTCTGCGGACGGCAGCGCGGGCAGTGGCAGCTTGACTGGATCAATAGTCGCAGCGCCCGAGGCGCGGACGGCTTTTTTTAACTTGCCTCCTTTGACGGTGACAAAGCTCGGGCAGAAACCCTTCACACAAGAGAAGTCCTTGTTGCAGCTGTTCTGGTTGATGCTGCGCTTGCGGCCGAATTCGGTCTCCAGCGGCTCGATGCTCAGGCAGTTGGACTGGACACCACAGTCACCACAGCCTTCGCACACCAGTTCGTTGATGACCACGCGCTGGTCGGGTTCGACCATGGAACCACGCTTGCGGCGGCGGCGTTTTTCAGTGGCACAGGTTTGGTCGTAAATGATGGCCGTGGTACCAACGATTTCGCGAAATTGCTTCTGGACACGGTCCAGTGCATCGCGGTGGTGCACCACCACCCCTTCGGCCAACGCCACGCCTTCGTACTTGGACGGCTCATCGGTCACGATACAGAGCGCCGTCACCCCTTCGGACTTGAGGCTGTTCATGATCTGCAGCACGGTGTGGCCTTCGGCGCGCTCGCCCACACGCTGTCCGCCCGTCATGGCCACTGCGTCGTTGTACAACACCTTGTAGGTGATATTCACACCGGCCGCAATGCTCTGGCGGATGGCCAACAAGCCGCTATGGAAGTAGGTGCCGTCGCCAAGGTTGGCAAAGATGTGCTTTTCGTTCGTAAAAGGCTGCTGGCCAACCCAGGTAACGCCTTCGCCACCCATTTGCGTGAAGGTGGCGGTGCTGCGGTCCATCCACACCGTCATGTAGTGGCAGCCGATACCGGCCACGGCACGGGAACCTTCGGGTACCCGGGTACTGGTGTTGTGCGGGCACCCGGAGCAAAACCAGGGGGTACGGTCGTTGGCCGGGGCACTGCTTACCTCCAACGCTGCCCGTTCCTTGGCTTCGATGACCGCGATACGTGCCTGCATACGCTGCTGCACATCTTCGGGCACGCCCAGCTTGGTCAGGCGCTTGGCAATCGCTTTGGCAATGATGGCGGGGGTAAGGTCGGCCTTGGCGCGCAGCAGCCAGTTATCGGTGGGATTGGGGCGACTCCACTCGCCGCCGGTGCCATCGCCCTCGGGCTCGTCAAATTTGCCCAGTACATGGGGGCGCACATCGCTGCGCCAGTTGTACAGCTCTTCTTTCAGTTGGTATTCAATGACTTGGCGCTTTTCCTCGACCACCAGAATTTCCTGCAAGCCTTCGGCAAATTCGCGGGTAATGGTGGCCTCCAGTGGCCACACGACGTTGACTTTGTGCACCCGGATGCCGAGTCGGCGGCAAGTCGCATCGTCCAGCCCCAGGTCGACCAGCGCTTGTCGCGTGTCATTGAAGGCTTTGCCGCTGGCAATGATGCCGAACCGGTCCTGTGCGGTGGCGACCACGTTGTAGTTGAGCTTGTTGGCGCGCACATAGGCCAGCGCGGCGTACCACTTGTAATCCATCAGCCGCGCTTCCTGCTCCAGCGGTGCGTCTGGCCAGCGAATGTGCAAGCCACCGGCGGGCATCTGGAAGTCCTCGGGCAGCAAAATTTTCACCCGGTCCGGGTCCACCTCGACCGAAGCTGAGGATTCGACGACTTCCTGGATGGTCTTGACCCCGGCCCACACGCCCGAGAAGCGGCTCATGGCCAGCGCATGCAGCCCCATGTCGAGAATGCCTTGCACGTCCGAGGGGAAAAACACCGGCAACCCGCAGGCCTTGAAATTGTGGTCACTCTGGTGCGCGGCAGTGGAGCTCTTGCTGATGTGATCGTCGCCGGCAATGGCAATGACACCGCCGTGGCGTGCAGTACCCGCCATATTGGCGTGCTTGAACACGTCGGAACAACGATCCACACCGGGGCCTTTGCCGTACCAGATGCCAAACACGCCGTCGTACTTGCGCTTCTCTGGAAACAGGTCGAGCTGCTGCGTACCCCAGACCGCCGTGGCCCCGAGCTCTTCATTCACACCGGGTTGGAACACGATGTGGTGGGCATCCAGGTGCTTCTTGGCCGCAACCAAGGCCTGGTCGTATCCACCCAAGGGGGACCCCCGGTAGCCGCTGATGAAACCTGCCGTATTGAGCCCCTGGCGCAGGTCGCGCGTGCGCTGCATCATGGGCAAGCGCACCAGCGCATGAACGCCACTCATGAAGGCTCGTCCCTGCGCAACGGCGTACTTGTCGTCCAAGGTGGCCTGGGTCAGCGCCTTGTGCAGGGCCTGCGAGGTGTTCGGGGTGAGTGGTGCATTCATACGGGGTCTCCAGTTCGCCGGGTGGGCAACAAAGTCGTAATGGCTTGCCCGAAGGATAGAGGGCTGTGCCTAATGGTGCGACGAGTGTATGCCGCGCCAGCCGATATGTCTTTTCTTTCTTTGCCTTGAATCACCCCATTAAAGAAAGATAATTGCGACAAGGAGTCAATAAATGGATGCTTTGGACAAATTTGACCTCGCCATACTTGAACACCTGCAAAACGATGGCCGCCTGAGCAATGCGGAGCTCGCCGGCCGAGTGGGGCTCAGTGCGGCGCCCTGCTGGCGCCGTGTACGCGCGCTGGAGGAAGCCGGGTACATACGGGGCTACCATGCCGAAATTGACCGGCTCAAGGTTGGGCTGGGGGTGCTGGCTTTTGTACGGCTCGACGCCGACCGCAATGCCGGTGACGTGTTGCGTGCACTCGAAGAAACACTGCGCACCATTCCCGAGGTGGTGAGCTGCCACTACATCAGCGGAACAGGGACTTTCGAGCTACAGGTAGTGAGCCAGGACCTACAGACTTTCAGCCAGTTCGCCCGCGACGTGCTGATCAACCTGCCCAACGTGAAAGACCTGCGTACCAGCTTTTCACTGGGAGAAATCAAAGCCAGCTCGGGCCTGCCCTTGGGCCATTTGCGAAACAGCGCGCAAGTTGCATCCACCAAATGAAACAGCCCCGCTGGCGGGGCTGTGAGTGGCTTGTGCGAGGATCTCAGCGGTTGCTGCGAAGCAGCACATCACGGATCGTGCTGCCAAGTTCTTCAGCGTGGAACTTGGCGATGTAGGCGTCTGCGCCCACCGACTTGACGTGCCCCTCGTTGGTGGTCCCGGTCAGCGAAGAGTGAATGACCACGGGAATGTTGTTGAAACGCCCGTCTTGCTTGATGTTGCGGGTGAGCGTAAAGCCATCCATCTCGGGCATTTCCAGGTCGGTCAACACCAACGCTATCTTGTCTTTGACCGACTTGCCTTCTTTCTTGGCGTCGTCCGCCATGGTCTGCAACCGCTCCCAGGCTTCCTTGCCTGTCTTGGTCATGATGTAGGGCACCCCCATGGCTTTGAGGCCTTCCTCAATCATCATGCGTGCCACGGCCGAATCGTCTGCGGCCAAAACCACAGTGCCCGCAGGCAACTTGACCTTGTGCACATCCTCGCCTTCCTGTACACCCTTGTGCTGCTCGGGAAACACGTCGCGCAAAATTTGCTCCACATCCAGCACCTGGGCCAGACGGGTGTTTTCAGCATCGCCGTCCAAACGCGCAATGCTGGTCACCAAGCCACCGCCATTGCCTTCGGCGGAGAGCACATGCTTCCAGCCCAAGCGCACGATTTCGTTGACCTCTTCCACGGCAAAAGCCTGGGTAGTACGGGCAAACTCGGTGACCAACAAAATGCCGAGCCCCTTGGTCGGGTTGCAGCCCGTGATGGCCGCCAGGTTGATGACCGGAATCATCTGGCCGCGCACGTTGGCTATACCCATGACATGCTGCGGTGCGTTGACCATGACGGTGATTTCCGGCATCACCAAAATCTCACGGACCTTGAAAACGTTAATACCAAACAACTCGCGGCGATCCAATCCCCCGGGCGCTTCGCCCAAGCGGAACAGCAGCAGTTCAAACATGCTGTTGCCGGTGAGGTTGGTCCTCTCATCAATCTCGCGTAGTTCTTTACTCATGGAAAGTTCCTCAATGGCGCGCTGGTACCTGACGATGCAGGACACATGGTAACGTGATCTTTCCTACTTCGGCCACAAAATCCACATTTGTAGGGTTTGCCTTAGCCTGCCGGCCAGTGCACCGGCGTCTGCGCCCCACCCCACAAAGTAGTCGGCCCGCACCGCACCGGTAATGGCGCTGCCCGTATCCTGTGCCAGCACCAGGCGCTGCAGCGCTTGCTGCGGACCTTCGCTTGCCAGCCATACCGGAGCGCCATACGGAATGGCACCCGGGTCCACGGCGATCGAACGCCCCGGCGTCAAAGCCACGCCCTGCGCTCCCCGCGGGCCAAAGCCCGAGTCCAGATCAGACAATGGTTCCTCCTTGAAGAACACCACGCGCGGATTGGACCAGAGCAACTCCTGCTGTCGCTGCGGGTTTTGCGCTATCCAGGCCCGGATGCCAGGCCAAGACGCATCCTTGATGAGCCCTTGGTCCAACAACCAGCGCCCCACGCTGCGGTAGGGCTGTTCGTTGGAGCCCGCATAGGCCAGACGCACCGTGCGCACGGTGCCGTCGGGCTGCGCCATGCGCACCCGTCCCGAGCCCTGAATTTGCAGCACCAGCACTTCCACCGGATCGGCAAAGTAGCCTAAGGCCTTGCCTGCCAATGCCGCCTGTGCCTGGGGCAAGGTGTCGATTTCCTGGCGCGTGAACCAGGGTTTGCGCGGTGCCCACCCGGCGGCCAAGGCATACACAGGAACACCGAAGACTGGCGTGGGCTGGCGGCTCGCGTCCATGACCGGCTCGTAATAGGCTGTCAACAAGCCCTTGTTTTCGCCCTGCAGACTTTCCACCCGATAAGGCTGTAGCCGCGCCTGCATCCACTGCCGTTGCTCGTCTTCGGTCGCAATGCTCAGGCGACGCACCTCGGTACACAGCGCCGCAAAAGGCGCCACCGGCTTTTCACAACTTTTGATCCACGCGTTCCAGGCCTCAAACAAGCGGTCGTCCTGCCAACCAGGCAACTCCGACCAGTCGGTCGCCACCCACCGTGCCTGGGTTTGCTGGATCGTGGGGCCGCCAGCCGCTTTGGGGGCGGGGGGCGGTGCAACCGGTACAGCAACAGATGCGCGTGGCCCATTGCCACCAGGCCCTGATGCGCACCCGCCCAACACCAAGGTCAGCGCAACCGTCAAGGCCAGCCAAGACCAGTGGCCACCCCATTGGCGCGAAAAATACATAAGAAATTGGCCTCTAGCCCCCGTATTCATTGCGGATGCAGCTCCTATATACATAGCAAAACCATGCTTACACCAGGCGCCGGTGTTGCAGCGCAGGCAGTTGGGCCCGGGTTTGGGCGACGCGGGCAGCGTCAAGCTCGGCCAAAACCACCCCTTCCCCTTGCGCTTGCTGGGCCAACACCTGGCCCCATGGGTCGATGACCAGGGATTGGCCCCAGGTTTTGCGTCCACTGGGGTGGGTGCCACCCTGGGCGCTGGCGCCCACGTAGGCCAGATTTTCTACCGCACGTGCGCGCAACAGCACTTCCCAGTGGGCTTGCCCGGTGGTGTAGGTGAAAGCGGCGGGAACCAGCAGCAAGTCGGCGCCTTGCGCGGCATAGTGGCGGAAAAACTCCGGGAATCGCAGGTCGTAACACACACTCAAGCCGACCTGCCAAGTATGCCCGTCCTTGGAGGGCAGGGCAAAGAGTGCAGGGCTGACACCCGCCTCCAACACCCGTGCTTCGTCGTAGCGCTCGACACCGTTGTCATAACGGAACAGGTGCATTTTGTCGTAGCGGGCCACCACCTCACCCTGGGGGGAAAACACCAGTGTGGTGTTAAACACCCGCTGGGGGTCGGCACTGGACAGGGGAATGGTGCCGCCCACCAACCAGACACCGGCCTTTTGCGCGGCCGACGCCAAAAATGCCTGGATTGGCCCCTGGCCCAGCGGTTCTTGCACCGCAAGCTTGTCTTCGTCGCGGTGTCCAATCAGGCAGAAATACTCGGGCAAGACCACCAGCTCGGCACCGCTGTCTGCGGCCTGTGTGATCCACCGTGCGGCATGCGTCAGGTTGGCATCCACGTCCCCACCGGAGACCATTTGCACCATGGCCACTTTCATTTGGTTTGCTCCTTCGTGTTATCCGATTTCTTGTCCGCGTCGGAAGCGCTGCGATTCTGTACCCGGGTCACGCGCGGGTCGGTCCAGGTACCGTCAATCAGAAACTCCTGCGTAGTGGCTTCCGACAACGGGCGGCTCAACACCCATTGGGCCAGAAACGTCGTCAAACCCACGACGGGGTTGATGACGGAGGCAATCAGGGAAGCACTGCCGGCATTGATTTCCGGTACCACCACCACCTTGAGCGACTGCGTTTCCTTCTCGATGTCGGCCTGCCCCTCCATCAACACCGCGGCGTTGACGCCCTTCATCTGCAGGTTGTTGGTGCGGGCAATGCCTTGGGCCACCGTCACGTCGCCGCGGATGAAGTCAAAAGCAAAGCCCTCGCTGAACACGTCGCGAAAATCGAGCGTCAGGCGCCGTGGCAAGGATTGCAGGCTCAATACGCCCAGCAGCTTGGCCAACCCGGGGTCGGCTTTGAGAAACTGGCCTTTTTCCACATTGAGACTGGCTCCACCTGTCATGCTGGCGTAGTCCAGGGACAGGGGCGAGCCCTGCCAGGCGATCTGGCCTTCGAGCTTGCCTTGGCCCTTGCGGATCACTTCCTTCATGCCAAAACGCCCCAGCAACTGCCCGGCATCGGCGATGTCGAGCTTGAAATTCATCACGGTGCGGCGGCGTTCCTTGACGTTGCGCGCAGTGGCCGCCGTGCTCACAGCGGCCCAGTTGCCATAGGCGGCCAGCGTGGCCTCGGGCATGGCCAAATTGAAACGATTGAGACGCCATTCCCGGGGGCCACTCACGCCCAGGTTGACCGCGTCAATGTCCAGCCGCCCGAGCTTGCGCCCGCGCAGGTCGAAGTCCTCGACCACCACATCCAGTGCAGGAATGCTGGCGGGTTGGCTGTCCAGCAGGGTTTCCACATCTTGGGCATCGCTTTGCGCCACGACCAACCTTGCCAGGCGGGCATACACACGCCCGGGTACACCTGGGGCAGACTCTCGGTATTCGACGTAGCCGCTGAGCTCGGACGCATCGACATTGGCGCGCCACAAGCTGCCCTCGCGCGCGCCCCCTACCACCACGTTGTGCAGCGTGCGGCCATCGAGCTGCACGGCCTTGGCCCGCACGGCCAGGTTGGTAGGGAGGTAGGCCTGCAGAGCCGCCGCCGCTTGTGCGGTGCGGCCAGAAGCGGCGGCGGCATCGCTGCCGGCGCTGGTAGCCAGCACCTCCGCCCAGGCATCCAGATCCAGTTCGCCAAACTGCAAATTGGCCACCACCCCCTGCGCCGGCAGCGGTGCCGATTCGTCAGCGGCCAGCCCCAGCCCAATGGCACCCCGAACGACCGAGGGAGGGGTTGCGGCGAGGTCACGCACGTAGGTGACCGCAGCGATGCGGTCCACTTCCAGGTGAATCTGCTCCAACGCAGCAGGGCCTGGGCCCGGAATCGCACGGGTCTCCAGCCGCAAAGGCAGGGCCTGCTCGGCCGGCTTGGCCAGCGGAGGGGGCAGGCGCAAGGCAACACCCACTAGGTTGCTCTGCACCGAAACTTCGGGAATCCCCTGGCGCAGCCCGACCTGCGCGTTGTAGGTAGTGGTGCCCGTGGCATATTGCCCCAGCCTGGCCACGCCACCCAGCTCACGGGCCGCGCGCAGGCCTTCTCCCGTCGCCGTGCCATTGATACGCAACACGGTGGGCACCCCTTTGGGCGGCGCAGTACCGGGCAGTGCCGCAAAGTACAAGCCGCCTTCAATGCGGGCCTCTCCGCCCAGCGCCCGCACTTGCCCGCCAGTCACGGTAACGCCACTTTCGGTAAAACCGACCACGGCACGCGCACGTGCCAAGCGGGGAATATCGGGGTTCAGGAAAACGTCATTCCCGGCCAGCGTGACACTGCCCTGCACCTGCGGGTGCTGGTTGCCAACCAAAGGCACGGTCAACTTGAAGCGGAAATCGGCATTGCCAGTGGCTGTGGCCTGGTCCAGGAAATGGCCCGTCATGGGCCCCACAGGGGAGGTTTTGACAAAACCCAAACCTTCGCCAAGCGGCACCTTGCCCTCCGCATTGACCTGAACCACCGGGCTACCGTACAGGTCGGTAATGGTGGCTTCTGCCTTCGCTACCCGCAGTCCTGGCACACCTTCCACCGCCGTACGCAGCCCTTTGAGTGACAGCACACCCTTGTCGATCAGCAGTTCACTCGACAAATCGCGCAGTCCGGGCCAGGGCGGGCTGTTCTTGGGCAAAACCATCGGCGGCGCGTAGTCGTAGGCCGCGTTTTTCACATCTGCCGAAATGCGGAACTCCCCTTGCCGGGCATCGACGAATGGAAACTGCTGCAAGGCACCCTTGACCTTGAACTTCACGTTGCTGGCTTGTCCGGCATGAATCGCGGTACGCAAGTATTCGCGCACATCGGCATCCAGGCCCAGTGGCAGGTAGCGGTAGACGCGGTCGCCCGCAGCCCGGCTCAAGCTGCCATGCAAGTCGAGTACGCCCGGCAATCGGTCTGCCCCGGCTCCCGTGTGCCAGTCGGCTTCCAGGGCTCCTTGTGCGTCGGCATTGGCAAATTCAAGCTTGCGCACCTGCACCTGGGCGCGCTCACCATCGAGCTTCCAGCCCACATCGGCCTTGAAACGGTCCAGTGCAATGATGGGGTCCTCGAACACACCGGGCGCATACACCGCACCGCCTTGCATGCTGACATGCACTTTGCCCTCGCGCGGTCCGAACTCGAAGTCTGCATCGGCCCCGGAAATGCCGGGCATGCCGGCCTCGCCCACGGCAGCGGCACCCACCGAAAGCCCTGTCACACGGCCCTTGGCCGTGAGCATCTGCGGCTTGTCCATGGGCCCCTCCCACTGGGCCTGCACACTGTCCACCAACCCTTTGGGGGCTGCCGCGACCAACTGCGCCCGCACAGCGGCGTCCATGGGCAGCCGCTGTGCAATCTGCGCCAATGCAGCCAGGTCCAGCTTGTCGGCACTGGCGCTGCCTTGGGCCGGCTTCCTGTCGCTAGCTTCGCGCAGCGCCACCCGCACATTGCCCCCCGGCCAGTGCAGGCCATCGGCAGTTTCAAATTCGAGGCCGCGGGTGAAAAACTCCTGTGTACCGTCCCGCAAGCTCAAACCCATGCGACCAGCCGCCCACGGAAAATCCAGGGGTTGCAGGTCTGCGCCCAAACGCAGTTGCAGCTCGTGCAGAGCCACATCGAGCGTGGCTTCCTGCACGCTAGCGTCCTCGATGTCAGCCCAGGCTCGCAACGTCCCGGTACCGTGCGAGACCTCCCCTTTCCAATCGAGGTAAGGGCGCAGCGCGCGCAAATCGACCTGATCGATGCTTGCATACGCTTCGCCTTTCCAGGTGCGCCAGTCACTGCCATGGCGGCTGAGCAAAGGCTCAACAAAGCGGCCCATGGCCGTGAAACGCCCACCCCAGGAAGCAGGCGGCGTGGCGTCCAAGCGCACGGAGTGGGTGAGCAAGCGGTTGCGCAACACCAGGTCCACGGACCGCAACTCCAACACTTCCGTGCCGCGCAACTCGTCCACCCAACGGATCGTCCCGCCCAAGATGGCCAGCTCTGGCTGGGAAAAAACCCAGTCGGCAACAGCGGAGTCTTGCGAAGACATCGGAGAGACCAACTGCCCCGCCACCCAAACCTGCCCGTCAGCGCCGCGGCGTATCTCCAACACCGGGCCCTGAATGTGCAACTGCTCGAACCCCAGCCCCATGAGTGAGCGCGGGGACACCGCGACCTGCACACGCTCCAGGGCCAATGCCACGTGTCCGGCCGGATCGAACAACTGCACGTTTTGCAGCTCCAGTGCGGGTATGAGGCCCGTGGAGCGGGCCACGATGTCGCCAATGCGTACCGGGTTCCCAAGCAGGGCGGACGCACGTGTTTCCAGCCATGGGCGCCATTCGCCGATTCGCGGCACAATGACCGCATGCAATGCCCCCCAGGCGAGCAAGAGACTCGCCCAAGCCACCACGAGGAGTCGCAACAGCCAACGCGCAAGAAATGCCCCTGTTCTGAGCAGGGGTGAAGGCGTGGGTGTCGGTTCAATCATCGTGCGTCGGAATCTACTTCAGGAATTATGACCCGCAATACGTCCCCCGACCCCGCCCATGGCTCCCGCTTTGCACAGCGGATTCGTCGCCGCTACGCCCAACAAATGGCGCTGCTGGCGCCCGGCGTACCCACCCGGGACGCCATGCAGCAAAGCTTTGATGCGCTGCAACAGCAAGGCTGCGACACGGCAACTGCGCTACGTACCACCCGCCACCTCGTCATGGAGCGGCTGGTCGCACTGGACTGCGCACAGGAGGCCTCACTGCACGATGTCACGCGCACCGTGACTACGCTGGGCGAATTCGCGCTGGACAACGCTTGGCTGAGCAGCGAGCGCGCCCTGCGAGAGCAGCACGGAACACCCATGACGGAGCACGGCACCCCGGCTGAGCTGTGCATTGTGGGTATGGGCAAGTTTGGCGCACGCGAACTCAATGTATCCAGCGACATCGACCTGATTTATGTGTACGACCACGAGGGAGAAACCACTGGGGACGCTGCAGGGCGAAGGCGCATTTCCAACCAGGAGTACTTCGGCAAGATGGTGCGCGCCATTTATGCCCTGGTGGGTGACACCACGGAGCACGGCTTCGTGTTTCGCGTGGATCTGGCCCTGCGTCCCAACGGCAACTCCGGTCCACCCGCCATTTCGCTGGGCGGACTGGAAGAGTATTTCCACGTGCAAGGGCGGGAGTGGGAGCGCTTTGCCTGGCTCAAAAGCCGCGTGGTAGCACCCGAGAGTGCAAAGGCATCGCAGTGCGCCCAAAACATGCGCAAGGCCATCGTCCCGTTTGTGTTCCGACGCTACCTCGACTACAACGTGTTCGACTCCCTGCGCGTGCTGCACCGCCAGATACGCGACCACGCCGCTCAACGCAGTGCCGGTCACCCCGAACGCAGCAACGACGTCAAACTTTCGCGCGGCGGCATCCGCGAAATCGAGTTTACGGTGCAGCTATTGCAGGTAGTGCGTGGTGGCCAGTTCCCGGAACTGCGCACGCGCCCCACACTGAGTGCCTTGCAGCGCCTCACAGCGGCCAACCTCATGGGAGCCGAAACAGCGCAAGCGCTCGCGCGCGCCTACGAGTTTCTGCGCAGTCTGGAGCACCGCATCCAGTACCTGGACGACCAACAAACCCACGTACTGCCCACCGATGATGCAGACCTTGCATGGATCGCGTCGACCATGGGTTTTGCGGACACCGCGGCATTTTTGTGCGAACTCACCTCCGTCCGTGAACTCGTAGCCCAAGAGTTCGATTCGCTTCTGGGTGGGCCGCAGAAGGAGTGCAATGGCTGCCAAGGCGGAAGCGCGGCACCCGCCACGGCCCAACCCGGTGCCAGCGATTTCGAT
>JACCDZ010286157.1_pt1 | contig 34636 bp, 28 predicted proteins | sample 7449551 | NCBI WGS metagenome assembly JACCDZ01 (sample SAMN15323452, study PRJNA562643) | freshwater metagenome | isolation source: river surface water | place: USA:Blue River Watershed | collected 2017-08-18 | reverse complement strand
GGTGCTACTTGATTACCAACGTTTCAAATGCCGGAGTAAACGTGTCTCCTGCCTTGAGTTTTTTGGACCACTTCACGCTTCCGTCGACGTAGACCTTGGCGACCATGTCGCTCCAGAGAACGTCGGCTGCTCCGGTGCTGTTGAAGAGCTGTCCGTTGATTTTGAGTTCCTGTCCCGCAATGGCCGTGAAGGTTTGTCCGGTTTTTTTAATCGGACTCTCCGCGCCCGTCGCGCCTACTCCGCCCAAGGGGGCGAGGTTCTGGTCGTAAATCGCCAAGAAAAAGAACGAGGTCGCCCCACCGGCTTGCTTGGTTTCGAGTACCGCGTACACCTCGCGCGGAATCGTGGGGTCTTTTTCGCAGCTAGCAGCGGTAACAGCGAGTAGGAGCAGTAGAATCAGTTTCTTAATTGACTCAATCATAGTAAAAAGTTGTTTAATCTGATCAAAAGGTACAAACTCATCTCAATAGTTGTGCTTCGTAAAGAATTGAGGGGATCTACGGACTTCTTAACCAGGTCCGCGCTTTTCTTTTGCACGGCACAGATAATGAACGAGTTACCAATCAGGTCTCGAATACATGCGAAATGGAGTACCTTTGCACCGCAGTTGCTAGGGCGGCTGCCTTCACACCGGAGGGAGTATGTTAACCTTGGTGCGGCCGCTTCCGGTGCGGCGCTCCGCCTCCCTTAGGGACTATGAAATTTACAGATCTTGATCTGAACGCAGACATTTTGGATGCGCTCGACGACTTGGGCTACGAAAGCCCCACCCCCATTCAGCAGCAAGCCATTCCGCCCGCCCTTGAAGGCCGCGACGTGCTGGGCACCGCCCAGACGGGAACCGGCAAAACGGCCGCCTTCGTGCTGCCGATTCTCGAGCTGCTGAGCCGCGAACCCATTGACGACCAGCGCCCCATCCGCGCCTTGATTTTGACCCCGACCCGCGAGCTTGCGATTCAGATCGACGAGAGCATCCGCGACTACGGCAAGTACGTCGACGTCAAGCGGGCCCTGATTTTTGGCGGAGTCGGCCAGCAGCCCCAAGTGGACGCGTTGCGCCGAGGCTCTGAAATGGTCGTCGCAACCCCCGGACGCCTGCTTGATTTAATGCAGCAGGGCCATGTGGACTTGCGCGACCTCACGTGGTTCGTGCTTGACGAGGCCGACCGAATGCTTGACATGGGCTTCATCAACGACGTGCGCAAAGTGATTGCCAAGCTTCCGCGCGAGCGCCAAACGATGTTCTTCAGCGCCACGATGCCGTTTGAAGTGCTTAAGCTCAGCGACGACTTGCTCGTGGACCCGGTGCGCGTTTCGGTAGCTCCGGTTTCGAGCACCGCCGAGAAAATTGAGCAGCGTGCCTTTTTTGTCGACACCAACGCCAAGCGCGACCTGCTCGCCCACGTGCTGAAGTCCGACGACGGAATCAAATCGGTGCTGGTCTTTGCCCGCACCAAGCACGGGGCCGACCGCATTTCCAAAGATTTGGAACGGCGCGGAATCCCCGCCCTCGCCATCCACGGCAATAAGTCGCAGAATGCCCGCCAGGCGGCGCTCACCAGCTTCAAGAAGGGCAAGACCCGCGTGCTGGTGGCCACCGACATCGCCGCGCGCGGAATCGACATCGACGAGCTCACGCACGTAATCAACATGGACATTCCTGACGTGGCCGAGACCTACGTGCACCGCATCGGCCGCACGGGTCGCGCCGGAGCCTCAGGCGTAGCCTACTCGTTCATCGACCGCGAGGAGTACGGCAACTGGCAGGCTGTGCTCAAGTTGATCAACGTCGACGTGCCGGCGGAACGCGATCATCCGTTCCCCTCCGTTCTGTCGACGCCCGATTCGTTCGCGCTCGTCTCCAAGGCCGCCGCGGGCGGTGGAGGTCCGCGTAGGCCCACGCGTCCCCAAGGTCGCCGCCGCTAAATGAAAAAGCCCCGAGCGCGAGCCCGGGGCTTTTTTATGATTCTTCGGAAGTCCTACCAGCCTCCCGGAATCTGGGCGTTTTTCGCGGTAAAGGGCTTCCACACGTCGGCTTCCCAAGTGGCCAGGGCCTTGAGCTCGGCTTCGCTAGCGGCTTTGGCCGACTTCCATGCTTGGAGCATGTTGGGCGACGGGGCGCCGCGCAGGCTCCAGTAATGCCCTGAAAACTGGCCGTACTTCCAGTCCCAAGTCTCAGGCTGTTCGAAGTAGCCCTTCACGTCTTCCTTGCCAAACAGCGCCATGCGGCGGTCTTCGATCGACTTGAGCTGGGCCTTGAGGTCGGCGCGGAGCTGCTTCGTAGCTGCCGTGTCGGGGTTGGCCGCTACGAGCTTGTCGAGCAGTTCCAGCTTCTTTTTGGCCTCGCGCAGGGCCGTCACCGCGGAGTCGAGGCGGCCCATCAGTCCGTTGACTTCGGCTTCAAAGGCGTGCTGGGCGGCCCAATCGCGCTGAGGCGCGCGCGGGTCGTCGTGCACCGTAACGTAGGCGCTGTCGCGGTGCGTACCGAGTTCGTACACCAACAAATAGCGTCCGGGCTTCACCTCAGGGCCGTACCCCGGATCGCTGGCGTTCTCAGGTTCGCTGCGGCTCATCGACGGCCGGTTGACGCCTGCGCTGCGCAGGTTCCAGTTCCAGCGCTGCAGTCCGTTTTCGGCCGGAACCTTAGACTCGATGCGGCGAATGCGGGCTCCGCTCGGATCGTACACGTCCACGCGCAGCCACTTGACTTTTTTGAGCTCCTTGTCGGCCGTGTCGCGCTGCAGGTAGTAACTCAGGCGCGCGCCCCCAGAGCGGTTTTCGCCTTGGAACATCGCGTGGCCCTGAAAGCGAATGCCGTCCGACTCCGCATAAATCCAATGGAAGGCGTCGGGCGCGTCGTACGCCGTCAGCACTCGGCCCTTGGCGGCGGCCGCCTCGCGGAGCGGACGCAGGTCGTCCAGAATCCACGCGGCGCGGCCGAAGGTTCCGAGCACGAGGTCGCCTTCGCGCTCCTGAATCGCGAGGTCCTGAACCGGCATCACGGGCAGGCCGGTCCAGCGCTGCCAGGTTTTGCCGCTGTTGGCGCTCACAAAGAGGCCCGTTTCGGTGCCGAGGTAGACCAGCGAGGGCTGCGCGGGGTCCTGGAGCACGCTGAGGCAGTGGCCCATTCCCTTGGGCGGAATCGCCGGAATAAGGTTGGTCCAGGTTTTTCCAAAGTCCTTGGTGTGAAACAGGTAGGGGTTAAAGTCGCCTTGGCGGTAGTTGTTGACTACCACCCAGGCCTCGGCCGCGTTCACGCTGCTCGCGCGCACCTGCGGCACCCAGGCGCCTTCGGGCATGCCCTTGATGCTGCAGCGGGTCCAGGTGGCGCCGCCGTCGCGGGTCACCGACACGGTTCCGTCGTCGCTGCCGGTCCAAATGAGGCCTTTTTGCAAGGCCGAGGGGGCGATGGCCAGCAGGCAGGTGTGCATTTCGGCGCCGGTGACGTCAAACGTGAGTCCGCCCGACTCGAGGTACTTCTGCTTCTCGGGATTGTTGGTCGTGAGGTCGGGAGAAAGGACCGACCACGAGGCCCCGCGGTCGGTAGAGTAGTGCACGTGCTGCGAACCGAAGTACAGCGCATCGGGGTTGAAGGGGTCGGCCGCAATCGGACTGTTCCAGTGCCAACGCAGGGCCTTGCCCTCGGGGTGCACCGGCTTGATGAACGTCTTTAAACCGTTTGAAACGTTTACCCGGGCCAAGTAGCCTTCCTGGGCCATGGCGTAGACCGTCGAGGGGTCCGTGGCGTGCGGGAGCACGTCAAATCCGTCCCCAAAGTAGAGTTCGGTCCAGTCGCTGTTGCCGATTCCGCCCTTGAGGTGGTAGGCCGGGCCTTTCCAGGACCCGTTGTCCTGCATTCCGCCGTACACGTTGTAGGGCAGCTGGTTGTCGACGCTGATGTGGTAGAACTGGGCGAGCGGTAGGTTTTCGACAAAGCGCCAGCTTTCGCCGCCGTCGCGGCTGATGTTGAGTCCGCCGTCGTTGCCCTCAATCAGGTAGCCGGGGGTCTTGGGCGACAGCCAAAGGGCGTGGTGGTCGGGGTGGATGTCGCTGTAGCGGGCGATGGTCTTCCAGCTGCGCCCGCCGTCTTCAGACTTGGTGACGAGGGTCCAAAGCGAGTAAATCGTGTTTTCGCGGAAGGGGTCCACGTACAGCTCGCTGTAGTAGAACGGACGGTTGCCAATGTCTTCGGCGTCGCTGATTCGGCTCCAGTTCACGCCGCCGTCGGCGCTGCGGTAGAGGGCGTTTTTGTCCTTGTTCTCGACCAGGGCATACACCACGTTGGGGTGGCTGGGTGCCACTGCCAGCCCCATGCGGCCGAGGTCGCCCTCGGGCAGGCCGTCTTTGGAGGTGCGCTGCGTCCAGGTCTCGCCGCCGTCGTGGCTCACGAAGAGGCCCGAGCCGGGTCCGCCGCTTTTAAAGAACCAAGGCCAGCGGCGGTACTCCCACATGGCCGCAAACAGCTTGTTGGGGTTGACCGGGTCGATCACCAGGTCGGCCGCGCCGGTGCGGTTGTTGCGGTACAGCACTTTGCGCCAGGTTTTGCCTCCGTCAGAGGTTTTGTAGACCCCGCGGTCTTCGGTGTCGCCGTAGGCCAGACCGATGGCGGCCACCCACACGGTGTTGGGGTCGCGCGGATGCACCACAATGCGGTGAATGCCCTTGGTGGCCTCGAGCCCCATGGACTTCCAGGTTTTTCCGCCGTCCAGGCTGCGGAACAGCCCGCCGCCAATGGTTTGCGAGTTGCGCGGATTTCCTTCGCCGGTGCCCACCCAAATCACGTCGGGGTTGCTGGGGTCGACGCGCACGGCGCCGATCGACGGATTGGGTTGCTCGTCCCAAATGGGTTCCCAAGACTGGCCGGCGTTGCGGCTTTTCCAGAGTCCGCCCGAGGCCGAACCGGCATAAATCACCCGTTCGTCGCGCGGATCCACGTCGATGGCCGTGACCCGACCGCTCATGCCGGCGGGGCCAATGCTGCGAAACGTGAGGTTTTTGAGAAGGTCTTCAGGCAGGGTCTGGGCCGCGAGCTGCAGGGTCGCGAGGAGTCCGAGGGCAAAAAGGCGAATGTTCATCTAAGCAAGGTACGCAGTGCAGTCGTTTTAAGTGTTTAACTTGGTAGGCATGAATCGGCAGTTTCCCCTCGGAAGATTCCAGTACCAGCACCAGGACCTCGACCTGACGCCCTATGTGGCGCGCCTTGAGACGTTCCCCCAGCGCCTCGCGGCCGCTTGGGACGCCTGCCCGCCGGAACTTCGCGACGCCCCCTACCGCGAAGGCGGATGGACCCGCCGCACCGTCGTGCACCACATGGCCGACAGCCACCTGAACATGTACGTGCGCATCAAGCTCGCCCTGACCGAAGACGAGCCCACCGTCAAGCCCTACGACGAGAACGCGTGGGCAACCCTGCCCGACGGCCCGGTGGAGCTTTCGCTGCAACTCATTGCGGCCGTCCACGGCCGGGCGGTGCCCCTGTTGAAGACCTTAAGCGACGGCGATTTGGACCGCCGCTACGACCATCCGGAACTGCTGCGCACGGTTCCGATTCGCGAAGTCGTGCAGATGTATGCCTGGCACGGCGACCACCATTTAGCGCACATTCAACTGCCTTCCCTATGAAAAACACCCTGATTTTTGCCTTCGTCGCCGGAACGGTTTTGTTCTTCTGGCAATTTCTGTCGTTTGCCGCCGTCAACCTTCACGAGGCGGACCAGCGCTACCATCCGATGCAGGACCGCATGCTCGCCGACTTGGCCGCCTACGGCCTCGACGACGCCGGCTACATGCTGGGCCAGCCCGGCCCCGACGCCACGCCCGAGCAGCGCGAGGCCTACATGGGCACCCGTGAGGGCAAGCCTTGGGCCCACGTGGTGTGGCATCCCGCCCAAGATACCGACATGGTCAAGCCCTTGCTGCGCGGATTCAGCAGCAACGTCGCCATCGCCGGCCTCCTCTTTTGGCTGCTGGGCCAGCTTCGGAACGTGAACGCCGGCCGCGGAGCCTTGGTTACCCTCGTGCTCTCCTACATCGGCTACACCTACTTCATCTACAGCGACCACGTCTGGTACGACATTCCCGACCACGTCGTGCACTTGATTGACGCCGTCGTTCCCTGGTCCGCCGTGGGCGCCCTGGGCGGATGGATGCATGCCCGGAACCGTGCGTAAGCTGGTCTTCCTCAGTTTCTGGTTGCTGGTTTCTGGCTTATCTGCCCAAGATTGGGCCGAAAAGCCCGTTGCCGCCGAGCCCCAGGGAGCACTGTACCCTTTGCCGGCGCGCCCCAACTACCAGCGGCTCGACGCCTGGGCGGCCCACCCCGACCTCGTGGACGGCAGCGACCGCCGCGTCGCCGCCGCCGACCGAGTATCGGGACCCTTTGCGGGCGCCGGAATTCCCACCTTCTTCGTCTACCCCACCCACTACGAGGTCGGGCCGAAGTGGAACGCCGACATTTACGACGCCACCTACCGCCAGCAGGTTGACGAGGGCACCTTGGCCAACCAGGCGGCGGTCTTCAACGGAATCGGCCACGTCTGGGCTCCGCACTACCGGCAGATGAAGCTCGACGGCTACTACACCCACGACTCCGCCCAGCTGGCGCTGGCCTTCGTGGCCTTTGACTCGGCCTATCAAGACGTGCGCCGGGCGTTTTTGCGCTTCGTCGAGCTGCAGCCCGCAAGTCAAACGTTTGTACTCGCTTCGCACAGCCAAGGCACGGACCACGCCAAGCGCCTGCTCAAGGAGGTCATCTTACCCAATCCCGAGCTGCGCGAGCGCCTTAAGCTGGCCTACCTCGTGGGCAACGTGGTGGAACTCAAGGAGCTCGACGGGCTGCCGCTCTGCACGCAGCCGGACCAAACGCACTGTTACCTCAACTGGCGCACCTACGGACAGGATTACTATCCCGAGAAGTTTGGCGACCGCTATGCGGTGGTAAATCCGGTCACTTGGCGCACCGACGGCTTGGCCTCGCGCCGCCGCGACCACCTGGGGGCCTTGCTGCCCAGCGGACGCCGAGGTTTTGCCGGCTCGTTTGTCGTGCGGACGGACCAAGGAACCCTTCGCGTGGAGCGCCTTCGTCCGCTCCTCAAAGTCTTTTACAACTGGAAGAACTACCACATTGCGGACTACAACTTGGTGTGGTTCAACGTGCGGCGGAACCTGCACGATCGCCTGAGCACGGGCAAGCCCGCGCCCGCGCCGAGTCCCAGCGCCAAGGACTTTGTGCCCACGGCGACCGAGTAAGGCTTAGTTCGAGAGAAACTTGAGGTTTTCGCGGTAGGCCCGTTCGACGTCGACGCGCTTGGCTTCGACGATCTCAAAAAACGTGAAGGCAAAAAGCCAGGACGTCCACATGTCGGGGTTTTCGTCAAAGGCGCCGTCGGCGGCGTTGCGCTCCCAAAACAGGTGCAGGGTCTTCACGGCGCGAAACCCTTGTTCCCACTGCGGCATCGACCAGCCCGGCAGGGCCCGAAGGTCGCCCAGGGTGCGAAGGCTGCGCAGGATTCGGGTGCTCGGCGTGAGGGTGCGTGCGGCCCACAAGTCGTTGACCAGCAGATCTAAGTAGGGCAGGGCCTGCTGCAAAAGCGCCTCCTCGCTGAAGAACGAGGGGTCCTTCCACGAGATGGATTCGGTATCGAGCAGGCGTTCCAGCATACGGAAAGTTAACACCCCTCCCTCAATTTTAGTTCACAGCGCGTATTTTTGCAGACCGCAAGGGGCAATTAGCTCAGTTGGTTTAGAGCATCGCCTTGACAGGGCGGGGGTCACAGGTTCGAATCCTGTATTGCCCACCGAGAAACCCGGCGCCGAGAGGTGCCGGTTTTTTTTTAGGGTGAATGCGAAGCGTGCTTGGGCATTCACCCTAAAAAAAACCGCACATCGCACCGCGATGTCGGGTTTCTCTAATTCCCCCTCGGTCAGGAACGGCGAAGCCAATCCGGTATTGCCCACCGAGAAACCCGGCGCCAAACGGTGCTGGGTTTTTCGTTTATTCGACGGAACACATTAAAACCGAATCTCAAGTGTCCTTCGCAGTCCGACTTCAACAAGCCTTTTAAGAGATTGAATTTCAATATCTGAACGGCCGTTTTCTACTTGCGAAATGTACGTGCGTTGGGTGCCCATTCGGTGGGCAACTTCCTCTTGACTAAGTCCAAGTTCGGCGCGCACGGTTTTAATTCGCTGCCCGAGGGTTTGGCGAAAATCAGGCCCAATTGGAGTGCTAAGCTCAAGCACGGTGTCGGCGCCAAGGCTGAAACGAGAGTGCTTCAGGTCAATGAGTTCGCTGAATGCCCCAAGTTCGTCAATTTCCAATGCTGCGTCGGGCCACTCGAGTGCATGAAATTCATTGATCCGCACTGAGCCACGGGGAAGCGTTCGGCCCAAGGTGCGCTCCGCTCGAGCAAGGTCTAATAGCCGTTTTTCGGCACTTTGAAAGGTCAAAACCAGGTAATTATCTTCTTGAACCTCCACCGAAGCGAGCCTAGGAAAATTCACATATCGTTTACGCATGACGTGGCGGATTAAGTCGGTTAAAAAGTTCGATCCATGGCCCTCGAAACGTGGAACATAGGTCCCGTGCCTCGCGCAGTTGGCGCTTCGGAATTCTACCGGCGAGAACCGATCCATCTGAAATTCGCATTACCGCATCGAACGCCCCGTAGTAGAGGTGGACGTGCGGCGGCGGATGGTCAATGCGGTACATACCAATCGTGAGCCCGTTAGCAACCCATAATCGTATCATAAAAGTAATTAATTAGTTACACATAGCGAATGACACCCTCAAAAATTGGAGGCAATTCCGAGGTACTCGTACCCTAAGCGTTTGAATGCGAATGCATTGGCTCTGGTGCGGAGCGGTCCGCGACCGCGAGCGTACCTTTAACCCGTTATCCCGCCATGCGCATCCTGTACCGCCTCCCGCTGCTTCTGCTCATAATGATGGGCATCGTGTTCGGACTCGTGCTGCTCAAAGCCCTGGGCGCGTCCATCAAGGCCCGGCACGGATACCTGGCGGTGGGTAAGAAACTGTGGCTCGCCATGATGGGCATTCGAATTCGGGTCCGCGAAGGGGTTCCGCCGCGCGAAGCCGGAATCCTCATGGCCAACCACCGCAGCTACGTCGACGTGATGTTTTTTCGGTCCGCCACCCCCCAAATTTACCTGAGCAAAGCCGAGGTAAAGAGCTGGCCCCTAATTGGTTGGGGCGCAAAAGCCCTCGACGTGGTGTTCGTCGACCGCAGCAGCAAAGAGTCGCGCAGCGCCTCTCGGGCGGAACTCGCCGAGCGCGTGCGGAACGGCCTGAGCCCCGTGGTGTTTCCTGAAGGCACCACCGTCGACCGCGGCCTCCTCGAGTTCAACCCCGGAATGTTCTACACCGCCGCCGAACTGGGCGTTCCCGTGATTCCGTTTGTCATGGAATATTCCGACCCCAAAATGGCATGGGTCGACGACGACACGTTCGTGACGCACCTGTTTAAAATGCTTACCCGTCCGCCCTGGCGCGTCGACCTCTACATCGGAGAACCCGTGCGGAACCCCGACGGCGCCCAACTCGCCGAAGAAATCCGCGCCTGGATGCTTCAAAGGGTCAAAAAATAGCGCGACCTTTGCCCCGCACCCATCATTCGGATTTTTCCGGATTTACTTTTTTCTACCGCCCCATGAACAAGGGATTAGCCTTACTCGCCGCCGCCGCCTTCGCCGCCTGCTCGCGCGACCTCCTCACCGTGGACGACCTCGACGTCACCCTTCGCCCCGGAATCACCGTGCCCATTGGCCAGATCGACCTGACCCTGGGCGACGTCTTCAACCCCGACTCGGGCCTGGTCACCGTGGACCCCGACCAGACCTACCGCCTCGTCTACCGGCAAACCGGCCTCCTGCAGGTGGGCGTCGCTGAATTCCTCGACCTCCCCGCGCAGCCGAGCGTCAACGAAACCTTCAAATCGGGCTACATCGAACTCCCCGACGTCAACGCCGCGGCCGCCATCCGCTTCGGAAAACTCGCCCGCAGCATCACCAACCCTGCCGGATTCGCTACCACCATGGCCGCCGCCCAGGGCGGAACCGCCCCCGTCCCTGCGCTTCCCACCCAAAGCCCCGGAAACCTGGCCACCACCACCATCACCAGTTTCACCACCGCCAGCTTCCACAGCGGAACCATGACCCTCAAGGCCGTCAACCACTACCCCGTGGCCGTCAGCGCCACCGTCGTCCTGGCCAACTCCGCCGGGCAAGCCCTGCTCACCTACAACCTCGGGACCATCCCCGCCGGAGACTCCGTCAGCGTCCCCGCCTCGCTCGCCGGTAAGACCATTCCGAACCAGCTCAAATTCAATCTGACCAACTTCAGCAGCCCCGGCAAAGGAACCCCCGGAGTGCCCAGTACCTACGCCGCCATCGACACCAACGCCAACCTCAACCTGAGCCTCACCGGCAGCGACCTCTTCATCTACAGCGCCACCGCCCAAACCCAGTCCCAGACCCTCGTCGACGACACCTTGGACTTGGCCTTCAGCGCCCCTGCGGGCGTGCGCCTCACCGAACTCGGCCTGAGCCAGGGGCAACTCAACTACAGCATCACCTCGGCGGTCCCCGAACCCTTGACCATCCTGCTGCAGTTCCCGAGCGGAACCGTCAACGGCCAGCTCATCCAGCAAACCGTCAACCTGACCCAAGGAACTCCCGCCGCCGGCAGCATTTCGTTCCAGGGCGCCCAGCTTTTCTTGGGCTCCAACCCGGCGCACCCCTACAACGAACTGCCCATTCGCTACGCCGCCACCCTCAACTCCACCGGCCAGCAGGTCACCTTGGACTCGGCCACTGGCGTCAGCATGAACTTCAACTTTGCCAACGTCGAATTTGGCCACGCCCTCGGATTCTTTGGCCAGCAAAACGTGTCGATTCCTGCCGACACCCTGTCGCTTGACCTCGACTTCGTCAACCGCTTGGGCGGAAGCGTCGTCTTCGCCGACCCCAAAGTGCAGCTCGCCGTCACCAACAGCCTCGGCCTTCCAATCACCCTTGACCTCGACGTGGCCAGCCACGACGCTCAGGGCGGGGTGCACCCCTTGGGAATTCCGCCCACCCTGCTCCCGTACCCCCAAACCGCCTCCCAGTTTGGCCAGACTGTGCAAGACACCCTGACCTTCGACAAAAACAACACGAGCATCGTCGACTTCTTGACCTTGCCCAAGCAGCAGTTCACCTACGGCGGTCAGGTGCAGATCAACGCCGACACCGTCGCCACGGGCGTCGAGAACTTCGTCACGGGCACCAGCGCCATCTCGGCCGACGTGCTCATGGAACTGCCGTTCTACTTCAGCGCCCAAGGCCTCGGGCTCACTGACAGCGTCGACCTCGGCAGCTCCCTGAGCGCCCTAGACACCGTGGTCCAGGAACTGGCCCTGCGCGTCGAAACCAACACGACCTTGCCGCTCGACGCCACCTTGGCGCTCACCCTCTTTGACGACGCCGGCCAGATCGTCTACACCGCCCAGCTTCCGCTGCTCGCCTCGGGCGTGCTCGACGCCGCCACGGGCCTGGTGACCGCGGCCACGACCCAGACTTCGGTCCTCAGCGTGGGGGCCGCCGACGTGCCTGCCTTCGCGCGCGGACGCTGGATGCAGCTCACCGCCGAGCTGGGCACGGGCACCGCCCCCGGGTCGCCGACCCACCCCGTCAAGCTCTTGAGCGACGCCGAACTTCAGGTGCGCCTCGCCGTTTCGTTGGACGTAAACCTTGAACTCTAATGCGTATTCTGCTTCTAGCTACTGGTTTTTGGTGTGCCCTCGGTGCGCAGGCACAAGATCTTTTGTATGCCCAGCGCGGCAACCCCACGGCGCTGTTGGTGAACCCGGCCGCCGACGTCGACGCGCGGATGTGGTTGGCGTTACCCACCCTCAACGCTACCGCCCAGACCAGCTTTGCGGCGGGCGACGTGCTCGGGGGCGACTTGGGCACCTTGTGGCGTCAGTTTCCGAGCGAGGCCGCAGGGGTGCTGACCTACCAAGACCTCGGGCTCTTTAGCCTCGGATTCAAAGCCAAAAAATCCACCTTTTGGCTCGGAAGCAGCCTCAACCTCGAGGCTTCGACCTTGATCGACCGCGACCTTGTGGGCTTCGCCCTGTGGGGAATGAAGGACGCCAACGGCGTCGTCGACCTCAACTACGACGGCAACTTCAACCAAACTTCCGCGTTGGTCAGCGCCCGCAGCAACCTGCACCTCGGGTGGCAGCGCGAATTGGGCCAAAAGCTTCGCTTCGGGGCGACCCTCAACCTGACTCAGATTTTGGCCCATGCCGAGCTCAAGTTTGACTCCCTGGGCTTGCGCAGCACCGACTTGGGAAACGGATTCAATGAACTCCTGCTGTACAGCCAGGGTTCTACGGCGGTGTACGCGAGCGAGGGATTCAACCTCGAGCTGTTTGAGGGTACCCTTTCACTCGACGTCAAGGAGTTGGCGAAGAGCACGATGGCATCGCTGGACCTTGGCGCTACCTACGATGCGAGCCCCCGTTGGCGCTTCGCCGGCAGCGTTCAGGGCATCGGGCTCGGAACCGCCTTGATGTCCGACACCGCCGCCCTGTACCAAGGTCGTGTGCCGTTCACGGGTTTCTCCTTCAACTCCGCCACGGACACCGCACTCAATGCCACTGCCTACTTTGACACGCTGGCCGTTCAAATTCTGCAGCTGGGACAGTCCACCACGGGCGGTTCGCAGCGCTTTGCTCCGCTGCAGCGCCTCGACCTGGCCGCCTACTGGCGCAGCACCCAAAAGCACCACCAGCTCGGCCTGCACTACCTGGTCCGCAGCCGGCCGGCCCTGAACTACCATGCCCTGGCGGCCGAATACCACGGCTTTTATGGTCGCCGCTGGCAGCTCAGCACCAGCTACACCTACCCCTTGGGCGGAAGCGTCGTCATGCGCCCCAGCGTGAGCGTGCAAACCACCGTGCGCCTGGCCGCCGGCCTGGCCCTGAACCTCGGAACGAGCACGGCCAACATGCTACCGCAGCCCGTCACGACCGCCAACGGCAACCTCGGCGTCGGACTCCCCGCCAACATGGACCGCTTCAACGTGAACGTGGGCCTGCATTGGATGCTTTACGAAAAGTCGTACCGCGACCAAGCTAAAGCGCGACGGGCGGCGAAGAAGGCCAAACGAGAGGCTAAATAAGGAGTAGTGGTTCAGTACCCAGCGGAAACAAAATACAAGTTGTCATTAGAGATTATGGTAATCAGCTCATACAATTGTTGAATTTGGTCAGTTGCAGATTCGAGGGTCTGAACCCCCAGAAAATTGTCAATGATAGCCCTACATTTGCGACTTCGTATGATTGCCTATTCCCAAAGTGCGCTTAAGCGACTTTTTGACCTAGCTGTTAGTTTCGCTGTTCTACCAATAGCATTACCTGCGATGGTGTTCGGTGCGATTTTGGTGGTTTTGACTACAGGTGGAACATTCATTTACCGTCAAAGAAGAGTGGGACGTAACAATAGGGAGTTTACAATTTATAAGTTGCGGACACTAAAGAAAGAGGCATCGAATGACCTTAGTGGGATGCGACCTAATGATCCCGATTTGATTCCGGTTGGTCAGTTTTTGCGTATCTGGCGAATTGATGAATTACCTCAGATTTTGAACATACTTATCGGAGATATGAGTTGGGTCGGCCCGAGGCCAGAACGCCCCCACATCGTTGCACGTTGTGTCGTCGATATACCCAATTACACGCGCAGGCATGATGTTTTACCGGGAATCACGGGCTTGGCTCAAATTCACAATCCAGATGCTACGCCGAACGACAACGCAGAAAAATTGGCATTTGACCTTGAGTACATTGAGAAAGCCAATTTTTGGTTGGATTTGAAGATCCTATGGAAGACGCTCGTCACCATCGGATAAGTAGCCGCTATGTAGGACTTTTTTCGGTTTATGCCGAAGACCGACCCGACTTTCTTTTTGAATCCCTTTGGACGATCCTAAGAGATCAGGTCCGTCCATTAGACCATTGTGTAGGGGTTATTGAGGGTGATTTGGGAGCGGGACTTGAGCAAGTCGTCCGTGAATTCGCAGAGGTTCATTGGATTCGGATTCCCAAGGTAGTTCATCCACTTTCATTCGGTCTCCCAGCTGCATTAAATCAGGGTATTTCGGAATGCAGAGCAGGAGACGTGATCTTGAAAATAGACACGGACGACTGGTATCCCACGAATCGCGTACAATTGACCGTTGAGGCCTTTGAGTCAAATGGCGATCTTGAGCTTTTTGGTGGCCAGATCAGTGAATGGTCGCAAGATGGGCGAATGCTAATTGGATTTCGACAAGTACCCGAGGAACATGCTGACATCGTTTCATTTGGGCGTAGACGAAATCCTTTCAATGGACCAACCGTTGCGTTTCGCTATGAGGCTGTAGAATCTGTAGGTGGATTTCAAGAAGTAGGGGCTAACGAGGACTATGTCCTCTGGACGGCACTTCTTCAGGCTGGATTTCAAGCTAAGAACAGTCCCGAAGTATTAGCATATATGCGCGGTGGCACTTCCCTCGTTGCCCGGCGAAGTTCGGCACGTACTCGTCGTGGGGAATACGAAGCACTTCGAGCCATTTACCGCAGCGGGTTTTACAATTTTCGAACTTTTGCAGCCCACGTCATAGGAAAGCAAGTTATTCGTCGATTACCGTTTAAGTTCAATTCATACTTGTACCGACACGTACTTCGTAAATCGGCAGAAGAAAAGCCATTGCTTCGCGCTGAACAGTCATTAAAGGCACTAAAGGAATTTCAAATTGCATTTCAAGAAGTGCGAGAAGTAGCCGCTGTAGTCGTCAGCTTTAATCGCTTCCATTTGCTCACCGAAGTTCTTCATGGTCTGATTTCTCAAAATTCGGTGAGTGAAGTTTTCGTAGTCGATAATGCCAGTAGTGAAGATATTTTTGGCTACTTATCGCTCGAATTTGGAGCGCCCGACATCGACGGGCAAGTAGCATCGTTTCGTTGTGGATGCTTGCAAATACGTGTGCGGCGAATGTCCGAAAATCTTGGAGGCGCGGGTGGTTTTGCCGAAGGAATGAACTGGGCACTCCGATCAAGCCAAGCACCGTTCATTTGGATCATGGATGATGACGCCGTGCCGACTCCAGGCAGTCTCCACTGCTTGCGCTCGAGGTCACTACTGATGGGTACCGAAGTCACGGTCCCACGAATTGTGGCCCATGGAACCACAAAAATGACCTATAGAAACACGGGGTGGAGCCCACATTTGGTTACCAATTTCTCATCTCCTCCCAAGTCGGGCTTTATTGATGTGTTTTCATTTGTAGGCCCACTTTTTACCCGTAGAGCACTTGAATCGGTCTCAACGGATTGCTTTTCGTCTATGTTTTTGCATTACGACGATTACTATTTCGGACTAAGACTACAGTTAGTAGGATTTAAGATCTTCTACGAAGATGAGGCAATAATCGACCATCGCGAGCATTCAGCTATTCACCAAAAAATGACCAGTAAGCGAACTGTACTGCTCCGGTACTTTGGCCTGCGAAATAGAATGTGGCTTCTATTGAATGTCCCACAGGTGAAGTCGAACCAAGTGCGGCGATATTGGGCGTTTGTGGCCACAATTGTAATGGGCCTTCGGCGCGCGGTCGGAACGCCAAAGTACCTTAGGATAGGGCTAATTGTGGTCTTTTGGTCAGTGCGGGACGCATTAACCAATCACTTCGATCGAAAGTTGATTTGAAACATCGAACTTTAACCTTGTGACTTCGCCCCTTCCAGCATACGATCTTCTTATTGTGGGAGCAGGACCCACGGGGTCGGTTATTGCCCATGAAGCCAATCGCATTGGATTAAAGGTGCTCGTGCTTGACCGTAGGGACCATATCGCGGGCAACACCTTTACACGACGGTCCCATGGAATTGATGTGCATGAGTATGGAGCACATATTTTCCATACCTCCAATAGCGAAGTTTGGAGTTATGTTAAGCAGTTCAGTGCATTTAACAACTATGTGAATGCGCCATTGGCAAATTACAAAGGGGAGATCTTCAACCTGCCGTTCAACATGAATACCTTTTATAAGTTGTTCGGTACGGCAACTCCTGAAGCGGCACGAGCACGAATTGAGGAAGAAACAGCATTGTACGTTGATCACGAGCCTAATAACCTTGAAGAACAAGCACTAAAACTGGTGGGTGCTACGGTGTACCACACCCTGATTAAAGGTTACACCGAGAAACAGTGGGGCCGGCAGGCAAAAGACATACCGGCATTTATTATCAAGCGCATACCCTTGAGGTTTACCTTCAATAACAATTACTTTAATGACCCCTATCAAGGCATCCCGGTAGATGGTTACACTGCACTTTTTGAACGTATGCTCGAGGGAATACCGGTCAAACTAAGCACCGATTACTTACTCGAACGCGAATATTGGCGTAGCCAAGCTAGGGAGGTAGTTTTCACCGGCCCAATTGATGCCTACTTTGATTTTGAGTTCGGTGATCTTGCCTATCGGAGCTTGAGGTTTGAACATGAGCATCTCCCCCATGTGGATAATTACCAAGGCAATGCTGTAGTGAACTACACGGATGCTGAAGTCCCGTACACTCGAGTTTTGGAGCATAAGCACTTTAACGCCACACCGGAAGCTCAAGGTACATGGGTAACTCATGAATATTCGCGCGCGGGCGGTAGAAACATTGAGCCATACTACCCCATTAACGACTCCGTCAATCAGGCGCTTTATGCTAAGTATAAAGCCAAGGCTGATCGCGAGGAAGGCGTTCATTTTATTGGTCGACTAGCAGAATACAGTTATTTTGATACCGATCAAGTCATTGGACGAGCTCTAGCATTCAGTCGTAGCCATTTGAGGAATGAACACCCCTAAATATGGTGTTTGTATTCTGAGCCACCGCACCGCACATGCTGCGGCTGAATTAGCCCGTATGGTACTTGTACATCAAGACCCTACAGCAGTAATAATCGTGGAGAATGGCGAACAGCATCGTGACCAAGAGCTGCTCCTAACGTTAGTTCAAGCGGACAAGCGGGTGCATGTTCTATTTTGCCCTAACCGGGGATATGCTCACGGTAATAATCTTGGACTTAGGCATCTTTTGACCGAGATGCATTGCAGTTGGGGCATTGTTTTAAATCCGGATGTTTCGATTCCCTCTAGTGTCCGATTAAGGGAATGGATTCAAGCTGCAGAATCCGACGGTGTAGTGGTGAGTGGGCCTCAAATTCTCGATAAAAACGGAAAAGTTACGCAACCCCTTATGGTGCTAAGTCCTTGGAATGCGGTACTCCGAAGTTCAACACCTATTCTTGGGCATATTCACGCGACCACGGGGTGTGCTATTGCGATTCAGCTCAAGCCATTTTTTTCATGGGGCGGATTTGACGAACGATTGTTTTTGTATCGTGAAGAGCAAGCACTCGGGCATACTCTAGAACAGCATGGTTTAAATTGGGGATATCATCCAACCTTTTGTGTTGTTCATGACCACCAGCGCAAAGTCTCGAGTTATTCCAACTGGCTAAAGCATCGAATTTGGGAGTACCAAAGCACGCTACATATTTTCTCTTCGTACCAAAAGCGCACCATTCTTGATTTATGTTGGTACCGAGTACTTTTTGGCATAAAATCAACAATTTATGCCTTGTTGTTGCCCTTAATTGCCCGTAAATGAAGTCTCCAATTGTACAAGTTCGACTCGCAGGTGGCCTCGGCAACCAATTGTTTCAATGGGCTGCCGGCTATGCCTTAGCAAAGGTTACCGGTAGTGAATTGGTCTTGGATTGCATTTCGGGTTTCAAAACCGACTTCAAGTACCACCGCAAGTATGAGTTGGGGGTACTGGACTTACCCGGGCGGGCCGCGCGTACACCAGAGGTCATTCGCTTTTGGACTCACTGGCTTGGTTATCAAACAGGGATCAGAAGGTTTCGGGATTTTCGCTATTACTTCGAGCAACCCAATGTTCTGATGACCACCATTTTCAATCATCCAGTGGGGCACACGGCATTGTTAACGGGGTATTTTCAATCACCGATCTACTTCAGGGGTCTTGATATGGACATTCGAAACAGTATTACGCCACCTGTGCCCGAATATTGGGTGTACCGGGAGTTGGGCGAACGAATGCGACAAGAACCCTCGGTTGCCCTTGGAATTCGATTGTACGAAGAGACCACGGACCCGGCGTACCATGCGCACAATGGACAGCTCCTTACGGTAGCAAAAGTTCAGGCAGCCCTTGATCGTTTGGCCGCACGAACTGGCGAACTCAACATTTACGTTTTTTGCACCCACCATGCTCCCGAATTGGACCAGCTTAAGTATCCGGGGCCGGTTAAATTTATTTCGGCAGACGAAGGGTACAGCGACACCTGGAACGGACTCTGGCTTCTCAGTCAATGTCGCCACCACCTTTTCAGTAATTCGTCGTTCTACTGGTGGGGCGCATTTTTAAGTGAACGGAATTATGAACCCGGGTCCCAGTACTTTTTGGCCGCAGATAATTTTTCAAATCAAGCTATCTATCAACCTTACTGGGAACAGTTTTAGCCTCGTCCAATTCACGGACGTAGTCTTGGTCAAATTTTGTAATCGTAATATAACACAGGGCTAGTACCGCTGCGGGTACGGGGTCACCAATGGTGCCTAAAAACAAAAAGTTAAAAGCGTACAGTGAAAGTACCGCCCGACCTTGTGGAATACGGACCCAATCCCAGCGCGTGATCCCCATTGTGTAGGCTACTACAAACGCGGCAGTGCCGATAATTCCGGCCTCGAGAAATAGGGCAGATCCAATAGAAGAAGGGCGAGTTACGATGTAGTGTCCCTCGTTTGCTTCGAGGTAGTAGTAGAGCTCAAAGGAGTCAATACCCGTCATTTCAAGTGATGGCACGCTAGTCACAATGTAGCTACCAATTCCACCGCCAATGGGGTGTGCCAGTCCGTACAGGTAACCGCCATAAACGGTCACAAAACGGTATCCAGGTTCATTGATTAGGGTAGTCCATGTGTCGGTGTTCCAAGTAAAAAAGACATTGTGGACAAACTGCAGTGAACGGGGCACATCGCTACCGAATTCGGCATAAAGTAGGGCTGCACCGAGCAAGGCCGCGGCAAATCCGATAAGTCCTGGCAGGTTTTTCCAGGTGATGTAACCTGCTAAATAGGCGCAAAGTAATATGATGTCGGTAACAGATCGCGTGATACCGATGTCCCATAAGAAAACGAGTGCTAGTAGGCCAACTCCTGCGCCCTTAAACGGGTGGAGCCGGGTAAACGTAAAAACAAAGGCAAAAATGTAGTGCATCGCATAGGCCGTGTATGCGGGCTCCGGATACAATCCTGTAACTCCGCGACCGCTTCCCATAGTTTCTTCAGACATTCGCGGGATAAACACCGTTAGGATGCTGTAAAGAAAGCTGGGGAGCGTGCCAGTGCGCTGCATCGAGGCAATCACGATATTGGCTGCCAGCACGGTAAACAGTGCTTTGACGATCAGATCGTAGTCTTCACGGTCGACGTACAAGACTCGGTAAAAGATCAACGTCGCATTTACAATCGCCAAGTAGGAGCGAAATACCGACATGCCTTGACCATAGTCTACAAAGGTGAGGACCGCCGATATCGCAAAGAGCACCAAAATGAGCACGTAGGCCATTGGTAGCGATGTCTTTCGATTAATCGAAAAAAGGGTGGCGTGCGGAAAAGTCTCTACGTGTGCTACCCCAATTGGAATAAAAAAATTGGGCAAAAACAGAAGGTGGGCTAAAATCTTTTTGATCACTTCAAAAAGGATTGCACCCGGCGGCGAAAGGAAAAAAATCGATCCAAACTGCGCATTGGGAAAACATGCGGCCCTCGAAGATTATGAACACCACAACCTTGGTCAATAAGTAGCTTACTTAGTCGGTGTTCTGCCCAAATACATCGAATTTTCAGATCTTGTGCCTTTTGGTCACGTAAGCCCGCATTCTTCCATCCATGGAACAAGGATCCGCGCAAATAGGTATTAATAAATGAACGGTATTTGGAATTGGGGCTAAATACTTCGTCCCAATGGTTGAACACCTTCAAAAGGCAGGCATTGAACTGGTCGACATCATGGGTGGAAGGCAGCCAAAAAATCCACGAGGCGAAGTACGTGAGTTGGCCGTACTCCGTCTTTAGTTGCTCATGACGAGGATCTCCCTGAATACCTTCATGAACTTGGTTCATCCATTGGTTGATTTGTAGGCGCCAAAAAGTTATGCTATGATGGGCGAGTGCCGTATCGTTGAGCACCAAAACAGGTCCAGACTCTACCTTATTCAGGCCCTCATGGTATCCAGAAAACTCGGCAAATCGATTGGAGCCTTGAATCACTAAAAATGGTCCTCCGTCCCAACTGGGTTGTGGATGATTTTCTACCACTACTACTGATTCAAACGGAATTAAACCGTCCAGCATTCGTGATAGCGCTCCGGATTTTGCAGCGGTCCAACGGTACGCAACGACGACCGCGTTCATTCCGTGGGAATAAGTAAGAAGACTAGAATGAAACCAAGGAACGCAATCAATGCGCCGAGAATCAGGTGCTGCCACCAATGCATCCCCACGCGATCCAAAGGAAAATGAGGACTATCTACAAGCTGAATCAGCGGAGTTTCTTTACGCAATCCAATTTCAGCGAGCTTTAGGTTTTTTATCAGTTCGCTGTAAAGCGCAGCATTGATTTGCAGTTCAACATTGTTTTGATTTTGGCCAATTCTCAGCACCTGACGAGTGGGATTAATGTTGATGTCGCTGAGGGTGGCTGAAGCAACTAAATTACCTTGCAGAAGCTGGCGCACTGAATCCGCCTCTCGCCGTAAAACTTCAAAATTCTTTTTGGCCTTGATCGAAACGGTTTCTACGTAGTAATCGGCGGTGCTTCGCACGCACTCTTCCGCAAAGCGCTTTGCAAAATAGCGATCCTTGTGCTTGACCTCTAGGGATATGATGGACAGCTTAGTGTCGGGCTTTTGAACACTCATTACCCCGTTAATCACTTCGAGGTGAATAAGTTTGAGTAAACTGTCTTGAAGCGGTGTGAATAAACTTCGGTCGGTGGTAAATGTGATGTCTTTGAACTCTGGACGTTGTGCGATCTTGGATTGCCGCAAATACCGATTAATCAACAGTTCTTTTTCTCCGTCATCAAAGGTCACTTCACGCAAAAGCGTCCGCTCGACTTGGCTGCGCGTAGAGAACAGCTGGACTAGGGCCTCACCCTTAAAAATGCCACCGGGGTTGTTTCCCCCGATATCAATTCCAAATTGCTCCAAGAGCAGCTGCCATCCTCCCGAGTCGTCGTCTTCTACAGCGATGAGCACGCGGGCAAGTTGTAATTGTGGATGGGTAAAACCATACAAAGCCCCCAACAATCCCCCAATTACCGTTAGGGTAATGCCCCACTTACGGTAGCGAAGGGCTAAAGCTTTGCGCGCTTGAAGTTGGTTCCAAAGGGCACCAAAGTTCAGTTTGGCCGTAAGAAGGCCAATAAGTCCGGGAGTGCTCATTGAATTAGCTGAAGAATGGCTATCGTCGTTGTTGAAAGGAACCCTAGGAGCGAGGTAACTACGGCAATTTGGGCAGGATCTATCTTTTGGTCGTCTAAACCGAATTTGGGGTCAATGGGAACGACGACCTTTGATCCCTGCGGCACGCGAGGATATATGCGAATGACCCCTAAATTTAAAACGGAACGCGTGCGGCCGTTTGCAAGTCGCACATATGTTTTTGTTTTTAAAGCTGAGGATTCAAACCCCCCGGATGCCCGAACGTAGTGCCTTGCCCTTCTCCCGGGTTGGTGCATTACATAGGTTGGTTGATTCACGGCGCCGGAAATATGCACGGAACTCAATTGTTCTTGAGCAATTACTCGATCGCCCCTTTGAAGTACGAAATCCAATCCACGGCTATACCTACCTCTAATGTTCAGTGCAATAGTATCTATTCGTTCTACCTCCTCTAAACGGTCTTTATTCTGTAATAATGAGGATGACATCGTAGAGTCCCCGTGGAGCACAGATAATGGAATGTCATCTTTGCCGTAACCGGCTTCCGTAGGTGAGGGCGATTTAGGATTGACCTTTGTTGCGCGCAAAATGATTAAACCATTAGGGTCGGCGAACGCCGTCAAACCTTTGGCCTGTGTATATAGGTTTCTTAATCGGTCATTGCGACTTTGTAGCGAATAAACTCCGGGAAGCATCCACTCTCCTTCCAGAGTGACAAAGCGCTGTTCGGTTACTTCGGGATTAGGTCGCACCATGATCACGTCATTAGGTCGGAGTTTAAACTCTCCGGAGGTGATCATCAATGAACTGTCCACGGTTATACTCAGTACCTGAGCCAGTCGAGAACTTGAACGAATGCTCCGGCTCACTACGACAATTCCTTTCGTCGCTTTATCAGTAAATCCACGAGCTAAGGCGAGTGCGTCTGCTAAACTCAGGCCTTCACCAAATGTAAATTCCCCAGGTTCTCTAACTTCGCCAAGCACATGTATTTTTTGAGGAGAAATAAATGCAGTGTTGCTAAAAATAAGCAACGTATCTCTTTGTTCTACATCTATAGACGCAAGTTCTGAATCCATTGAGAACATGAGGTATTGCTTACCCTTCCCCAAGGGACTGCGCACGATGAGGCCACGGCCTTCGAAGGCGTCTGGCCGAACTCCACCGGCGGACCTCAAGAGAAAGTCTACGCTCATGTTGGGCAACCAGCCAAACATACCAGGATTAAAAACGGCACCTTCTACTACGGCAAACTGCGTAGGTGGAAGATCTAAAGCGCGGGCAGTCAACTGGTCACCCGATTGGGGGACTTGATCCCAATCTACGGGAACTAGGTTAAAATGCACCACCCCTCGGGTCGAATCATAACGAGTACCAAAAAGGTGCCCCGTAAAAGCATCGTCCGTAAGTCCACCGGCAAAAGAAATGGCATCCCTGAATGTTTCACCGGACTTGAGCTCATAAATGGCAGGACGCTTGAATGCCCCATCGAGTATGATTCGGCGGTCAAAAAAGGGAATGCGAATTACGTCGTTGTTCTTTAGCACCACATCGTCAATAGAACGGCCACGGAACATGAAATCATAGAGGTCAATGACCTGGTACACCTTTCCATTCCGAACCAATTCAATGCTGCGGTAGCTTCCTTGCGCCATTGGACCACCCGCAACGTACAAGGCGTGCATAACACCAGATACCGACGGGATACTGTATTTACCAGGATTCTCTGCGCCAACCAGGTAAACACTTATTGAGCGAATCTTTGAAATGCTCAGCTTGAGTTTCGATTCGCCAGAATTTAAGGTTTGGTAACCGTTTCGGCTCATCCTTAACTTAATTCGTTGCTCTACTTCACTTAATGCGAGGCCTGAGACTTGTATCACTCCCCCAAAGGGAATATTCACATTTCCTTCGGGACTCACTTTAAGTTCCATTTCGGTTTCTTGATAACCGTATATAACGAGATCGATCACGTCTCCGGGGCCTACAACGTAATTATCGGGTGTTGGAAAGTTCTCACTTGGTGCGAACGAGAAGCCTTCATTCTTGAAGAACTCCGCGCCAAAAACCTCTAGGGAAGCCACTTGAGTGCTACTATCTAAAGGGGCGCCATTAGGGGCCTTTCGACGAATTTTGTCGGACGCGACTGAATCGCGCACACGGTCTAATTCATTTTGAAGGGCTCGAAGAATCGTATTATTAGGCTCTACCGCATTAGTAGTCATGCGGTTCTTTTGCCCATTAATGGATTCGCGCATTTTCTGGGCCTCGGCGGGGCTCAACTCGGTGGCAACCTGCGGAGCAAAACTTCGCTTCGCGAATTGCGCATAACCGACTTGGGTTGAACAGAGTACAACGATAATAAAGAGAAGTTTCCTAGGCATATGCAACAAAAATACGCCATGCCTACCTTCACCGACGATGAAGCGTCCTAAACTCTTCGTGAATCTGCCCGCACGGCTTATTGGTGAAGTAGCTGTTTTTCAGGCATTAAGCTATTTTTTTCCCCTTTTAACGCTCCCTTTGCTCAGTCGCATGCTCGGAATTGCGGAATTTGGGACGCTTTTTTGGCACCTGTCTGCGGTGGGGTTAATTGGGGTGGTGTCAAGTTACGGATTTGAATGGAGTGGGACCAGGGCCTTGGCGAAGGAACGCGATGCGGAAGATCAATTGCGCATCTTGGGGCCCATACTTTGGGCTAAATTTCTCCTTGCGGGTTGCGGGAGTGTGTTGCTATTGGCGGCGGGATCTTGTGGTCTGGTCAGGCAACTCGATCTCGGATTAACGGCGTTTTTGTGCCTCGACCTATTGTTCGCTAGCTGGATTCCCAGTATTTTCTTTATCGCGCGACAAGAATCTTCAAAAACACTTCGGTTTCACGTAGTGTCAAGGATGGTGCTGTTGTTGGGTGTTGCGGCATGTTACCTCGCGAATTACCCCATTAGGCCCATAGATTATGCGGCCTTGATGGTGCTTAGTCAAGCCTTGTTATTGGTCCTGTCGTATCGCTTGATTCCAAGCGTATCCGCTTGGAGCAACTTCAATCGTCAATCTACTTTTAATGCACTTCGAGAAGGGTTCGCGATGTTTTCTACGTTAGCCTTAACCCATGTGTACACCTCGAGCAATGTACTCTTTGTCGCCTATTTTTCGAGCGCGGCCGAAGCAGGACGTTTTGCAGCTTCAGCAAAACTCATGGGTACCGCTACCCAGCTGCTGGTAGGATCCGTTAGCTTGGTACTCTTTCCAAGCGCCGTACATGCAGCAAAGTCGGTCGGATTAAATCCCGTGGTGCGTGGCAATTTATGGTTGGTTTTCGCAGGCGGAACGCTTTTAGCGCTCGTTTTTGCACTTCTTGGCCCTCAGATGGTTACTTGGTTTTTTGGGCCTGAGTATCACCTCCGTCCGTTGGCTAGTGCGCTTATTGGGTTACTTGCCATTTTAGTTGGTATTAGTAATGCATTTGGTACTCAGGGTCTTGTAGCGAATGGACGCGAGTTTCACGTCGCGCTGGTCATCGCAATCGGCGCACTGGTGGCGGTTTTTGGTCATTCCTACTGGGTTCCGCGTTACGGAGCCGAGGGAGGAATCTATGCATGGATTATGGCAGAATTTGTTGTGACCGTCCTAAGCGTGTTTGCGTATTATCAGTTTCAGCGGTCATGAATCAATTTCGACAAACGATATGGCTTGCAGGTGATCGTGTACTCCGAGCGTTAGGACAGTTCTTGGTGATTGGCGCTATTGCCCGCAACCTTGGCGTTGTCGAATTTGGAGTGTTTTCGTGGGCACTAGCCCTGGTCGGAACGGCCGGACTCTTGAGTTGGGCAGCCTTAGATACGGCGTTGATACGCTGGTGGTTAGGCGATTCGGAGCGCGCTTTAATGCGTCTTAGCGCCGTGTATCGCGCGCAATGGGCACTAATTGGGATCAGTGCTATTGCCGTTTTCGCCGTTTCGACGCAGCACCTTCCAGGGCAGGGAATTGCGGTATTGCTCGTGTTCAGTTTGGCTGCACAAAGCGCTGAAGTTCTTCGGTTTTGGAATGAATCTCGGCTCACGTCAGACCGTTATGTTCAGTGGGATCAGCTCCATTTTTGGATATTTGTCGGACTAAAGTTGGGAGCATCGTTTACCCCATTTCCGCTGCACGCAGTAGTCATGAGCTTCGCCTTGGAGGGGCTTACCAAGGCTGCATTCATGGCATGGATGCATCGCGAAGTACTCATTGCACCGCCTGCGCCCACCAGGGAAGTTCAGTCATTTTTATTCCGTCATTTGCCTTTGTTTGTGGCTTACCTCTCTGGAATGGCAGCACTAAAGCTCCCTCAGCTATGGCTTGAACAATTTGTGGGTCCTTATGAAACTGCTTACTATGCCGCGGCGGCTCGGATGGTCGAACCTCTAGCCTTCGTGCCCTGGGCCATTATTAGTCCACTATTCGTAAAATTGGTCGCCGCAAAGAATCATGCGGAGCGCCGCTCCATACATCGCCAAATGCTGCAGTGGTGTTTGGGATCGGGGTTGGTCTTAGCAATAGGACTGAATATTCTCGGGCCATGGGGACTCCAACTCATTTTTGGTCCAGAATACGCAATTTTATCAGCCCCGGTATTAAAGAAAATGGCATGGATGCTTGTGCCGCAGTTTGCGCTGTTGGTTTTCGTGCGCCAGGCTATAGATTCAGGCAAAACAACCGCCTTGGCGATTCAGGGTTTGGTTCAGCTCTTGGTTCTCACCTTGTTGTTGGCCAATGCCACCCAGGCATCTAAAGGGCTCACGGCCGAAACAGCAAGCATGGCCGCTCTATTTTCGGCCGTCCTCTCTATGGTCGTTCTGATTCTGTATTCGATTGTGTCCAAAAAGTCCCGCTAAGCAACTGGATCCCCTGGGTTCCGTTTTAAGCCCGTACTTTTGAACCATGCGATTATCCCTTTTCTTGGCAGTCCTTGCCGCACTAAACTCCGCGGCGTCATCGGGTCAAACGGTATCCGTGTTAAATCCTCTTTTGGATGATGCATTGCGTCGTGCTCAGCTTTGGGGAACCGCACCGCTGAACAGCAGCTTGTGCATCCGCCCCGTGCATGCCGACCGCGTGCTGGGGTTTCGCGACCCATTTAGTCAGGATTCGACTTATGATTTTATTCGGGCGGCGGGGGTGCAAAAACCAATCAACGTCAACTATCCGGAGTTTCACCAAAACTTAACGAAATGGCTTCAGCCCCTCGTTGCCGCGGGCGACAGCAACTGGACCTTACCTCAGGAGGTCACCCGGCGCAGACCTGCCGACAAGGCGAAGCAGCTCCAGATTAAACTAGTACCGCCCAACATCAAACTTCAGTACAACAGCCACCACGACCACGGCTGGCAGGACGGCCCGATGGTTCCCAACCGCGGAGCCCAGATCTATGTAAGTGCCGGGGTTTATGTACGGCTTACCAAGTTCCTTGAAGCGCAGTACGCGCCAGAAGTTGTGTACGCTCAAAACAACCCAGTGCCCAATGGCTGGAATCCCCCGGTGCGCGTGGGCTGGGCCGATTTGCCGGAGCGCTTTGGAACCGAGCCATACCAGCGCAGCTTCCCTGGTCAGTCGTACATCCGTGCGAACATCGGTTGGCTTTCAGCCGGAATCAGTTCGGAAAACGTTTCATGGGGCCCAGGACCCTATGCGGGCATTGTTCAAAGCAACAATGCGCCGGGAATCCCCCACCTTGACATCCACACAAACCGCCCCATTAAGACCGCCATCGGGTCGTTTGAAGGCATGGTCCTCACCGGTAATTTGAGGTACAGCGGCTTTGGATATGATGCGGGACCCAACCCTGGCGCAAACCACCTTCCCGATGTGTATCGGGTTCCCGCGCGCGACTCACTCGTTCGCCTCTACTCTTCGCTGGTCGGAGTCTACAATCCAAAGTGGATCCCCGGTTGGTCGTTGGGCGCCACCCGGGTCATTTGGACCGAGGGCCCGATCACCCCAGGCACCATTCCCTTGCCTACGTACGTGCGCCTCGCGTTCTCGTCGCCAACCGGACTTTGGTACCAGGGTTCCTACGACCAAATGGCGAGCATTTTCACCCGATACGTGATGCCTGAAAGCCATGCCGAAGTCTGGGTTGAGTACGCATTTGACGATGCCCGTGCTGACTTTGAAGACTTTTTTGTCTCTCCGGGGCACTCGCGGGCCTACCAGGTGGGATTCAGAAAACTCCATGAAATTAACGGCCAAAAAGAGTACCTCGATATTGGCTACCAGCTCATTCACATCGAAGCGGCTAAAGAAGTCATGATTCGACGGCAGTTCGGATGGCCCGTCTTCTACGATTCGGACTACACCAACTTCGGCCAGAACATTGGCGCGGGAATTGGCACCGGAAGCAATATGGTCCAGTTTCACTTGGATCATGTCAAAGGCAAGCGCCGAATTGGGGGCTACATTGAATGGCTGCAGCGCAATAACGATAACATTTATGCGGGGCGCACTCCTTGGCTAAGCACTTGGTATGGCTACGACTTCACTAAAAAGTATACCGAGGTCAGCATTGGCCTCAACTACCAAGAGGTCAAGGGTCCGGTTCTTTACTACGTGCGTGCCCTGGCCACCCAGACTTACAACTGGAACAACTGGTACCACCCCACGCGGGGCTATGATCCTAGTATTGACAGCTTCCGCGCGCCCGGTAACAATGTGTTTGGGGTCAACGTCTACTCAGGTATGACGTTTTTGTTCTAATCTCGAGGGGCCAAGGTTTTTGCGAGATCGCGCCAAGACTTGAATTCAGATGATGTGAATGGGGTGCGCGGAATCCTCGTGCACTTGACCACCGCCTCCATGCAACCGAGTAGAGCCCAAGGACTTCGGTAGTGGCGCATCACGTTCCAGGCTGAGGCTGCTAAATGCGGAACGAGCGCCCACCACGGCGTATAGCGCAGGGCAAACCACCATAGGTTTCGGGCTTCAAGGCGAATTTCGCGGGATTTAGTGCGGCGCGGGGACTCAACGTGGTGAATGGGATCTGACCATCCTCTAATAATTCGAAGTCCGTTTTGGTGAAAGGCCGCCGCCACGTGAAGCTCTTCTTCTTGGCGTTCGAGGTAGTCGGGGTAGCCACCTACCATCAAAAAGGAGTCTCGGCGCAGGGCGTGGGCGCATCCGATGTACTGGCGAATGGGCTCGTCACGTCCGGGGCCGCTCGCCCTTTGAAGCACGTTAGCTGAACGCCTCACGTTCACGACGGGAATCGCCACAGCGGCTATGGCCTTTTCTTGGAACTGCCGCGTGATATCCCCTACTATGCCGGGTTCGGTAAACACGGCATCGTCGTCGATAGAAAACAAAATCTCACCCGATGCTGCTTTGGCGAGTTCGTTGCGAGCCTTGATCAGGCCAATCGAAGTTGAAGTGCCCAAGCGCTGTACTTGAGGGAATTCCTGAGCCAGCATCTCTGACGTCCCATCCACCGAGCCGTCGTCCCAAACGAGGATTTCATCGGCATCCTGAAGAATTGCGGACCTCAGGGCTTCGCTCAGTTCGTCTTTGCGGTCTTTTGTTGTGATAATAATGCTGGTGCGCACCTTGCAAACCTACTGCGACTTGCGGTGCGAATTCCTAACTGCGCCGATTTCTGTAATTTGCGGGCGGCTAAAGCGGTGGAGGGCTTGACCAATTGCAAAGCCCCGCCGCCAAAGGCGAAAACCCTATCTTTGCGCCAAATGCTCCAAACCATGCGTTTCCCCCGTTTTTTGGCCGTCTTGGCCTTCGCGCTCGGCGCCACCCTTTCAGCCCAGAACCTCAGCAACGTCAGCGTCGACCAGATGAGCGACGCCCAAATCCAGCAAATCGTCAACCGCGGTAAGGCGCAGGGCCTCAGTGAGTCTGATGCCGAAGCCATGGCCAGCTCGATGGGCCTAGCCCCCGAAGAGGCCGCCAAGTTCAAGGACCGCGTCGCCAAACTGGGCGCCAGTACTAAATCGGTGGCCGAACCAACCAGCTCAGCAACCACAACCAAGACTCCGGCCACCCGCATGGCCAATACCAAAGAGGTCAAAGACAGTAGCGACGTTTTCGGCATGGACTTCTTTAAGCGCGCCGACTTTAAGCCCTACACCCAGGGCAACGAGGTGGTGCAGGCTCCGGCCAGCTACCTCATCGGGCCGGGTGACGAATTCAGTATTACGGTCTACGGGTCCGCCCTCGTTAGTAAAACCTTAAAGGTCGACGCCCGCGGATTCATCGAATTCTCGGGACTTTGGCGCCTGAACGTGTCCGGAATGACCTTTGCCCAAGCCGAAGACGCCGTAACCAAGCGCCTCGCCGCCAACTTTAACCTGGCCAGCAACCAGGTGCACCTTGCCCTGAACTTTGCACGCAGTATCTCGGTCAACGTGGCCGGTGAGGTCCAAAAGCCCGGAACCTACACGCTTCCCGCCACCAACAGCGCCTTCAACTTCATCGCAGCCGCGGGCGGACCCACCGAAGTCGGTTCGATGCGCCGCGTGCGCGTGGTGCGCGGTGGCAAGACGGTGCAAACCCTTGACCTTTACAGTTACCTGACCCAGCCGGGCAGTGCCACCCTGATCTACACCCAAGACGGAGACCACCTCGTGATCGAGCCCGTCGGTCCCCGCTCCAAGGTCGAGGGTGCGGTGCGCCGCCCTATGACCTACGAGGTGATTCCGGGCGAAAGCGTGCAAAACCTCATCGCCTATGCCGGCGGATTCACCGAAGAGGCCAACACGGTCACCGTGCAGCTTCGACGCCCCGCAGGCAACCAGCTCACTCTGGTGGACGTGCCTGTGGCCAAGGCCGTCAGCACTGAGGTGCAGCCCGGTGACCGACTCAAGGTCAGCGCCCTCGATACCACGTTGGTAGACTACGTCGAGGTCTACGGTGCCGTGCGCTACCCTGGCCGCTACGCCTACACCCAAGGCCTTAGCGCCACCCAACTGATCGCCTTGGCCGGGGGCTATAGCGACAAGGCCCTCCAGTCCCAGGGCTACGTCCTGCGCGAGCGCGCCGACCGCAGCCGCACCAAGGTCTTTGTCAACCCGACCCAGGCCGCGCTGAGCAACCGCGATCACCTGTACGTGCTCGAGAACCCCGACCTGGGCGAGGGCCTTGCCGTCGCCGTGAGCGGATCGGTTCGCCAGCCCGTTAAGGTGGCCTACGCCGAGGGCCTCACCTTGGGCGACGTGCTGCGCATGGCCGGCGGAGCCAAAATCGACGCCGACCTCAGCCGCGTCGAAATCAGCCGTGTGAACACCGAAGTCAGCCGCAAGCGCCGCGCCGAGCTGTTTACCCTCAGCCTGCCCGAAACCTACGCCCAGAACCCCGACGCCCAGAGCGAGGCTCTCAGCTTCGCCCTGCAGCCCTACGACCAGGTCGTGCTGCGCCAAAAGCCCAACTTCAGCATGCAAAAGCTGGTCTACGTGGGCGGCGAGGTGACCTACCCCGGCTACTATGCCTTGGGTAGCTACGACGAGCGCCTGAGCTCGCTGGTAAAGCGCGCGGGCGGAACCACCGACTTTGCCGACGCCAGCAATGCGGTACTTTACCGCGAAGGGGCCACCAACGTGGTCGTCGAGCTCAACCACGCACTGCGCAGCCCCGAAGGCAAGTTCAACTACATCCTCGCCGAGGGCGACTCGCTCCTCGTGCCGGAGTTTGAAAACCTCGTGGTCATCCACGGCGACGGACACCGCACCGCCGAGTACGGCGACCGCGACACCCTCAGCGCCCCGTACGTGGGCAGCATGCGCGCCGACCGCTACGTCAAGCAGTACGCCCTGGGCTTTGCCCAGCGTGCGGACCGCGACGGGCTGTATGTCAAGTACCCCAACGGCAAGTTCAGCCGCACCCGCAACTACCTGTTCTTCAACGTCTACCCCGTGGTTAAGCCCGGAGGCGAAATCGCGGTAAGCCTTAAACCCGAAAAGGTCAAGGTCAAAAAAGACGTCAAGTTTGACGTCAACCAGGCCATCGGCACCGTCACCGCAGCCCTCACGAGCTTCGCGACGATCTACGTTCTGCTGACGCGCTAACCAGTAACTAGCAACTAGTTACTAGTTTCGTTCTATTGGAACCTACGAGCACGCAAGAAACCAGTAGCCAGAAGCAACCCAACTCGGCTGACGGCCGAGCTTGGCTGGTGATTTACACCAAGCCCCGCTGGGAAAAAAAGCTGGCGGACCAGCTCACCGCCAAGGGCTTCACCGTCTATTGTCCCACGCAGCGCGTCAAGCGCCGATGGAGCGACCGCACTAAGTGGATCGACCAGCCCCTATTCAGCAGCCACATCTTTATCCACCTTGAGCCAGAGCGCCGCGACTCGGTCTACTTCACGCCCGGGTTCGTGCGCTTCCTCTTTTGGAACAAGCGCCCCGCGGTCGTGCGCGACGAAGAAATCGCCACCCTGCGCCGCTGGCTCAATGACTTTGACCATGAGTTCATCAGCGTGGAGGCCTATCAGCCTGGAACCTCAATAAAAGTGCAAAGTGGACCCCTACAGGGCCGCGAAGCCACGGTCCTCGAACAGCGCGGAACCAAACTTGAACTCTACCTCGAAGACCTGCAGGTCAAGGTGAGTGTGGACATTAACAAAACACAGTTAGCGTCTGCCGACTTTTAGGCAATGTTCAGGCCTCCTGTCTCAGCGCGGCAGCCTGCTTATTCAAGTCCTGAATAAACGCCCGGGCACCCAAGAACACTAAGGTCAAGAAGACGCCAAGCACCCCGCCGATCGCGGCCGACTTAAGCTTGGACTCGCGCACGCGCAAGGGGTAGTGGGGGCGGTCAATCACCGTGATCAGGGGCTCCTCGCGGGCGGCCATGGTCTTCGACAGCTCGAGGTTCTTCACTAGCTCGCCGTATAAGGTCGTAAGCATCGTCACTTTCATTTGCTTTTGTACCGAGGGCACCTTTGCCGTACTCTGCACGGTGAACGAGTTTTGGTCTTGGGCTGAGGCATAGCCTACCATGGCGGCCTGAAGCTCGGCCGAGACCGAATCCACGCGCTGCTCAAGCTTGGCGATATTGGCGGTAGAGTTGGCCATTTTGGTTTGCACGTAGAACTCGGTGGACTTGGCGGTCAGGAGCTCGACAAAGGCGCCGGTGAACACGGGATCGGCACCGGTGTAGCTGACCGTCACAAAGCTCAGCTTCTTGTCGACTTTTGACACCGCTAGGGCGTTTTCAGACACTGACTTCACCACGACACCCAGGGCGGAATCCTGTTTGGAGTCGCAGCATTTTGCCGCAACTACCGGGTAGAGGCCCAAGGAATCCCATTTGGCTTTTAGCTTGGGCTCAGCGGCCACGTATTGGTTTACCAGCAACAGAGAATCTCCGTTCACGTAGATTGGGCTCAGCAACACGTCTTGCACAATGCGTCGGCTCTTCATCAGCGAAAGCAGGTTGTCTCCCCCCAAGCCTTCAGCGCCCGCGCCCATCGAAAAACCAAACTGCGAAGCCAGGCCGCTCAAGCCGCCCCCACCGCCGCCTTGTTCTAGGGCAAAGGTCAACGAGGCGGTGTAGCTGGGTTTGGCAAGCTTCACTTTAAAATACCCACCTGCGCCAAAGAGCAGGCCTACCGCAACAATCAAGAACTTGTAGCCCCATAAAAAGGCCACCACGCTCTTTACCTTGAGCCAGAGTTCGGCAAGGCTGATTTCGTCGCTGCTGTCGGTAAACGGGGGTTGGTTGGCTTCGTTCATGCCTCAAAATTAAGGCTTCTTCTCGCGAACCCAAGTTGGACTCAACACCAAGCTTCATGCAATGTTCAAAATGGTTAATAATTGAGGTGCTTTTGACCAACCCAATGACGTACCGATAACATTAGGTGACGTACTTTGCGTTCAAGTTTGTTACTCACTTGTCCAAGCTATAGCATGGAAATGGGAGCGACCGGGCGAAGCCATACAAAATAGCAACTAGTTGCTAGCAAACAGAAACATACCGAAGGTATTTTAGCCTCTCTAATCACCAGCAAGACCCGTCTTAAGCTCTTGCTCAAGTTCTTCACCCACCCCGACGCCCGCGGTCATTTGCGCGGACTCGCCGAGGAGTTTGGGGATTCCACCAATGCTGTGCGTATTGAACTCAACAAACTTGAGGAGGCTGGCCTGCTCCACGGCCAGACCGAAGGACAAAAGGTGGTGTACCGAGTGAATAAGGCTAATCCGTTTTATTCAGACCTGGTTTCGATGGTGTCCAAGTACATGGGCTTTGATGAGCTTATTGAAAACGTACTGGAAAAGGTCGGAAACCTAAAAGAGGCCTACGTCGTCGGAGACTACGCGAAAGGCGTCGACTCTGGAACTATTGAACTTGTGCTTGTTGGAGACTTGTATGTTTCAGCACTTGATGACTTGTGTGAACGTGTTGCAAATAAGATCAAACGAAAGATTAAATACCGTATTTATTCTGACGATACAGTGAATATTCAGGAGGCTAATTTGAGGTTAATCTGATTAGTGTGGTCCAGACCGACGAGGGGTATTTGTTAATCAGTGTAAACTGTTAAAGTGTTGATAATGAATACTTTTTTGGATGACAAGTTGCCATTAAATCTTAGAATAACATTCAAAATCAAGGTAATTAGTGCGCAGTTTGGTGCGCACTATTTTATAATTAATTAATGAAAGTAGCAGTAGTAGGAACCGGTTATGTAGGTTTGGTCAGCGGAACTTGTTTCGCTGAAACTGGCAACGATGTAATTTGTGTTGACATCGATCAGCGCAAGGTTGACATGTTATCAGGCGGACAAATAACCATCTTTGAACCCGGTTTGGAAACCTTGTTCAAGCGCAATTTGAAGGAAGGTCGTTTGACATTCACCACCCGTTTGGAGGATGCAGTGAAGGATGCACAAGTGATCTTTTTGGCGTTGCCAACCCCTCCTGGTGAGGGCGGAGCGGCTGATTTGAAATACGTCTTGGGTGTGGCAGACCATTTGGGTAAAATCATAACGGGCTACAAGGTGATTGTAGACAAGAGCACGGTGCCAGTGGGCACAGCCGACAAAGTAGAAGCCGCGATTCGCGCCAACTACAGCGGAGAGTTT
>JACCDZ010753511.1_pt1 | contig 34661 bp, 30 predicted proteins | sample 7449551 | NCBI WGS metagenome assembly JACCDZ01 (sample SAMN15323452, study PRJNA562643) | freshwater metagenome | isolation source: river surface water | place: USA:Blue River Watershed | collected 2017-08-18 | reverse complement strand
CCACACGTTGGTTTTGCTATGGAAATAATTCGGGCTGATATTGTCGCTCGATACAAAAAGTCACAAGGATTTGAAGTATTTTTTAATACTGGAACTGATGAGCATGGTCAGAAGCTTTTTGAAGCAGCACAAAAGGCAGGGAAGGATGTAAAGACCTATGTTGATGAATACGCAGAAAAGTTTAAAGATCTAAAAACAATTCTTGGTATCTCAGATGATGTTCATTTTATTCGTACTACGGATACTCATCATGAAAAGGCCGCTCAAGAATTTTGGAAAAGGGTTTCAGACAATGGATATATCTATAAGAAGAATTACAAAGTTAAGTATTGCGTCGGATGTGAGTCAGAAAAAACAGAATCTGAACTCGTTGAAGGTAAGTGTCCACTTCACCTCAACCGTGAACTTGAAACAATAGACGAAGAAAATTATTTCTTTAAATTTTCTGCATTCGGTGAAAAGTTACAAAAGTTCTATGAAGACAATCCAAACTTTGTAATTCCAAGTTTTCGTTTTAACGAAATGAAGGAGTTTGTAAAAAGCGGTTTAGAAGATTTCAGTATCTCAAGACTTAAGAGCAAGATGGCGTGGGGTATTCCGGTACCCAATGATCCTGAACACGTAATGTACGTGTGGTTTGATGCGTTGGTAAATTATATTTCAACACTCGGCTGGCCTGAAAATATAGAGATTTTTGAAAAGTTCTGGAAAAATGGAACTCCTACTCAGTACTGCGGTAAAGACAACACTCGTTTTCAAGCGGTGATGTGGCAAGCAATGCTTATTGCTGCAGATTTGCCAAATAGTCACACCATAGTAATTGATGGGTTTGTAACAGGTGAGGGAGGTGTGAAGATGTCTAAGTCTTTGGGTAATGTGATTAACCCTCTTGATGTTGTGAATGAATACGGAGCAGAGGCGCTTCGGTACTTCGTCTCACGAGAAATCTCTTCATTTGAAGATAGTCCTTTTACCATGGAAAGATTTAAGGAGTCTTATAATTCTGCGCTTGCAAATGGACTTGGAAATCTTGTTAATCGAGTCATGAAAATGGCAACTTCTTACAATGTCACTATTTTAGATTCAGGAATTATTGATTCAGTAAATAATCAATACGATGTTTACGTAAGGCAGTACACTGAGGCCTTAAACGGATTTAATATTAAATTGGCAATGGATGCAGTTTGGGGCATTATTGCGTATGCCAATCTTACGATTCAAAATAAAGAACCTTTTAAATTGATCAAGGTCAATCCCTTGGAAGCAAAAAAAGAGGTCGCTTTTCTTTTGCGTGATTTGAGGCAGATTGGACTAATGTTGGAACCAATAATGCCACAAACTGCTAAAACTATTCAAAGACTTGTCCAAGAAAACAAAATGCCTGAAGCACCTCTTTTCCTCCGTAAAGATTAATGAAACCACAATTCATAGATACTCACTCTCATGTAAATTTTCCTGTATACGACACAGATCGTAATGAGGTTTTTACTCGTGCAAAAGAAAGAAGTGTGTGGATGATAAATGTGGGAACTCAAAAAGATACTTCAAAAAGAGCTGTTGAGCTTGTAAGGGAGGGTGTGTATGCAATCGTAGGACTCCATCCTTTGAATGTGAACACCACTTTTCATGATGTAGATGAACTCGGTGAGAGTGTTAAGAAAGAAGTTCCGGGGGAAGATTTTGATTACAACTATTACAAAAAGCTTTGTGACAATAAACAGGTAGTGGGAATAGGGGAATGCGGTCTTGATTTTTATCGTAAAGAATTTACCAAAGAAGAGAAAGACCGTCAGGTGGAGGCATTCAAAAAACAAATTGAACTTGCGCTGGAGCTTGATAAGCCTCTTATGCTTCATATACGAAATGCATACGATGAAGCGATTGAGGTCTTGGATTTATATAAAACAGAGTATTATAAAAAGCTAAGAGGAAATGCACATTTCTTTGCAGGTACCAAAGAACAAGCGCAAAAATTTATTGAGAGAGGTTTTACTATCTCATTTACTGGGGTAATTACTTTTGCCAAGGAATATGCTGAAGTGATACGTTCAGTGCCGCTTACAAGTATCTTGTCTGAGACGGATTGTCCATATGTAAGCCCAGTACCTTATCGAGGGAAGAGGAATGAACCACTCTATGTAACAGAGGTGGTAAAGAAGCTTGCGGAGATTCGTGGAGAGGATTTGGAGACCGTGTGTGCTCAGATGATTGAAAACGCCTTTAGGGTTTTTGGTCTCTAAGCTTCAAAAAAGGACCATCCTTAAGAATCAAGAAGGCATGGGCCTTTTTGTTTGCCAATGGCTCTATTTTGTGCTATCATCACCATCACTTGTATTTAAGGGGATACCTTTAAAAAACAAGGAGTTTATTCAATAAATTTAACGTTACATGCAAAAGAAAACTGCAGTAAAGACATCAACAGAAACTGTCTACGAGGTGGGTTACCACATCGTTCCTACTGTATCGCCAGAACAGCTTCCAAAAGAAGTTGAGGCGATTAAGGCTCTCTTAGGAGGGAAAGACGCGAAAATTATTAGTGAAGAAGCTCCAAAGCTCCGACCGCTCGCATACACCATGCTCAAGGTTGTAGGTCCACTTCGACAGAAGTTCGACACTGCATACTTCGGATGGATTAAGTTTGAAGGTACATCTGACGCAATCGTTGCTGTTCAAAAAGCTCTCGATGCATCTGAGAAAGTACTTCGATCTCTTGTAGTAAAAACTGTGGCAGAAAACACACTTTACGGTGCAAAGGTTCTTCCAAAGGAAGCTCCAGTAGCTGAAAAGACTGAAGTTTCAGGAGAAGAAGTTGATAAGGTTGTAGAAAAATTGATTGTTGAATAAGGTTATTTTGTAGTACTATACAGTTATTACAAATTAGCACTATCAATCTATGTACTTAAACAAAGCAATTGTTATCGGTAATCTCACTCGAGATCCTGAACTCAAAAGTCTTCCGTCAGGTATTCAGGTTGTTTCAATGTCTCTTGCTACCAATCGTGTCTGGAAAGATAAGAATGGTGCAAAACAAGAAGCGGTTGATTATCACAACGTCGTTGCCTTCGGCAAACAAGCTGAACTTATCGCTCAGTATTTAAGAAAGGGAAGCTCTGCTCTTGTTGAAGGACGAATGCAGACTCGTTCATGGGATGGTAAGGATGGTGAAAAGCGATATCGTACCGAAATTGTGACTGATAGCGTTCAGTTTGGTACTCGTGCAGGTGATGGATCGGGTAGTAAGACTCCTTATACTGCAAATACTGCAAGCGCTTCAAAGACTTCACCAGCATCTACTCCAGCTCCAGCGATGGATACCATCGAATATCCAGCAGATGATATAAACCCAGAAGATATTCCATTTTAAAATTTATTAGTTAGTTAAAAAGTTATGGCATCAAAACAGTGTTTCTTTAAACAAAACAATATTCAGCATATCGACTACAAAGATACTGATATATTGAAAAAGTTTCTCAATCCACATGCACGTATTCTTTCTCGAAAGCGAACGAATGTAAGTGCAGAAAATCAGCGAAAGCTTGCTCTTGCTGTAAAGCGAGCGCGATTTATGGGACTTCTTCCATACATCTCACGATAAAAAAATAAAATAAAAACACAGGTCATGCAAAGTATGGCCTGTGTTTTTATTTGGTTTTATTTGGATTGTGTGATTTAATGCCTGGCAAGGAGAAATCCTTATGTCAGCACACACAACACAGCAAAGACCTTGTTTTGTAACAAGGCACGGTGCGGAGAGAGTTAGAAAACGCCTGGGTTCTCCAAAAAAAGGAGTGGGGAGGAGAATACAGCAGGTGATAAATAACGGAATGCCCTTCGAAGAATTAAGGGGTCAATTAAAGACAGTTCTTTTTCCAAGGATTGAGAGAGGAAAGCATTATTTATTATGGTCTGGTCAGCTTCATGTATTTGGGCACGACTGGAATTTTATAACTTGCTATCCGGTTAATTCATACAAAAATGAACTAGCTCGACAATTACGAGCTTGGAAATCTCGTAAGGTTGCAGCCAATTCTTCCTGATACACTCGTCCGCAAACGCACACGCGTTTGCGGACTTTTTAATACAAAAAAACCATTCGCAGAGCGAATGGTTTTTTTGTATTAAACTCGTTCTCGATACTCTCCAGTCTCAGTGTTGATTCTGATGACGTCTCCTTCGGCTACGAAGAGAGGTACACTTATCTGTGCTCCGGTCTCAACTGTTGCAAGCTTGTTTCCACCCTTTGCAGTATCACCTTTAACTGATGGGGGAGCTTCGGTTACTTTGAGATCGACAGTTGCCGACAATTTAATATCAAAAATCTTTTCTTCAAAAAGGAGTGCGTCCACAATAGCGTTTGTTTTGAGGAACTTTGCTTTAATTCCAAGAATTTCTTCAGAGATTTTGAAACGCTTTGATGCATCTTCCGCAGCACAAAACCACCATTCTCCACGACTATTGTAGAGGTACTTAATCTCTTGCTCATCAATTTCTGCTTCTTGCACTTTTTCTGCCTGGTGATAAGTAACTTCAACCACTTTACCTGAAAGAAGGTTTTTAAGCTTTGTCTTGTTTTGAGGCTTTCTCTGTTGCATACGAAACACATGAGAGTCAACCACTTCGTATGGCTGGCCTTCATGTATGATGTGCTTTCGTGGGGTTATTTCGTTGTATTCAAGCATTGGTTCAAATGACTATATTGTAATAAGTAAAACCCATACTAGCTAAAACCACTCAAACTTGCAATGGAGCAGATGGTTGCTACAAGATTGTCTTAATAAGTCCTATAACCCCAAGCACTACAAGAACTATAGCAAGCGATACGCTTATGGTCAGGTTGTAGGCAGGGAAGAGGTGTAAGATTATACCAAGAATAATAAGTCCAAACCAATAAATAGGTTTCATTCTATTTTAATAATATCAATAATTATTCAGCGTCTTCGCCGGGTGTTGGAGCGGTTGCAAGTGCGTCACCAGTCGTAATCTTTTCTCTAATTTCACCAAGAATCTTTTCGGTAAGGTCACTATTTTCTTTCAAGAATTGTCGAGTCGCATCGTAGCCACGTCCGAGAGCTTCTTCGCCGTATTTATATGATGAACCAGATTTTTTGATAAGACCAAGTTTCTCACCAAGTGCAATAATTTCTCCTTCTCGTGAAATACCTTCGTTGTACATAAGGTCAAACTCTGTTTGTTTGAATGGTGCTGCAACTTTATTTTTAACTACCTTTACACGAATTCGTCCACCCATAATTTCTTCTCCTTTCTTTATTTGTGCGATTCGTCGAATATCGAGACGTACAGAGGTGTAGAACTTAAGAGCCTTACCTCCTGGGGTTGTTTCTGGGTTACCAAACATTACACCGATCTGCATTCGAATTTGGTTTATGAAAATAACAATAGTCTTTGATTTTGCAGTAATCGCAGTAAGTTTTCGTAGTGCCTGAGACATAAGTCGAGCCTGTTTACCTACGTGCTGTGCACCCATATCACCCTCGATTTCGTCTTTAGGTGTTAGTGCGGCCACTGAGTCGATCACAATAACATCAAGTTTTCCTGAGCGTACAAGTGATTCAACAATTTCAAGTGCTTGTTCGCCTGTGTCTGGTTGAGAGATGAGTAATTCATCTATATTTACACCAAGACGTCCTGCGTATTCAGGATCCATTGCGTGTTCTGCGTCAATGTAAGCACATACACCTCCACGTTTTTGTGCCTCAGCGACAATATGGAGAGATAGAGTGGTCTTACCAGAAGATTCTGGTCCAAAGATTTCAACAATTCTTCCACGGGGAACACCGCCAACACCAAGTGCCGCATCAAGGCCGATTGATCCAGTTGGGATTGCATCAACATCAACCTTCGGTTTTTGTCCGAGTTTCATTATTGAGTCATCTCCGAATTTCATTCGAATTGCATCAAGTGTGTCTTCAATATTTACACCTGTCTTTTTTACTTCTTTCTCTTTTTTATCTTTTTTGAATGCCATGGTGGTTTAATTAGCTGGGTTTGTAAATTACTTCTAGATTCTTAGTTTCTTTTTTACCAAATCGGTCAACTGCTTCTACTTGTATTATATTGTACCCAGTAGAGAGCAGCAATTCTTCTTTGAAGTATCCCGACTCATCGGTGAAGATTTTGCGGCCGTTCATACTGAGGAATGATGCGTTTTTTGCAATGCCATCAAGCACAAGAAGGGAAGCGGTACTTGTGCTTAGAAGAGGCGCGTTAAGCGTCACAGTCGCACCAGTCAGGATATTTTTTGCTTTGAAAAGTCCAAAACAAAATAAACTAAGGCAGAAGGTGCTTATGATACCAATACGTATAAGTTTTTTTATTTCATGTCTACTTTTCATTGTGTAAGGGGAGAGAAGGAGTAGTAAGGCAATGCCTTACTACTCCTTCTCGTTGTTTTATCAAATTACAGTATTTTTTCTTCGTTCTCCGGCATTCCCATTTCAGGGTTTTGCGTTTGTTTGTCGCCACCACCGATAACTGAACGTGGTTTTGCACCATCTCCTGGACCAATAACTCCTCGTTCTTCTAGTATATCAATCAACCGCGCTGCACGGGCGTATCCAACTCTTAGTTTTCGTTGTATGTAAGAAGTTGATGCTTTTCCTGCCTCAATCACTACCGCTTTTGCCTGTTCGTAAAGTTCATCGTCATCTCCATCGCCATCAAGAGCTTGATCTTCAAACGTAGATTCAAAGATTGAGTTTTTACCAGTGACTGCGTTATCGGTGAGATTGATTTCATTTGTAAGCTCGTCTTGATAAGTGTCAGTAAGATATTTTGCAACCGCTTTTACCTCAGCTTCACTGATGTATGCACATTGTATACGTTGAGGTTTTGACATTTCACCACCCAAAAAGAGCATATCTCCTGCACCAAGAAGTTTTTCAGCACCAGGCATATCAAGAATTGTTCGAGAGTCTATCTGCGAAGCAACCTGAAGCGCGAGTCGGGAAGGAATGTTTGCCTTAATGAGACCGGTAATAACGTTTACTGACGGTCTCTGTGTTGAAAGAATGAGGTGTATACCAACAGCTCGAGACATCTGAGCAAGTCTCACGATCGCTGCTTCGAGTTCACGTGGGTAGGTTTGCATGATGTCCGCAAGCTCATCAATAATGATAACCATATATGGCATCGGGTCGAGCGTTGGAACCACTTCATCAGGTTCACCGTCTTTTACTATCTTTATTTTGCTCAAAGATGGACCAAGTACTGTTTTGTGATAGGAATCAATATCTCGCACACCTTTGTCTTGAAGTATGTCATAGCGTCTATCCATTTCCTTTGCTGCCCATTTAAGTGCGAGGATGGCTTTCTTTGCGTCAGTAATAACAGGTGTTAGAAGGTGAGGGATTTTGTTATAGAGGGTGAGCTCCACACGCTTCGGGTCAATCATTATGAATTTGAGTTGTTCAGGAGATTTACGATAGAGAAGGGAAACAATAAGTGCGTGAATAGTTACAGATTTACCAGAACCTGTGGTACCTGCGATAAGAAGGTGGGGCATTTTTGCAATATTTACAAAGTGCGATTTGCCAGAAATACCTTTTCCTAGACCAACAAGAAGAGGTTTGTCAGAATTTTGGAATTCATCAGAAGAAAAGAGTGTTCCAAGACCAACAGTTGTCTTGGTTGTGTTGGGGATTTCAATACCCACAAGTGATTTTCCTGGAATAGGAGCTTCGATACGAAGGGGATGTGCCGCAAGTGCAAGTGAAAGATCATTCTGGAGCCCTACGATTCGGGCAAGTTTTACGCCTTCTGCGGGCTTGAGCGCATATCGTGTGACCGATGGTCCTATGGATACTTCATCCATTTCAACATCTATACCGAAATTTTTGAGAGTACGTTGAATAATGTTTGCATGTGCTTTCACATCTCCAACAACGGGCTTACCCTTATCTCGTTCAAGAAGAGAGAGAGGGGGTGCCGCATAATCTTTATTTGCCTTACTTGGTTTATTCTTGATTCCAAGTTCATCGTCCTCTGTAAGTCCAAGTGCGACCTTGAGTCTTGATTCTTTTTTCTCTACAGGTTTTTCTTCAGGTTTTGTTTCAGTCGAAACCTCTTCTTTTTTGAGTTTTACTTTTACCGGTTCTTCCTCCGCAATTGTCACTTCAAGATCCTCTTCTTCATCTTCTTCTTTCTTTTTCTCACGTTTAAAGAAGAGTAGTTTCTTGAGATTGAGTTCACTATTAAAAGTTATAAGAAGCGATGCGATGAGTAGGGCTGAAAGAAATACGAGACTTGCAGTTGATTCAAAGAGTTGTACGAGTGGCCACGCGATAGTTGAACCGAAGAATCCTCCAAGTGCACAGTCGAGAACTTTAGGTGTTCCGATTACCACTTTTGAAATTTGAGTATTGCAGTAGAGAGTGTTTGCGATGTGAATGATACCAAGTGATGATATGAGAAAAAAAGTTGCTCCAACAAGTTTGAGTTTATCGAATTTTTGGTTTAGGTTTTTGAGATACTCGATACCAAGTACGAGGGTGATAAGAGGGAGGAGATAGTATCCGATACCAAACGCTTTTGAAAACCAGTGGTACACAAAATGTCCTGCTCGACCAGCTTTTTCAAACGCGGAGAGGAAAAGAAAAATGGTTATCAAAAAACAGACAATTGCAAAAACTCCCTGCACTGTTTCTTCTTTCAAAGAGTGTAAAAAAGACTCCTTTGTATCTTCTTCAGGTTCATCGCTTTTTCGTTTTTTGTTACGTACGGTTTCCTCAAGGTGAGGTAATTTTTTCTGTTTTGCCATGGAGAAATTATACCAACGATAGTAGTTAGTAGCTAGTAGTTGGTTGCCAGGAAAAAGCAATAAAAAGGTTATCCATTTTTAAAATGGAAAAGCGTTCTGTGGTCCCTAATTCATCGTCTTTACAAGACCAGATTAAGGAGATTAATCCGAAGTTTATTTTCTTCGATACTGCGTACTTGCCTTCATCACTAGCCATCAACTATCAGCCACTGTGTCTTGACCTCTGTCCCTTATGTCTGTTCGGGTTTCTTCCAAGTCCTTGACAAACTTCCATATAAGACATATTATATAAGACATAATTCTAGTATAAAAAAGACATGTAATTTGTCTTTTATAAAAGACAAAGACATTAATTAAAGCCATTTTATGGAAAACAAAGACATAAAGTACAATCCGATTGAGTCTCATAACTCTACTATTCAGGTGGTGAATGATTCTGTTTTCAACAGTAATAAACACTTTGTTTTTATATATAAAAAAACAGAACGTCTTGTGACGGCTGTGTACATGATAACGAATTTCATAAAAGACAATGAACCATTGAAGTGGGGTATTCGCGACAATGCGCTCGAGCTCATGTCACTCAACCTTTCTTTCGCAACAGTGTCTTTAAGTGAACGAAAAGAACTTTTGAGACGTTATCAAGCAAACTCAGTTGAGATCGTTTCATTGTGCTCAATCGCGTATCATGCGGGTCTCATGTCACCAATGAATTATTCTGTCCTTAAGCGTGAGTTTGAAAGTCTTCTTCGAACCATTGAAGAAGGTGAGAGTAAGAAATTGAATGACGAAACAATTGTACTAAGTCAGGATTTCTTCAAGACAGATATAAGCGATGTTGAATTAGGTGAGAAAAAGTTGGTTGCGTTTGAGGGAATAAGTGCAAACACTGGCGCGATCGTTCCTCCTCATTTCCAATCAGCGACCCCCGTCCCAACATCTTTACCAAAACCAGTAATCAGAAAATCAGCTCCAACCGTCTCTCCTAGTATTTATAAAGGACAGATAAAAGACAAGGTGGAGAATTCTCCGGTAGTTGAAAAGAAGAATTCACGGCAAGACGCAATCCTTTCGCTTCTTAAGAAACAAGAGGGTATCGGTATAAAAGACTTTGCTGGAGTCATTACTGATTGTAGTGAAAAGACTATTCAGAGAGAGTTGATAGAAATGCTTGAAACAGGATCTATTCGTAAAGAAGGTGATAGACGTTGGAGTAAGTATTATCTCAATGCTTAGTGTTTATTAAGACAAACAAAGAACCCTCGCACATGCAGTGCAAGGGTTCTTTGTTTAGGAAACATTAAAATGTCTTTTATATGGAAACAATAGATAGGTGGTAAGGATGAGGTACCTGTATTAGGTGTGTGTTGGTCAGTGTCGAATTCTTCGTTGGTTAATTTTGATGATTTTCACTACTTAATTTTCCTCATTGTGAACCTCTTTTTCTTTTATTTCCCTAATTTATCGAGCGGTCTTTCAGTTCCTCTTTTTATGGTCGCTCTAGCCTAAATGGTTGCTTTTTGGTCGTTTTTGGTGTAATATTAAGGGGTAGGGTATCTGTACGCAAAAACCCTTATATATGGACGTTTTGAAGCAAAAGCTCCATTTTAGGCCATAAATAAAGGCGTTTGTGAGGTCAGTTATCCACATTATCTATTGCTTAGCCTTGCTAAGGAATATATAATTACAAGAGCGATAGTAAAGTATCGCTTTCCCGTATTCAGTTACGATATATGACCGAACTTTGACAGATACACATAGCGATTCATAACTTATGTATATAAAAGTTGTAAAACTTCTATAGAACTAAGTTTTTTCTGCACACCGTCTTATTCCTTATTGTCCGCATGACTGCATGACCCCATCATCCCGACACTATCCTGTTGTTTTGTGTCGATTCAATTTACTCATGGTCCTCACGGATTTTGTCTAAAAAGAAAAATAAAATAACAGGAATAGTATGAAGCGGAAAATCCTCTATGATACCGACACATATTGTTTCATAGAGCTCCGCACCATCTGAGAGTTTGGACGTCGAATCCTCCTTTCAGATGAATTATTGAATTAGTTATCAACTCGGATATCAACTAAGCACTTTATTACTTATTATAAATTAAGCGATAGGGTATTCGATTAATTATTCGTATTACATACATTATGACAAAAATTTCAAAGTCAATTGCGTTTGTACTCGGCCTTTCATTGGCTCTTACACTCGTAGCTGGCGTTTCAGCTAATGCTCAGTCAATGAGCTTGAGCGACCTTATCGATGCACTCGTTAAGGCTGGCGTTATTTCTTCAGACAAGGCAGTTGCTGCTAAGGCAGTTGCTTCAGCTTCAACATCAGCTTCTTTCACTAAGGACCTTACTGTAGGTTCAAAGGGAGATGAAGTTTCAGCTCTTCAGAAGAAGCTCGGAGTTTCAGTTACTGGTTACTTCGGAGCTCTTACTAAGGCAGCTGTTGTTGCTTTCCAGAAGGAGAACGGACTTCCATCAACTGGTTACGTAGGTGCACTTACACGAGCTAAGCTTAATGCTGGTTCAACTGTAGCTGCGACTACTACTGGTTCTGTAACTACTGGTTCAACTGTAGTTAACTCAGGAGTTGAAGGTACTCTTACTGCAGATCGATTCTCAGTATCAAATACCACAGCTTACGAAGGAGACTCAAATGTTCCTGTTATTGCAGTTAAGCTTACAGCTAAGCTTTCTGACATCAACGTACAGCGAATCAAGCTTAATCTTGGTGCTTCTACTTCTATCTACACCAAGGTTTACAAGGCTCTTTCTGTTGTAGATGATTCAGGTAAAGTTATTGCTCGAGCAGATCTTAACTCAAACACTGTTGTAAAGGATGGTTCAAACTACTACCTTACACTCGGTGGATTTAGTTACACTGTAGCTAAGGACTCTTCAAAGGTTCTTACAGTAAAGGCTGATGTTTACTCATCAATCAAGACTGCAGACCAGGGTTCAAAGACTATTACTATTGATGCAGACGGCGTTCGAGGAACCGATGGTGCAGGCATTGACCAGTACGCTCCTTCAAACTCTTTCTCACAGTCAGTAACAATTTCAACAACTCTTGCTGATTCAGCTACATTGAACCTTTCAACAAACTCAGCTAACTACAAGACTACTGATGTGGTTGCTGCTGATGGTTCAAACGAAGATGAACTCGACAAGCTTGCTGTTCTTGCTTTCGACCTTAAGGCAAACAAGGCTGATCTTAACGTAACAGATCTTACTGTACACATTGCACCTTCTGGTTCTGGAACCGCTACTGCAACTACAGCTTATCTTTACGATGGTTCAACACTTATTGCTACTGAATCTGTTGGTGCTGACGGTGACGCAAACTTCACTGATAGTAATCAACTCTTCTCAGTTGCTAAGGACGCAACCCGTACTCTTACTGTAAAGATCGATGTACGAAGCGCATCTGCAGATGCACGATCTCTTACTGCAACTGTTGCAGCTTCAAGTATCTCAGCTGAGAACTCAGCAGGTGAATCAAAGACAACTTCTGGTTCAGCTACTGGTGAAGCTATGGTTATACGAAACACTGGTCCTATCTTTACTCTCGTAAGTAAGAACATTGCTGTTAGTGGTACAAACAACTCAGGTTCAACTTTGAGTACTTCTACTATTACTGCAACCTTCGCTGTACGAGTTACTGCAAAGGGTGGTGATATTACTTTCGGATCACAGGCTTCAACAACTGCTCCTGCATTTGATTTCGCAACCTACGATGCTGCTGGTTCTTCATACACAAGTGGAGTATCATCAACAACTGGATTCGCTATCCCAACTTCAGGTGTGGTTACAACCGGTCTTTCAACTACAGGTTTCACTGTTCAGGAAAACAACACTGTTGACCTTAACAACATCACTGTTACCATCCCTGGTAAGAGTAGTGTAAACGGCCTTCCATTGAATTCAATCGCTGTTGGAATCAACACTATTCGATGGTATAACGCAGCTGGTACCCTCCAGACTTCAACCTTCATGTCAGGTAAAACTGATTGGAGAACAACTACACAAACTCCTTAATGAGCTTGTTGTAGATATATCAGAAATCAATTCGAAAGGATTGACGTAAGGTAAATCAGAAAAAACCACACCGCAAGGTGTGGTTTTTTCGTACCCAAATTATCGGAGGACGGTCCTCAGAATTATACTTTCCAGTACGCTGTGGTATAATCAGTTTCAATGAAATCAAAGTATTCAAAAAGTTCACCTGGCCTCATCAAGATTATCTTTATGCTTTTTGTTGCGTTTGCGGCTCTTGCGTTCCTTTCTTTCGTAATCACTGGTAATGCAAATCTTTCACGTCCAAGCACCTTACTTTTTGGTCTTAATAAAGACACTGTTCTTAATTCAACTACAAATACATCCGCATACGCGCCAACTATCGGTATTGGTGCTGGTAATATTCCTTCTTCAGGTGTGAATGTTTCAAAAAATGTTTCTATCTCTCTTAATTCAGGAAATGCTTTTTCTGAGATACAGCCATTTAGTGAATACATAACGATTCGTAACACAGGATCTGTGCCGATTAATATTAGTGGATGGGTACTTAAAAACAATATAGGTAAGCGTCCGACTGAACAAAGTAATAATAGTTATATTTATGAAACTATTAGCTCAGCCGTCATTCCAAATGGAAATAAGTTTTTGTCACCAGAGGGGACTGGGGTCGCTGAACCGATTGTGCTTGCGCCTCAGGAGTCTGCGATTCTCATAAGTGGTGGACCATTTACTTCATACTCACTCCCAATACCTCTTTCTTTCAAAGAAAATCTGTGTACTGGCTATCTTAATAGTTTGTATCCATTTACTCCAACTCTTGAAAATAGATGTCCGCTTGCACGAGAAGCTTCTGGGGTACGAGAACTCACCGATCAGTGTTTTGATTACATAAAAACTATTAGCCAGTGTCAGAACCCAGAAGAGGATACTGCTTTCCATGACTATCAAACACGTAAAACACGTCTTCAATTGCAAAGTTATATGTGCCAAGCATTTGTAGGGGATCATCTCAATTACGGAGCGTGCGTGGCTGAAAATAAGGATTTGCCGAATTTCTATCTCCCAACCTGGCGGGTATTTCTCGGTTCAAAAACAGAGCTGTGGTCAAGACGAGCCGATACTATCTCACTTTTTGACTCAAATGGGACACTGATTGCCGAGACACGGTATTGAACAAAACACTAACTATTCTTTATGAATAGTTAGTGTTTTTTGTTTCAAGAAAGTGCTTTATCACCAAATAAGGCATATTCTCGAAATAAAAATTATGAAAAGAAAACATACATTTATAGAAGGTGAATATTACCATATTTATAACAGGGGAGTAGATAAAAGGGATATTTTTCTGGACGATTCAGATTATAAAAGATTTCTTATTTTGCTTTACGTTTGTAATTCTTGTGAAAAGTTGCCTGACCACTATTTTGATAATAAAGACAAAACTATTAGTGAGTGGTTTTCAGGTAGATCAAAAAATACATTTGTTGATATTGGTGGCTATTGTTTGATGCCAAATCATTTTCATCTCATTGTGCGCTCAGGCGGGGCGGGGAGTGTTTCTTCCTTTCTCAAGAAATTATGTACGGCATACGCTATGTTTTTTAATGCTAAATATAATCGATCAGGAATTTTATTTCAGGGACGATTTAGATCAAAACATGTCGACGAAGATGAATATTTAAAATATATATTTTCTTATATACATTTAAATCCATTAGAACTTTATGATACAGATTGGAAGACGAGGGGCGTAAAAGATGTTGCCTTATCTAAAAAGTATTTATATACCTACCCTTTTTCAAGCTTGCTTGATATGGATTCGAAAAAACCTCGGCCTCAAAATAGTATTATAAATAGGAATACATTTCCTCGTTATTTTAACTCAGGTAAAGAGGTTTCTGATCACATTGATGATTTCTTGAACACTATTCGTTAGTCTTTCGTAGAAGAGTCGCTATTTGTTTATTCGGAGGACGGTCCTCAGAGTTTGTTTTTTTGGTTTATCTGAGGACCGTCCTCCGAATTATTTTCCACAGGTTATCAGTATTGATAATCGCTATACTTGTTTTTAATCTATGTTAAAAATGAGTAAATTGAGACAAATAATATTAGAAAGATCACGCAAAGTATTTCCATTTAAACTTTGTCTATTATTTTTTAATTATCAATATTTGAAAACCATGTGTTGTTACGTGGTTTTATTTTATGAGATTATGAAAAAGAAGTATTTTATTTCTGTTTCAAGTTTCGGTCTTGTACTTTTTGTGTTGTTTCCTTATACAATTCAGGCACAGGTTGTGATAAATGAGGTTATGTATGATGTTTCTGGTACTGATACGGGAAGGGAGTGGATTGAGGTTTACAACTCAGGTTCTGAGAGTGTCGACTTAAGTGCATGGAAATTATTTGAGGCAAACACAAATCATAAATTAACAGCCCTTGGTGATACAAATCTTCCGGCCGGTGGCTATGCCATATTTGTCGATAACAGTGATAAGTTTTTAGCTGATTATCCAAGTTTTAACGGACTTATATTTGATTCTGTCTTCTCACTTTCAAATACGGGAGAGACTCTCATTTTAAGAAATATAAATAATATAGATGTCGACACGTTTACTTATGATGGTTCTCTCGGTGCTAACGGAGATGGTGGTTCTCTTCAAAAAAATAGCTCAAGTTGGATTGCTGGTATACCTACACCTGGAATAGTAAATACAACAACGGTAATCATTCCATCTCCTGATATTGGTTCTGGGGCTACCACAGCTTCTTCAACGCCTTCATTGGATACCGGCTCAGGAAGCACTACTTCTGGTTCAAGTGGTGGAACCTCTATTATCTGGTCTTCCCATTCAAGTCAGTCTGTGGCATATACAGGGAATGATGAGGTTGTTCTTGGTATAAGCGCTGGACGTGACAGGCTTGCGTCTGTTGGCAGTGTTCTTGCTTTTGAGGGTCGGGTACGTACTCCAAATAATATTGATTCGTCAAATGTCTCTTTTACGTGGTCTTTTGGTGATGGGACGAGTGGTACCGGACGATTCATTGATCATACTTATTTGTTTCCTGGTGAGTACACTATCGTTGTAAATGGCAATTATCAAAATGCGCATGCTGTTGCAAAAGTGCTTGTTCGTGTTGTTGAGACCTCTCTTATGATTACAGCTAATACAGATGAATTTATTGAACTTACAAATAAGGGAAAAAATGAAATAAATGTTGGTGGTTGGATTTTTGAATCAGGTAATAAAAATTTTATTATTCCTCAGGATACTATTATAAATACAAAGCAATCAGTTAAGATCCCTCGAGTTGTTACAGGGTTATCACTCCGCGAAATTAAGATGTTTGACGCATCAAAGAAATTTGTTGCAAGTAGATTTTCTGCCGGGTATGCAGATGTGAATGTGGGCCAATCAGTTGTTGCAACTGCGGTTCCTTTAGAAAAAATACAAATTACAGGAATCACCAAAGAAGATTTGGAAAAAAGACTTGCGGCGGTGTTTGGTATGGAAGGAGAAAGGGGTACTGTTCCAGAACCAGAAAAGCGTTCAGAAATACTTGCTTCTACACAGATAAAAAACACTGATAAGTCTGTTAAAAATAGTGTATCGAAAGACCTAGTCAATACATCTAATGTATCAAACGCGGCAGTGAATGACACAGGGATACAAAAAGAAAAACAGGTATTCGCTGGAGAATCAAAAACACAGACAGCAAATGTTCTCTTTACTGTAGACGAACAAAGCACTCAAGACAAAAAAGACTCAAGCTTGATCGTGTTTATTAAGCGATTATTTGGAAATAAATAATATATATGAAAAATAAAATATTTAGTATTCTCGTAGGATTTGTCTTTGGTTTAGGTGTATTTTTTACTAATGACACCTTGATAGTCTTTGCTGAGACACGGATAAATTCCGATATTACTGAATCACAGGTGTGGAGTTCTGAGAATGGTCCGTATATTATTTCACAGCCAGTTATTGTAAATGAAGGTGTCGCTCTTACTGTTGAGAAGGGTTCTATTTTAAAATTTAATCAAGGAGGTCTGATTATTGTGAATGGAGAAGTGAAGCTTGAGGGTGAAGAAAGTAATAGGATTTATGTTACTGCTTATGAAAATGATGTACTTGGTGGTGATAGTAACAGTGCGGATGAGCAACCGAGTGAATACGTCGATGGTGACGGAAACATTGTGAGTATTCCAGGTCAGATCATTGAGCCTCAAGAGGGTAGTTTTCATGCATTTGAGGTGCTTGGCACTGGTAGTATTACTCTCAAAAATATTGATGCAAGTTACTATTCAATTCTTGTCTCTTTATTTGATTCGGCAAATGCTATTGTTCGTAACGTCTTAGGGTCTCACTCAGGAGGACATGAGCTTTTCAGGCTAAGCGGAGGTACTCTAAATGCCGAGGGTAATCTTATCGTCGATGGTGGTATTGTACTATTTTTAGATACCGCAAAAGTTGCTATCAATAATGCGTTAATCCGTAATGTGGAACCGCTCAATGAACCAATCGCTTTTAATGTAGCAAGAGGCGAGCTTCTTATTTCATCTACTACGATAGCAGGTTTTGATGTTGGTATAAAATCAAATCGTTCGTATTCAATTTTCCTTAATCGTATTCTTTTTGATTCCAATACTGTTGCCATAGAACAAAATAGTTATAAGCCTATTTTTCAGGTGCTTACCCCATCATTTTTAAAAAAGATATTTACATATTTTATACCAACCGTATTTGCTGATGTTGAAGATGTTTTTACAATTCGTAATTCGTTCTTTAGGAATAACGGACAGGGAATTATAAATAAAGATGCTATCTGTCACTCTGATCCCGGACAAGAATGTGAATACTATGCGAGTTTTATGCCTGATATAGATGCAAAAAATAATTTCTGGGGTGATGAGACTGGGCCAAAAATAGACCTTAATACTACAGGTGGTGGTGATACAGTAAGTGTGGGTGTTATATTTTCAGATTGGCTTACTGAAAATCCACTTGAGCAAAAATGTTGTTCAAGCGTTATGTTTATCCCAGGGATTGAGGGCAGTAGATTATTTAGACAAGAAACATTCAGTGAAAATCAATTGTGGATACCAAATGATATAAGTGACCCCGCACTACTTTCTATGGATCCAAGCGGTAAAAGTATCATTGATGTATACACAAAAGCGGGGAGCGAAGAGGGTGTTATAGATAGGGTGACACCGCTGTTTCCTGTGTACCACTCTTTTATTAAAAGTATGAACTTGATGAAAAGTGATGGTCTTATTAATGATTGGGTACCCGTTGCGTATGACTGGAGATTATCTCCAGAAGATGTGGTAAATAACGGAAATCTTTTAAGTGGCAAACTCTCATATCTTAATCCGGTCTCTGACCCTTATATTATTTCTGAGGTAAAACGTTTAGCTTCCACTTCAAAAACAGGTAGGGTGACTATTATTGCGCATTCAAACGGAGGTTTGATTACAAAGGCTCTTGTAAAACGTTTGGGAGAATTAGGACTTGAAGACAAGATAGATAGGGTGATTTTGGTTGCTGTACCACAACTTGGAACTCCCCATGCCATAGGAGCACTTCTTCATGGATTCAAGCAAGATATACGATTTGTTCTCTCTGCTGAACAGGCTCGGTCTATGATGAAGAATATGCCCGGTGCTTATAATCTTTTGCCGTCTGAAAAATATTTTCAATCGGTATCAAGCCCGGTGGTAACATTTGATAATTCTGATACATTTCTTTTGGATCGTCTGAACTTCGGTCCCGCTATTACAAGTCGTTTCAATCTTTTTAATTTTCTTTCTGATTCTAGGAGACAGAAAGATGTATCGGTCTTAGATCTTATTACTCCAAGTGTGTTGAATAATACTCTTTTGAATAGCTCTTATTCTATTCACGAGACTTTGGATAATTGGCGATTTCCAAGGTCTATAAACGTGGTTCAAATTGCTGGTTGGGGAATCGATACGGTAAGTGGTATTGCTTATACCGATGATGGATCAAAGTGTTCAGAGGGTAATATTTGTGCATCAAAGAGGGGTAAGAAATATACCCCGATACTAACTGAAGATGGTGATGGTGTGGTGGTGGTGCCGAGTGCTTTGGCGCTATCGACCTCTACGGAGAATGTGGAGAGTTATTGGGCCAATATTCCAAAATTAACAAAAGGAAAAAATGATCTTGATCATAAAATAATTCTAGAGAACAATGAATTACAAAGGTTTATAAAAAATAAAATTACAAATTCACCTTCCGTGGTTGAATTTATATCTACATCAAGCCCTGTTGTCGCTGGTTCACTAAAAAAACTTACATATTTTCTTCATTCGCCACTCACTCTTGAACTCTATGATGAACAGGGACGTCATACAGGTATTTCTCCCACAACTGGCCTTGTTGAAAATGAAATTCCTGCGACAGAATATCGAGAATTTGGTGAGGTTAAATATATTACCAATAGTAGTAATATGCCTGTAAAAGTAGTTATGAACGGGCAATCTTCTGGTTCATTTACATTTGATATACAAGAAACTCTGGGTAACACCGTTGTAGCATCTACTACTTTCGTAGGTGTACCAAGTAGTACAAGTACTGTGGCAACTATGTCTATGGAAGATACACTTTTGAGCGCGACACCTCTTCTTATTGATAAAGACGGAGATGGTGATACTGATATGACTCTTGTGCCAGGTGGAATTGTACTTGCTGACATTATTCCACCTCAAGTTAAGTTTCTAAACACTCTCGAGAGTCAATTTGTTCGAAGTCAAAAAATGGTAGTCTCAGCCACATCGAGTGATAATGTAGGGATCGCTTCCACCACTATTCTTTTCGCAGGTAGAGATGTTGGTAATCCTGCAAGGGTGGATCTTTTTTATGAACCTCTGGGTACTTCAACATTAAAAGCTTTAGCAGTTGATACATTTGGAAATATCGCATCGACATCACATGATATTAGGGTTATTGCAACGGCAACGAGTACTATCTCAGATATAGAACGTGCGTATTCACTTGGTTGGATATTTACAAAGAATGCAAAGAAAGAATTGATCAGTAAAGTAAAAGAAATAGTAAGGGTTGAAAAAAGAATTGTTGAGATCGAAAGAAAGGTGGGTAATAAGAAAGTCAAAGAACGTATTGAGAGGATGGAGGAGGTTCTTGATAAAAAAATAACAAAAGCTCTTCTTGTCGAGCTAAAACTTTATAAAAAGGTTAAAATGAATGACAAAGCTTATCAGCTTATTAAAGAGGACCTTGAGTGGATATTAAATAATTAAAATATGAAATATAAGAAAGTAATACCGTTTATTTTGTATACCATTACCACATTACTCGGATACATAATTGTGTTTCCTGAGAAGGTCGGTGTCTGTACTTTTGTAAATAATCTGAATTGTGACTACAGTTTTCCTGTCTTTACTCTAGGAAGACCGTTACTTTTCTTCTCTGTGTATGCCTCAATTGTTAGTTTCATAATGATATTTACAAACACAACTTTGTTTGTTCGATGGTTGAAGGTTTCTACGGTGTGGACAGTTGCATCATTCTTTATTTTACGAATCTTACCTGTCTATGACCAACAAGCTTTGCCAATATTTTCTTTCACACGCGGCGATACCGCAAGAACCTGTGGAAAGATTTTTGTCATTATAACAATTATCGTTGTGGTTCATTATTGGTGGCACAAGAGGACTCTTAATAAGATATCAAATAAAAAAACACTTAATTAAAGCCCCTTTTTCCCCTTAACAAAAAAGACCGTATATAAATATGGTCTTTTTTGTTTGGCTATCGTGTATAAGCACGATATACTTATGGATATGAATTCTCATCTATCTGGTAAGTGGACGCTTGGACTTATTTCATTTATTGCTGTGTGGCACCTGTTTGGAGTTGTAAGTAATTTTTATGAGACCACTTTGTGGTGCGATGTTGTAACTCATTTCTTGGGCGGTGTGTGGATTGTGTTTGTACTTAAATGGCTTCTTGATCTTGGTTTTCTTTCTCGGTCTTTTGGTACGTTTTTTGTTTTAATCAGTGTTGTTTTTGTTGGAGGAATACTGTGGGAGGTGTTTGAGATAGTTGGAGGTATCACAGCATTTACTCAGACGCACTATTGGTTTGAGACTGTAAAAGATGTTTGTGTGGATGTGCTTGGTGGTTGTCTTGGTTATCAGATAGTCTGTAAGGTTATAGATAAAAAATAAAATAATTATGGATACACATTTTTCACTTACATGTTGCGGTGGAGTAGGGAATGCTACAGGCGCCAACTTCTTCTTTGAGGGAAAGAACGTTGCCTTCCTCGTCGATTGTGGACTCGTACAAGGCTCCCATTTCGCCGTAGCTGAGAATCATGAACCTCTTCTCTACGATGCGTCTAAGATCGATTTCTTGCTCGTTACACACGCGCATATGGACCATGTGGGGCGTATTCCAAAGCTTGTACGTGATGGTTTTACTGGCACTATCTACTCAACTCCGCAGACAAAAGAGCTTGCTCAGATAATGCTTGAGGACGCTCTCGGTCTTATTACCCGTGAGGCAAAACAGTCAGGTCAACCAGTGCTTTATGAGAGACAGGATCTTGAAAAGGCGATAACGTTGTGGAAGACAATTCCATACCATGAACACTTTGCACTCTATCCGCATGTGGATATTTATCTCAAAGATGCGGGTCATATTCTCGGTTCAGCTTTTATTGAAGTCACTATCAATAAAACAAAGATGGTATTTACGGGAGACCTCGGTAATTCACCAACCCCACTTCTACGAAATACTGAGGCCTTAGAAGGAGCTAAGTATATGGTCATTGAAAGTGTGTACGGAGATAGAAATCATGAGCCAAAGGCCGATCGAGATCTTAAGCTTGAGAAGTTTTTGAATGAAGGTTTGCGTAATGGTGGTACGGTCGTGATTCCAGCATTTTCAATGGAACGCACACAGGTTATTTTGTATGAAATAAATGAGCTCGTTGAGAAGAAAAAGATCCCGTTGGTTCCGGTCTATATGGATTCTCCACTCGGATCAAAAGTGACGGTTGTATATGAAAGATACGCATCACTTTTTAATGATAAGATTCGAAAACAAATCGCAAGTGGAGATAATATCTTTGATTTCCCTGGACTTAATTTCGTAAAAGATAGCGCTCAGTCACAGGCGATACACAAGGTTCATGGTGCAAAAATTATTATCGCAGGCTCAGGAATGTCTGTTGGCGGTCGAGTGCTTTCACACGAAGCTTTCTATCTTGGAGATCCTAATGCGATGATTCTACTTGTGGGATATCAGGTGGCAGGAAGTCTCGGAAGACGTATTGAAGAAGGTGAGAAGAACCTTGTTATTGAAGGCCAAAAGGTGAAAGTAAAAGCGCGAATTGAAAAGATTGGAGGGTATTCTTCACATAAGGATTCGGACCATCTTGTCGAATTCGCATCAGGCTCGGCATCTACACTAAAGCATGTCTTCGTGGCTATGGGTGAACCTAAATCATCGTTGTTCCTCGCTCAGCGACTCAAAGATGAGCTCGGTCTCGACGCACTCTTTCCAGAGAAGGGGAAGAAATACGATTTGGAATTCTAGACAAAGTAGATGGACAGAAAAAAATGAGGTGAAAATAAAAAGAAAAACTGAATCATTTTGCGATTCAGTTTTTCTTTTCTGCTATTTACTTGCTTCTACTATCTTTTCAAAAGTAGATGGGGAAGTGTGAGCGATTTCTGCGAGAACCTTTCGGTCGAGTTCGATGTTCTTCTTCTTAAGCATTCCGATGAACTTACTGTAAGTTTGTCCAAGTGGTCGGAGAGCTGCGTTAATCTTAAGATTCCAAACCGCTCGTGCATCTCCCTTCTTATCTCGTCGGTGTGCAAATGCGTATGCACCCGCGTGTGAGATAGCTTCATAAGCCTGCTTTTCTTTTGTTGAGCGTCCGAAACGATAGCCTTTAGCCATCTTAAGAATATTTCGTCGTGTTTTGAGAGCGTTTACTCCTTTTTTTACTCGTGCCATAAAAGTTAGATTAAGAAATTATGAAAATTAAAGACCAACAAGGAAGCGTGACTTCTCTTTGTTACTCATGTGGAAGTCTTGAGACTTACCTTTACTTATTTGAGAACGGCCACTTTCTTTTGCGTTGAAGTGGTTCTGTCCTGGTTTACGAGAAAGGATTTTACCTTTTCGTGTTACTTTGAGTCGCTTTGCGAAAGACTTGTTAGTTTTCATTGTAATTATTTTGGTGCTTCGGACGTGTTTTTAATACAAAAACTGTCATTTGAAACGTGTTCTGTATATTAACAAATTAAAGCTGAAAAGGCAAGAGCGGGAGCTCGGGCAAGTTACTGGTAGTGAGTGGTTTGAAAATAAGGAGCTAAAAAAAGAAAACAACCCTGATTAGGGTTGTTTTCTTGGACTATGAGTAATTTACTATAAGTAAATTTAGGCTCTCTCAATGATGGTACTAAGTCCTTTCGGGCTTTTTTGTGGCTTTTCTGCCATTTTGTACTTTTCAGTAAGGAAACTGAGGAGTCGTTCGAGTCTTTCGTTTAGGAATTTTGGATCAAGGTATTTTGCTCGTCCTGGGAGGAAGAGGTCCACTTTGATGCGATGACCTTCTTTAAGCCATTCAGAGGCTTTCTTTGCTTTAAGCTCGAGGTCGTGTTCACCGGTACCGATTTTTACTTGGACGGTTTTAATTTCTACAGTGTGAGACTTTGCTTTTGCAATTTTTTGTTTCTTGTTCTCGTCGTACTGATACTTTCCAAAGTCTGCGATTTTTGCAACAGGTGGATTTGCGTTAGGGGAGATTTCGATAAGATCAAGTCCTGCATCTCTTGCTTTATCAAGTGCGTCTCTCAAAGATAGTATGCCAAGGTTCGCACCATCTGCGCCGATTACTCGGAGTTCAGATGATCGTATGTGGTGATTTACTCGTGTTCTGTCTTTACTCAAGGTGTTTTAGGTTAAATAACAAATAATAAACTTGTAAGCCTTATTATAACACCTTTTTTATTTTTTAGCTATTCGAGGTGTTCTATGTGATCTGCGTCAGTGTGTCCGTCACCGTGTTCGTGTGGCAATGCTTTGTTGATACTGAATATGAGGAAAAAACCTACAAATAGGGCTATAAAATAGACAGATTTATTTCGAACACCTTTTATTCTTTTAATAAGATCGGGGAGTAAGTCTTTACTTAGTATGTATATGAAACACCCAGCGCTAAATGCAAGAAGAGGTGCTTCTATAGCCTCTACAGATGAGAGGGTGAGGGATGCAACAACTCCGACTATGATACTGGATGAAACTAAGAAGTTTTTTACCAATGCCTCACGTGTTGAATAGCCTGCGCTCTTCAATACAAAAAACTCTGCAATTTCTTGTATAAATTCGTGTATGAAAATTGCAATTGTAACGATGATTCCTGTTTCAAGGCTTATAAGAAATGCTGGTACGATCAGAAGGCCGTCTCCGATATTGTGTATCGCATCACCGAGCAGCATTTTACGAGCGTCGATATGTGAATGATTATGATCGGTTTCAGTTTCGTGGTGGTGATGGGTGTCTGGAATTATCTTAAACAACACATACATTATCAGTAATCCAAGGGAGGCGTATAACGTTGTTTGTGATAATCCTGAGTGCTCATTTGATTCGGTGAGTAGGAGTAAAGTTGTTGCCCCAAAGACACCTACTGCGAAGGTTAAGAGTTTTGGAAGATGTTTGTCAGCAAACTTTTTTATTTTATTCTGAATAAATAAGACGCCTGATAGAGAAGCGAGCATTATTACGAGTACTGAAATAATTATGGGATACATCGTGATTGTGTTATTTATAGAAACACTATAATCCCATTTGATTACAAATGCAACATCGTTGCATTTGTAATTCAATGTTTCTATATTGTTTCTCTTCCTGTCTTGAGTTAGTATAGGGTTTATATCCGCCTTTAGCTCAGTTGGTTAGAGCACAGAGCTTATACCTCTGGGGTCCATGGTTCGAGTCCATGAAGGCGGACACATAATCTTATCTTATGAAAAAGATCTTTGTTTCTGGTTGTTATGATATTTTACACGCAGGACACGTTCAGTTTTTTAGAGATGCGAAAGCTCTTGGCGACCATCTAACTGTTTGTTTTGCGAGTCGGGAAGTACTTATGCTTGCAAAGAAACGCGAACCATCACTTCCTGATGATAATAAGAAGGTGCTTATAGAATCTATTCGATATGTGGATGATGTTGTTAGTAGTTCAGATCTTGATCCTGTGTTTGATTTTAAGACTCACTTTGAACGAATTAAACCTCAGGTTCTTGCGGTGACTGAAGATGATAAAAACGCAGAACGTAAGAAGGTTTTTTGTAAAGAACACAATGTTGAGTTTGTGATTATTCCTAAGAATAATTTTTATACCCAGGTTTCAACATCTTCAATTCTCGCGTCAATAAAATCTCGATCGTAATAGTTTAAGGTGGTTGTTTTTGCTATGATATGTCCATGGTTAAAAAAACACTCGTAGTATTGGCGACACTCTTTTTGATCTTCTGTACGTATTTTATTTTGTCTAAGAAGGTTGCTGTTGTTGATGCTTCGCATTATACCATTGCGTTTCTTGGAGATCAGGGTAATGGCGAAGATACTCAGAAGGTTTTGGATTTGGTGAAAAGCGAGTCAGCTGATGCCTTGGTTCTTTTGGGTGATTATGATTATGAAAACAAGCCAGAATCCTGGTATTCTCGTTTAACTTCTACATTAGGAAGTCATTTTCCTCTTATGTTTGTTATTGGTAATCATGAAGAAGAAAAGCTTTCTTTGTATGTTTCTCTTATACAAAAACATTTGGCATTAAATACAGGCGTTGTGTGCGAGGGTGAAGTGCCCTTTAAAGCCGTGTGCCGTTACAAGAACTTTCAAATTATTACTATGGCACCAGGAATTAAGGGTGTTGATACGAGTGGTGTTGATTACTCGGCTTATGTAGATACTGTTGCATCAAGTAGTGCACCGAGCACTTTTTCTACTTTTTGTGGATGGCACAAGAACCAACGTCTGATGCAATTGGGCGATAAGGTAGATGAGGTGGGGTGGGAAGTGTATCACTCATGCAATAAGGCTGGCTTTCCAATCATGAGTGCTCATGAACACTCATATGCGCGAAGTTTTGTTTTTTCTGATATCGAAAAACAGGTACTTGCACCGAAAACAAAAACATTACTTGGCCGTACTGATTTGGATCTTATTCCTGAGAAACAAGTCGATGAACTCGTTGTTGGTTCTGATCGTACCTTTGTCGTCGTCTCAGGTCTTGGTGGTAAGAGTATTCGACCTCAAACACAATTCAAACCATGGTGGTCCAAAACCTACTCAGCAACAAACAATGCCACTTACGGTGCACTTTTTTGCACCTTTGATTCAAAAGGCGTCGAAAAAACTTTTTGTTATTTTAAAGATATAAAAGGGAAGGTGGTTGATGTGTTTTATGTAAAGAAAAACTAATATCTATAATATGTTTTCTGATAAAAAGAAATTAGCTTTATTACTTGGTTGTTGTGTCCTTATTCTAGGTTTTTCTTTTTTTATTTTTCGTCTCTCGGGACTTTTTTCTTCTTTTGATAGACTTTACTCGGCTTCACCTTACTATCGTTTACAAACAAACGCACTTATTGCTGGTACTTTTTCTATCATTCATTCTCCTTCATATCTTGGTTTTGACTTGGTGTGGCGAGGCGATCAAACTCAACAGGTTTGGGGACTTGCCGTACCTCTTATTCGTCTTCCTTTTGATTTATTGTTCGGGTCTTTTCCTGATAGGGTGGTCTTGTTTGTATGGATTGTGTTTACTAGTATTGTTTGTTTTTTTACCTTCTTTAAATTATTTCAAAATGTATTTAAAGAAAGCAGTTTTGTCTGGAACGCACTACTGAGTTTGTTAGTATCTTTCTGTGTTCTATCACTACCTGCTTTTTTTGGCTTATTCCATTCGTATTTTAATGTGTATGAAGAGGCGGTTGCGTATTCATGTTTTGCATCATTGCTCTTTCTTTACCCGCTTTTATTTCCACCTGCGAAGAAGGCGTCTGCTTTTGTGTGGGCTTTTCTTGTGGGGGTGTCGGCGTTATTCCGCCCAACTCTTATGTTGTATGCAGGTACAGTCTTTTTACTCACCTTTTTCAGTGTTCAAAAAAGACTTAAGTATATTTTGTTGGTTGGTTTTGTGGTAGGGGTAATACTTGTAAGTGGGCTTAACCAGATACGTTTCGGATCTCCGTTTGAATTTGGACACGGTACTAATATCGGACCTGATGTATTAAATAATTATCAACTTAAATTTGATTATCAATTTAAGGAGGCATCTTTCACTCAGGCGTCTCGAGAATTACTTGGTGGATTATTTTTCACCAACCCTAAGCAGAAGAGGGCCTTTTTTGGCAGCGGACAGATTACTGGCGAAGCACCTTTTTCTCGTTGGCGAGATATGTACTTTTTTACGTTCTCAAAACCATATCTCTTAAGTCTTGTGGTTATTTTCGGTGTTTTTCTTGTAAGTTTGATTTTTTTGTTAAAAAAATATATTCATGCGCTTTCTTATTCTGCTTTATTGAAAAAACTTGTGGATGCTGTGGGGCGTATTCCTGCGCCTTTGCTTAGAGGGCTTGTTTTTTCTTCGATTTCTTTTTGTCTGGTATTTTTGTTCTATTTGTATTCGCCGTCTTTGGCATCTCGTTATGTAGTTGATTTTGCGCCTGCGATTGTGTGCCTTATTTTATTCAGTGGTATTACAGGTGTTTATCTGTCTAGGAGATTTTGGATACTCGGATTTTTACTGACGTTGTTCTTGTTCTCCAATGGTATGAGTCTTCATCATATTTTATCTTTTCAAAAGACAAGGCCAAATAATATTACAAAAAAAGAAGTGCTTTCAAAAATAAGTTTGTTGTCCCAGACAGACTGGAAAATGACTCGTGTAAAGGAATATGAGTTTAAGTCTGATAAGGTGAATCCTGTCTCGTTTGATAAAAAACCCTACAATGGTCTTGGTTTCTTTTCGAATGGTTTTTTTAAATCATCTGCAATGTTTTATATTGAAGATACAAAACAGGTGTCTCTCTGGTTTACAGGAGCATGTTCTTCAACGCTATCGATTTTGGAAATGAAGGTGGATACAGCATACGTCAAACCTTTTCTTTCATCTGATGATTCAGGTTCTATCCAAGCATCATTTAAAATTCCTGAACAATTTCACACAAAGCTTTGGCCAGTTTTTTTGAGATTACTTCCCACAGAACAATTTAGAGAAACTTCTCGTAAGTGTTGGGTAACAAAAATCATGTGGCGTTAATCTATTTGTGATTATATCTTCTTCATACTATTATTTGATTAAATGAATACTAAAACCTCACCGATTGATGTTTCGTTTGTGATTCCTTGTCTTAACGAAGAGGGGACAATTACTTCATGTGTGAAAGAGTGTTTTGAAGCACTCAAAGATTTTGATTTGAAGGGGGAGGTGATTGTTGCCGATAATGGCAGTACTGACAACACACGATCAAAAGCGCTTTCCACTGGCGCAAAGGTGATTGATGTAGGTGTGAAGGGTTATGGCTCTGCTCTTCAGTCTGGTATTTCTGCTGCGTCGGCACCATACGTGTTCTTTGCAGATGCTGATATGATGTATGACTTTAAAGAAGTCGGTCGTTTTTTAAAACATATAAAAGAGACTGGGGCGCATATGGTTATTGGGTGTCGTATGCCTCGTGGTGGCGGTTCTATTGATAAAGGTGCTATGCCTTTTTTGAATCAGTATCTTGGTAATCCTGTGCTTTCAGGTATTGCACGACTTTTTCTGCGAGTCCCTGTGTCTGATTTTCATTGTGGAATGAGATTGATTGATAAGAAATTCTTCAAATCACTTGGTGCACTTTCTCTTGGAATGGAATTTGCCACAGAAATGGTTGTTGTTATGTATCGAAAGGGTGCGGTAATAAAAGAATTGCCTATTAGACTTCGAGTATCTCAACGTACAGGGGGGTCAAAAAGTAAGCTGAGACCCGTTCGTGATGGATTGAGACATCTTCATACTATCGCCACTCTCTTCTTCAGGAGATAGACTCTTGCTTTTTTTTGGGGCAGATGTGATACAATTAAATTCACTATGGATAATCAAAATCAAGTTGAGTTTATGGGAGACCAGAGTTATAAGTCACGAGTAATACTCGGATCACCTGAACGTCCTCGTATCGTTAATTTTCTTTTAAAGACAGGTCTTGTAAAAAATGAGACCCAGTCAAAAAAGTTTCTGCTTGGATTTATTATTGCCTGCTTGTTTGTAAGTCTTTTTGTCCTTTTTTATTACGTTATTGGTTTTGGCGGTTCTGATGAGGTGATCATTAGAAATCCTGAATTATTAAAGCCAGTTAGTGAGGTTTCAAAATAATTTTATGCGAACACAATCTCATCAAGAAGGTTTTACACTTATCGAATTGCTCGTTGTTATCTCAATTATCGGGGTTCTTGCAAGCGTTATTCTTGCAAGTCTTTCACAGGCAAAAGTTCGTGCTCAAAATACTGCCACCCTCCAGCAAGTAAGACAGATACAACTTGCACTCGAACTTTATTATCAAGATCATGGTCATTATCCTGACACTACCGACGCTGCAAATGGCTACGGTGTGGTCTGTGCAACTCAGTCTGGTTGTGTGTACAGAGGGATTCCTTCTGGCAGTATAACTATTACCGAAACTCTTTCAGACTATCTTGTTGCTTATATGCCAGCTGTTAAATTTGCAGAAGGCGAGCCTTCAACGGTTCTTTCTTCTATCAGTGATTGGTTCATTTCATCTGTAAATGCTCAAACATCAAACTCTTTTACTTCTTCAAAAGAACCAATTTTTTATAAATGTGTAAGTCGGCCATGTAATGATGGCACAGCTTTCATTGATTATGAAAAGAAAGCCACAGCAAATTCACCGGTTGTGATTTATACCCGTGATGTTGCTTCAAACGTGGATCGTTCTCAGTCAACGATTGAGGATCAAAGTTCTTCTGGTTCTAATTCTTCTGATTCAGGTATGACAGGTGACTCAAGTGATAATCTCGGTGGAGGAGATAGTGGGTCATCTGATGGTGGTAGCGGTTCAGATTCTGGCGATTCGTCCGACACAGGCAGTGGTTCTGATTCAGGCAGTTCTTCTGATAGTGGTTCTTATTCAGATAGTGACAGTGGTAGTAGCTCTGATTCTGGTAGTTCAAGCGATATGGGAGGTAGTGAATATCTAAGTTCATAATCAAACAATAAAAAAACAGAGCGCTTTTAAAAGCACTCTGTTTTTTTATTGTTTGATTTCCCTGAGAAAACTTTCTGTGTCTTTCAAAAAGAAATTATCAATATCGTCACCTTTAAACTTAATAACAGTGAAAGCTTTTGTATCGAATGTTGTGTGTGGAACAGAAAGCTTTTGTGTGTCCGATACGATGTTTTTAAGTACCAAGTACACATTCTTGTATCTTTCCGCGATTGTTATTGATTTTACTTTTCTATCTTTGATTGTCTGCCAAATTTCACTCTCAGCGCCTGTTTGAAAGATAACATAGTATTTGGAGCGTGATTTTGTGCTTACGTTTGATGCGATGATTACAAGGTCGTTTCTATTTACACCCCGTTCTTTCAACTCTCGTCCAAGTGTGTTGTAGCGATCTTCTCGATTACTATCGGTTGGTGCCTGAAGGCGTTCGTTGTGAATCGCTTTTACAAAAAGGAAGCCTGAATAAGTACCAATACATATAAGAAAAAGGGAACCTGCAATATAGAACGTGGTCGATGATTTACTTTTTTTGATTGTAAGGTTTTTTCTGTTGTTGTATATCGTAAGTGTGAGAAAACGCAGGGGTGTGTATGTTACAAAGAAGAGTATAAAGAGGTAACTTTGAAACAGGAAGTTTGGAACTTTTGTTGCAGCGCTTGAAATTGCAATAAAATTCCATATAAACCATATAAGAGTTATCAATAGAGTATTCCGTGTCGTGCGAGGAAATGGATATTTAATACTAAGATACATACTCCACACCAAAAGAATGCAAAATGGGATGGTCAATGCTCCCAAATAATCATTTGGAAGTGAGTGCGTGAAGTAGTAATTCCATGGATGTATCGGACCCTCGCCTTTGCCACTTAGGTGATTAAAAGGGGTCATCATCTCTTTGATGAATGTTTCCGGTGAACTTATGTATAAAGGTCCATATGCAACAAGAAGTGTTGCAATGCTTGTAAATGCTACAAGTGCTATTTTTTTTGAGAAAAGCTTTTTTGTATCTCGCACTATAAAGAGTGTAAAGAACGCAAGAGGGATTGCTCCAAGTGCCGTTTTTACCACAATCGGTAGGGTAACAATAAAAGCAATGAGTGCAATTGTGTACGGTGAGTATTCAAGTCTTTTTGCTTGTGGTCGACGTAAATAATAAAGAAGCGCTATGAGTGAGAGGGTGGTGCTCAGTAGTAATACAGAGTCAGAATGATTAATTACGTAACCTAGGGCGTTATTGAGGGTGAAAGGGGTAAGTAATAGTAATGTACACGCAATGAATGCTGATATAATTGCTGTCCTGTTCTTTTCAAGGGATACTATTCCTACAATAAATATAATACAGGTGAGATAGAGTATTGTTATATAGGATAAACGGAGTAAACCTTGATCTGGTTCTCCGTTATTAAAGAGTTCGAAGAAGGGTAGTGGGACATAGAGGAATAATGGTGGTATGTGTTGCCAGTAAGGTCCCTGTGTCCAGTGCCCTTGTTTTGTTATGAGTGGATTGAGTCGCACCATTGGTGGAAACGCATCTCGTGTGAGATTGGCGGTAACCGCTCCATTGAAGACTTCGTCTCCTGAACGAAATTCCGGATCTACTATTTCACGCGCACGATCTGTGAACATACTAAAAAACACAGCAGAAAAAAGTGCGCACACGCTTACAGTGATAAGTGTGTTTCGAAGAACTCTTTTTTCTAGCAAGTGTTTTATGTGCATGGATTGTCTTATTTTTTATAGATAAATAGTTTCCGTCCAAAGAAGTTGAAACCGTAGATGATAATTGCTGACACCGCTTTTGAAAGAAGATAGTGGGCTCCTAGAAAACCAGTAATAAACCAAAGTAGTATTTCATTGAGGCCGAGTCCTGTAAGTGATATGGCTAGTACACCCCCTATTTCTTTGTATATATTTTCAGGTCTTTGGTTTTTGAACACAAGTTCGTTTGCGAGTAGGAAATTTGTGAGAAAGCCACAGACAAAGGAAAGAGCACCTGAGGTGAGATAGTGGATATGAAACAAATCAGTCAGTATAAAGAGTGTTGTAAAATCAACCACAAAAGCAGTTCCTCCGACAAAGGTGTATCGTAGTAATTGCAGTCCGGTTTTTTCTGTTGGTTCAAGAAAAATCTCTTTAATATATATATGTATTTTTTTCATGATGTTATTCAAAATGTACGGCTGTTGATTTTCTTCTTAGTAACTCATTCGCTATAGTCGGATAGGTACTTAGGGTTTCATCTGTATCAAGTAAGTGTGTTGCTTCTTTTCGTGCTGCTTCTACCATTTTGAGGTTCCGTAAGGCTTCCATTGCCACATCTGAAATACCCCATTGTTTTTTGCCGTATAAGTCTCCTGTGCCTCGGAGCTTGAGATCGTATTCTGCAAGTTCAAATCCATTCTTTGCAGTTTTAAGTGCGGTAAGGCGTTCAAGCGTTTTGTTTGTGGCACTTTCAGTAAATGCAAAGCAATAAGCTTGATGATTACTTCGTATGACACGTCCACGAAGCTGGTGAAGCTGAGCGAGTCCAAATCGTTCTGCTCCTTCGATAAGAATCATCGTTGCATTTGGCACATTAACACCCACCTCGACCACTGAAGTTGCAACAAGTATATGTGTTTTCCCAGCCTTAAAAGTGTCCATCACATCTTCTTTTTCGGAGGTAGACATTTTACTATGCAGAATATCAATTTCATATTCTTTAAAAATATCTTTTTTTAATCTCTTTGCTTCTTCCTTTACTGATTTTGCATTGAGTGCTGTCTCAAGATCTGGATCCGGTTCATCGATGCGTGGGCAGATAATGTATGCTTGTCTACCAGCTTTTAGTTCACTTCGTATATGTTCATAGACACGATCTCTGTCGGTCGGTGTGATGATTTCTGTGATGATTGGTTTTCGTCCACTTGGCATTTGATCTACGACCGTAAGGTCGAGGTCTCCATAGATAGTGAGAGCAAGTGTTCGTGGAATAGGGGTAGCGGTCATGCTCAATAGGTGCGGCGTAATACCATCTTTACGTACGAGTTTTTGTCTCTGTAAAGTTCCAAAACGATGTTGTTCGTCAATTACTACATAGGCAAGATTTTTAAACTGAACAGTCTTTTGAATGAGTGCGTGTGTTCCTATGAGGATTGGAATCTCACCATTGGCGACCCATTTTAAAAGCTGTGTACGAGAAATATCAGTCCAGCCTTCTGGATTTACTTTTGAAGGAAATTTTTTACAGCCTGATCCGGTAATGAGTCCAATTTGTATTGGTAAGTGTGCAAAATATTTTATAAAAGATTCAAAGTGTTGGGTGGCAAGAATTTCTGTAGGTACCATATATGCCGTCTGTAGGGCACCATAGTTTTGGTTTTTAGGTCTTGTGGTGGTGACTGCGTAAATGGTCGCAGCGGCAACGGCAGTCTTGCCTGAACCTACATCTCCTTCAAGAAGACGAGACATTGCATGGCCTCGTTTAAAGTCGCTAATAATATCTGTTACAGCTTTGTTTTGTGCCTCGGTCGGAGTAAAAGGGAATCGGTTTGTGAATTTTGCAATATCTTCTTCTGCTTTATCAATTACAAATGCGGGATTTTTTTGATACGCTCGTTTTTCTTGTTGTTTTAAAAATTGTATAAAGAAAACTTCTTCAAAAGCAAAACGCTTTCGTGCTGAGAGAGCGTCGCTCTCTTTTTGAGGTGCGTGCATCCATATCATCGCTGTTTTCCAAGACGGGAGATTGTAGCGAGCAAGGATTTCTTCAGGTATTGGATCTATTGCATTGGTAAAGGCATCACTTCGAAATATTTTTTGTATACCATGATAAAACCAGTTCGAACTTATGCCTTTACTTTCTGGATATACCGGATAGAGAATATTGAGTTCGTCTGCTTCTTTTCCAAATAAGGATTCGCCGACGATTTCTGGAACCTTTGTTACATGCTCAAGTTTTGGATTTGAAAGATAGAGTTCACCTTTACGATCTGAAACTTTTCCTTCAAGACGCACCAAGGCTCCTTCGGGTGTCATTTTTGCGATGTAGGGTTGATTGAACCATACTGCTTTTATAGTTCCTGTTTCGTCCTCAATGGTTGCGGTTGCCATTGCGATTTTACTTTTAAAACCTTTAGAGGTTTTGAGTTTACTTATCTTTCCAAAAATAATAGCACTGTCATCTTTTTTGAGAGATGAAATGGATTGCATTTCTGATGTTGAACCGTATCGTGTGGGGAAGTGATAGAGTAAATCTTCTAGGGTTTGTATACCGAGTTTTTTTAGTGCAATTTTTTGAAGGGGTAATGTGCGTGTCAGTGTCTCAAGTTTGTCGTAGAGTTGCATGTATATATTATATCATGGTGTGTGGGGTAGATAAGAAAAACAGAAAAGCGGGTCGCGTAGCGACCCGCCTTTCTGTTTTTCTTGTCCTAGATACTAACTACTACTTGTACATATCTGCTGGTGATACATCACCAGTTGAGGGAGTGGTTGGGGTAGTAGGCTTTGCTCCTGTTGGGCATGCTGCAAATTCACACTTAGGTCCTGTTCGTCCCACAGATGATCCAT
>JACCDZ010730955.1_pt1 | contig 34671 bp, 31 predicted proteins | sample 7449551 | NCBI WGS metagenome assembly JACCDZ01 (sample SAMN15323452, study PRJNA562643) | freshwater metagenome | isolation source: river surface water | place: USA:Blue River Watershed | collected 2017-08-18 | reverse complement strand
ACGAGCCCGAAATCCTCGAGCAGTTCGAGCTGGTGGTGAACACGGTCAGCATGGAAGAAGCGGTGCAGCAGCAACTGGAGGCCGATGGCGAATTCGAAGGCGACCCCGACAGCAACGACCAACCCGCTGCTGACAACATGCCTCCCGATCCCAAAAATCACAACGAGGCACCAGAATCAGGAGAAAACGCCGCTACTAAATAGGAATCAAATATGACATGACCGATGGAAATGTCATTGCCTCGCTGCAAACCCGAAAGGTAAAATACTGACAATAAAGATAACCTTCGGAGGTGGCGATGCGCTGGTATCTCGTTCATACCAAACCCAGACAGGAAAAGTGCGCCCTGGAAAACCTCCATCGGCAGGGTTATCAGTGCTACCTCCCAACCATTCCATCTGAGAAGCTGCGCCAAGGGTTGCTAACTGTTGCGGATGAGCCGCTGTTCCCCCGTTACCTGTTCATTCGCTTGGGGCAGGGGGATTCGGCCAAGAGCTGGGCGCCAATCCGGTCTACCAAGGGCGTCAGTCGTCTGGTTAGCTTCGGGATCGAACCGGCGCGGGTGGATGATGGTCTGATCGAACTGTTGCGAACGCAGGAGGCGTCGGTTCAGACTGAACCTGAGCGCTTGTTCAAGCCGGGTGAGCGTGTTCGCCTGACGGAAGCGCCGTTTGCAGGCATCGAAGGCATTTACCAAATGGCCGATGGCGAACGTCGGGTCATGGTGCTGATCGAGATGCTGAGCAAGCCCGTGGCCGTGCGTGTCGCACCAGCCAGTTTGCGCAAGGTGAACTGACAAGCCCGCATCGTTCATTGCCTGTTTGGCAAAAAACCTTTCTCAAAGTCATGACGGTGTGGCACAATTCCGTTCGTCCGTCGAACTTGCGGCATCGTCCTTTGCCGCATTTTATTGCTCCGGACCCCCTGCTAGAACCCGCTGACCGCGCTTGCTGATCGTGAAACGGCATGGCGGTAGCGTGCCTAAAGCGCCTTGATCACCATTTCCCAATTGAACCAAATGGCCGGTTTCCGAACGGAAGTCGCTGTCATGTTGCGCGTGTGCATTCTCCGGGAGTATCTCCCCTCATGAAAATCGCCATTGCCGGCACCGGCTACGTCGGTCTGTCCAACGCCGTCCTGCTTGCGCAGCACCATGAAGTGGTCGCGCGCGACATCGTCCCCGAGAAGGTGGCGATGCTCAATTGCAAGGAATCCCCCATCGTCGATGCCGATATCGAGGACTACCTCCAGCACAAGCCGCTGAATCTGCGTGCCACGCTGGAAAAGCGCGACGCCTACGAGGGTGCCGAGTTCGTCATCATCGCCACACCTACCGATTACGACCCCGAGACGAACACCTTCAACACGAAGTCCGTCGAGACCGTGGTGCGCGATGTGCTGGCCATCAACCCGCAGGCGGTGATGGTCATTAAGTCCACCGTGCCGGTCGGCTACACCGCTAAGCTCAAAGCGGAGCTCGGTTGCGACAACCTCATCTTCTCGCCCGAGTTCCTGCGTGAGGGCCGCGCCCTGTACGACAATCTCCATCCCTCGCGTATCGTCGTCGGCGAACGCTCGGCGCGGGGCGAAGCCTTCGCCAATCTGCTCAAGAAAGGCGCGATCAAGCAAGACATCCCCGTGCTATTCACCGACAGCACCGAGGCAGAGGCGATCAAGCTCTTCGCCAATACCTATCTCGCCATGCGCGTGGCCTACTTCAACGAACTCGACACCTACGCCGCCACCCACGGCCTGGACACGCGCCAGATCATCGACGGTGTCTGCCTCGACCCGCGCATCGGTGCCAACTACAACAACCCCAGCTTCGGTTATGGCGGCTACTGCTTACCAAAGGACACCAAGCAGCTGTTGGCCAACTATCGCGACGTGCCGCAAAATCTCATCCACGCTGTCGTTGAAGCCAACACCACGCGCAAGGACTTCATTGCGGGTGAAGTGGTCCGTCTTTGCCAAGCCTGTGAATCAAGCAAAGTGCCCGTCGTCGGCATTTACCGACTGGTGATGAAACAGGGCAGTGATAACTTTCGCGCCTCTGCCATTCAGGGCGTAATGAAGCGCATCAAGGCCAAAGGCGTCGAGGTCATCGTCTACGAGCCAGCGTTAAAGGATGCAAGGTATTTTGATACTCGCGTGGTGAATGATTTAGCTGCTTTCAAGCAAGAGGCGGATGTGATCATTGCCAATCGACGATCCCCTGATCTGGCCGATATTTCAGGAAAAATCTACACGCGCGACCTGTTTGGGCATGACTGAATTGATTCAACCTGTCATCCTTTGCGGCGGCTCAGGAACGCGGCTCTGGCCTCTGTCACGTTCGGGCTTTCCCAAGCAGTTTCTCTGCCTGACAGGCGCTGAAAGCCTGTTTCAGCAAGCGGCCAAGCGATTGATCGGTCTGGGGGCGGCAGATACGCCGGTTGCGAAACCGATTATTGTTACTGGTGAAGAGCATCGCTTCCTGGCTGCAGAGCAGTTGCGCGAGGCCGGCATTGAGCTGGGAGCCGCCTTGTTGGAACCCGTGGGGCGCAACACCGCATCAGCGCTCACTTTGGCCGCACTGGCGGCAACAGCTGACGGTTTGGATCCAGTTTTGGTGGTCACGCCTGCAGACCAAACCGTGGCCAACACAGTTGCCTTTACTGAAGCGATGCAAGCAGCAGTTCGCGAAGCCGCCGGTGGCAGCATCGTCATTCTCGGAATTACGCCAGACTCACCCGAAACCGGCTACGGCTACATCCAGGCGGTTGAGGAAGCCAAAGCACCCGCCATGCTGGTCCAGCGCTTTGTGGAAAAGCCTAACGCGGCCACTGCCCAGCAGTACTTGTCAGAAGGCGGCTATTACTGGAACGCTGGTATGTTCGTGCTTAAAGCTTCCGTCTGGCTTAAGGCCCTGGAGAAGTTCCGCCCGGACATTCTGCACGCTACCACCGTCGCCTGGGAGCAGCGCAGCACTGACGCCAACCCAGCCACAGCCTTCATACGCCCCGGCAAGGCTGAATTCACTGCCATTCCGGGCGAATCCATTGACTACGCCGTCATGGAACGTTGCCCAGGCAGCGAATACCCTATCAAGATGGTTCCGCTCGATGCCGGTTGGAGTGATCTAGGTGCGTGGGATGCAGTATGGAATGCATTGACCAAGGATCAAGCTGGGAATGCCCATGTGGGCGATGTGCTGTTCTCTGAAAGCCGCAACACCTTGGTACATGCCAGTAGCCGCTTGGTGGCCCTGGTGGGCGTCCATAATTTAGTAGTGGTGGAGACACCCGACGCCGTGCTAGTGGCCGATCAGGCTCGCAGCCAAGAGGTCAAGCACATTGTCAAGGTGCTTCAGCAGCAAATGCGCGAGGAGCACACTCTACATCGTAAGGTTCATCGGCCCTGGGGCTGGTACGACAGCATTGACGAAGGTGAGCGTTTCAAGGTGAAGCGAATACAAGTCAGTCCTGGGGCTAGCCTCAGTCTGCAAAAACACCATCACCGCGCCGAACATTGGATAGTTGTCAAAGGGACTGCGGAAATCAACTGCGGCGGTAAAAAACTACTGCTCACCGAAAATCAATCTACTTATATTCCGCTTGGAGAGGTGCATCGCCTCTCCAATCCGGGTTCCATTCCGTTGGAAATAATTGAAGTTCAATCTGGTGGCTATTTGGGTGAGGATGATATTGTCCGTCTCGAGGATCAGTATGGACGCACTAGATAGCTGGCAGATATAAATTTGAAGGTTGGCTTGTCATGAGAAATTACAGTGATCGCAAAAGAGTTTTGGTGTCAGGCGGGGCAGGTTTTTTGGGTTCTCATCTTGTAGAGAGGCTGCTTAATCGGGGTGATGAGGTCCTTTGCGTTGACAACCTCTTTACTGGAGCCAAGCGCAATATCGAAAATTTTCTTACTCATCCTCGATTTGAATTTATACGTCACGACGTGACGTTTCCTCTCTATGTGGAAGTAGATCAAATCTACAACCTCGCCTGTCCTGCAAGTCCTGTCCATTATCAGCATGATCCTGTCCAGACCATCAAAACCAGTGTGCACGGTGCAATCAATATGCTGGGCTTGGCCAAACGACTGAACGCTCGCATATTTCAAGCTAGCACAAGTGAAGTCTATGGAGATCCCGCAATCCATCCTCAGACTGAATCTTACTGGGGCAACGTGAACCCTATTGGCATCCGTAGTTGCTACGATGAAGGTAAGCGCTGCGCGGAAACTTTGTTTTTTGATTATCACCGGCAGCATAAGCTGGATATTAGAGTTGCGCGCATTTTTAATACTTACGGCCCTCGCATGCATCCCAATGATGGACGAGTTGTGAGTAATTTCATAATGCAGGCATTAAGAGGGGAAGACATCACGATATTCGGTGATGGCTCTCAGACGCGCAGCTTCTGTTATGTAGATGACCTGATTGATGGATTTATTCGGTTTATGGACCTCCCTGCAGGTACTAGTGGGGGAGGCGGATTCCCAGGTCCAATTAATCTTGGAAATCCTGTGGAGTTCACCATTAGTCAATTGGCGGAAATGGTGATTCGGCTTACTGGTTCGACGTCAAAAATGATCTTCAGGCCCTTGCCATCGGATGATCCGATGCAGCGCAAACCCGATATCACCCTGGCTAAAGAATATCTGAATGATTGGACGCCATCTGTAGCTTTGGAGGAGGGTCTGAGACAGACTATTCCTTACTTTGCGGAGTTCGCTTGAAGTACATAGCAATCATCCCCGCGCGCGGTGGGTCGAAAGGCTTGCCCGGCAAGAACACGAGGCTATTGGCGGGCAAGCCACTGATTGCGTGGAGCGTAGAGCAGGCGCTCGAGAGCGGGCGCATTGATTGCGTCCATGTCTCTACGGACGATCCTGGGATTGCCGAGATCGCGCGTGCGCATGGTGCAGACGTTCCTTATCTCCGTCCCGACGCGTTGGCCCAGGACACGACGCCGACAGAACCCGTGATGACCTATGCGCTCGATTGGTACGAGCGGGCGGGGCAGACGTTCGACGCAGTCGTATTGTTGCAGCCTACCTCGCCCCTTAGGTTTCCGGTAACACTAGCTGCGGCTCTCGCTGCTTTTGAGGCGCATGGTGCAGAGTCCTTGTTGGGCGTTTGTGAGAATCACCACTTTTTCTGGCGCAATCTGGATGAGCCAGTTGCACTTTATGACTACCGGAATCGGCCGCGCCGCCAGGATATCCGGCCCGAGGATCGTTGGTATCGTGAAAACGGGTCAATCTACATTACGCGTACCGCCTCGTTCAGGCGGCATCTAAACCGCCTTTGCGAGCCGATCCACATGCACTTGATGCGTGAAGAAGAGGGGTGGGAAATTGATAGCCTCGCCGATTTTTTGGTGGTGGAGGCTCTGATGAAACTGGTGTACCAATCATGATTCTTGACCGCAACCTCGCCAAGTTCATCGTCTTCTCGGAAGATTCGCTGCACAACGCGCTGCGCAAGATCAGCGAAAACAAGGCGCGAATCGTGTTCTGTGTCTCTTCGAGCGGCGTACTCGAGGGGGTGCTCACCGATGGCGATTTTCGTCGCTGGATCACCGAGCATCCGTCGTTCGACACCGGCACGCCGGTGCTGTCGGTTGCCAACAAGTCCTTCACCTTTCTGCCGCATGACGCATCGCATGAGGAGGTCGCGCGTCAATTCTCGGATCGCATCAGTTTTATCCCGTTGCTTGACCGCCACAATCATCTCGTGGCCGTGGCGCACCGCGGGGCGCCCGAAATCCGGATTGGCAGTTTCACCATCGGGCCCAATTCGCCGTCGTTCCTGATCGCCGAAATCGGCAACAACCACAACGGCAGCCTTGACACCGCCAAGCGTCTGATCGACGAGGCCATCGCCGCCGGCGCTGACTGCGCCAAGTTTCAGATGCGCAGCATGGCGCGGCTGTACCGAAACGCCGGCGATGCCAACGACGCAAGTGCCGACCTGGGCGCGCAATATACGCTGGATCTACTGTCGCGATTCCAGCTTACTTCTGAGCAGATGTTTCAGGCCTTCGACTACTGCAAGGAAAAGGGCATCCTGCCGCTATGCACACCCTGGGATCAAGACAGCCTGCAGCAACTGGAGGGTTACGGCATGCTGGCCTACAAGCTGGCCAGTGCCGACCTCACCAACCATGATCTGTTGGAGGCGATGGCGCGCACGGGCAAGCCGCTGATCTGTTCCACCGGGATGTCAAACGAGAACGAGATCGTGGAGGCGGTGAAGCTGCTCAAGCGGCACAACGCTCCTTTCGTGCTGCTGCACTGCAACTCCACCTATCCGGCGCCGTTCAAGGACATTCACCTTGAGTACATGGATCGCCTGCGCCAGGTGGGCGACTGCGTGGTTGGCTACTCGGGGCACGAGCGCGGTATCGCGGTGCCCATCGCCGCGGTGGCGCGCGGGGCCAAGGTCATCGAGAAACACTTTACGCTTGATCGCAACTGGGAAGGCAACGACCATCGGGTCAGTCTGCTCCCCGACGAGTTCCGCGCCATGGTGCAGAGCATCCGCGAGGTCGAGCAGGCGCTGGGCTCGGGCGAGGCGCGCCGTGTCACGCAGGGCGAGATGATGAACCGCGAGGTGTTGGCCAAGAGCCTGATCGCCAACCGCGACATCGCCGCCGGAGAGGTGGTGTGTGCCGAGATGGTGGTCGTTCGCAGCCCGGGCCAGGGCCTGTCGCCCAACCGCAAGGCCGAACTGGTGGGCCGCAAGGCGGTGCGTGCGATGAAGGCCGGTGACTTCTTCTATCCGTCCGATCTGGACGACAGCGCCTCGCGTCCACGCGCTTTCAAGTTCCGTCGCCCCTATGGCGTGCCGGTGCGCTATCACGATGTCAAGCGACTGGCTGCGGCAGCACCTTTCGACCTTTTTGAGTTCCATCTCAGCTACAAGGACCTGGAAGAGGATATCGCCAAGCACCTGGGCGGCCAAACCTACGACATGGACCTGGTGGTGCACAGCCCGGAGCTGTTCGCGGGCGATCACATCATGGACTTGTGCTCACCCAGTGCCGAGTATCGGCAGCGCTCCATTGCCGAACTCCAGCGCGTGGTGAACGTGACGCGTGCACTCGCACCCTATTTCACCCGAGCGCAGCGCCCGCTCATCATCATCAATGCCGGCGGTTTTTCGGCCGACGGGCCGATGCCCGTCGCGGCACGAGGGCCGCTGTACGACCTCATTGCCGAATCGCTGATGCAGGTGGACCAGACTGGTGTGGAAATCATCCCGCAGACCATGCCGCCTTTCCCCTGGCATTTCGGCGGGCAACGCTTTCACAACTTGTTCATGACGGCGGACGAGATAGTCGCCTTCTGTGCACGTCATGGTTACCGCGTATGCCTGGATATCTCGCATTCGCAGCTGACGTGCACGTATTTCAAGGACTCCTTCAAGGACTTCCTCGAGCGCGTTGGGCCGCACTCTGCCCACCTGCACATGGTGGACGCGGAGGGTGTGGATGGCGAAGGTTTGCAGATCGGCGAAGGGATGGTCGACTTTGCGATGGTTGCCGAGATTCTGGACAAATGCGCCCCGAGGGCCTCGTTCATTCCGGAGATCTGGCAAGGGCATAAAAACGACGGCGCTGGTTTCTGGTTGGCGCTCGACAGATTGGAAAAGTGGTTCTGAACATGTTTAGCGGTAAATCGATTCTCATTACGGGCGGCACGGGCTCGTTCGGCAAGCAGTACGTCAAGACTCTGCTGGCCCGCTACAAGCCGCAGCGGATCGTCATCTTCTCGCGTGACGAACTCAAGCAATTTGAGATGCAGCAGGAATTCAATGATCCCTGCATGCGCTACTTCATCGGCGATGTACGCGACGCCGAGCGCCTGACGCAGGCCATGAAGGGCATCCACTACGTGATCCATGCGGCAGCGCTGAAGCAGGTGCCGGCGGCGGAATACAACCCGATGGAATGCATCAAGACCAACGTGCACGGGGCGGAGAACGTTATCCGTGCGGCGTTGGCGGCTGATGTAGAGAAGGTGATTGCCCTTTCCACGGACAAGGCCGCCAATCCGATCAATCTTTACGGCGCCACCAAGCTCGCCTCGGACAAGCTATTTGTTGCTGCCAACAATATGGCTGGCGGCCATCGCACGGTGTTTTCCGTTGTGCGTTACGGCAACGTGGTGGGCTCGCGCGGCTCCGTGGTTCCGTTCTTTCGCAAGCTGGTGGCTGAAGGTGCAACCGAACTCCCGATTACCGATGAGCGGATGACGCGCTTCTGGATCACGCTGCAGCAGGGGGTGGATTTCGTGCTGAACAACTTCGTGCGTATGCACGGTGGTGAAATCTTTGTGCCGAAGATTCCCTCCATTCGCGTTGTCGACTTGGCAACAGCCGTTGCACCTGAGCTTCCCCAGCGCATTATTGGCATTCGCCCGGGCGAAAAACTGCATGAGATCATGTGTCCGGCCGATGACTCCCACCTCACGCTCGAGTTTAATGACCATTTCGTCCTCCAGCCCACAATTCGTTTCTACAACCGTGCGGTTGACTATGCCGTGAATGGCGTAGGGGAGAGGGGGCAGTCTGTCGTATCAGGGTTTGAATACCACTCGGGAACGAACCCCCATTTCCTTGATGTGCAAGGGATACGCAACTTCAACCAAATGGCAGACGCATGATTCCCTACGGTCACCAGGAGATTACAGACGATGACATCCGAGCTGTCGATGAAGTGTTGCGATCTGGCTGGCTGACGCAAGGCCCTGCGGTGCCGCGCTTCGAGGATGCGGTTGCTGGAGTCTGCGGAGCTCGGCACGCGGTAGCTGTGAACAGCGCGACGTCGGCGTTGCATATTGCGTGCCTAGCTCTCGATGTCGGCCCTGGCGACTTGGTCTGGACAAGCCCCATCACATTTGTGGCGTCTGCGAACTGCGCGCGCTATTGCGGGGCAGAGGTCGACCTTGTCGATATTGATTCGCGGACCTACAACATGAGTCCGGAGGCTTTGGCGGCGAAGCTTGAGCACGCCAAGGCCCAGGGACGTCTTCCCAAGGTGGTGATTGCTGTCCATTTTGCGGGGCAGTCCTGCGATATGCGCCGGATCAGGACCTTGGGTGAGCGTTATGGTTTTCACATCATCGAGGATGCCAGTCATGCCATCGGTGGAAGCTATCTTGGCGAACCTGTGGGCAATTGCCGCTACAGCGATATTGCGGTATTTAGCTTTCATCCTGTGAAGATCATCACCACGGGCGAGGGGGGAATGCTGCTGACCCAGGACGACCGCCTAGCAAACAGGCTGCGGCGGCTGCGCACGCATGGCATTACCCGCGAGCCGGCGGCGATGGCGCATCGTTGTGAGGGCGAGTGGTATTACGAACAGGTCGAACTGGGATTCAACTATCGCCTTACCGACCTGCAGGCTGCGCTGGGCGTGAGCCAGTTGGCGCGGCTTGGCGACTACATTACGCGTCGTCGTGTGCTGGCCGATCGCTACGACTCGCTGCTTGCCGGGCTCCCACTAGTTACGCCGTGGCGTGATCCTGACTGCAACTCGGCTTGGCACCTGTACGTCGTGCGCCTTGATGCCTCGATGGCTTCCAGACGGGCGGACGTTTTTTCCGGGCTGCGGCGCGACGGGATTGGCGTTAATGTTCATTACATCCCTGTGTATCGCCAACCATACTATGAACGACTCGGACTGCTGAGGTCAGACTTTCCGGTTGCGGAGACCTACTACGAAGGTGCGCTTACTATACCGTTGTACCCGGGCCTCGGTGAGGAGCAGCAGGATATCGTGGTTGCCAGTTTGGCGAGGTTGCTGAAATGAAAATCGTGGCAATTATCCAGGCCCGAATGGGATCGAGCCGCTTGCCGGGGAAGATACTCCGTGGATTGCTGGACGATACCGTGCTAGGCCATGTGGTGAAACGGGCCGGGGCGGCGGGCAAGATCAACCAGGTCGTGATTGCGACGACTCTGTCTTCCATGGACGACGTCGTCGTGAGGGAAGCAGAGCGGCTGGGCGTGACGGCCACCCGCGGGAGTGAGTTGGATGTCCTGGATCGGTACTACCGGGCTGCATGCCAGGTGAAGGCGGACGTCATCGTCAGGATTACGTCCGATTGTCCGTTGCTTGATTCGGCCCTGGTTGACGCCATGGTCGGAAGGTTCTTGTCGCGGACCGCAGTGGGAACTACGGTGGACTATCTCAGCAACACCGTGACACGTACGTATCCCCGTGGCCTTGACGCGGAGATCTTTACTTTCGACGCCCTTGAGAAGGCACATACGGAAGCCACTTCCGCAGCGGAGCGGGAGCATGTCACTCCTTATCTGTATCGCCATCCCGAGATGTTCCGGATCGAACAGTACACCGGTGAGCAGGATCTATCGCATCATCGATGGACACTGGATACGGTTGAAGATTGGCAGCTTCTGTCGGCAATTTTCGAGCATTTCGGCCGGCCGGATTTTTCGACCGCCGAAGTATGCGACTTCCTGCGCGAGCATCCCGAGATTGTCTGCCTGAACTCAGGCGTGGAACAGAAGGCGATGGGGCATTAGGAGAGCATGAAAGTCCTGGTGAGAGCCGACGCGTCTAGTCGGATAGGTTCGGGCCATGTGATGCGCTGCCTCGCCTTGGCCGAGGGGCTTCGTCGGCAGGGGGTCGAAGTGTCCTTCGTATGTCGGGAGGCGGAGGGCTGGCTGGGCGGGCTGGTGGAAGCGCATGGATATGCGATGTTTTCTCTTCCCTCGGGCTCGCTTGAGGGGGAAGCGTCCTTGGGCTATTCGTCTTGGCTCGGCGAGACGCAAGAGGTAGACGCTCAGCAGACGCTGCAGGTTTGCTCCGGCGCCGGACCTTTCGACTGGGTTGTCGTTGATCACTATGCAATAGACGTCCGTTGGGAGCGGATATTGCGGGGCTGCTGCGCAAAGATTATGGTCATAGATGACCTTGCCAACCGGCAACACGACTGCGATCTACTGCTGGACCAGAACCTTATCACTGGCGTGAAGGAAAGATACACGTCTCTCGTCCCTGCTGATTGCGTGCAATTGCTCGGACCTCGTTTTGCGCTCCTGAGACCAGCTTTCAGGGCTGAACGGCTGGCCGATGGCACGAAAGGACGGGGGCAACCCAAGCTCTTTGTCTTCTTGGGTGGGTCCGATCCGGATGATTGCACGAGCCTGGTGCTGGATGCCCTGCAACTGCTGCCCTCGGGAAGCATCCTCGCGGACGTCGTCGTCGGTGCAGGTAACGCCCGGGCCGAAGCCTTGCGACGTCGTTGTCGGGGTGTTCCCGGCCTGCGATTCCATCAGCAGGTGGCTGATATCGAGCGGTTGATGGCGAGCGCGGACCTTGCCGTATGCTCTGCGGGTAGCGTAACGTGGGAGCGATGCTGTCTCGGACTTCCTGCCGTGACGATGGCGATCGCCGACAACCAGGTCATGATCGGAGCCGAGGCCGCCGCCGCCGGCCTGTCTGAGCATCTAGGCGCGGCGAAGGACCTTGATGCGAATGAAATATCCGCCGCCATTGCCAGGTTGTTGGGCTCGCCGGAGGCGCTTGCGCGCATGAGCGCGGCAGCGAGGGCTACCGTCGACGGTCTTGGCGTGCAACGGGTTTCCTGTGCAATGACGAGGAAGCCGTTGCGGATCGCGATCGCCTCTGATTCAGGGAGCTGGATAGAGCCGTGGCTGGATCAGCTGAAATCGTATTGGCAGACCCAGGGCCATGCGGTCACGTGCGTGTCTGAAGTATCTCGGTTGCCAGATTCGGACATCGCTTTCTATCTCGCTTGTGGCCAGCTTGCCACTCGGCAGGTAAGGGCCCGGGCGATGCACAACCTCGTCGTTCACGAAAGCGCATTGCCACAGGGCCGCGGTTGGGCGCCCCTGACATGGCAGATTCTTGAGGGCAAGAATGAGGTACCGGCAGTCCTGATCGAAGCTGAGGACAAGGTTGATTCTGGAGACATCTACCTCCAGGACTCGCTTCAATTCCGTGGCCACGAGTTGTGCGACGAGCTCCGCCATGCCCAAGGGGAAATTACCAAGAAGCTTTGCATCCGGTTCGTTGATGAGTTTCCGGGGCTTCTTTCCCGCGCCAGGAAACAGCAGGGGGAAGGTACTGTCTATCGCAGGCGTACGCCAGATGACAGCAAGCTGGACCTGGATCAGCCCTTGCGGGAGCAGTTCAACTTGCTGCGCGTGGTAGATAACCTGCGCTACCCTGCCTTTTTTGACGTCAATGGCCACCGGTATCGGCTTCGCATCGAGCGCCTGGATCGTGACGACTCCAAGGAGGAGGGGGTATGAAACGCTGCGTGATCGCGTGTGGCAAGCTTTGGGTGGCAGACGTGGCCGAGCGCGTTGCGCGCGCTACCGGATGGTCGTGCGAGCTCGTGACCACCAAGGTTGGGCTCAACGTTGCCGCGCTTGAGGAGATCAAGCCGGAAGTCATCTTTTTCCCTCATTGGTCGTGGAAAATCCCGCCTGAGATATTCGAACGGTGGGAGTGCGTCATCTTCCACATGACGGACTTGCCTTACGGCCGCGGCGGGAGCCCGCTGCAGAACCTGATTGTTCGCGGCCATCGTCAAACGTCCATCACGGCGTTGCGATGCGTGCAGGAAATGGATGCCGGACCGGTTTACATGAAGCGGCCGCTCTCGCTGCAGGGTAGTGCGCAGGACGTCTATGTGCAGGCTACGTTGATCATCGAAAGCATGATGAGCGAAATGTTGGTTGCCAGGCCGCAGCCCAGGCCCCAGGGGGGGGATCCGGTGTGCTTCAGCCGACGGCGGCCGGAGGATGGTGACATTTCACCGCTTTCCGACGTGTCGGAGGTATACGATTACATCCGGATGCTGGACGCAGATGGGTATCCGCCCGCGTTCATCGAGACAGAGCACCTGCACCTGAGTTTCAGTCGGGCGCAGCATCGTGGGGAGCGGATACTCGCCGACGTGGTCATTCAAAGGAAGGGCGATGGCTGAGCGGATTGCGGTGATAGCCGCGCATCCGGACGACGAGGTCCTGGGGTGCGGAGGCACGATGGCGTGGCACGCAGCGCGAGGTGATCGCGTGGATGTGCTGATCGTTGCAGAAGGCGTGACGAGTCGTGATCCCAACAGGGATGCGAGTTCGCGCGCCGATGCTTTGGCGCAGCTTCGAGGGACGGCGCGCCTGGCTAATGATGTACTGGGCACGTCGGGCCTGGAGTTCGGCGGATACCCAGACAACCGCCTGGACTCGGTGGACCTGCTGGACATCGTCAAGACCGTTGAATCGTTTCTTGCTGGCGTCAACCCCTCGGTCATCTACACCCATTGCGGCTCCGATCTGAATGTGGATCATCGGATCGTGTCGCAGGCCGTATCCACCGCCGCGAGGCCGATGCCTGGTGCGAGGGTGCATACGCTGCTTCATTTTGAGGTGGCATCGAGCACGGAGTGGCAGACGCCCGGAGCCTTTCCGTCGTTCGTGCCCAATTGGTTTGTTGACGTGAGCGCAACCCTGGCCAAGAAGATCGAGGCACTTTCCGTCTACGCAGACGAGATGCGCCCTTGGCCTCACGCTCGGTCACTCAAGGCAATCGAGCATCTTGCCCGCTGGCGAGGTGCAACTGTCGGGGTTGAGGCAGCCGAGGCTTACTCCCTCGGCAAGCATCTAGCATTTGGAGAATCTAGGCGATGATTGACTTTCGTATTGGTGATCTGCGTATTGGCCGGCAACACCCTCCAGTTGTGATTGCCGAGCTCTCGGGTAATCACAATGGCTCCCTTGACCGCGCGTTAGAGATAGTCGAGGCGATGGCGGCCGCCGGTGCGCAGGCGCTTAAGCTTCAGACCTACACGGCCGACACGATGACGATCGATTGCGATCGGCCGGGCTTCTTCATTTCAGACCCCGACAGCCTCTGGCAGGGCCATACGCTGCATGCGCTTTACCAGAAGGCCTATACTCCTTGGGAGTGGCACCAACCGCTGTTCGAGCGTGCCCGCCAGCTCGGAATGGTCGCCTTCAGCACACCGTTTGACGCCTCGGCGGTCGATTTTCTGGAGAATCTCGACGTGCCGGCGTACAAGATCGCCTCGTTCGAAAACGCGGACTTGCCGCTCATCCGGCGGGTCGCCGCAACCGGCAAGCCCCTCATCATTTCGACGGGCATGGCGAATCTCACGATTCTGGAAGATGCCGTCACGACGGCACGCGATGCCGGGTGCAAGGATCTCATGCTTCTGAAGTGCACCAGCAGCTACCCGGCATCCCCGCTGAACAGTAACCTTGCAACGATCCCGCATATGAGGGAGCTGTTCGGGTGCGAAGTCGGCCTCTCCGACCACACGCTGGGCATGGGTGCGGCGGTTGCTTCGGTGGCGCTCGGTGCGGTGGCCATCGAGAAGCACATCACGCTCTCCAGGAGCGAAGGGGGCGTTGATGCCGACTTCTCGCTCGAGCCGGCCGAACTCAGGCAGATGGTCGACGAGATGCACAGGGCCTGGCAGGCGATTGGCGGTGTGGCCTATGGGCCGCTTGCGCAGGAGCGGGGCTCGCTGATCTTCCGCCGCTCCCTCTACATCGTGAAGGATATGGCGCCGGGTGAGGTCCTCACGCCGGACAACCTGCGCGCGATACGGCCTGGTTACGGGCTGCCGCCCAAACATCTCGAGATGCTGATAGGCAAGCGCGTGTCCCGGGCGGTGGAGCGCGGTACGCCCATGTCATGGGATCTTCTCGGTTGATACGACTCGATAGCAGGTTAACATTATGACGAATACTCTTGCCATACTGGGCGGCCGGCCCGTCAGGGAGGCGCCGTTTCCTTCGCGCCGGACCATGGGTGACGCAGAGAAGCGCGCTGTTCTCGAGGTGATGGACTCGGACTGCATTTCGGGCTTTCTCGGCAGCCCTGGCGAGGGCGCGTGGGGTGGTCCGAAGGTTCGCCAGTTCGAGGAGATCTGGGCCGACCGCTTCGGATATCGCCACGCCGTTACAGTGAATTCGTGGACATCGGGGTTGACCGTGGCAATCGCCTCAGCCGGGCTGGGGCCGGGCGACGAGATGATCTGTCCGCCATACACGATGTCCGCGTCATCCACCGCCGCGCTTTTCTATGGTGTTGTGCCTGTATTTGCGGATATTGATCCACGGACCTTCTGCCTCGATCCGGCGTCGGTCGAGTCGCGCATTACCCCCCGAACCAAGGCAATCATGGCCGTCCACCTTTTTGGCGGGAGCGCGGACTTGGATTCCCTGTACCAGATTGCGGATCGACACGGCCTTCGCGTCATCGAGGACGCCGCCCAGGCCCCGGGCACGACCTGGAAGGGAAAATATGTCGGCGGCATGCGAGACCTCGGCGGCTTCAGCCTGAACTACCACAAGCATATCCACACCGGTGAAGGCGGTGTCATCGTTACCAACGATGACGATCTCGCGCTGCGTGCAAAGCTGATTCGCAATCACGGCGAGAACTTCATCGAATCCCTGGATCTGGAGAACCTGACCAACATTGTGGGGGGCAATTACCGGCTGACGGAACTGCAGGCTGCCATTGGCATTGCACAGCTTGACCGCCTGGACGACATTCTCGTCACCCGGCGGGCGCTCGCGAGCCATCTGGCCAGGCGGCTTTCGGACATCCCGGGGCTGACGTCGGCGCATGAAGCGCCCGACACCCAGCATGCGTACTACGTTTACCCTATCCGCTTTGACCCTGAAGTCATCGGGCTCGATCGAAAGACCTTCATCGAGGCGGTCAGCGCGGAACTGCCCAAGCCTGGCATTCCCGAAGACATACCGCTTTCCGGCGGCTACGTGAAGCCGCTGTACCTGAACCCCGTCTATCAGAAGCGGATCGCGATCGGCAGCAGGGGCTTTCCCTTCAACTACCCGGGTGCTGTGGCGCCTGAGTACGGCAAGGGTCTTTGCCCGGTGGCGGAGCGCATGCATGAGAGTGAACTCATGATCAGCTTCCTGGTGCGCGAGCCGATGACTACGAAGGACATCGACGACTTCGCCGACGCAATGCAGAAGGTGGTGGAGAACGCGCATCTGATCTCACGCGCGACGGCATGAGATCCGATCTGCTGATGGTCGCGCGCCAGGCCGGCACCGCTGCGGCCTTCGCACCCCTCGCAAAGGTTCTCCATCTTGACGTCACCTCGGTGTACGCCTATCCGCCCGCCGCGGCGATATTCGAGAGAGAAGGTGTGTCGTTCGCGCCGGTGACCGGTTTCCAGGATGCCATGCCTTCCCTCAGCGCACCCCGCCCAGGCATCCTGTTGACTGGTACGTCGTTGGCGGTGGCTGATGACGCCCGATGGTGGTCTTGGGCGAGGACCCGGAACATGACTTCAATGGCGTTCGTGGATCAATGGTGCAATTACCGTGAACGCTTTGTGCTGGACGGAGTGCTGTTGCCCGCCGGCGCATTGCCGGATCGCGTCGTTGTCGTGGACGAGGTGGCTGCGAGTCGCATGGCCCAGGCCGGATTCCCTCTCCGCCAGATTGTCGTTGCGGGAACACCTGCGCTGGACCGGTGGTTTGACGTCGGCGACACGGTGGTGGACGCGCTTGCCGCCGAGTTGCGCGGTCCCGAGGGTGCCTTGCTGGTGCTGTATGTATGCGAACCGGACCCGGCGCACTGGACCAGTCCCGGGTCATCCATGCTGGACCGCGGATTCCAGGCGCGCATCGAGGCCCTCGGCAAGGCTGCGGAGGCGGTGGCGGCGACCCGCGACCGCCGCGTCAAGATCCTGGTCAAGCCCCATCCGATTCAACTGGCACATGGGTTTCTCCATCCCTTGCCGCGTTCGACGGATCGGGTGCGTTACGAAATCCTGCGTCAGTCCCCGATCCTGCTGGCGCGGCTGGCGGACGCCGTCGTGGGGCATAGCTCAGTCCTGCTGCATGAAAGCGCCTCGTGGGGCAAGGCAACCATAGCTCTGCTGGAGGACGACGACCAGGTTCCTGACCTCGCGCGTGCGACCCCCGCCTTGCGGGTGTCGCGCCACGCGAGCCTCATGGCCGAAGTCTCGGCCGCGCTGGCGCAGCCTGCCACTGCGGCGCCGGCAACCGGGTCTGCCACCGGGCGTTTCCTGTCGGCGCTCGGCATTTCCAGTCTCCTGAACCCGCAGTGCGCGAGCATCGAATGAAACCGTTGATTGCACTTGTCGTTGACCACCCCTTGCGGGATCTTCCCGGCCTTGTTCTCCTTGCACATCGACTTGCAAACCAGGGCGCGGACGTCTGCCTGATTCCGCTAAATCTCCTGATGGCGGAGACCTTCGCGCTGGCGCCCGACTTCCTGCTGATGAACAACCTGCGTCGCACCACGGAGCCGGTCCTGACGGGGTGTCTCGACTCCGGAATCAAGTACGGCATGCTGGATACAGAGGGCGGGCTATATGGCGATCTATCGTTCTTCCGGTCCACCTTCACTGACAGGCAGGACATTCGCGATGGGCTGTCCTGCAACTTCCTGTGGGGCAAGAAAATTCACGAATTTCTGCTTGAGCAGCGACTGTTCTGCCCGGAACAGATGATGGTCACCGGGACACCGCGCTTCGACTTCTACAGCCCGCGCTGGCGCGACTACTACGCGGTGGATACCAGCGCAGCGCAGAAGTTGATCCTGATTCCCACGAAGGTGGCGGTCTCTAACCCGCAGGGACATAGTGTCGAGAAAGAGGTGGAGCTCCTGACCGTCAAACTCGGCCTCGATGCGGAGATGATCCGCCATTGGAGGGATGTTGGCTTCGAGCAGATCGAGGCGACCATTGAGATGGTGAAGCAGCTGTCCAGGGACTTTCCTGACGCCCGCTTCGTCGTCCGGCCGCATCCGCATGAACGCATCGAGACCTATGCCGACGCCCTCGCGGGTCTTGGCAACGTCGACGTGATCCGCGAAGGCACGATCGACCATTGGATACTGAGATCGAGCTTGCTGATCCACCGGATGTGCACCACCGCCGTCGAGGCCATGATGGCGGGGGTGCCTTCCATCGTTCCAGCCTGGGTGCCAACAGCTGCCAACGCCCCGGATACCGAGGCTGTGAGCACCGTTGCGGCGAGCTATGCTGAACTACGGAATCTGGTTGCGTCCAACCTGCGTGGCGAGGCGATCACGGACGCGGAGCATCGAAAGGCGCTGGAGCGGATCGTGGAGGACTGGTTCCATCGCGTGGACGGGAACGCGCACGCCAGGGTCGCCGAGCGCATCCTGGGCGTCGTTGGAAGGGACGTCAGCTCCGATGGTCGCCGCGGTCGTGCCAGGCGCTATTTCTTCCGCCGAACGGATGCAATGACGACACTTAAGGGAATTGCGGGGCGCATTGGTCGGGTCGGTGCTGCGATGTATCCGCACCATCTGTGGGGCGGCGCAGTTCATCCGCACAGTAGGACTTGGCATGCGACGACCAAGGCGTACACCGCTGAGCAGGTGCAGCGTATCCTGGACGCCATCACTAGGGTCTTGGGCTCATCTGCGGTGACCAGAAAGGTTACCGCTGTGTCGGCACTGGAAGCGGGCAAGTACCCTGCATATTACAAAGGCGCGGCGATCTTAATTTCCGCAGCAGGGGCAAATGAATGAGTCACGGAATTCGATCTCTCGTTGGTGCTGCGCTTCGATTCATCCATCGGGTGGATCGATGGACTAGGGTTCGCCTCGTCCGCAAGTTCATGTTTAAGTGCCAGTGCCTGCGTCAGCAAGGCGTTGTCGAAGTGGGTTCAGGTCTTCGCCTTGGCAAGGACGTGCAAATCAACGTCGAAAGTGGCAATAGGCTTGTTATCGGACGGAATGTGTACTTGGCTGATGGGGTTCGGCTCGCTGTCGAGGGAAAGGCGAAGACGCTTAAGATCGGCAATGACGCGAGAATACAATCCGGCTGCCGAATAAATGGGGATGTGAGTCTCGGTGATGACGTCATTTTCGCTCCCAATGTATTCGTTTCCAGCGGCCGTCACTTGATTGATCGATATCCAGGGCTAACCATAAACGAGCAGGATCGGCGTCACTGGAAGGAGTTTGACGATTTCAGTTCTTCGCCAGTATCAATAGGGTCGGACGTTTGGCTGGGCATCAATGCCGTCGTCTTGCCGGGATCGAAGCTGGACGATGGGGTTGTCATTGGAGCGAACGCCGTTGTGAGTGGGCACATCGAAGCTATGCAGGTATGGACCGCGGCTACTCCACTCTTTCGTAAGGCACGGAGGGCAGGAAAATGAGGATCGGCCAAGGCAATCTGAAAGAAATCTTGTACTTGGTGCGCGGTATGCGGGCCTTTGGTGCGCGCCGAACCCCAAAGTCACGCCTGCGAGTTGCCTGGCTGCTCCGTGCGCTCCAGTGGCAGAGATACAAGACGAGGCGGGATTTGGCCCAGACATTGCCCTTGGCAAATGGCATCGTGATCCCCGAGGATACCGGCTACGCGAGGCTACGTGCGTTCGAGCCGGGCTTTCTTCACAGCGTCGTCGAATCAGCCAATGCGCATTGGGCATCATTTGACCTTGAGGGCGCCCTCAAGGAGCGCGGGGGCAGGCCATTTGTTGCGCAGGGCCTGGGCGGCAAACTCCAGCGCAATGATCCGATCTTGAAGTTGGCTCTTCACCCTTCCGTTGTCGCGGCGGTGTCGCGCTACATTGGCATGGTGCCTGTGATCGAGAACATCACGATCTGGTATTCGCCCAACGACCGCGCCCTGGAAAACAGCAGCCAGTACTATCACCTGGATGGGCAGGACGTCCGCACGGTCCAGCTGTTCGTGTTGCTCGACCGGGTTACCGACGAGAACGGTCCTCTGCTGGTCATCCGGGCCGATGAGTCCGACGCGCTGGCCGAGCGGGTTCAATATCGAAAGACGCCAGGTACCAAGCGGCTCGACGATGCAGTTGTCGAGGCCGCTGCATCAGAGGTCGTCCGCTTCACCGGCAACGCCGGCGACGTCCTGATCGCCGATACGGACCGATGCTTCCACCTGGGCAGCCGCGAGGGGAAGGCACCCAGACGCGTCCTCGTGATCCAGTACTACTCGCCGTTCGCCTTTGTGCTGCCCCATCGCTGGGATCGCGCGCTGCCCCTTGCTCATCTCGCCGCACGCCCGGAGTTCAACTCCACCGAACGCCTCGTCCTGGGTGCGCGATGACCTACGCCAAGCGTCCCCGTGTCGTCGGCGCCGTGCAGGCCAGGCTGGGGTCGACCCGGCTCCCGCGTAAGTCGCTGGCCGATATCGGCGGCCGGCCGATGGCCATCCGGGTCGCCGATCGCCTTGCGCAATCGGGTCGCGTGGACGCGATCGCGATCGCCACCACGTCGGACCCGAGCGACGACGCGCTGGTTCAGGCGGCGGCAGCAGCCGGATTGCATGCGTCGCGCGGACCCGTCGATGATCTTGTCCGGCGTCTTTACCTTGTTGCCGAGGTACTGGATGCCGACTATCTGGTTCGTGCCTGGGGGGATTGCCCCTTGCTCGCCTCTGACGCGGTGGCGTCGGCGGTGGACCTTTGCGTAGGCGAGGGCCTGGCGTACGTGAGCAACTGCGTGTTCGGCAGCCGTACTTATCCACCAGGCGTCGACCTCGAGGTCTATAGCCGCGACGCCCTCCGTCACTTGGAGCAGACCGCCACGGACCCGCGGGTTCGGGAATTCCCGGCGGAATTCGTTCTCGCCAATGTCCAGCGCCTGCCGATGAAGGCGCTGCAGATGACGCCCGATCTCTCGCAGTTGCATCTGACCGTCGATTACGAACAGGACCTGGAGGCGGTGCGTGCGATCTACCGCGAACTGGAGGCAAGGTCCGCGTCGTCGACGATGGCCGATCTGATCCGCCTGTTCGCCGATCGCCCGGAGCTCGCAGAGGGATTCGCGCATGCGCCGCGAAACGTCGAGTATCGGCAATTTGTAGAAGCAGTCCGGAGGCCCCAATGAGCGAGGCTGTGTTTCTAAAAGGTGTGCTGGCCGTCCTGTCGCCGATGTCGCGGGAAGACTACCAGGTGCACTATCAGCGCTGGATCAACGACCGGGAGGTCGTGCGCTATCTGGTGCGCGGCACGCAACCGATGAGCGTCGAGAGCATGGGACGCTTGTACGATGCTATGGAGGCCAATCCGGGCGAGTTCGAGTTGTGCGTGCGTGATGCAAAGAGCGGGGCGCCGATCGGCATTACGGGGTTGCACTCCATACAGGCCGCTGCCCGTTCGGCCGAATTCCGCGTCCTCCTCGGCGAGAAGGACTTCTGGGGTCGCGGCATCGGGCGCGAGGTGCTCCAGCTCATGGTGGCCTATGGAATGGAGATGCTCAATCTGAACAAGGTGTGGCTTGGTGTCTCGACGGAAAACCAGCGTGCCCTGCGCTCTTACCTGAACTGTGGATTTGTTGAGGAGGGAACGCTCAGGCAGGAGGTGTTCCGCAATGGGCGCTATTACGACGTCCGCCGTATGTCTATGCTGCGTGATGAATACCTGCAGCGAGTCGAGCAATGGCCGACCTTCACGTCCATACAGACGCAACTGCGACCGTCGGCCTGATCGGCTGCGGTGCCATCGGCAGTGCGCTTGATGAGGGGCGACCGTCGTCAGGCAATAGCCTCACACACGCGGCGGCGATTGCCGGCAATCCGCATCTGCGCCTTGTCGGCGTCGCGGACGCGGATGCCGCACGGGCAGCGACCTGTGCGAGGGTCCGCAAGGCCGAGCAGGCATTTTCTTCGGCCGAGGATCTCCTTGAGGCCGTTCGCCCGGATCTGCTGGTACTGGCGGTTCCGCCGGAAGGCCGGGTCGAGCTGGTGGAGCGCGCGCTTGCCCGGGGCATCCGCGCGTTCTTCTGTGAAAAGCCGTTCGCGGTCGATGCGGCCCAGGCGCAGCGCTTGCAGGCGCTGCTGCGTGAAAGCGGTGCCGTATGCGGGGTGAACTACTTTCGTCGCTGGTCGCCCCTGGCACGATTGCTCCGCCAGCAGCTCGATCGCATGGGAGGGGCCGGAGGACTGCAACGGGTGGGCGCCGTCTACGGCAAGGGGCTGGCGAACAATGCCAGCCATCTTCTCGATCTTCTAGCCACGGTCATTGGATATCCGACGGCTGGTCGGCTGTCGCCCTCGCCGTTTCCTGGGTTCGGCCCCGACGCATCGCCCGACGTCCTGCTGGAGTATGTGATCGATGGCCGGCGCATCCCGTGCCACATGGCCAGTACCGACTACCAGGCCTATACCTTGCTGGAGGTGGATCTGATACATGCTTCCGGACGGATCAGGGTGCTCGATTCCGGTCGGGTCTTCGAGGTCTCGGGAGTCGTCCCCGACGCCGACTATCCGGGCTACCGTCACCTCGCTCCGGAAGGCAGATGGGATGATTGCCTGCGCGGCGCCATGGACCGCGCGTACGAGGAGTGGGTTGGGGTGCTCAGGGGGGACGGCTCTCCCGCCTGCACGGCCAGTGACGGCCAGGCCGTCCTTCAGGTTCTTGACTCGCTGCGCAGGATCGGCGCATTCCCTGGTCTCGACGCCCTGGTGTCGTCCGGGCGCGGTGCGTCGTGGCGATGACGGTCGGAGTCGCTCGTTGACGCGTTTGAGACTTGTCTGAATTCTTCATGCTGCGCAATCTCGTCCGAAACACTACCCTGAACCTGGCGACATTCGGCGTGTCCGGAGTCCTGGGCCTGCTCACCTCGGGCTGGACGGTTGCGGCCTATGGCCTTCATTTCTACGGGATTATCGCGCTTGCGAGAAACCTCGTGCCCGGGGGATTCCTCGGGATCCTTGACCTGGGTGTTCCGGATGCCGCGACGCGCCTGGTGGCGGGAGCCATTGCGCGCAGGACCCAGAAGGAGGTCGATCAATACGTCTCCGCGACACTGCTGTTCGGGACGCTTTGCGGTCTCGGGCTCTCAGTGGCGCTGCCGCTCTCCGCGCACCTTGTTGCGCCGCTGCTGATGAGGCTGGACAGCGGCGAAGCCAGCCAGTTCGCCGCGATTGTCTTCTGGAGCGGCATTGCCGCGTTCCCGTTGATGGTCAACCAGGCGGCGGAGGGCGTACTGAAGGGGATGAACCGCTTCCGGGCGGTCCGGTTTGCTGAGATCTTCGCCAACCTGCTCTTCGCCATCGCCGTCTTCTGGATTACGTCCAGCGGAGGTGAGTACGTTGATATCGCATACGCGTTTCTTGCATCAGGCGTCGTGCGGAGCATCGCCAACGGGGGCTGGTTGCTGGTATTGCGGGCCCAGGGCAGATGGGAATTCATCCTCCCGTCGAGCGAGCACCGCGCGCGCATCTTCGAGTCGTCCAGCCTGCTATGGCGCATGAAGTTGACGAGCACGGCCAACAGCTTTCTGCCGCCTTTCCTCATCGCCCAGATGATCGGTCCCGCGGGCGTAGGGGTCTTCGATGTGCTGATGCGCATCCCTAGGCTGATCAAGGTCGTCGTCGGGGTCACGACCCAGGCGCTGATTCCCCCGGCGGCGATGCTGGACGCGAAGGATGATGCGCTGCGACTGGGCCGCCTCGGCATGATGGGGACATTCCTGCTGCTCGTCGCAATCACGCCGCTCATCGTCGCGGGCATGTTGGCTTCCGATCTTGTGCTGACGGCGTGGCTGGGGGAGACTTATGCGTCGCTGGCGCCATGGCTGGCGCTCTCCTTGGCGTGGCCGCTGCTGCTTGCAACCTACCAGGTCGGCAATGCGGTCTTGACGGTCAGAGTGGAAGCGCTGGCGCAACTCAACAGGGCGAACCTGCTCCAGCTTGTGCTGATGCTGCTAGCTGCCGTGGCGTTGACTGCGTGGTGGCAGGAAAAAGCATTCATCATCGCCTTCGTCGCCTTCGAAATCGGGTTCCTTCCCTACCGTATCTGGATCTATTCACGCTACGTGCAAACATCCGCCCTGGATTACTGGGGGATGCTGGCACGGGTTGTTGTTGCCAGTGCGCCTGCCCTGGGCGTGAGCTACCTCGTGCAGGCTGCGATGTCCGCCGGTACCCAGACATCCATCGTTTCGGTGGCGGTCTTCTGCCTCACGCACTATCTGTTCCTTGCGCTATTCTCCAGGGCAGAGGAGCGGCGTGCGTTTTTCAACGCGGTCCTGAACATGCCATTCATGCGCAAGCGGTCTTGAGGTTTCGTGCCAGTCCGCCACTTGCGCTTGGTCCCGCTCCCACCCCATACAGGAAGGAATGATATGACGAACCTCACCCGCCGAATCCTCTGGCATGTCAATCGCACCCCCCTGGCCCACCTGGTGAAGATGGCCGTTTCGGCGGCCCATGCGCCGTCAGTTGCAGAACGGCGAAGGCTCGCCAGGAATCTTGGCGTATCAGCCGTCGCGCAAGAAAAAGCAGAACGTCTTCGGCGTGACGGCTATGTCATGCTGACGGACATCGTGGACGAGAGCTTGCTTGCCGCGTTCGACAGCGCCAGCAGTGAGAAGCTGGCCCATGTCGATGCGATCGCGGAACATCAGGAGTCGGCTCACAAGCAATTCTGGCTTCGACTCCTGGATTCGGAAGTGGTCAGCGGCGCCTTTGATGCGGACAACATCTTTGTCAGGTTTGCCACCCAGCCGAAGTTCATTGAACTTCTGTGCGCCTACATGAGGCGCACCCCCCAGCTGATGGACGTCCTGTTGACGTACTCACGGCCATCGGATGCGAAGCTGTCCTATTCGCAGCTCTGGCATCGTGATCATGACGACGTGCAGACCGTAAAGATATTCGTCTACCTGACCGACGTCCCCGGCGTGGAACAAGGTCCGTTTACCTTCCTGCCTGGGCCGGCGTCCGACAGGGTTGGTTTCCAGCTCAAGAGCCATATGGACGATGAGTATTTCCATTCCAGAGCTTCGCGGACTGAGGTGGTCGAACTTAGCGCCCCCCGGCTGACCGTCTTCGCCTGCGAGACGTCGCGCTGTTATCACATGGGAAGCCGAGTCCAGCCTGGCGCATTCCGTCTCCTGTACACGGCCACTTTCATCAAGCCCCCGAGCCTTTTTCCTCGCAAGCTGCCGCGCTTCCGGGCCAACCGTCCGCTCGGGGATGTTGAGCGCAGTGTCCTGGGGTTGTGATGGCTGAATCCAGACATGCTAGCGGCGTGCTGACCATCTACGTCAGTCTCGCCATGAACCAGGTGGAGTTCTTCCATGCACTCGGCCGCCACGCGCAGGCGCGCGGCGAGAGGGTGGCGCACATCTGCTTCCACGAGGGGGGCTGCGCATGGCTGGCCGCGCAGGGCGCCTTGGTGTTCAATCCGTTCTCGTACGACGCCGAGCCGCCTCCATTTTCGGCATACGGCATCGATGATCCCTTGTCCTTGGTCGCGCATGAACGAGCTGCATACGAGCAGCCAGACGACAAGGCGTTGTTGCGCAAGTTCAGGGGCCATCTGGGCGCGGTCGTGCAGATATTTGACGAGATCGCAGCGCAGCACTCCGGCGCGGTTCGGGTGGTCCAGGAGCTTGGCGGATTTCTCTCGGTGCTCGCGGTCTTCCATGAGGCGCGGCGCCGCAAGATCGACAACTATTTCCTCGAGCCGAGCTTCTTCCGTCGGCGTTTCTTTGTGGTGAAGAACAGCCTGGCTGCCTTGCAGGTCGCTGGCCCGCATGCGGAAGTCGTGTCGCCCGAAGTCCTCGGTTACGTTGAAGACACGCTCAGGAAGCAGGCTCTCGTGGTTCCGCTGAAGGACAAGTCGCATTACAGGAGGCCGCTGCGCAAGCTTGTCGATGCGCGAAACTGGAAGCGGCTGATCGAGAAGGTCGCCGACAAGTACCTGCGTGGACGCAGGGAGGAGTTCAGTCACATAGGCGGTCATGTATCCCGGCACCTTTGGATGTTCTGGAACCATGTCCGTCTCCGCCCCTACTATCGGCAGATTCCCTCGCATAGGAAATTTGTCTACTATCCGCTGCACGTGCCCGCCGACGTCGCGCTCACCCTTCGTTCGCCGGCCTACCTGGACCAGGTCCGGCTAATTGATCAGATCGCACAAATGGTCCCGCGAGATTGGGGCGTCGTCTTCAAGGAGCACCCGGCCCTCGTCGGGGCGGTGTCCGCAGACGCGATCACACGCATGCTCAGGAACAGGCCAAACGTCGCAATCCTCGATCCCGGGATCAACAATTTCGAGGTTCTGAAGGCGGCAGAACTGGTCGTGACCGTCAACTCGAAGACTGGCGCCGAAGCGCTGATGTTCCAGAAGCCCGTCGTGGTTCTGGGTGATGCGTTCTACAGGAGTTGCTCTCTGTTGACGCCCATCGGGGAGCTTGTGGCATTGAGGGAGTTGCTTGCTTCCGGCAGGTATCTTCGGCCGATCGCGGAAGAAGATGCCCGACGCTACTTCCAGGACGTCTGGCAGGCTAGCCTGCCCGGAGAAATCTACGACGTTGACCCGGCGAACATCGGACAATTCTCGACCTCCCTGAACCGGAGCATCGCGGGTGCGTGATTTCTGTCGCGGCCAGGCCGTCGACTCGACGGCAGGCACGGGTGCTCATGTGCGTCTCGCCCCGGACGGCGGGCGCCATGGGGGCATGGTGAGCACCGTTCGCCGCTTGAGTGCCAAAATAGTGCTGCGTTACAGTTTGTAAATAACTAAGATCCAGCGGCAGGTGGGGATTAGCCGACTGCCAAGTGAAACGCCAGGGAGGCGCTATTATCAAATGACTGTGCGTTCGTCCGCAATTTTCAAAGGGTGCGCCGCGCTGAGCGTGCTCATCATTGTGCTGCACGGGGTGACCTTGTGGGCGGCTCCGTTCGCAAGCCTGTACCCGACGGCGCCGGCGATGCTGATTCTTGTCGCCTTCCTCGCGATCTTTCTGCTCTGCGCCAGACTTGTGATAGCCCGGTCTGCAGGCAGTGCCAGGGATGTGCCTGCGTCGCCAAACCTGATGGACCAAGCGTTCGGTGACCGTCGACTACGTGCATTTCTGCTGCTTGTTTCTTTGGCTGGTATTGCCCTCCATGTCTGGTCAAAGTATTACCTGATTGAACTGCGGCCGATCTCGTGCATTTCGGAAATCCGTTTCGCCTGGTTGGAGGTCGACCGTAGCCTGCTGCCGGTCCACATTCGCTTGGGGAGTATCCTGGGCCACTTGCTGACTTCGTTTGCCTATCTCGGGATGCTGGCGATCTCATACACAATGGGTCGATCCGGATCTGTGCGGGCGGTCTGTCGCAGTGACATTGCGCTTCAGCTGTTCTTTACCTTTGTTGGGTCCCTTTACGCCGGATTCATCGGTTCACGGAATGCAATGCTCGCGTTCCTTGTCATGAACCTGGTGGGGCTAATGCTGGGCCTTGAAGCTCCCGAGGGCGGCAAAAAGCCAGTCCGCCGGTGGCGTCTGGCCTTGGTCACCCTGGCGATGCCGCTTATCGGCATGGTTGCCTTCTCCTCCGCCATCTTCTCGGACCGCCTCACTTGCCATGAGCCGGATGCCTTGGTCAAGTTCCAGGGCCATGGCTTGTCGGCCGGCAAGATCGCGGCGTACCACATGACGGGAAACTACCGGGAGTTTGCGCTCAAGGCCCGTACGCAGGACGATGGCGCAGAGTGGCGGGAGACGCTATTCGTGGAAAGATGCCCGGTCTGCGGCCCAGCTTTGGTCTACGCAAACCATGGGATCTTCAACCTTAGCAAGGTGCTGGCGAGCGATGAACGGGGGCGCCCGATACTCCTGAGCTACATCGCCGCGTGGGGGAAGCGTATAGGCCTGAATATACGCTCAGACGGGGAAAATGGGGTGAGGGTGTACGGCCCAGGTGGCATCACCCTGGCTGGTGCAGCGTATCATGACTATGGCGTATTGGGGGTAGTGCTGGTAGCGGCTGTTCTTGGGCTGCTGTTCGGCCAGTCAATCAACTGGATGGCGTCTAGCGGTAGTCGTGTAATCGTTGGTGCCTGGCTTTTCAGTGTGCTGTTCTATGTACTGATCATCTCAAGCATTTTTGTCGGCTTTAGTATTCTGCCATTCCCGTTCATCACCTTCGGCATCGGTGTCGGACTTATGGTCTGGATGCTTTTATTTAGTGGCTTGCGCTCCAAGCGCCGCCGAAGCAGTGTTCGACCAAATTCCTCATCGCTCCATGACATTGACTACCGACCGTAATAAGGCACAGGACGAGAAGCGAGAGTTGGTGTCTATCATCACTCCCGCTTACCGCTGTGCTAGCGTTGTGGATGAAACCATTAGGTCCGTTATTGCTCAAACGTATCCACACTGGGAAATGTTGATAGCGGAAGATTGTTCGCCAGACAATACGCGCCCGGTTGTCGAGCGTTGGACGGAGCTTGATCCGCGCATCAAGCTGATCAAGCTTGAGCGCAATGGTGGCCCGGCTGTGGCCCGCAATGCCGCACTGGAGCAGGCGCAGGGGCGCTGGATTGCGTTTCTCGATAGTGATGATCTTTGGTTGCCTCAAAAGCTTGAGCTATGTCTTGAGTTCGCACGCGCGCGGGATGCGGCGTTTGTCTTCACCGGGTTCAGACGAATTCCGTCGGCTGGCGGCGAGCCGGGTCGCTATATTAGCGTGCCGGCGGCCCTGAATTACCGCCAGTTGCTCGGCAACACAGCCATCGCTACATCGACAGTGATGCTGAATACCGCGCGTACTGGCCAAATTCGCATGCGCAAGACCTACTACGATGATTTCGACTGCTGGTTGCAAGTCCTGAAGAAGGGCATCACCGCACACGGTCTGGATGCGGATCTCATGAGGTATCGCATGATGGAGAAATCTGTCTCGCGCAACAAGCGGAAATCGGCCTTGAAAGTCTGGCGCGCTTATCGTGACCTGGAGGGGCTTAGCATTCCTCTGTCCGTTTGGTACTTCACTCAATATGCGGCTCGTGGAGTCTTGAAGTACTTGTAGAGAGTGACCGGGCTGTAGAACCAATGGATGCCAGAAACCTCGCAGTCGACGTCTTGCGCGTATTATTGAGATAGCCCTCGTGGTGCTCTCGCACTATGGGCTCTTGGGCGCAGGGGTGAGCTGAACGCACGGAGTAGTCATCTTCTCCATGATCAGTGGTTACTTCACGCGCTACTCGACGCAGGGGCGTACCCGCAATCAACTATTTGGGCGTGTTGTCGTATCCCTTGTATCTCGTCCACCAGGATTTGGGTCTGCTCGGGATTGAGGTGTTCAAGCCGGTGATTGGACAGCTGGCTGCGGCCTTGCTTATGGTCGCTTCGGCGGTTGCCGTCGCTGTGGTTGCGCAGTGCATGGCGGTCTGGTTGACAATGGTGCTGAGGCGGACGTGGCCATTTCGCGGCGCCCGATAACATGTGATCCTGTGTTCAAAGTATTCTTTTAGCGTGCGGGGGGGCTTGTTGTGTCGACGAAAGTGGCTGTAAGTGGGGCGAATGGCTTCGTAGGACGAGCAGTATTGAGTCGTCTGCTTCAAGAGAACCGATCGGTAACTGCCTTCATTCGCGAGGGCGGAGCGCAGCAGCTTGGGGGGATTGATGTTGCTGTTGTATCTCTTGTCGATCCGACGTCTTGGCCCAGCATATTGCGGCAATGCTCGGTTTTTATCCACTGTGCTGGTCGAGCACATATTACAAAAGGCCCCGGAAGGTATGCGTTGCATGAGTTTCGCGATGTCAATACAGATCTGACGCTGGCGTTGGCAAGGAGCGCGGCAGCGGCTGGAGTGAAGAGATTCGTGTTTGTCAGTTCCATTGGTGTGAATGGCCTGACGAGTGGTCAAGAGCCATTTACGCCGGAGGGGGCGGCGAATCCGCAGAATCCCTACGCAATATCGAAGTACGAGGCCGAACAGGGCCTCTACACAATATCGCAGGAAACAGGACTGGAGATTGTTGTGGTCCGGCCACCGTTGGTCTATGGCGCTGACGCCCCTGGAAATTTCGGAACTCTCGTCGCAATGCTTCGGCGAGGCTGGCCCTTGCCCCTTGGAGCAGTCACAACGAACCGGCGCAGCTATGTGGCCTTGCCGAACCTCGTGGATTTTCTGTTGACTGTCTGCGACCATCCGGCAGCAGCGAATCAGGTTTTCCTCGTCAGTGATGGTGAGGATCTTTCCACTGCTGATCTGTTGCGCAGACTCGCAGCGGCGATGGGGCGGCCAGTTCGCCTGTGGCCGGTCCCGCCTGCATTGCTCAGGTTGGGAGCCGTAATGTTGGGCCGTCAGGATCTGGCCCAGCGTCTCCTGGCGGACCTTCGCGTAGACATCACAAAGACAAGGCGGCTTCTGGGCTGGGCACCCTTGGTTAGTGTGGGGGAAGGTCTGCGCTTGGCGGTGAAGGGAATGCCTCAGTGAAGCGTTTGTTTGATGTTGTTGTCGCCCTCGTGTGTTTGCCGCTACTGGGCGTGCCAATTATTCTGACGGCGCTTGCGGTAAAGCTCTCTTCGCCAGGCCCTGTTCTCTATTGGAGCGATCGAGTGGGGCGCCATAACCGTCTGTTCCGCATGCCTAAATTTCGCAGCATGCGCATTGATACACCGGCAGTCGCGACACATCTGCTTGAGAGTCCGGAGCAATGGCTGACTCCGATTGGGTCCTTTCTACGCAAATCTAGCTTAGACGAATTACCACAATTGTGGTGCATTCTCGTGGGTAACATGAGCTTTGTTGGTCCCCGTCCCGCATTATTTAATCAGGAAGATCTGATTGCATTGCGAACGGAAATGGGAGTGCACAGCCTGCTGCCAGGTCTAACAGGTTGGGCACAGGTCAATGGTCGAGATGAACTGCCTGTCCCTCTAAAAGTGCAAATGGATACTGAGTATTTACAGCGGCGATCATTTCTGTTTGATCTGAGGATACTGTGGATGACTGCTCTGAAAGTGCTGGCAAGAGACGGAGTCTCTCATTGAAACATAAAGATTATCTTGAAAACTCGGGACTCGGGGTTTGGTCATCTACATGCCATGAAAAAGTCTCTGTTTGAACTCGTAGCCCCCGTTCTTGCGCTGCCCAGGGCTGCTAAGCGTTTTGTGGCCCTGTGCGTTGACCTTAGCTTGTGCGTCTTAACTGTATGGTTGGCTTATTACCTTCGGTTGGGGGAGTTTGTCGCTCTTTCGGGCACCGCTTTGGGGGCTGTGGGTGCTTCCATTGGAATTGCACTGCCCATCTTTATTAAGTCTGGTTTGTATCGTGCCATATTCCGCTACAGCGGTTGGCCTGCGTTGCTGGCGGTGGCTCGTGCCGTAGGCATTTATGGCTTGCTCTATGCGTCCGTCTTCACTGCCATTGGTGTTGCTGGCGTCCCGCGCACCGTCGGCATCATTCAGCCCATTCTGCTATTGCTGTTTGTGGGTGCATCGCGCGCACTTGCCCGAGTTTGGCTGGGTGATCAGTACCTCAGCATTCTCAAACATGCCTCGCGCCCCAAAGTGCTGATCTACGGTGCAGGCAATACAGGGCGCCAGTTGGCGGCAGCCATGGCCAATAGCCACGAAATGCAGGTGACAGGCTTCCTGGACGACGATGATCGTCTGCACGGCCACGTGCTCAACGGCCAGCCTATCTACAACCCGGCAGATCTCGACAACCTAGCCACCACGCTCAACATCAGTGATGTGCTGCTGGCCATGCCCAGCCTGTCGCGTCGCCGCCGCAACGAGATTCTGGGGCAGATTCGTGTGGCAAAAGTGGCTGTGCGCACGCTGCCGAGCGTGACCGATTTGGCGCAGGGCAAGGTCAGCATCTCTGATCTGCGCGAACTGGACATTGACGATCTACTCGGCCGCGAGGCCGTGATGCCCAATCACATCCTGCTGGCCATGAACGTGCGCAGCAAGGTTGTGATGGTGACGGGGGCTGGTGGTTCCATCGGCAGCGAGCTTTGCCGCCAGATCCTCTCAGTCGGCCCGAGCAAACTATTGTTGATCGAGCAGAGTGAATTTGCCCTCTATGGCATTCACCAGGAACTAGAAGAAAAGCTCGCCGGTCGTGAGATCGTTCTGGTGCCACTTTTGGCCTCGGTGCAAGACAACGAGCGTATGCACGAGATCATGTCCACGTGGCATCCGGACACGGTTTACCACGCAGCAGCCTACAAGCATGTGCCCTTGGTTGAGCACAACCCAGCCGAAGGCATCAAGAACAACGTGTTGGGCACGCTGCGTACCGCCCAAGCAGCGGCAGAAAACGGCGTCTCGGACTTCGTCCTGATTAGCACTGACAAGGCGGTCCGACCGACCAACATCATGGGCGCCAGCAAGCGACTGGCAGAAATGGTGCTACAGGCTCTGGCCACCTCCAGCCCCGGTACTAAATTCAGCATGGTGCGGTTTGGCAATGTGCTAGGCTCTTCGGGTTCAGTGGTGCCAAAGTTCCGGCAGCAAATTCGAGACGGCGGCCCGATCACCCTGACGCATGCCGAAATCACCCGCTACTTCATGACCATCCCGGAGGCCTCTCAGCTAGTGATCCAGGCGGGCGCAATGGCCAAAGGGGGCGATGTGTTTGTCCTCGATATGGGCCAGTCGGTCAAGATCATGGACCTAGCGCGCCGCATGATTGAACTTTCGGGCTTGACCGTCAAAGATGAGCTGAACCCCGACGGCGACATCGAGATCGAGATCACCGGCCTGCGTCCTGGTGAGAAGCTCTACGAAGAACTGCTAATTGGCGACAACCCCAAGCCCACTTCCCACTCGAGGATCTTGAAAGCTCACGAAGAGTTCACCCCGTGGGCAGAGCTTGAAGGCCAGCTCAGATCGCTGGAGATGGCGCTCAATGTGAACGACGTCGGCGTCATCCGGCTGATGATGGAAAAACTCGTCGCTGGCTACACGCCAAGCGATGAAATCGTCGATTGGGTCTATCTGGAGCAAGAAGCCGAGGCACAAGCCTTGGGGTTGGCTGGCTAAACCACACGGTCAGCCACAACCATCTGGCTATGCCTGCCTTTCCTCAATCCAATGCGATTCTGGGCCGTAGGACTCGTTGCCAGACTCCATGACGATGATCAGCGTTTCCCGGTTCTCGGGTGTGTCTGGGTGCCAGAGCCCACCTTGAATCGGTTCGTCGGCAATGCTGCGGCGACCAATAACGTTCTACGCAACTCGAATTTCGTTCATGGCACTACCCCAGTGTGATCAGGCAATGCGGCGATTCTGAACTACTGGAGGGCGATTTCCAAGAGTGGCGAGAAGATAGGGCATAGTTCTTCTCGGACGGAGTGAGCGGTATTCAGCGGGGTAGAGACCGACCCGTATACAGGGGGCGCAGGCGAGTACTGCGAGAACCAGTGCGTAGCCATATGGTGACAGGCCGTATGGGACGAATTGTCGCTTGGGGCTTACGCGCAGTTGGTAGTGCTGGAGCTTCTGGCTGAGTCTGAATTACTTCGCCGTGAGGCTTGGTCGAAGCCCGAAGCATTTCGGCCTCGAATGCTTCAACATCTTGGACCCGATAGCGTACCTGGTTGCCAAGCTTGAGAAACAGCGGACCGCCCGCCTCTGTGCGCCAGCGTTCCAGCGTCGCCTCACTGATCTGCCAACGTTCGGCCAACTCGATCTGTGTCATGCATCGTCTGTCCATAATAAACATCCTTCTGTCGGGGTTGTCGGGACGCCACCAGCGAGTGGCGTTCGTTCATGGTGCGAGGAATTTGGTCACATCATTCGCGTGAGGCCCGGTTGGATGTTCCCAAGAGGGATGAGTCGATGTGCCGTCTGATTTTTGATCTCAGCTTCAACGGTGCGTCGGCGTGCCCAATCCAAGATTTCATCGAGTTTGAAGCGCACCATTTTCCCAACGCGATAGTGTGGCAAGCCAATCTTTTTGCGTTCACCAGGGTGCGTCAGCAGGTAAAGCGGGATGTCAATCTTGGCAGCAATTTCTCGGGCGGTCAGAAAGCTCGGGTTGTTAAATTTCTCGGGATCGCAAGTGACTCCATCGGTTGATTCGTGTAAGGATTCAAACTCGAAGGCCAAAATTTCGTCGATGGGATACGAAACCCGTTTCGACAGCTTGAAGTATTTGGGGCCACGTCCTTCGCACCTCCAGCGTTGCAGGGTTTTAGGGCTGATTCCCCAGCGAGTTGCAAGCTCGTTTTCGTTAAGGGTGATTTTTTGGCCAAATTGAAAAGTGTCCATCGGATTTATCCAGTAGTTGCAGGGACGACCATTCATGCGTACTTCCTGCAGAAGTCCAAGTGGAAAAATATCTAAGTCGCAGATTTCTGACTTCCAGGGAGAGCGATGTGAGCCCGCCGTCGCAGAGGGATTGAGCAATAATCACAAGCGCACGATTACCAAGGCGGGACTGATGAGCATGGCAACGCCGCGAAATCCGAACATGTGAGTAGATGATCGAAAGCCCCGAAAGTAGGTCATGATTTACTCACTAACGTGAATCTTTTCAGACCATTTCCTCGTGACTTCGGAATGAGCGTTTGAGGAACTCCAAGAATCCACCACCAATAAAAACAAGGACTTAGCTTCATTCGGGGCTAAGTCCTTTGTTCTTTCTGGCGCTCATGTAGCCACCATGTAGCCACCAGTACGGGGTTTTGCACCAACGCCAGCGGGTCAAGCCCCACGCTAACTCACAAAAAAACCTTTTCCCCGGTCAATCGTTGAATGAACATCCTTAGCAGACTGCTGAAATACTCACGATGTCAGAGGGGCCCTGTTGCCCCGCTTCGTTATTTGCCCGATTTTCTTTTCGCATTTTGAAATTTCAGCCCCCTGAGGCCTTCCAAACGCTGTTTCGCAGGCTTT
>JACCDZ010033935.1_pt1 | contig 34739 bp, 28 predicted proteins | sample 7449551 | NCBI WGS metagenome assembly JACCDZ01 (sample SAMN15323452, study PRJNA562643) | freshwater metagenome | isolation source: river surface water | place: USA:Blue River Watershed | collected 2017-08-18 | reverse complement strand
TACGCCTCAAGCAACCTACCCGCCCCCAACGCGGGCCGCGCCAATGGGGGCCTATTTGGTCTTGCTCCGGGTGGAGTTTACCGTGCCACGAACTGTTACCAGCCGCGCGGTGCGCTCTTACCGCACCCTTTCACCCTTACCTGATCCCACGTGCGTGGGCCATCGGCGGTTTGCTCTCTGTTGCACTGGTCGTAGGCTCACGCCCCCCAGGCGTTACCTGGCACCCTGCCCTGTGGAGCCCGGACTTTCCTCCCCCTACTTGCGTAGGCAGCGATTGTCTTGGCCAACTCACAGTGGCGCATTATACGCAAAATCCGCGGCGCGACTAGCCCTAAAACAGTCTGACATCCGCTGTCACAACCGAGCAAACATCAGCGCCAGCTGGATTTTTGACCAAAAGCCAACATTGAGCCCAGCAATCTGTTGCGACAAAAACAGTGGTTTCAACCAGCTAAGATGCAAATGCCTCGCCACTAAGGGGCGCTGGCGACGCCATTGTGCCAACAGTTCCAGCGCGGCTTTACCCGGTAATTGCTGTTGTTTTATACGCTGCATCGTCACCAACAACTGACACACCCACTGCTCAATCTCGGTCAGTTCTGCCGGATTTAACTGGGTCGCCAATTCAAAATCTGCCGACGGCGAAGCGCCTTGCAAGGCCAGATCCCACAACAAAATATTGTGGAAAAACTGATCGCGTTCAAGCTCAACCGCTTGGCTTGCTAATTCTGCAGCCTGCTCAATACGTCCTAATGCCAAACAGGCGATCAATTGTTTGTACTTGAGCTGCATGCTGTGATGCTCAGCCTGCACGTCTTGTAACAACTGCAAGGTGGTCGACCAATGCCCTGCTGCATTACAAATTTCGGCCACCACCAGTAAAATCGAAGGCCAGCACTGCCATGCGGCAAATTGGGCTTCAAACATGCTACGGGCTGGGCGTTTATCCAAGGATTGGTAATGCCACAGATAGCCAATCCAGGCGCCAGCCACCCCAGTAGATAGCGGTGCAGCCAACAAAAATTGCTCCAGTTCCACTTGCTGAGCGGTCAACATATGCTCGGTATAGACCCGCCCCATGGCGTCGCTGCCTTGCGCCAATGCTTGCTGCAATAACGCCAGCATTTCGCCTTTGACTGGGCCAGCGAACGCTAGCGGCGTGCTATAAACCCATTGATTATCTAAACGATGCGCCAGCAACTGCTGCCATAAATCCAACGCCTGTGCCTGCTGCTGGCGCACGGCACTGAGCACTTTGCGCGACAGCACCCAGCCATCTTGGGAGAATTGCCATAACTGCGCCAAGGCGGCGTCGGCCGCAGGCCAATCTTTTTGCTGTTGTAGCCAATCAATCAGCGTTAACCCTATGTATTGATCGGCGGGGCTTAATGCAAAAGCACGTTGATAACTGTCGGTGATGTGCTGGTGATACTGCGTCAATTTCAGCCCTTCCAGTGCTTCACCGGCACGACACAACGCCGTGGCGTCATGGGGCTCGCGTTCAATCAACAACAAGGCGAATTCGGCCAGCTGTTTTTGGTCCTTGAGTTGCTCTAACAGGCCAAACAGTTTGCGGTAATACCAGGTATCGGCATGCGCGTGACGAAGATATTGAGCCAGCACCTGCGCAGCGGCTTGCAACTGGCCGGTTTCGGCATGCGCACGCGCTTGCAATTCCAGCAATAACAACGGCCGCTCCGTCGGGTAATACTGGGCTAAATGGGCGAACACCTCGGGATAATGGCCAAGTTCAAGCTGCTGCACTAACAATTCATGGTGCACACTGTCGTTATGCGGTTGACGGGCAATCGCTTGCTGTAAATACCCCAGCTTCTGCGTGGCATCGTCGACACATTCCGCCAGAATTCGCAGCGGACCGACGGCAAACCGATGCGCGTCAACCGCAGCCTGTGCGGTTTGTTCCAGCAGTTGCCGCGACGACTCCTCTTGCTCACTGAACTCCAGCCACAACCGCCATGCCCAGATGTAATCGGGGTCGAGCGCAACCGCGCGTTGCAGCGAGACGATCGCTGCTGCCGGTTGTTGATTGTGCTTATGCGCATCAGCCAACCAGCCGTGCAAGATGGCATCGGCACTGTCGTGGCGCAGCGCTTGCTGCAGCACGTCGGCTTCGTCAGCATAACGACCTTGGCTAGCCAGACATTCCGCCAATAATCGCGAGGCAAAGGACCACGATGGATTTAACGTCAGTGCCGTTTGAAACGCGGCAATGGCGTCATCGACTTGTTGATTGGCGCGATACAGCTGCGCCAGCTCGACATAGGGCCGTGGCAACAATGGAAAATCTCGACAACTTTGTTCCAGTTGCGCGATAGCCGCCGGCAAATCGGTGGCCTGTAACGACCAAGCCCAGACCAAGCGGCTTTGCCATAGATGTACATTGGGTTTGACCACCTGTTCAATCAATCGCTGACGTTGGGCGGGGGTCATCACCTGTTGCCCTTCAAACCAACAATCAAAGATGCCGTTGCCGTACAGGGTATGGCTGGTTAATTGATCCAGCAGAAAATCGATCTGCTGTTGCTTCCATTCGGTGCTCACCCGCAACCGCAACAATAAGGTGCTGGCTTCGTCATGGTCCGGATCTTCACCAAGCACCTCTTTGAGCAACACTTCGGCCTGATCTAAGCGCTGCATGCCTTTATACACCCGCGCTAACAGCACCTTGAACTCGATATGGTCTGGCTGATGCGCCAGCAATTGCTCTGCACGTCTGAGCGCATCCTCCAACCGCTGCTCATCTAAACAGCCGCGAATGAAGTCGCGCTGACGTCCAACATGATAGGGATACAAGGTTGCCAGCGCAGCCACCGCCTGATTGCGCACCGCAGGCTCGGGATGGAAGTTGGCTTGATAATCCAGCACGACGGGGTAATGCGCCGCTTGCGTGGCCATCGCACCCAATTCAGCCAACAACCGTTCTTGCATGCCAGCGGCTTTTAATGCGCGTAAGTACGGCGAGGCCAATTGATAATTCAGCGGGCTTTGCGCAAACAACACGTGATAATGCTCCGCCGCCTTGGCTAAGTCGCCATGCCACTCGGCACGACGACCATGCCAATACTGCATGCGACTATCGGGCAACAGCGACGACGCGGTGGCCAGCCATTGGTCAAAGCTGTCGACTTGCGCTTGATGCAATAATTCACCCAAGGCGAACTCGTACAGCGCCGGATCGTCAGGCCGCAACTGCCGAGCCTGATCCAACACCTGCAACGCCTGCCGATATTGTTTTTGTTGGTCGAACAATCGATACAACAACTTGGCCGGTTGCATGGAACGCGCGGCATATTTATCAAATTGGCGTTGCGCCAGCGCCAACCCAGTGTCGGCGCGATTTAAAAACCGACAGGCTTTAAAATACGACTCAAAATAATCAATGTCGGTATCGTCTAAACAGCAGGCAAAATAATAATGCCGCGTAGCCTCTTCGTAGTTTTTTTGCTGCCAAGCATAATCGGCCAGCGCATCGTAGACACGGGCGTTGTAACTGCCATAACGTTCTAGTTGCTGACGAATTTGCAAGGTTAGCCATTGGTAGGGTTGCAAGCTGTAGATCAACCGAAACAACCGCAGGCGTAAATCATTGTGCGGCCGAACCTGAAGTTCCTGTTGCAAATACTCAATCGCCTGCGTGGTATGGCCTTGGGTAATTAAACTCTGCACATACGACAAGCGCCATGGCACCGAATCGGGGTACTGGGCGAGTAACTGCAAGGTTAATTCGGCAATGGTTCGTTCATCATCTAATTCAATGGCGAGGGAACGTTGCGCTATGGTGGTTAACAGATGCTCAGGCGCACGCGCGGCTAAGTTCGCTACCACCTGTTTCATTTGCAGAATATCTTGCACCATGCGCGCTTGTTGATAGTCGGCATACAACGCAAACAGTTGCACGTCATCGGCGTAAAATGGTGTTAAACGCTCGGCTTGTTGCTTGGGCACAAAAATCAGCGCGCGAGCACTTGCGGATTGCTCCTCCGCCAGGCCTTCGGCCAATAAATACTCCACCGGCGTATCAAGCCCTGGGTCCATCAACAATGCCACGCCCAAGGCTTTGTGATAACCAATCACCGCTTGCAGATGTGAAGTGCTGCCACTGGTGGTGACAAACGCAAACGGTAACTTGGCGTCAATCAGCTGATAACACAGTTGTGGTGTTAAGGTCCGTTCGATATAACAAAAGCCGTGCTGGGTTAACCAACGACGTTCCAGCACATCTGGGGTTCCATCATAACAAATGGCTTGAATGATTTCCTGCTGCGACACCTCGTAACCAAAATAGCGGCATAACGCCGTCATGGTCGCTGGCGCACAGGTCAAATGCCCTTGTTGCTCATGGGGCACTGGCAACACCACAGGGCGTATATCCGCAACTGTCGCAGCTTGTAAATGCTGATGTAACTGGTGGTAATAACTGCCATTCGCTCGCGTCATGTGCTCGCGCGCAGCGGCCAAGTCACCGTGATACAACGCAAGTCGAGCCTTGGCGGCGGCCAGAATGGTGGATTCATCCCGATCCGGATGCCGCAACAGGGCTTGATAACAATCAAGCGACTTGGCCATGCCGCTAAAGTCATTCAGTTTTTGGCACAAGGTGATGAGTTGTCGGTACGGCCGGACCGATTGGAAACCTGCCGCGTGTGTCCACAACACATCGCGCGCTTGCTCTAGCTGCTGATTCTTGCGCAGTGCCGAGACCCACAGATTTAGGGTCGACAAGGTGGGACGCTCGGAAAATAACGCCTCTGCAGCGGCCAAAAACGCCACTTTGTCATCCCGAGTATCAAGCAAACTCACCTTTAACCGACGTGCCCACAGGTAATTTGGTTGTTGCGCTAACACCGCGTCTATCAGCGGCTCCGCCCCATCGACATCCTTGCGTTCGAGCAGCAACACCGCATCGGCCAGCCGGTTATCAAGCTCCCCCATCTCGCCTTGGCCATGCAACACACGGTGACGTTGCAGTTGTCGCTCCATCACGATCGGGCCATGGGAACTGAGCAGATGAAACAAATAATGCTGACAAAAATCCGCATCCTTTGGAAAACGCCGCCAGCCAATTAACTGCAAAGCAGTAACGGCGCGATCGTTACCTAAATGACTCAGGATCCGAATGGCAATTTTAACCGTGGCAGGGTCTCGCCACGTTGTCCAAGGCCCATAGTGCGACTCGGCCAATTCTAAAGCGCTCAGATATTGATCGTGTTTGATAAGCGTATCGAGACTGCCGAGCAGATCGGAGGCGGGGGTAGTGAGTGTCATATCCATGACAAGTTCCTAGTTTTCCAAGTTTTTGTTGTTGTTTTCCCCGAACATTAACAAAAAACCTACGGTCAGACAATTGGAAAAGGGTCGATAACGCATACGCGATGAATATAAAAAAGCCCTTGCAAGCAAGGGCTTAGGAGTCGCTACGGCGCCGAAGGATACACCATCAGCAGAGCCATCCGCACGTTACAGCGCGGACTCGTCAGATAACGTCAAACCAACCTTGTACAAGGCATTTTTCTTTAAATCGTGGATCTCGGCGGTCAAGGCCGCGGCTTTTTTCAGTGGTAACTCCGCCATCAATAATTTTAAGGTGCGAAGCGCTGCGGGTGGGATCTCATCATCGGCTTTGGCCGCCTCTGGCGCAATCATCAGCACCATTTCGCCTTGGCAGCGCTGTGGATCTTCATCGAGCCATTGCATAATTTGCGCGGCGGTGCCGGGAACAAAGGCTTCAAAGGTTTTGGTCAATTCTTTGGCCAGCACCAATTCACGGGCTTCGCCATACACGGCAATCACATCGTGCAAGGTATCGTGAATACGCCGTGCTGCTTCGTAACAAATCAAGGTGCCAACGCCGGCAGGAATATCCCGCAACACTTGCTGGCGCTGATTGCTTTTAGCCGGTAAAAAACCAATAAAGTGGAATTTGTCGGTCGGAAGTCCTGCGCAGCACAAGGCTGAAATGAGCGCACAGGCGCCAGGCACGGGCACAATTTTAATGCCCGCGTCGCGGCACAGCCGAACAAAAGCGTAACCAGGGTCGGAAATAAGCGGCGTTCCTGCATCCGAGACTAAGGCGACGTCATCCCCTGCCTGCAATTTTTGCAACAAACTCGCGGCGCGTTGCTTTTCATTATGATCATGCAACGATAAAAAATGCACCGACAACCCAAGGTGCGCCATCAGTTTACCGCTGTGACGGGTATCTTCCGCGGCGACGTACTTGACACTGCCCAGCACCGCAATGGCGCGGGCGCTGATATCATCTAAATGGCCAATCGGCGTTGCCACTATGTATAAAGTGCCGGCTTGTGTTTGCATAAAAGAACCTATAGCTGTCGACGAGCTGACACACAAGCGCCAGCAGGCAGGATGAATAAGCAGTTGATTTGGTATACACTACCGCAACTTGTCTTTGGCCATTGTACCTTCGCATTGTGAAAACCAGCAAATTCAAAACTATGCCGCTTGTGGTCATGCTGCCATCCTTCTGGATCGCCGGCTGTACCAGTACTTCAGCCCCGACCGATACGGCCGCGCCGGTCAATGACGTGCGCAGCACTGTGCCGGTTAGCCAACCGGCAGAGCCCGAGGTTGAAAGTTTCCCGTTACAAACCCAAGGTCACAGCGAGCCAACGCCTGTCGATAACAGTGCCGAGTTGGCGGCTGAACTGGTAACAGAAGAGCCAGTTGAACCGACATTAACCGCCGAACAGCAAGACTTAGCCACTCAACAAGCCTTGCTGGCTGAAGCAAAAGCGGTGTTGACCACAGATCCACATCGTGCGTTGGCTATCAGTTATCAACTGCAGCAATCTGGCTTTGCGGAGATAAAACAACCTAATCAGCTGGTGCTGTTACAAAGCTTAGTTGCCACCAAACAACAAAAAGCCACCAGTCAGTTATTGGCCAGCATGCAATTATCAGACGTGCCTGACAGCGACCGCAGCGCCTTTGTTCAGTTAGCCGTCAGCCATTACCGGGCGTTACAAAATGGCATCGAAGCAGTGAACTGGTTGATGCAATTAGATATTTTGCTTGGCAACAACACCGCTGATGCCAGTTACCGTGACCAACTGTGGCAACAATTAGTGCAACTGTCGGGTGCTGAAGTTGCGGAAATGGGTACTCCTGAGCATCCACGCGCCCAAGCCTGGCTGGAGCTGTTGCAAATCGCTCAAACCTTTGCCGGCGATCCGACATCCATGCAACAAGCCTTGACCGATTGGCAGCAACGCCACCCGGAAATGCCGTCGTTGACCGACATGCCGACCGATATCCAACAACTGGCACAAACCCCTTCCTTTCAACCTAAACGTATCGGTGTGCTGCTCCCCTTGTCAGGGCAATACAAGAGCCTTGGGCAAGCCGTGCAACTGGGCATGACCCAAGCGGTGAAAAAAGGCCAAACGCTGGTGTTTTTTGATTCCAGTCTGCCGGCGACAGAGCTGCAAAACCTGCTAAGCACAGCACAGGTTGAATTTGTGGTAGGCCCGCTGATTAAAGAAGACATTGATAAAATTCAAGCTCTACCAACTTGGGGTTGGCCAACGTTGTTTTTAAACAACAAAGGCGAACAAGCCGTGAAGCCGGATCAATTTTATTTTGCCTTGGCATGGGAAGACGAAGCACAACAAATGCTGCAATTTTTCCAACAACGACAATACGATCACCCAGTGCTGATTTATGGTATCAACCCTATTCATCAACGGATGGCGCAGCATTTCCAACAGCAATGGCAACAGCTATCCGGCAAAGCGGTGGAAAGTTACAGCTTTTCAAGCCAGGACCAACTGCAAAGCTTGATCCAGCAATTTTTAGAAACAGCGGCCAGCCAAGAACGCGTCAAAGAAATCAATCGGTTAACCGGTCAAACCGTGCAAGCAGAACAACACAGCCGCAATGATATTGATGCCATTTATCTGATTGCTGACCCGGTCCAGACTCGTTTATTTAAACCCTTTATTGATGTCAGCGTCAGTCCAGGTAGCAAAGGTGTGCCCATTTACACCAGCTCGCGCAGCCACAGCTTAAACGTCGATAAAACCGACCAACGCGACTTAGCCGGGCTGACCATGACCGAAATGCCTTGGCTGTTGCCACAAGCGACGACGGCAACGGCACTGCGTGCAGAATACGATCAATTGTTACCGGACCAAGACGAAACCTTGCAACGGCTGTTTGCGATGGGCTTTGATGCGATCTCGTTGATCAGTCATCTGCAACAACAGAAACAGTTCCCGTTGCTGGCTTACAACGGCTTGACGGGCACCTTACGTCTGAAAGATGGTGTGAGTATTCAGCGGCAATTAACCTTGGCACAATATCGTCGTGGTAAGTTGCAACTGATTGAAAAAGCAGGGCAATCACGCTGATGCGTAGCCGGGGGCAGCAGTTTGAAATGCTGGCTCTGGCATACTTGCAACAGCAAGGCCTGGTGTTGATTGCTCACAATGTGCAATGCCGCTTTGGCGAATTGGACTTAGTGATGCAACATGACGAGTGTCGCGTCTTGGTCGAAGTGAAATATCGCGCCCACCCGCAGTTTGGTAGCGCCGCCGCGATGGTCACTGAGCGTAAACAACAAAAATTACACACAGCGGCGTTATGGTATTTGCAACAGTCGCAGTGGCAAGGACCGGTTCGGTTTGATGTGGTGACCATCGAAGGTGATGCCCCCTACCAGCTGAACTGGTTTCAAAACGCATTTTGAGGATTTGGCATGCAGGATCATATCCGGCACTTGTTTACTGAAAACATTCAGACCATGATTGCCACCGGGGAAGCACTGGCTGAACCGATTGAACGTGCGGCACTGACCGTCGTGCAGGCGCTGATTAGCGATCGAAAAGTATTATGTTGTGGCGAAGGCTCAGCGCAAGCACTGGCTAGCCATCTGGCCCAATTGCTGTTGGACCAATTTGAAACGGAACGCCCCTGCTTACCTGCCTGTGCGCTCGATCCACGTCCATCAGGCTTGGTGGCACTGAATAAACAACACCCTGATTATTTAGCGCGACAAGTCCGCGCCTTGGGTCAAGAAGGCGACGTGCTGGTGGTGTTATCGCTGAACGGCGATGAACACAGTTTGATCCAAGCGGTCGAAGCTGCATTAACCAAAGACATGACCGTGATCGCCTTTACCGTTGACAATAACGGTGAACTGTCCGGTTTGCTGGGTGAAGAAGATGTGGAATTGCGCGTGCCAGCGCATCGCAGCGCCCGCGTATTCGAGTGCTTTAGTTTTTTAATTCATTGTGTGGTGGAGCTGATTGACCACACCTTATTCCCACAAGAAGATGAACATCTGTCATAGAAGGAGATCATGATGATCAAGGTTCGCCAGATCGGTAAATGGGCATTGTGTATGGCGCTTGTTGGCTTGTTACAAGCCTGTGCGGTAAGTGACCGTCGCAGCATGGGCAATCAAATCGACGATAACACGCTGGACGTGCGGGTTGAAAATGCCCTCGAGAAAAACAAAACGTTGCAAGACAGCGCCAACATCAACGTCTTTGTCTATAACGGCGTCGTGTTGTTGACAGGCCAAGCGCCTAGCCAGGATATGATTGAAACTGCCACCCAATTGGCACAAACCGTCGAAGGCATTAAAGAGCTGCAAAACCAAGTTCGCTTGGGCAACCCAGTGTCGTTTACCACCCGTACCCGCGATAGCTACATCACCAGCAATATCAAAACGCAGTTGCTGGCCGACAAAGAAGTCAGCTCACAGAATATCCGCGTCGTCACCGAGAACGGTGAAGTATTTATGCTCGGTATCGTCAACGAAATAGAAGGCACGCGTGCCATTGAAATTGCCCGTCACGTCAATGGCGTGGCGCAAGTGATTAAATTGTTTGAAGTCAAATACGATTAAATCCTGTAACAGCATCAACGCAAACACGCCCGCACCTGCGGGCGTTTTTTATGCTAGCTGCGCCAGACGCATGCGAACCGCAGGCAATCCTGGGCGACTCATGCTGTCTATTCGACGTCTTGTAAGGCTTTTAGCGCCTTGGAATGAAACTCACGATGCTTCATCACCAGCATGACCACCACAGTGGCGACGATGAACAAGTAGGCGCTGATGAACCAGGCCAAGGTGGCTAAAGAGAAATAAATCGCCCGCAAACCATAGTTAAATGAGTGTGCCGCTTGGTCAATCACCTTGGCAGTACGGTTGGCGTATTGCGCCAGCTCCGCTTCTGATAACTTGCGCCCATCAGGCGCAGCACCAATTAACACCCCACCAAAGCCGTATTGGCGCAAACTCCAGGTAAATTGGAAAAAAGTAAAAATGTAGATCAGTGCTAAACCCAGCATTTTTACCTGCAACAACCCATCGGTTTGGTCCATCCACGGCATCACTTGATGCAACACCTCGGCAATTTTATCGCTCGATGCAATGGCGGTTAGCAAACCGGCGAGGATCAGCATCGAGCTTGAAGCAAAAAAGCTGACATTGCGCTCAAGTGCCGAGATCAAACCGACATCGGCAATACGATTATCCCGCAATAACATCTGCTGCATCCATGCCGTGCGTTTGCGACGCAATTCAAAGGATAAGCAACTGACTTCCCGTGCCCGGCGCTTGGCAAACAAGGTGTAACCAATCCAAATCGCCACAAACCACACAACGGCGACAATATCCAGCCAAGGCCAACTCACCATACTCACTCATCCACTCCTTCTTCACAGGGCAAATCAACATAAAAACAAGCACCACCCGCCGGCACCGGCTGGTAGTGAATTTGGCCGTGCATGCGCTCTAATAATTCTTTGCAAATCGCCAGTCCCAACCCTGTGCCACCTTGCTGACGCGCACTGGAGCTGTCCGCTTGCGAAAACCGTTGAAACAAGCGTGGGATAAACTCTACCGGCACGCCGCTGCCTTGATCCATCACTTGCACGCGCAGTATCGCCCCAAGTTGCTGTGCGGTGATGGTGACAACGCCACCAAGCGGTGAATAACGAATGGCATTGGCCAGTAAATTTGCCATTACCTGCTGAAAACGTTGCACATCAACCAGCAGCCACACCGGCTGGTTTAACGTGGACTGCAGCTGCAACGTCACCTGTCGTGAGCGGGCGACCGCCTCTGCCCGAACCAGCGCAGACTCTAACAGCGGCAAGGCCAACGTCGACTCCAGCAGCAGTTGCATTTTACCTGCAGCGAGCTTCTCGATATCAAGTAAGTCATTGATTAAATTTAATAACTGCTCACTATTTTGTGCCGCTATCTCTAACAATTGTTGCTGCGAGTCATTCAGCGGCCCTAAGGTGCCAGATTTAACCAAGCCTAAACCGCCGTGAATAGCCGTCAGGGGCGTGCGCAATTCATGGCTGACCGTCGAGATAAAATCATTTTTTAACTGCTCTGTTTGCCGACGTTGTGTCACATCTCGCAACACCAGCACCCGCATACTACGGCCGGCTAAGGTCAGTCGCGTTTCTAATAAATCGACCCAACGCATATCGCCATTTTGCCGCATGATTTGTAGCTCAGGCGCACTGCCAGCCTGATTAAGCAGCGGCGGCTGCACAAATAGAATTCGAAAGGGCAACCCCATCAACTGAGCGGCTCCGTAGCCAAACAACTGTTGCGCGGCAACATTGACCGTCTCAATCTGATCCGCTTCATTGATCACCACAATGGCATCCGCCACGCTATTGAGCACCGTTTGCGAGTAATTTTCTTGCTGACGTAAACTGACACTGGAGCGCTCGACTTGCTGCTGCCCCTGCAAAACCAGTGCGATCAATCCCACAATGGCCAAGCTAATCAACACCCCACCGAATCGAATCACCATGCCACTGATCGCGGTATGTGGCGGGTTAAATGCGGCAATTTGCCAATGTGCGCCCGAGACCTGTAGGTCAAGTTGCACCGAGTCTGCGCCAAACACCTCATGCCGGCCCATCAACAACACACCATCTCGCGGCGCGCTGCGGATCGCCAATTCCACGCCCAGCGCAGTGGCTTGTTCGTTGACCCGGCGCCATAAGCTTTCGTTATTCAGAACCGTGCTAATCATGCCCCAGTAGGAGCCATCGGCGAGAAACACGGGAATACGGTAAATTAGCGCTCGTCCGCCCTGCGCCAGTTCCACCGGCCCCGTCAGCATCGGTTTGCGGGTGTCAATGACAGTGCGAATAGCTGGCCACTGCTCCACTAAGTCTGGGTAGTACAACCCCAGAGCGGCTTCATTACCGGCGAGCGGGTATATGTGATCCAATCGATTGTTCGGGGCAACCCCCATGTTCCGAATATGTCGACCTTGTTTGACCAAATTCGGCAATAACACCGCCAATTCGTCACTTCGTACCTTGCCATCACGAGCGACAATAAAACCAACTAAGCCACTACTCAGTTGCAGCGGCGCATTGACTTCGGTTTCTAAAAAAGACCGTAACTGGGCCGCAGCGACCGTCGCATGACGTAAATCCTGTTGCTGCTGGAAGCGTTGATCTAACCGCGCTAAATACTCGACGGTCCCTAAAAACACCATAAAAAGCAGCAACAGCACATAACGCTGAGTCTTGACTTGGTGCACACCCAATACACGCATGCGTTGCCCTCTCTCACTGAATTCTAAGTTTGACGCCACGGGGTGCCTGAGCATGAGGCAGTCATGGTACACTGAGCTGCCTCATGCGGCAGTGATAATTTCCAAGGAGCCCTGTTGTGACTGAACTCATTATTCAAACCCCTGACGATTGGCATTTGCATTTTCGCGATGGCGACATGTTGCGCGAAACGGTGCCGGCCACAGCCCGCTGTTTCCAACGCGCAGTGGTGATGCCCAATCTAGTCCCACCAGTCACCACAGGGGCATTAGCCCAAGCCTACCGCGAACGTATTCTGGCAGCCCGTCCCGCCGGCAGTAGTTTTGAACCTGTGATGACGATTTATCTCACCGACACTACCACGCCACAAGACATCGCCGAAGCCAAAGCGCAAGGTGTGCTAGCTGCCAAATTATATCCAGCCGGCGCCACCACCAACTCGCATTCAGGTGTATCGAGCTTAAGTAAACTATTCCCCGTGCTTGAAGCCATGGTGCAACACGACATGCTGTTTTTGGTGCATGGCGAAGTTACCGATCATGAGGTCGATATTTTTGACCGCGAAAAAGTATTTATTGACAACCACTTAACGCAAATCGTAGCGCAGTTCCCACAACTTCGCGTGGTGTTGGAACACATTACCACCGCAGACGCAGTGCAGTTTGTCAGCCAAGCATCTGCCAATGTAGCGGCTACCATTACACCGCAGCATTTATTGCTTAACCGCAATGACATGCTGGTTGGCGGGGTTCGGCCACACAACTATTGTTTACCGGTGCTAAAACGTCGTACTCACCAAGAGGCATTACGGGCCATTGTGCAGTCGGGTCACCACAGATTTTTCCTCGGTACTGATTCTGCGCCACACGCGAAACATCGCAAAGAAAATGCCTGTGGCTGTGCCGGCTGCTACAGCGCTTGGAGCGCGATTGAACTCTATGCCCAAGTATTTGACGAACTCGGCGCCTTGGACAAACTGGAAGGCTTTGCCAGCCACTATGGCGCTGATTTCTATAAGTTACCGCGCAACACCGGTACGATCAAATTGGTCAAACAACCTTGGACAGTGCCAGAAGAGATCACCTTGCCAGATGGGCAGCCGATTGTGCCCTTCTACGCCGGTCAATCCTTACGTTGGAAACTGGCGTAAAAACGACAGTGGTATCGAAAAACGCAGCCTGATGCTGCGTTTTTTATTTCAGCAACAGGCTATCTCTGCATGCTCAGGTAACCGGAATAAGTAACGGATTTGTCGCAGCCCCAGTACAAACGTCGCCGAAACCTGGCTGCAGGGTCTAAAGTACAGACTCGGCAAACCACAACGCTGTGCATTGCTGCGACAAATTGCCACACTCACTTCTAAGCAGATTTTTGATTTTCATCAATATTTGCGAAATCACTCAGGCCGACAATACTCAACTGTGTGCGACAACAAGCACAACCCGGATGGGTCACTGCGCTTCCCCCGAAACGCATTCTCTACGCCAAATGACCGAAGCTTGATATTCATCAAGTTTTGCTGCCATCCAACGCTCGCCGCATAAGACCTGCAGGCGTAGAGTTAAATCCGGTTACATAAGAACTCTCTTAACTAACAGGAGACGTTTATGGACGTCGTCGAGCTCTCGCGGTTGCAGTTTGCCTTAACGGCAATGTATCACTTCCTTTTTGTGCCTCTTACCCTGGGCATGACCTTTATCCTCGCCATCATGGAATCTGTGTACGTGATGACCGGCAAGGAAATTTATCGGGACATGACCAAGTTTTGGGGAAAGCTATTTGGCATTAACTTCGCACTGGGGGTCACCACGGGTTTAACCATGGAATTCCAGTTCGGCACCAACTGGTCGTATTATTCACACTACGTCGGTGACATCTTCGGCGCACCGCTGGCGATTGAAGGCCTAATGGCGTTTTTCTTAGAATCCACCTTAGTTGGCATGTTCTTCTTTGGTTGGGATCGCTTAAGCAAGGTGCAGCATTTAGCCGTGACCTGGCTGACTGCACTTGGCACCAACTTATCGGCGCTGTGGATTCTAATCGCCAACGGTTGGATGCAAAACCCGGTCGGCGCTGAGTTCAACTACGTCACCATGCGCATGGAAATGAGCAGCTTCACCGACGTGTTGTTTAACCCAGTGGCGCAAGTGAAGTTCGTACACACAGTGTCTGCCGGTTACACCACGGGCGCTATGTTTGTGCTGGCCATTTCCGCGTGGTACATGCTCAAGGGCCGTGATTTAGCCTTTGCTCGGCGCAGTTTCGCTATTGCCGCCGCCTTTGGGTTGGCGTCCTCAGTGTCCGTGATTGTACTGGGGGATGAATCGGGGTATGAGCTTGGTGATGTGCAACGCGTCAAATTAGCCGCCGTTGAGTCTGAGTGGGAAACCCACCCGGCACCTGCCGCCTTTACGGTGTTTGGTATTCCCGACAGTGACCGCCAAGTCACAGATTACGCGGTGAAAATCCCGTACGCACTGGGCCTTGTGGCAACGCGTTCACTCGACACGCAAGTGCTTGGCTTAAAAGATTTAAAAGAGCAGCATCGCGCACGCATTATCAACGGTATGCAAGCCTACGCGCTGCTGCAAAAACTGCGCGCGGGTGACACGTCGGACGAAACCAAACAAGCCTTTGATGCGGTGAAAAAAGACTTAGGCTACGGCTTGCTGTTAACTGCCGTCACTAAAGACCCAGCCAACGCCACGCCCGAGCAAATTCAACAAGCGGTTGATATGAGTATTCCACGCGTTGGCCCGATGTTTTGGGTATTCCGGGTGATGGTCGCCTGCGGTTTTGCCATGTTGGTGATTTTTGCCATGGCATTTTATTTCTCCGCCAAACGGTTAGAGAAAAAACCAACGTGGTTCTTGCGCGCCGCCTTTTTCGCGCTGCCGCTGCCTTGGATCGCCTGCGAAGCCGGCTGGTTTATCGCTGAATACGGTCGTCAACCTTGGGCTGTTGGTGAAGTGTTGCCAACTCATATCGCCGCGTCCGGGTTAACGGTTGAGCAGGTGCTGACCAGTATCTTGTTGATCACGGGCCTGTACAGCGTGTTCTTAGTGATTGAAGTGTGGTTGATGCAACACTTCGCCCGCAAAGGCCCGTCAGCGCTGCATTTAGGCAAATACGATCTTGAAACTGGCCGCGTGTCGGAGGTGTAACATGGATTATGAATTTTTAAGATTTATCTGGTGGCTGCTGGTGGGCGTGTTGCTGATTGGGTTTGCCATCACCGACGGCTTTGATATGGGGGTTGGTTCCTTACTGAAAATCGTCGGTAAAACCGACGACGAACGGCGCGTGATGATCAATAGCGTCGCACCGCACTGGGACGGCAACCAAGTGTGGCTGATCACCGCCGGTGGCGCGATTTTCGCGGCTTGGCCACCGGTGTACGCCACGTCCTTTAGCGGTTTTTATTTTGCGATGATTTTAACCTTAGCGGCGCTGTACCTGCGGCCGATTGGCTTTGATTATCGCTCGAAACTGGAAAGCCCAGCATGGCGTAGCAATTGGGATTGGGCCTTAACGGTGGGTTCTACCGTGCCGCCGATCATCTTTGGTGTGGCTTTTGGCAACTTGCTGCAAGGCGTACCCTTTCAATTTGATGAGCTGCTGCGCGTCAGCTACACAGGCTCGTTCTTTGCGCTGCTGAACCCATTTGCCTTGTTAGTCGGCGTGTTAAGTTTGTTGATGTTTGTCACCCAAGGTGCCGCGTATTTACAAATGAAAACCGAAGGCGCAGTACTCAAACGCAGCCAACACATCGGGATGTTGACAGGTCTTGGCGCTGCACTGCTGTTTGTACTGGCGGGCGTCTGGCTGCACAGCAGCATCGCGGGTTACGTAGTGACTAGCACGCTCGATAGCAATGCCGTGAATAACGTGGTCAACAAAACAGTGGAACTTCGCGCTGGGGCTTGGCTGCAAAACTTCAACAATCATCCACTGTTATGGGTGTTCCCTGCACTCGGTGTGGCGGCGTTTGCGCTGGCAGGCATCAGTAGTAAAGCCGGTAAAGGGGCGCTGGCGTTTATCAGCAGCTCTTTGGGCCAAGCGGGTGTGATCATGACCTGCGGTGTGGCGATGTTCCCATTTGTCATGCCATCGAGCAGCATGCCAAACCACAGCTTAACCATGTGGGATGCCACCTCCAGCGAACTGACGTTAAAAATCATGTTCTTCGTCGCCTGTGTGTTTGTCCCCATTGTGCTGAGTTACACCATCTGGTGTTATGTGAAGATGTTTGGTCGCTTAAACGAGCAACATATTCAAGCCAACAAACATTCATTGTATTAAGGAGCAACACGATGTGGTATTTCGCCTGGATCTTAGGGGTGTTGTTAGCCTGCTCGTTTGGCATCATCAACGCCATGTGGCTGGAACTCAACGGCTACGCTGGGGAAGAAACAGACGGGGTCGATGGAGGCAACCGCGCTGAATAAGTCCCGTCTGTTGTTGAATGAATGGCTGCGCCCTTACAGGTCGCAGCTGACGCAGGCGGTACTCGCCGCCTGCATCTCAGTTCCTTGCTTATTAGTCGCTATGCTGGCGTTATCGATGCTGGCAGAGCAATGGTTGTTATCGCAAAGCTTTTCCTGGCAATGGCTGGCGTTGTGTTTGATTGCGCTTGGTGGTCGTCATGCTTTACTCCTTTACAAAGAATGGCGCTGCGCCGCGGTTAGCCGCCGCTTGCGCGCCAGCCTGCGCCAGCAACTGTTGGCAAAACTGCTACCACTTGGCCCTGCCCGCAACCAAATTGCCGATGACGGCGCGCTCACGGTGCAGCTGACCGAAACCGTCGATGCGCTGGATGGTTATGTCAGTCGGTATGTGCCGCAACTGCCGCTGGTCATCGTCACGCCGCTACTAATAAGCGCTGCAGTGGCATATTACAGTCCACTGGCGGGTGGTTTGTTATTACTCACAGCGCCGCTGGTGCCATTTTTTATGATCTTAGTCGGCCGTGAAGCCAGTAAAGCCAGCAGCGCGCAGCTGCAGCAGCAAAGCCGCTTGGGCGCTCGTTTGGCCGACTTTTTACAGCACCTGCCGGTGCTCAAACGCCTCGATGCCACCGGCATTGCCAGCGAGTCGTTGCAGGCGGCGTCCGAGCGCTATCGGCACAGCACGATGCAGGTGCTGCGGATGGCGTTTTTATCCACCGCCGTGTTGGAACTCTTTACCGCGCTGGCGATTGCTTTAGTCGCGCTGTATTTAGGCCTTGGTTTGTTAAAAGAATTGCCGTGGGCCAAAGGCGTGGTGCCGGTGGCGTTTCAACCCGCGCTGTTTATTTTGTTGCTCGCGCCGGAGTTTTATCAGCCGCTGCGCCAACTGGGCAATGATTATCACGCCAAAGCACATGCCGAAGCGGCAGCGCTGCAGCTGCAAGCCTTGTGGCAACACCCCAGCGAGCCGCTTTCGCCCCACCAAGCACCCAATGAAGTGGCAAATAACCAGTCAAAAGATGAGTCCTTCGCCGCGCCAAGCGCGTTGCAGTGGCCGCTTGGCCAAGCCATTTTGCAGTTACATCACATCGAAGTGGCTGGCTTACCACAGCCGCGACTGCAAATCCCGCAGTTACAGATACAGCATGGCGAACGTTGGTTGTTAACAGGCCCAAGCGGCAGTGGCAAATCGACCTTGTTACAGCTGCTGGCTGGGTTTGTGCCGGCTCATGTTCCAAACGGTCGCGGCGAGTATCTATGCGCGGGTCAACGCATCGGCACGGCGCAGCGGCCTTGGCTTTGGCGACAAATCGCCTATCTGACGCAACAGGCGGAATTGCTGCCCGAAAGTATTCGCGCCAACTTGCAATTGGCGCGCAGCAACATAAGCGACGCCGACTGTATCGAAGTGCTTGGCGCCGTTGGTCTGTGGCAAGAACTGACGCACCAAGGCATGGCGCTGGACACTGTACTGGGTGAACAAGGGCTGGGCTTGTCGGGCGGCCAGCAGCAACGACTAGCGCTGGCGCGGGTGTTGCTGCTCGATAGAGCCATCTGGTTGTTTGATGAGCCCTTTGCCGAACTCGATGCTGACAATCAACAGCAGCTGGCAGCGCTGATTGAACGTCTCAGTCGCGGCAAAACCTTAGTCATCGCCTCGCATCAAACCGAGTATCTGGGGTTTGTGGACCAGCAGCTACAGCTCGACGCGGGCCGCATTCAGCAAGTCGCAAGGCTCGATGCCACCGAGCCGCAAACCATCTGCAATTCCATCACCAACGCCAAGGAGCCGACATGAAACCGCTCAGGCTTCGCCAACTGTGGCTTGCCCAAACCGCGCATTGGAGCGGCAGTTTTGTGCTGGGCTTGTGTACACTTGTCGCCTCTATCACCTTGCTGGCGTTTTCTGGCTGGTTTATCAGCGCCAGCGCCTTGACCGGCCTTACTGCGGTGTGGGCCGGCAACTTTGATTTTTTACGCCCCGGAGCGCTCATCCGCTTGCTGGCGATTGTTCGCACCACGGGCCGCTATTTTGAACGAGTGACCTCGCATGCGTTAGTGCTGAAGTTGCTGTCGCAGCTGCGTGTCGACAGCTTTAAAGCCTTGGCCCAACAGCCCTTTCACCAGGTGCAACAAGGCTTTACCGGCGATAAACTGCAGCGCTTGCTGGCAGATATCGACCTGCTGGATCAATTCCCGCTGCAGCTGGTCAATCGCCTGGGGTGGGCAGTTGCGCTGGCTGTTGTTTATGCCGCAGTCCTCGCGTGGTTGCTGCCTGCTGCCCTTGGCCCTATGCTCGCTCTAGTGGCGATTATGATGTGCTTACCGCTGCTGGCACAAAAGCATGCCTACCAAGAGGCTGGCCAGTTGGTGCAGTTGCAAGCCAAACGCCGCCAGCATTTGCTGCAAAGTCTGACGCTACTGACGCCGTATTTGCTGCTCAATCGCGCTGGCCACATGCAAAGTGAACAACAGCAACAGGACCTGCGTTTATATCAGCTAGAACGGCAAATTCAGCGCCGGCAATTGCTGCTGCAAGCGGCGATGTGGCTGCTGTTGCTGCTTGGTCTTGTTGCCTTGGTGGTTTGCGCTATCCCTAGCATTCAAAGCAGTCAGCAACTGCTTGCTGCCGCGACCAGCACATCGCAAGTTGCAGCGTCCACCGATAGCGCGCTGCTCGGGAGCTTGGGGCACGCACCTAGCCTGCCCTATCAGCATCAAGCGCCGGTGCTGATTGCGCTACTCTTGGGCTGGCTTGGTCTGGCCGAAGTGTTGTTGCCGCTGGTACTTGTGCCCGCCGTGCTTGGGCAAAGTCGCCAAGCGCGGGATCGCCTCAACCAACTGTGTCAAACAGCCAGTGCGGCCCGCGGGGTTGAGCGTTTGGACGACAGTCCGCTGCAACTTGAGCTACGAGACGTGCAATGGGGCTATCAGCACGCATTGCCAGTGCCTGCACTGACCGCCACCTTACATGCCGGTAGCTGCGTCTTACTGCAAGGGCCTTCCGGTGTTGGCAAATCGGCGCTGTTGCAAACCATAGCGCGGGAGATCCCGGCGCTTGCGGGCGAACTTTGGCTCAACAATACACCGATACACGCGCTGAGCGAAGCCAGTGTGCGGCAAACCTGCTGTTATGTCGGGCAACGCGCACAAGTGTTTGGTTTAACCATCGCCGCCGATTTACGCTTGGCCAATCCAAAGGCCAGTGATCAAGAGTTACAACAGGTGCTAACACTGGTAGGCTTGGATCATTGGCTGGCGCGTCAACCGCAAGGCTTGCTTACCTTGCTAGGTCAATATGGCGTTGGCCTGTCAGGTGGTGAGCTGCGCCGCTTTGCCTTAGCACGCAGCTTAGTGCGCAAAGCGCCGGTGCTACTGCTGGATGAACCTTTTGCTGGGCTCGATGCCGCCACGGCAGAAACCTTGTTACAGGACATTGCGGCGTACCAACGCCACGGTATTTTAGTGATTGCCAGCCATCAACAGCTGCAATCGCCTGTGTTTAACCACCATTGGACGCTGGCTCGGCGCGAGCCCTAAGTCCAATCACTTTTGAGGAATTCATGATGCAAGCGAATGTCGGTGGACTTGATAAAACAGTCAGAATGATTGCCGGAGTCGTGCTTGTTGCGCTGGCTGCGACTGGTGTGATTGGCTGGTGGGGCTGGCTTGGCGTGGTGCCATTTCTAACCGGCAGCTTGAATTTCTGCCCGTTGTACCCGCTGCTGGGTATTAACACCTGCAACGTGAAGTCTGACTAACTCAAAGCTACGATCTGCGGTGTCGCAACTGACCACCGGTATCAACCAGCGTCCGCAGCTGGTAAACCACAACATGACGAGTCCAGACATACGCCATAAAAAAAGCCGCGAATTGTCCGCAAACCAATTCGCGACTTTCAGCGGACCATGCCACACGCGTCAGAACCATCGAACTGTCATAGACCTGCTCATTCACGTGCACGTACACATTCACGCTCGCGTTCACACTGGCCACTGGCTAACGTGACGATGAGGTCTGTCCTTCACGCACTAAGGTTAGTAACACCTTAGCTGCTTCCTGTGCGAATGCAAGCAACCAATTCCCATCTTCGGGAAGTCGCAGCTTAGCGTCGCCACCCCCAAGCCTGCACAAAATTCACACAAAAACCCAATAAATATACAATTAGATACATTTTAAGTATGTTTTTGCAGCAAACCCTCTAGTCTTTGCCCAATTTGATCGCTAAGCTTGCCCGCCTTTACGGCAGTCTTGCATCACTCATCCGAGCAGATGTTTGCCGTAAAGACAAAACACAACTATCGAACAACTAGAAGGGATGTATTGTGAAAAAATTACTGTTGTTAGCAGCCTTAACCGCAGGTGCAGCGCACGCTGAGACGACTGGAGTTTATGGTGGCGTAGGTTTCTATGACAACACGTTAACGACTGAAGTTGCTGGTGCTGGCGACGTTGACTTTTCTCAACGTGCAGTATCCATCATCGCTGGTTACGACATCATGGATTATGTTGCGGTGGAAGCTCGCTTCTCATTTGGTACTAGCGACGATTCAATCAGCAGCACTGTCGTTGCTGACAAAAAAGAAACGTACACTCGCGTAACTGGCTCTGAAGGTCCTTCTCAAGCGATTTTCGCAAAATTCAAATACTCACCAATCGACCAAGTTGAACTGTATGCCTTAGCGGGTATCCGTCACTCAGTAGGTAGCGTTGAAGTGTATAGCAAAACCGACGGTTCTTTAAACGGTCGCGCTACTGGTGAAGACTCAACCACAGGCTTGGCTTACGGTGCAGGCGTTGGTTATGAAATCACTAAAGGCTTTACTGTGTCTGCTGAATACTTAGCACTGCCAGATTTCAAAGATGGCGACGAAACTGTTGCCGAACATGATGGCTTCGGTTTAGTTGCTACTTACAAGTTCTAATCCCCAGCATCATTGATGTTATCGACGATCGCGCCGTTAGTTCGGCGCGATTTTTTTTTAATGCCACGGCATGCACCAAATCCTGACCGCCCCCAAACAGCACAAAAAGCCCCGTATCTGCTTGTTCGTTCCGCAGCACCGCAACCTGGCGTCCATCAGCGCGGCTTAAATTTTATAATTTCTTTACGCGAGTCATGACGCGACTGTCGCTAAACTAGCAGTCCTTACTCCATCACTAACCGCTTGTTTTATGTCAGTGCTTCTCGTTCATACGCATAGTCGTTTTATGATTTATAAAACGCTGGGTTATCTGATTGTGTTAATGGGCGCTGTCCATTTTAGCGGCGCCCTCGTGTCCATTAGCTATAACGAAACAGGCTTCTGGGTGTTTTTGGGCACAACCTTGTTATCACTGGTGATTGGCTATTATCTGGTGTATTTAGGCCGTCATGCACAAGGGGTCAAAAGTCGACAGCTGTTTCTGCTGACGACCCTCAGCTGGATCACTATCTGCATTAGTGGCGCTTTGCCGCTGTACTGGCTGATCCCTGACTCCAGCTTTACCAATGCCTGGTTTGAATCCGTATCCGGCTTAACCACCACTGGCTCTACCGTCTATGCAGGGTTAGATCACATGCCAAAAGGCGTGTTGTATTGGCGCGCAGTGTTAAACGGCATCGGCGGCGTCGGTATTATTGTGATGGCGATTGCCATTCTGCCTGCACTTAAAATCGGCGGCATGCGGTTATTTAAAACCGAAAGTTCAGACATTGGTGAAAAGATATTACCGAAAAGCTCTAACATCTCCAGCGCTATTGGTGTGGTGTATTTGGTGCTGGTCTTGGCATGCGCCCTGAGTTATTACTTAGGAGGCATGACTGGTTTTGATGCCATCACCCACGCGATGAGTACCGTCGCCACAGGTGGTTTTGCTAACTATGATGCCTCGTTTGGCGCTTACAAAGACCAACCCTGGCTGCTGTGGATAGGGAGTTTTTATATGCTGTTGGGTGGCCTACCACTGCTACTGTTTGTGGCGATGGTCAAAGGCCAGCGCCGCGCGCTGATTAACGACCCGCAAGTGCGTTTCTTTTTGCTGCTCGTGGGCTTATGCACGGCAATTTTGACCTTTTACCAAGTGGAATATGACCAACGCGATGCCTTTGCTGCGCTGACTCACAGTTTGTTTAATGTGGTCTCCATTATTACCACATGCGGTTATGCATCCGAGGATTACACCACATGGGGCAACCTCGCTATCATGATGTTTTTTTACATTACCTTTGCCGGCGCCTGTTCAGGCTCCACTTCAGGTGGCCTTAAAATTTTCCGCATTCAACTGTCCGCTTTAATGTTGGTCAAACAATTACATCTGCTGATCCACCCCAACGCGGTATGGACCCCTAAATACGGTGGTCGGTCAATTGACGACTCGATGCTCGGCAGTATCTTGGCGTTTTGTTTTGTCTATTTTGCGACTATCGGTATATTGGCGCTGGGTTTATCGTTTTACGACTTGGACTTGGTCACCGCGTTAACCGGCGCGGCGACGGCGGTTGCGAACGTTGGCCCTGGCCTTGGTGCAATCATTGGCCCTGCCGGTAATTTCTCGTCGCTGCCGGACGGTGCGAAATGGCTGTTAAGTTTAGGGATGCTACTCGGCCGTTTAGAGATTTTGACCATGCTGGTGTTATTCAGCCCTGCTTACTGGCGCTATTAATCGTGAATAGAAACGCAATCGACAGTCTCAGCCCTGCGGGCCTCCATCGTTGTGTCGTGCTGGTATCCAGCCGCTATGACGACCGCTATTTGGTCGAGCATGCGTCGCGCATGGTGCAAGGCCAGCACGGCGGCTTTTTAGCGTTATGGATTGATACCGGCCGAGTGCGCGACACCGCCGCGATGGCACAATTAGAACGCACCTTTGCCCTAGCGCAGCATTTAGGCGGTGAAACACTGGTATTACAAGGGCCATCGGCGATGGCCGTGTTAACCGACTATCTAGCCGTGCATCAACCAACCACGGTGTTGCTGGGCAGCCCTGTCGGTCGACATTGGCCATGGCGGCGGCCGTTATCGCAACAATTGTTGAAAAGCCAACTACCGTTGGAAATATCGGTGTTAAGTCGGCCTGAAACTACGCCTTTTCCTCATTCCGCATCGCTTAGCAACTCTAGGCTCCATCAAGGGTACTTAGTGGCAGGTGTGGCCATCATGGCTGCAGCAGCTATCGCGGTGGCCTTACACAATGTGCTGGAAAGTGGTTCGCTGGTTGTGCTGTATGTCTTCACCGTGGCGTTGGTGGGTCTTAATTACGGCACTCGTCCGGCAATGTTTAGTGCCGTATTGGCGTATTTGGCGTTTAACTTTTTGCACACGGCACCGCTGTATAGTTTAAGCGTGCATAAAAGTACCGATGTTCGAACCTTGGTATTTTTGGCGGTCACCAGCCTAATCTGCGGCCCTATCGCCTCACGGGCACGTCAACAATTCGAATTGCTAAAAACAGCCAACCGCGCCGCCGAAATGCAACGTGATTTTATCAGCGAGCTGAGCCGGCTGGATGACGAGCAAGCGCTTTGGCAATTCTGCCAACAACGTTTCCAACATCTGTTACAACGCCCGGTGTCTGTGATCACACGGCACCATCCGTCCTCGGATGTCAGCTGGTTTGGTGAGGCTCCTCGTCAGAGCGATGATGGCAGCAAGGTGCTGTCAGAGCCTGCGTTCAGGATAACCGACTTGGAACAGCGGCTAAGTCCATTATGGTCACAGCATCAACCGATGCCATTTCAGCAGCTTTGGGTACAGCCGATCACTTGGCAACAGCAGACCCAAGCCTTGGTGTTGGTGCCGTTGCAATTCCAGAGCCAACCGCTGCGGCCAGAACAACGAGAACAATTACGACAGTTAAGTCAACAACTCGAGCAAGTGTTGGCGCGGATCAAGCTGTCGGCCAATGCCGAAGCCAATCGTGTCAAAGCCGAAATGGAGCAGCTGCGTTCGGCGTTATTGGCATCGGTGTCGCACGATTTGCGTTCACCTTTGGCGGCGATGATGGGCTCGGCGGAAAGTTTGTTGCTGCTGCAAGATAAGCTAACGGTGGACGATCAACAGGAGCTGCTGAAAACCATCCTCAGCGAAAGCCAACGCCTCGATCGCTATATTCAAAATTTATTGGACATGACTCGGCTTGGCCATGGCGGATTAAAACTGGAACGCGACTGGGTGCCGCTGAGCGATATTCTAGGCAGTGTGCTCAGTCGCGTACGTAAATATTTCCCAAGCCTCAGCATCGAGGTGATGACACTTCCCCATTCGCCGATGCTCTATGTGCATGGCGCCTTGATTGAACAAGCCTTGTTTAACATCTTGGAAAATGCCGCCCGCTATAGCCCCAGCGATGGGCTGGTCAGCGTGGAGCTGCAGCAAGATGATAGCCAAGTCCAGATCGCGATTGAAGACGACGGCCCGGGCATTAGCCCCGATAAACGTGAGCAGGTGTTTGACATGTTTTACGTGGTGGCAGAGGGCGATCATAAGCGGCACAACACCGGCATGGGCTTGGCGATTTGCCGAGGCATGATCAATGCGCACGGTGGCCAAGTGGGTTTAGTCGACCCCACTCGTCACCATGGTGCTCGTTTTCAAATTAGTTTGCCGCTCCCTGACAAATTACCAGCCCAACAAGGAGCTGTTTAATGCCACAATCCGCCCGAATTTTGCTAATCGAGGATGAACTGCAGATCCGCAAAATGCTGAAAATCGCCTTGACCAGCATCGGCTATCAGGTGCTAGAAGCGGGTTCGCGTCTGCAAGGCACCAAAGCATTTCTGTCGGAACAACCTGATTTGGTGATCCTCGACTTAGGTTTACCCGATGGTGACGGTATGCAGGTGTTGCGCGATATTCGCGCTCATGCGGGTATGGCATCGCGCACGCCGGTGCTGGTGTTGTCGGTTCGAAGTAGCGATCATGACAAGGTGCAAGCGCTCGATCTCGGAGCACAAGATTATGTCAGCAAGCCCTTTAGCATCGAAGAGTTGTTAGCCCGTGTCCGTGCTCAGCTGCGCGACCATGCACGCCCTAGCAGTATCGAACAGGTCAGCGATGGCCATCTGTGGATTGATTTAACCACGCGCCGCGTGACACTGGCCAACCAGCCGGTCGAACTCACGCCCAAAGAATTCAAAGTATTGGCGCTTTTGACGCAGCAGCTGAACAATGTGCTGACCTCCCAACAATTACTGGAACAGGTCTGGGGGCCAACACATCGTGAGCACAGTCATTATTTACGCATTGTGATCAGCCATTTGCGGCAAAAATTAGGGGATGATCCGACAGAGCCTAAATATCTTCGCACGGAAGCAGGGATCGGCTATCGGTTGCTGCTGACCCCGCTTGCCGAGTAATGTCTAAGTTCTGAGCCAAGCGACGCCGTGGCTTGGCTCAGTACATTCAATTCATCTGATTTATCACCCTATCGCAACGCACATAGACTAGTCACAACGTGGCTTCGTTCTATAATAACTGCAGAGCGTCCACCTCAGACTAACCCCACATTGGAACTTCAAGATGGTCTTAAAAAAAATCAGCCAACTGTCCTTGGCTATCAGCATGTTATTCGCTTCTCAGCACGCATTGGCGTGGGGAGCGATGGGTCACCGTGTGACCGGCGATATTGCCGAGCACTATTTATCAGCACAGGCCAAAGCACAAATCCACGCCATCCTAGGGGTGGAAAGCTTAGCTGAAGCGGCAACATACCCGGATGATATGCGATCTTCGCCCGAAGAGTTCTGGCAAAAAACCGCCAACCCATGGCATTACGTGACGCTCAAGCAACCTCATCATTACCATGCCGAGGATGCACCGCAACAAGGTGATGCAGTCACCGCGTTAAGCAAATTCACCGCCACGTTAAAAGATGCCAACGCCAGTAAAGAAGACAAGCAATTGGCGCTGCGTTTTATTGTGCACATCATCGGTGATTTGCATCAGCCACTGCACGTTTCTGACGCCGCACGCAACGACAAAGGTGGCAACACCATCAAGCTGAAGTACTTTGGCCACGATTCGAACTTGCACAAGGTATGGGATAGCGAGATGCTGGATGGCACCGATCTGTCGTTTAGCGAGCTGTCTGGCTGGTTGCGCAAATACATCGGGAAAGAGGAGTTAGCGGCATGGTCGTCCGTTTCGCCACAAGACTGGATCCGCGAAAGTTCTGAACTGCGTGAAAAATCCTACCCAGCGGCGGACGAGGTGTCATGGGATTACAGCTTCCAGCAAATGCCGGTGGTCAAAAAACGCTTGCAGATGGGAGGCGTGCGCATCGCCAACTATTTAAACGCGGTTTTTGCTAAATAGGCCGCAATACCATAAAAAAGCCAGTGCGCTGCACTAATGCCAGTCAGCTAAGCGTTTTTAATGCAAACACTTAGCTAGTTTTGCGAAAGCGGCAGCGGTAACAAAACCGCAGACACGCCGTAAATACGTCCATGTAGGCTCGTCATCCGCTATCCCTGCGGCTGACGGTCTGCTTTTTTTGTTTCCGCTGCTCGCCTTTGAAGGTCCATTGACACAAAAAAAGAATGCCAATCAGCTTAACTGACTAGCATTCTTTCTTTTATCTGGCTAGCACAACGGTTTAGAAGTTGTATTGCAGCGTCACACCGACACGACTATGTTGGAAGTCAATGGCCGCATTCGTTAATAACGCTGCATCATGGTCGTAGACAAACCAATCGGCTGACAGCAGTAAATCTAGGTTTTCCGTGGCGCTATAACTTGCCAGCAAACCACCGATCACCGACACACCGCTATCATCGTCAAAGGTCAGCTCATTGCTGCCCGATTTAAAATTCACGTCCGTTTGCCACGAAATTAACCCCAAGCGAGCACCAACAGCCCATTCACCGACCTGATGACCGGTTAAGTATTGGCCCATCACCGACAAGCCTTTGGTGTCAGACGCCACAGTAATAGGCACGCCCGCATAGTTAAAATCAAACAAATCTGCTTGGCCGTATTTGCTGTAATCCACCAGCACCGACCAATTGGCGTTGTATCTGTAACCGCCGTTGAGCCCCACCGCCACAGCTGAGCCTGACTCGTCTTCATAGTTAGACGCGCCGACGGTGTGCTTAGACCAACCAATGGTGGTACCGGCGAAAAAACCTGAGGACAAGCTATCTTGTGCTGAAACAGAGCCTGACAGCAGTAATGCCGCTGCCGCCACGATGTTCCATGTTTTCATTGAATTATCCTAATGTACATCCGAGTTCAAAAGCGCGGCATTATTTTACATTTGATAACCTCTGTAAACATGAAATTGTGAGCCTATGTTTTATAAAGACTTATCAATAAGAAATGTTAACAGTTAACGGGAGTTGATGGCCAAACCAGCCCGAGATGAACACACTGCTGCAATAACTGTTGCACACCTGCTTGTAGGTTTTGTTCAGTCAAGTTCGGCACCAATGGCGACAGCTGCTGACAAAGCTCGCTGACGGATTGCGGCGATGCCTGTAGCAACTGCAGCACCGCCATGCTTAAGGCGGTCAGCTGCATAAACTGAACCTTGCCTTGGCTTGTGCGGTACAGGGCTAAGAAGGTCGGTTCCGCAGGGGCTACTAGTGGTTGATAGTCAGGGCTTAGCTGGTGCACCGGATAACGACAGGCCACCAATTCTACCGCCTGCCCAAGCTGCCAGGTCGTCGCTAGGTGCTCGCTTAGCGCTTGCGGTGGTGTCGGCTCGGGGTGCAAGCCACCGGCACGGCGGTACAAGTCCAATTCCAGCCATTCGTAATAGGCAAGTTCCAGCGCGAAATCAGGCCACTGGCTGGCAACGTTCGTTACCTGGTTCGTTACATGGCCAGCTAAGTAGTCATAAAACGCCCGAGGAATATCAATAAAATAGGGGCTATCCAGTTGGCTATGTGCCAAAAATTCGGCAATGCTGTGATCCCACTGCGCATCGCCGACGATGCTTCGAAGCACGGGGTACGCACTGCGAATAAAGCCACGCACATTGTTAAACACCAAGTCTTGATAGACCGCCACGCGCTCGGCAGGCATCCCTTCGACCGGTTGCGCATGGCGCTTTCGCACCGCATCAGCCAGCTGCTGCTGCAACGCGAATAACTCAGCCGACATCTGCAGCCTCCAACCGGCGAGTCATCGCCTGAACTTGCTGTTGGATCTGTTGCACTTGTGTCAGCTCGTTGAGCAAGCTCGGCAACGCCGGCAAATTAAAATCTCGCTCCAGTAGCGTTGGAAATACACCGTGACGTTGATAGGCATAGGCCAACAGCTGCCACACCGCGTCACAGACATCGCTACCATGGGTGTCGATGAGCAAATCAGGGGCTTGCACATAATGCCCTGCGATATGGCCGTAACACAGCTGCTTGCTCGGTAAGCCATCGATAAAAGCCTTGGCGTCATAGCCATGGTTCACCGAATTCACATATACGTTATTGACGTCCAACAACAAGCCACAGCCGCTTTGCGCCAGCACTTGCTGGATAAACTCCAGCTCGGTCATTTCTGGCGCCAGGGCGCTGTAATAGGAGATATTTTCCAGCACCAAGGGCCGTTGCAACGCATCTTGCACTTGCTGAATTCGCGACACCAGATGCAAGACCGCATCCTTTCTAAACGGCAGCGGTAACAAGTCGTACAGTTGCCCCCCTGCGGCGGTAAAACTCAAATGCTCGCTGTAAAACGCCACCGGGTAACTGCGAAAAAACTGCGCTAACTGCTGCAGGAATGGTTTATTTAGCGGATCAGGGCCACCGATGTTGAGCGATAAGCCATGACAGACCAGTGGGAACGTTGCAGCGATAGCATCAAGTTTTTGTCGAAGAATGCCACCAAACGGTAACCAGTTCTCAGGCGCTAACTCGACAAAACCAACCTGATGACACATCGGCGTGTTCGCCGATGCGAGCAACTCGTCGACATATTCACGGCGCAAGCCAAGGCCGGTCAGCCGTAACGCAGAGATGGTCATGGTTCGTCCTTCAGCGGTACTTGCAACAAGGATGACGAGGGTGGTGTCAACAGCGCATTACGCAGCAACGCTGCGTAATGCAAGGCGACGCTTAGAGGGCGCCACCGCAACTGCCTTGTGAGGCTTTTTGGTGCTCAGCACCACATTTGGCTTCTTTGGTTTTTTCGGCGCTCGCATCGGCTTTTTGCATGTTCTCACCACACTTGCCTTCGCCGCATTTGCCTTCACCACACATGCCTTCTTTCGCTTTGTTATCAGCGGCTTTGTTATCGGCGGCTTTTTTCGCACTTTCATCGGTCTTTTTATCGGTGTTGGCATGACCACCACAGGCGGCTTCTGCACCGACCAATTGATAACCTTGCGCCAGTGGCGTGGCGGCAAATGGATTGGCTTGCGCAGACGCACCTGCCAACGATGCTAAAACCAACCCTGCCAGTGCCATAGATGTTGTGTTATTCATAGAAGTTCCTCGAGATTTGCTGATCGATGTACCGTCGTAGTCATCTGCCATGCATGGGCAACGCCTTTGCCACAGATTCTGCCGATAAAGACCGCGCACAGCTAGCCGAACTTTCAACATTCGAAAAAAAATTTTGCCAAACAAGGCGACCTACCCGTCCACCATGGTTAGCAACGAACGACTGACCGCGTCAGCCGACTAGACCATTGGGTTGACACGACAGGTTAATGACAGCAGAAAACGAGAAAGACAGGGGCGCGGTTTCGTCGTGTTAGTCGATCTGAACCAACAGCGCACCGCCCCGCCCACATGCAAGGCCGCTTAGGATTGGCCGGTTGGCAACTGCTGCATGCGTTGTTGCAACTGCTCTAAATCGGCATGCTGCAACCGAAACGCACCTTCGGTGGTGCGCAGCAACCACACGCCGTCTTGCGGCACTAATTCGGCACTACTTAAACCGAGCATAAATTCCTGATGTGGCTGCTGCCCCGCTAACGCGGCCTGCACCGCGGCTTGCGCTTTGGCGACATTCTCAGGGTACAAATACATCGTCACCGGCAACCCGGTTTGGGTATTAAGCTGCAACTGCATCACAGCGCCACGCTGTGGGTGTTGAATGACCTGTGAATCCAAGGCACTGGTTGGGTGATTTGCGACTTGACTGCAACCAGCGAAAAGAACAACAAGGCTTATTAGCACTTTCTTCATTTTGGGTACACCGTAAAAAAAACGGCATTTTACGCAGGTCGGAACAGTTATCCAAGCCTTATGTCATTAAATGGTCATATTTTGGTCACAAATTAATCACAATCGGCGTTCAATGCCAAATTTGCGCGCTAACATCGCACTTAACCATGACCACGGCAGCAGGCGACGTAACGCAGGTAACAGCCTTGCGCCTCGCCCCGCCAGCAAGTGATAACGCCTTGGGTGTTGCAGCAGTTGGTTCACTAACTGTGAGGCATACGCATCGGCTTGGGTTGGAAAGTCCTGTGACGCATTGGCACGCTTTAAGATCCCCTGCCGATATGGCCACCACGGTGAGGTATCGGTTAACCAATGTAATTCTTGACTAGCCCGTGCGGCAAACTCCGTGGCCACCGCCCCTGTGGTGACCAGCTGCACTTGAATTCCCAGCGGTTTAAGTTCCATCAGCATGGCATCAGAGATCGCATGCAACGCTGCTTTTGAGGCGCAATAGGCCCCTGCAAACGGCGTGACCAGGCTCGCACTGACACTGCCAATATTAAGCACGGTGGCGCTGCTTTGCTGACTCGCCGCTTGCAACCAAGGCAACAGGGCGCGAGTCATCAAGGCTACGGCAAACACATTGGTGGAAAACTGCGCCTGCCACTGCGCCTCGGTCAAATCCAGCACCGGCCCCATAGCGCCATAACCCGCATTATTGATTAACAAATGAATGGTCTTGGTATGGGTCGACAGCGCTTGCAGAAATTCTGTCCGCGATTGTTCACAAGTGACATCCAACGGCAACGCGATAAACCCCAGCGCGGTGAGTTCCGCCAGCGCTTGTGGTTTTCGGGCTGTTGTAATCACCTGAAACCCTCGTTGCGCCAGCACTTTTGCTAGCGCCAAGCCAATGCCACTGCCTGCTCCAGTGACGAGCGCAAACCTTGTCATAAAAAAATCCTAAAAAAATAACTGGTCGGATGTCACACAGTATCCAGTAGCGGTGTCTTTTCAACAAGCGCGACATGAGCGCATGGATACATCCAACGAATACACCAACTGACGAATCCAAAACATAAAGGAACACACACCATGAACACAGTATCAAAATCAACACAATCTGCTATCGGTATCATGTTTGCAGCCATTGCATTTTTCACTGCGGCGTTGCAATGGAGCCAAGGCTGGGGCTTACCAATCGCCGCATACATCCTAATGACGGTGAGCATCTTTGATATGGCCAACAAGGTCAATGCCGAACAGGGCAAACAAGTATCCAATGTGTGGAAATACGCGATAAACGTCGTAGGCTGTAGCTTACTGGTCAGCGCCTTGTGGTTCAGCGGTCGGTTGGCGCAAGGCTTTTAAGTCGCGACCAATCCCCCACCTAAGTGATACACAAAGCCAACCTCGACCGAGGTTGGCTTTTTTAGATCAGAGGCTTACAGTACCAACGAGAAAACTGAAACGCCGCAAGGCCTGCCCCAAGGAGAACTCTGTGTATCCCGTTGTAGTGTCACCCCGTTTTAATGAAACAGATGCCTTAGGCCATATTAATAACACTGTGATTGCCGCATGGTTTGAAGGTGCGCGCGATGCGGTGTTTCGGGTCTTTACCGAAGACTTAGACACGGCCAACTGGCGACTGATTTTGGCCAAGTTTAGTGTCGAATTTCACGCCGAGTTGTTCTACGGCCATGACGTGACTATTCACACCGAAGTCAGCCGGATTGGCAATTCCTCCTTTGATGTCAGCCAACAAGCCTGGCAACAAGGCCGCTTGTGTGCCAGTGGTGTCGCTGTGCTGGTGCATTATGATTTTCAGACGGCACAGAGTACACCACTCACCGAGCATCAACGGCAACGCCTGCAAAGTCTGTAAGCCTGTCGTTGACGCAACCGCCGAAGTCCGACACACTGGGTTTAGCAAAAGAGGACGCCAAGCTGAGTTGCTTGGCATGCGGCAAACACGGATGTTTTAACGCCAAGCGTTGGAATATGTGGTTATGTCAGATGTGTTAAAAGCCAAAATCGAAGAGTTGTCGCAGAACTACCGTGCCCGACTGCCACAGCAGTTCGGTCAAATCGATGAGCTGTTCCAAAAATTGCTGGTACGCTGGAGTGCCTATGGCAGTCATGAGCTGATCAGCCGTTTGCATGTGATGAAAGGCTCCAGTGGCACCTTTGGTTTTCCTGAATTATCCAGCGCCGCCGAGCAGTTGCTGGAGATCCTGCGCCATGATGTGCACGATGCACAAGGCTTAGCGCGGTCGACGCCTGCACTGCTGCAAGCCATGCAACAGTTACAACACGCCATCAGTCAAAGCCAACAGCCCCACACTAAAACACCGGCTTTCGTTGCCAGCCCTAAACCCGCCCCGCGGCCGGTGGTCGAACGGTTATTATTGCTAGAAGACAGCGAAAGCCATGGCTTTATTCTGCAGACCAACCTCTCAGAGTTTGGCTTTAGTGTCGACTGGGTAAAAAGCCTCGCTGAAGCGACGCAGTATCTATCGCAGCAAATTCCGGTGATCGCCATCGTCGATTTAAACCTGCCGGATGCAAGCCGCGAACAGGTGTTTGAGTTTGTCGCTACCTTGCACCGTCATCGCAGCAAAGCCATCATCATGACCTGTGAAAACAGCTTTGAAGTTCGGATGCAAGCCGTGCGTAATTTAGCGGCTGCGTTTTTCACTAAACCACCGAAAATCAATGAGTTGGTCGCCAAAATCCGCAATTTATTGGACATTGAAAACGAACGGCCCTATCGGGTGTTGATGGTCGACGACCAAGCAACCGTGCTCAGTTATTACAAAGCCTTGCTCGAGCAAGATGCGTTTGAGTTTCGTGGTGTCACCAATCCGAGCGACTTGTTAGTGGCGCTGGATGGCTACAACCCTGATTTATTTATTTTGGATTATCATCTGCCTGATTATAACGGCGCTGAATTGGCAAGACTGCTGCGCCAGATCCCCGAATACGAAGCCGTACCGATTTTATTTATGACCGCAGAACAAAGCGCGCTGATTAAAGACGACTTGGTGGAGCTGGGCTCTGACGATGTGATCCCAAAAGATCTCAGCGTCGAATCGTTGTTAAGTCAGCTCAATGCGCGGGTTAAGCGTGGCCGTAAATTGCGCCAATTGATGAAACAAGACAGCTTAACCCGCCTGCACAATCACGGTTACATTCAAGAATTAGCCCAACAACTGTTTGCAATGGCATCCCGCAAACAACAACCGTGCAGCATGATTATGCTGGATATCGACCATTTTAAGTCGGTCAACGACCGCTTTGGCCACGCCGTTGGCGACCGAGTCATAGTGTCATTATCGCAACTGTTATTGCAGCGACTGCGAAAAAGTGACGCCATCGGCCGTTATGGCGGTGAAGAGTTTTTGATTTTAATGCCAGACACTGCGCCCGCCGACGCGCTGAATGTGATGCAGCAAATTTTGTCGCAATTTAGCCAAATTGCCTTTAACGAAGACAAGCAGATGTTTTCGGTCACCTTTAGCGCCGGTGTCGCCAGCAGTATCGATTTTGACAGCGCCCAAGCGGCGCTTGATGCCGCGGATAAGACGCTGTATCACGCCAAAGCACTGGGCCGAAATCGG
>JACCDZ010067249.1_pt1 | contig 34754 bp, 30 predicted proteins | sample 7449551 | NCBI WGS metagenome assembly JACCDZ01 (sample SAMN15323452, study PRJNA562643) | freshwater metagenome | isolation source: river surface water | place: USA:Blue River Watershed | collected 2017-08-18 | reverse complement strand
TCATGCTCTGAGGTCAAAACCATGCGAACTGCACGCTCGCGGACTTCTGCTGAATATGTTGTTCTCTTGTTCATATGCTAATTCTCTCAAGAAAATTAGCCTCCGACAAACCCGGTATGATTCAATGGTCGGTTTATTCGAAAAAATTAATCTTCTTTTCGAAAGAGGAGACCTAAACAATTGAGTTTTTTAAATTGATCATTGGTAGCCACTTTTCGTAACTGTGCTACAAGGTAAACTGAATGATCCAATTATTACATTGGTGAAGGGCTAATTGTTCGGATGTTATCGGACTCTGTATCCGCAAGAAATACACTATCTGGTCATTCGCCATCTTCTAAGTCCAACATTTTCGTGCTCGAGCTTCGGCTAAATATTTGCGGTGGCTGCAGTTTTGATGGTGTCCACAAGAGCGATGTCACAGCATTATGTTTTGCAACGGGTATTTGTTATCACATAGAAGCAAAGCTGAGTCTTGATCGGTTGGGTAAAAACGAATTTGAAAAAAGATTTCTGATGGAATGCGAGGCATCACATACGAACACTCGAGTTAAAGAAAGTATGATTTCTAATTATTGGCGCATTAAAAACTTCGATGTGAACACTTATTCAATCGCGTTAATGATGTTCCTAATAGTCATGGAGAATATTAAACTTAACACTTATTAATTGGGTTTCGCATCGTTGAGCAGTGGTCATTTTTAGGAATTCGGATAAATTGTGACGAAACTAGGTGGCACATTTAGGGCACATTAAATAAAAAAACCACTTGAGTTTCCTCTAAGTGGTTGATTTTAATGGCGCACCCGAGAGGATTCGAACCTCTGACCCCTGCCTCCGGAGGGCAGTGCTCTATCCAGCTGAGCTACGGGTGCGCGATGGGTGGCATTGTAGGGAGCTTTGCTGGCGCTGTCTAGCGTGATGACGTGGCTAAGGTGTTGGTTGTGCGTCAAGCGATGATTTTTTAGGCAGTGGTTTGGCGCGGGGGATGTGGCGAAGGGGCTTTGCCGTTGGAGGCCGTGATTGGCTATACACGGGCTTCACTGTGACGTCACGTTGGCAGTGTGAGCCGTCGCTGGTACTGGGGCGAGGTGATGGGCGGGCGGGGAGCACAAGTGAATTCAACGCATCGCTAGCTGGGTCAATGGTGACGCAAACAACAACTACAACATTTGCCCTACGCCTTGAAATACGGGGCTTTAGGTCATTTGGTGCATAGCCCAATGCGGTGTTGCGGCCTAGCATCGACATCGACAACGGTGTCTGTGTTGAGGATGTAACGTATGAAAACTCGTGTATATGATGTGCCCACTCGGCTGTTTCACGGCATGTTTGCCGGCAGCTTTTTAACGGCCTTTGTGATTGCCAATACGGTGGATGATGAATCGCTGTCATTTGCGTATCACATGTTGGCAGGGCTCTTTATGCTGTTTGTGGTGGCGTGGCGTTTGATCTGGGGGCTTGTCGGCACTCGGCATGCGCGTTTTAGCGATTTTCAATTCAGCCCTGCGGGTTTAGTCCAGTACCTCGTTGGCATCGTCAGTGGTAGTAAAGCCAAGTGGGCAGGGCATAATCCTGCCTCAAGTTGGGCTGCCTTGCTGATGCTTGGCATGGCGATTGGGCTTGGTGTAACGGGGGTTGCCATGGCCTCAGGCGCTGGCGAGGCGTATGAAGATCTGCACGAACTGCTGGCAAATGGGCTGCTGTTTGTGGTGGTGTTGCATGTGGCAGGCGTGGTGTTGCATCAACTCAAGCATCGCGATGCCATGGCACTGAGCATGCTAACAGGTGACAAGCACGATGTAGATCATACTGAGCCTGTGGTGCGTTCGCATACACTGTTGGGGGTGGTGCTGTTGCTCGCAAGCTTCTGGTTTGGCACTACCCTGTGGCAACACTTTGACCGAACTACTGGCCAGCTGCAGCTGTTTGGCGTTAGCCTGCAGTTAACCGACAACGAAGGCGCAGAGCATGGTGAACGCGACCACGGCGAGCGAGATGACGATTAATGACTAAAACAGCAAGGACGATGGTGCGATGAACTCGAATGAACGTTGGGTGTTATTTTGTACCTTGCTGCTGATTGGTGGCGTGGTGTTGGTCGATTTACTGACCGACACCTCGCAAGGTGTTGCGACCTGGCATCTGTGGGTGGAAGGCGCGGCAGGGCTGTTGGCCCTAGCAGGTGCTGGTTATGTGGTGCTGCAGATGTTTTCGTTGCAAGGCGCCCTGCGCAGTGAACGTCAAGCCGTGGCCGCATGGCAGCAAGAAGCGCAGCAATGGCGAGCACATTCCAAGGCATACCTCGCGGGCTTATCGAGCATGATTGACCAGCAACTCAGTGTCTGGGGCTTAACTCCATCTGAGCGGGAAGTGGCGTTTTTACTACTTAAAGGCATGAGTTTAAAAGACATTGCAGGCATTCGGGGCACCTCTGAGAAAACCGCGCGGGTGCAATCCATGGCCGTGTATGCCAAATCAGGCTTGGCTGGGCGTTCTGAACTTGCGGCCTTTTTTTTAGAAGATTTATTGCCTGCAGCAAGCTCGGACAACACAGACTAACCCTTGTTTTTTGAAGGGGTTTGCTGGAATTTTGAGCAGGCTGTTCGATGGGTTTGGCATAATAAAGTCAGTGATTATGAAAATACAGTTTGACATGAACCTGAATCTCTATAAACTGACGGGGCTTTATCCGCGTGTTCAATATTTATACAAATTCTTGAATGTTACTGTTGTCCGGTACTTTCCTGTATACGTAAATTGAAACATCTCGTGTAGCACAACCCGCCTGGCGACAGGCTCAATTTATTTGACAAATACAGGTATATCCCATGTCTAAAACAACTACTGGCACAGTAAAATGGTTCAACGAAACTAAAGGTTTTGGTTTCATCGCTCAAGAATCAGGTCCAGATGTGTTCGCGCATTTCTCTGAAATCCAATCTGCAGGCTTCAAAACTCTGCAAGAAGGTCAACGCGTTCAGTTCACTGTAACTGCTGGCGCTAAAGGCCCACAAGCTTCTCAAATCGTTGTATTATAAGGTTTTGCGCCAGCGTAGTCTTTGACTGCGCGTCGCGCTCCTTGTAACGCCAAAAGGCTGCTATCCATGCAGCCTTTTTTGTTGCCTGCAATTGGCGTGTTGCTACTATCGTTGGCGGCGTTGTGACGTCACGCCGTCGCCCTACGACTGCACTCAAACACGTCGCTGCCACACCATCCAAACCGCCACACCATCCAAACCATCCAACGACACCCTCTCACCGGCCATACGTCGCGTAATCGACTGCAACCACACACTCCATCTGCACATACTCCAACCGCACAGCCAGCCGCCTTGCTTGCTGCACTTGCGATAATCTGTACTGTTTTTAGAGACGAAAAAATTATAGCGTTTATAAACATGTAATTACGTTATGTTAACATGCGCGCAATGCGCGGTAGGACGAAAACAAAAGGATCAAGACATGCGTAGGATAGGAGTGGCTCTGCTGGCCGTGGTTAGCCTGTGGGCACAGGCGTCGACCAAATTCAGTGGCGGTTATTGGTATCAAGACGGCCAGTTTGTGGCACAAACTTGGTATGAAGTGGATGGCAAACTGACGCAACACGCGCCAACTAAAGTGGATAAAACATTGGATTTAAACGGCGGTTATGTGGTGCCGCCTTTTGCAGAAGCGCACAATCACAACTTACAAAATCCCTGGCTGGTGCAAAACTTTCACCCGCGTTATCTGCGGGATGGCGTGTTGTACGGTTTGATGATGTGTGGTGATCATTCAACCTACCAGGCGACCAAACAAGCGCTGGCGGCCTTACCGATGAGTATCGACATGGTTGGCGCTTGCATTTCCAGTTCGGATGGCCACCCATTGCGTATGGCGCTGCAACCCGAGCCAGGGCAAGCCGCACCGAAACCGGCAGAGGTGTACGATCGCTCCTATATCGTGGTGGATAAGGTGGCGGATATCGCCGGCAAGTGGCCGTTGTACAAAGATAATCAGGCCCGCTGGGTCAAACTGGTGTTGGTGCACTCAGAGCAAGCTGCTCGTCGAGGCGATGCTCAGTTTTTTGGCGTCAATGGCTTAACTCCTGCGGTGGTTAAACCCTTGGTGGAATTTTTACATCAGCAAGGTGTGCGGGTGACTGCGCATGTCGAATCCGCCGCCGATTTTGCTGTGGCGGTGGACGCTGGCGTGGATTTGATAGCGCATCTGCCGGGTTATCAGTGGTGGCAAGGCTATGCGCCAGAGCTGTACCGCTTGTCTGACGAGAGTATCGCCATGGCGGCGAAGAAACAGCTCGCCGTGGTCGCTACGGCGGGTGTGACACCGATGTTTTATCAAAAACAGCCGGAGAAGTTACCGGCGGTCAAAGCATTACAACGCGATAACTTAGCCCGATTAAAACAAGCCAAGGTCAAGGTGCTGATTGGGTCGGATCGTTTTGATGCGACGGTGCTCGATGAGATCGATTATCTTCGCAGCATAGGGCTTTACAGCGATGCAGAGTTGCTCAGCATGTTCGTCAGCGACACGCCACGGCTGTTGTTTCCAACTCGGCAGATCGGCGCTTTTGCCGAGGGGTTTGAGGCAAATCTGTTGGTACTGCGCGCCAACCCCTTACAAGACTGGCGCGCGCTGCGGCAAATTCAGCTGAAAATGTGGCAGGGCAAGCTGTTGTAAGAGTTGAGCAAATGGGCAACGTCTAATAAATTTCTTTGGCCAAGCGCAGCATGCGTGCGTTGAGTTGATAGCCTTGGCTTCGGGCCAAGCTAAGGTTGACGCGAAATGCCAATTGCCTTGGCTCTTGGATTAAGCCAAACACGGTGCCAAGCTGATAAAGCTCGGCGTTGGCGGCAATGGATAACAGCTGTGGGTTGCTTAGCAGTGGGCGCCAGCTCGCGTCAGGTGTGACCTCGCGACCCAGATACAGCACATGGCACGGCTTGGCTTGAACTGGGGTGTGGATCAACCGCACCTCGGTGATGTGTCCAAGCAGCTGTTGCAGGGCTTGCTGCACCAGTTCATCCCCTGCCACACAATAAGTCCAAGGCTCGCGAGCGGGCCACTGGCTGAATTGCACAAACCGATAAATCAATCCGGCTTCAAGTTTCGGCTCTGCGGCGTGCAGCGGCCCGACCAAGCCAAGCGTCATCACCAGCCCACCAAGGCTGCGCCACAGAAACCGGCTCATTCGTGAAAACCCCAATGTACACTCAGCTCAATACTGCGGCTGGGTTGCCATAGTGGCACCGCGGACGGTAGAGGAGCATCAAGATGACGTTTATCCGTGATATTTTTCATGCTGAACAGCACTTGCCGATGTAGATCCAGTTGCCAACGCAGCGCCAGATCGTGGTTGGCAAAACCACCAAGCTCGGTCAGTGGCGTGCGGCGTTTGGAGGCGGCGAACAGTCGGTAACTGACAAATACCTCGTCGCGCCACAGCGGTTTATCAAACGACATTTTGAGCATCTGCTGCGGGGCATTGGACAAGTCGGCTCCCGCTTGGTCGGTCGCTTGTTGCACACTCAATGACAAGGATACATCGGTTTGGTCGGCAAAATACCGTTGCACTGATAGTTCTACGCCTTTGGCAGAGACGGGCGATTCGTTAAAAAATGGCACTAGAGTGCTGTTGCCAAGCGCGGACGTGATCAAATGACGTATATCGTTTTTGTAGACGCTGACATTGCTCTGCCAGCCGCTGAGCCATTGCCGCTGCCAGCTTAGTTCGGTGGTGGTGATTTGCTCTGATGCAGGCGTCGCTTGCTGATAAAAGCGGTTGGTTTCTAATTCATACTCATTGGGCGCTCGAAAGGCACGGCCAAAATTAAGCCGCAGTTGGTCAGCCGGTGTCCACTGCCAAACCCAACCCAACTTGGGGCTCCATTGCTGTAATTGTTCTTGGCTATGGTCATACCGAAGTCCAGTGACCAACGTATGATGGGGCGCTAGTCGCCATTCATGTTGACCAAACCAGCCGATACGCAGGTTGTCCGATGCGGCGGCTGAAATCACCGCCACGTCGTTCAGTGCATACCGGTACGACTGATGATGGTCGCGTTGCACATCGACACCAAACAACCACAACTGCGAGGCACTGGCTTGGTAGCGCAGCCGTTGGTCAAGATTGGTCCATTTCCCCTTTGCTACAAAGACTAAGCTATTGGCCGGTTGGCCAGGGGCGACAGGCACTTGCTCGGTTGGGGTTATCGTTTTATACAGCATACTATTGGTCGACAGATGGCCAAACCATTCGAGTGTGCTGGTGAGTTGTTCGGCATAACGAGCCGCCACAAACGCGTTATCACTTTGTACAGAGCCGTTGCTGATGCCACGGCTGAGTTCAAGCGGCTCTAGCCGATCCCGTTGCACACCGGCGAAGGTCAGGGCAAAGCGCCGATAACTGTAACTGCCGGCGAGTTTGTTGTTGTGGTCAGAATTTTGCGAGCGAGCTTGTTGCAAGGCCGCCGAACTGTTGCTGTTGACGATGGGAATATGCAGTCGTTGGTTACGGCTGAGCGCCACATAGCCTTCATGTCCATCGTCGTTGCGCAGACCATAGGACAATAACCAATCCTGTTGTTGGTTAGACACCGAGCCAAAGATCTGTGCGTCTTGCAGCTGGTGAACCTTTTTGCTGATGATATTCACCACGCCTAAGTAAGCGTTATTGCCGTAAAGCGCCGAACCAGTTCCAGGAATAAATTCAACGCGTTCAATCAGTTGGGTATCAAGGTAGAAGTTGCTGCCAACCAAGCCGGCATCATAAATGTTGTCATTGACCCGAGTGCCATCGACTAAAAATAATAATCGAGAGTTGTAATCGCCTGGTCGGCCAATGCCTCGAGCGGTTACATAACCAAGGCTGCTATCACTGCTGACATAAAGCCCCGGTAATAAACTTAATACTTCGCCTAAGGTGCGAAGATTCAGCCGACTAATCTCATCTGCGGTGATCAGATAAGTCACTTGGGCCGATTGTGCGGCAGATTGCTGCAAGCGGCTGGCGGTTGACACTTCAATATCTGCTGCTGACCCCGTGCTGGGTTGTTGCAGCAGTTGCTCCAACGATAACGGTTCAGGCGTTTGTTGGGCTAACACCTGCCAACTGAGCAGCAGCGCGCTACTCAGCCATCGACTGAGTTTGGTAGATGTAATAGTCATTTTTCCCTGCACGTTTTGCGACATACATCGCCTCATCGGCGTATTGCAATAAAGTATCTGCTTGGGTGGTGTGTTGCGGGCAGAACGCCACCCCTAAGCTTGCGCCGACCGGCATGACCTGCCCATGCACCACCAATGGCTCGCGAATTTGTGCTAATAACCGGTGGCATACCTGCTCACAGTCCTGTGGACTCACTTGATTCGGCAGCAATACCGCAAATTCATCCCCGCCTAACCGACCCAAAAAGTCGTCGCTGCGCAGCACTTGAGATAGGCGCTGGCTGACTAAGATCAACAATGCATCGCCCGCATCATGGCCGTAGGTATCATTGACGTACTTGAAATTGTCCAAATCGATAAAGACTAACGCCAATAGTTGCTGATGCTGCACGCTGTGGGCGACCCGCTGACTTAAGGCCTGTTGAAATGCCAACCGATTGCCAAGCCCTGTCAGACTATCGTGCAGCGCCAGCTGACTTAACTGCTCGCTTTGTTCATTGGCATGTTGTAATTGGCTGGTGAGTTCGCCTTGCCAGATCTCTGCACGTTTTAGCAGTTCATTAAAGCGTTTGGTTAAGCTGCCTAACTCATCTGGGTAATACACCCGACCCCGCAACGCAAAATTACGTTCGGTCGCAACGCGTTCAGCCAATGCTGAAAGCTCGACTAAAGGTTGCAACGCACGTTGTTGAATTCGCACGAGAACGCGTGCGCTCAAAACATACAACACCGCCATGATGCCTGACATCAGCAGCAGCCCTTGTAAAAACCACTGCATCAACTGCTGCATCCGTTCGTGCAGAACCAGATAGCCGACTATTTCTTGTCGTTCACGGATCGGCACTTGCAGTGTAATGGTTAAACCGTGATAGTCACGTTGCACGGTGTCGGTGGCCGCGACAAACAACGGCTGCGGTAAATTGGTATGTGTAAATAACTGGCCTTCAGGATTAAAAATGGCGACGGCCGCTAAATCACGCCGACTTGCCAGCAAGTCAAGTTCGCGCCTAGCTTCGCTTTGATCTTGAAACACCAGCATGGCGGCTAGATTGGTCGCGGACTGCAAGCCCGCAAGCTCGGCGGCATCGGCCTGACGTTCGCGGGCGGTAAACCATAAAATCACCCCAATCAACACAAAACTCATCACCATGCTGCTAAACAACACGGTGAGGTTTAGGCGTGTTAGCCGCCGGACCAGCGATTGGCTGTGCGCGGGTTCCTGGATGGTCACTGTATGTAAGCCCTTGTTACGTTAATTATTTTACCAATGAGCGCGATACCTGTTTGTTTGAAGATAGCGCTGGGTGGCAAGCTTTTCAACGTGGCTGTCCCGTTTATAGCGAAGCTGGTCGCGGCACAACAGCTGGCTCTTCGCGTTGATATGGCGTGGTTTGCAGTAAGACAGCGCTATGATGCGTGACAAAGCGCTTGCTTTCTGAGCAAAACAACACATGCTAGGTACAGGGCATAGGGCGAGAGTTTCATGAAATATAGCAAACGGATGAGCTGCATAAGTGCAGCCTTGGGCATGGCCGTGCTGCAGGCTTGTGCGGTGAGCGCCACTGAGTCTGACGCCACTTCGTGGGACGCCAGCGGGTTTGGCTCTGTGGGGGTGGCTCGTAGTACGTTAAGCGAAGCGAGGTATCGCTTAGCGCCTTCTTACCAATATGGGGTGTCGGACGCGTGGTCCAGTGTGCTCGATACTCGGCTTGGCGTGCAGCTGCAATACAAGTGGAATGCAAGGTGGCAGTGGGTGGGGCAGGCCGTATGGCATCGCACCAGTCGGGATGACCTCACGCTAGATCCAACGTGGTTTTATCTCAAATATCAGCCGTCCGCCGAGCTTGAGATCTTAGCCGGTCGCGTGCGCCATTCGTTGTTTATGATCACCGATGAATTTGATGTGGGTTTTGCTTGGTTGTGGGTTCGACCGCCGGTGGAAGTGTATTCGTTAGTGGCAGAAAGTAGTTTTATCGATGGCGTGAAGGTGCGGCATCGCCGATATGTCGGCGACTATTTGCTGACCAGCGAAGCGCATTATGGCGTGATGACGATTGACCGCGAACCGCGGGTGCATATTCACAACAACTATAACACTGGCGTGGCTCTAACCTTGGCGGGCGAGTATTGGACGGCGCGGTTGTCGGCGGTGCAAGCCAGTACCGAGTTGCGCTCCAGTCGGCTTGATCCATTGGTCCAAGCAATGGCCACAGTGTCGGCCACTATTGCGGCGGAATATCAAGTGGCTTCATTACCCACACAGCGTTATTTCAATGCGGGGTTGCGCTATGAAGATGGTGCCTGGTGGGCGCAAGCGGAGTATGTCAAGTTGTGGCTTGGTAGTCGGTTTTTACCGAATAAACAAGGGATGTATGGCACGCTTGGATATCGGTTTGAGCAGTGGACGCCTTATCTCAGTGTCGCCTCACAGCAGGTGGATCTCTCTGCTGCAGAAACTCGGCTGCCAGAGCCGCTGCTGACGCAAACCAACCAAGTGTTACGCGGCTTAAATTCAGCGCAACGCAGTTATTCCCTTGGCCTGCGGATGGACCTTTGGAGTCAGGCATCGCTCAAGGTGCAGCTGGATCAGGTGCACCAAGCTGCTGACGCGACAGGCTTGCAAGGCGCGTATCTGACCAAACCTAGGTTTTGGGTGCAATCAATGGTGTTGGATTGGGTGTTCTGATGAAACAATGGCAATGGATCACGCTCGTTATCGCTGTGCTGCTTTGCGCAGCACCTAGTCAGGCCCAAGTCGATAGTGGCCGGACACAGGTAAGTAGCGCTGCAGCACAACAGCTGCTGATTATCGTCAGCCAACAAAGCCACTTGCAGCAGTTAAGTGCCAGTGAGTTGCGCGATGTGTATTTTGGCGTCTTGCCCAAACGCGAGGATTTGCGTCAGTTGCAACCGATTGATGCAGAACCAGGCGAAGCGCGCGATTTCTTCTACCAATATTTAGTCGGACGTAGCCGCAATCAAATGCAAGCCTACTGGTCGCGCGCACGCTTTACCGGTCGCGGCGAACCCCCTGTTAGCATGACATTGGATGCGGCCTTAGCCCATTTGCGCACTCACCCCAATAGCATTGTGTATGTTCCCGTGGCGCAACGAGACGCCTTGCCAAGCAAGGATGTGCGCCAAGTATTGGTGATCCCGTAGTTCAAGAGTGCTGTTGTGAGCACCAAGCCCACCCGTTGTGGGCTTGGTCATCCAGCGCGCGTTAGATGAGCCGCATACCGATTTTAAGTAAGCTCACGACCAGCAACAAAAGGCTTAAACCACCGACGTACAACATGAAAAACCAGTGATCGCCGGGTTGCTGTAGTCGGTGCCATAGCCGTTGCCATAGTCGATGCTGAGTGTGTGATTTGGGATGTTCTGCGTGCGGCGTCATCTCAATATCCTTCTGAAAAATCTTCAACTTTGCCGGCAAAAATGCGGTAGCCCCAGATGGTGTAGGCCAAAATCAGTGGCACGAAAATCAGCACGCCAGGCAGCATAAACTCAAGGCTGGCGCTTGGCGCGGCCGCTTCGGCGTAACTTAGTTTGCCGGGCAAAATGGCTGGGAATAAGCTGACTAACAGGCCGGCAAAACCAAGCACAAACAAGCTAACGGCCAGCCAAAATGGCCGATCTTCATGGCGACTGCGTGGCAGACTGCCGGCGCGTAAGCTTTGTTGCACGCGGCCTAAATCGCGGTGTAAGCGTAGCGCGGCGAGCAGTGCCAACAGCGGTAATGGCCATAACCATAAAAAGTGACCGTCCGCGAACCAGCGCTGCCAAATGGCGTCACTGCCAAGGGCGGTGGCGAGACTGACGATTGCCATGGAAACCATCATCACCCAGACCAAGCGTTGGCCGTAACGCGCCGCTTGTTGTTGGCGCGGGCCTTGGCATTTCATCACCAGGTAACAACAGCCGAGCAAGGCGTAACCAGCCGGCACCGCCAAGGCGGTAAACACAGTGAACGGGGTGAGTAGCGACAGCGGCGATGCGCTGTGCTCGGGCGTGCCGCCAATCAAAATGCCCAGCATCAAGCCTTGGCAACAGGCCGCGAGCGTTGAACCGGCGGCAAAGGCGCGGTTCCACCAGCGCTTGGAGGTGGTGGATTTAAACCGATATTCAAAAGCCACACCGCGGAAAATCAGGCCAATCAGCATCAGCATAATCGGCGCATACAAGGCCGACGTGAGCCCTGCGTATGCGGCAGGGAAGGCGCCAAAGAGGATCACCCCGCCAAACACCAGCCAAGTTTCGTTGCCGTCCCAGACGTGCGAAATGGAGCGCATCAAGGTGTCTTTGTCGGCCTCATTGGGAAAGAACGGGTACAAGATGCCGATGCCTAAATCAAAGCCATCCAACAGCACATACATCAAGATGGCAAAGCCGAGTAACAAGAAATAAAACAGCGCTAAATCAAATGAGAGGTTCATCAAGACGTCCATTAGCGATCTCCTGCGGGGCTGTGCGTCGGTGTGGCGGTGCTGTTGGTAGGGCTAGCGGCGCTGGGGTTGTTAACAGCGGCGGTATCCGTGGCCAGTGTTTTGGTCAGGGCTAAGGCATAACCGCTGGCTTCAACGCCAATAAGGTGCTGTTGTAAGGACTCCAGCGACGGCGGGCCTTTTTTTATCAGCTTGCGGAAGAAATAGATCCACACGCCAAACAGCAGGCTGTAGGTCACGACGAATAAACTCAGCGACAACGCGACCCGTTCCGCCGGCAGCGGCGATACCACATCCATGGTGCGCACCAGGCCATACACCAACCAAGGTTGCCGACCCACTTCCACCACATACCAGCCGGCCAAAATGGCGATCACGCCCGTTGGTGCCATGTAACTGCATAGCCATAAGAACTGGCGCTGCGCATACAGCTTGCCGCCACGGCGCAGCCACAGGCCCCACAGCGCAACAAAAATCATCAGCATGCCAAGGCCAACCATGATCCGAAACGAGAAAAACACCACCGGCACGTTGGGCCGCTCATCCGCAGGCACGGATTTCAGGCCTTGCAATTCGCCGTCCCAGCTGTGGGTCAAAATCAAGCTGGCAAGGCCAGGGATCGCCAGTTCGCCATGGTTTTGCTCGGCTTTTTGGTCAGGAATGGCAAACAGCAGCAGCGGTACTTGGCTTTCCCGCGCTGGCCAAATACCTTCCATCGCCGCCAGTTTGATCGGTTGATGTTCTTTCACGTTCAGGCCATGCAAGTCGCCGACAAAGGCTTGCAGCGGCGTTAAAGCAAGCAGCCACCATAAGCAAAACGACAGGCCTTTTTTGGCAAAATCGACGTGCAGGCCGCGGCGTAAGTACCAAGCGCAGGTGGCGAGCACCACAAACCCAGCGGTGATGAGGGTGCCCAGCAGCATATGGCTTAACCGATACGGCATCGATGGGTTAAAAATCACCGCCGACCAGCTTTCCACCACAAACTTGCCATCGACGATGGCGTGGCCGGCGGGGGTTTGCATCCAGCTGTTGGCGGCGATGATCCAAAAGGCCGAGATCCAGGTGCCGACCGCCACAGTGCAAGTGGCAAAGAAGTGCAATTTGGCGCTGACCCGTTGCCAGCCGAACAACATCACGCCCAAAAAGCCAGCTTCCAAGAAAAACGCCGTCAGTACTTCGTAGGCCATCAAAGGCCCAAGCACAGCGCCGGTTAGCTCCGAGAACTTGGAAAAGTTGGTACCAAATTCGTACGACAAGACGATGCCCGATACCACCCCCATACCAAAGGTAATGGCGAACGGCTTGATCCAAAACTTGGCCAGTTGCAGGTACAGCGGGTTACGGGTTTTAAGCCATAAGCCTTCCCAAATAGCGATCAGTGTCGCCAAGCCGATGGTGATGGACGGAAAAATAATGTGAAAACTAACGGTAAAGGCAAATTGAATGCGCGACAGCAGCGCGCTATCCAGTGAGGCTAGTTCCATGGTGAGCCTCCCACGCGGGCGCTTGGTTTGGGCTGTTTGGTGGGCTGCCGGCGCAATGGCAGCCATAGGCGCGGTTGGATAACCAACAGCGGACAAATCAACAACAGCATGGCGAAAACAAACGCCAGTTCAGACATAAATGCGGGCCAAGACATAAGGCCTCCTCAGGTGATGCAAAAATCAATAAGGGTGCCAAGCCAATGCGATTGTTAGGCCAAGTTGGCAAAACATCGCAAAAGCTTGATCTGCATCAAATTTTTAATTTAGGCTTGAGTAGGGTGACAAGCTGGTTTACGCTTGCATCGCCAGAAACTGTCAACGGCGTTGACATAGTAAGGGCTGAATAGAGGCGTAGTGGCACCGCATCGGGTTAATAAGCGCCTGGCGTGTCGGCCAAGCCCAGCGCAGCTTTGGTGGCGTGTTGTTAGCGCCACCTGATGCTAAGACGTTGGCGTCTTGCTAGTGCCTGATTTGACGTCGTTGCTGCCTAGTTGTAGTAACGCAGTCCGAGGTGCTGGGTGGTGCTTTAAACTCAGTAGCCACAGGCTCTGAACCAACGCCGCGTCGCTGCCGTTGATTCAGCCAGACCGTTGCTGCATGCATACCCGGTGATACTCAAAGCCGGTGCTGCCCAATCGCAGCGCCGAATTGCCAAACCCACATCGCAGAGAGCCACACCATGAGCCTTGATGTTGATTTTGCTGTGTTATTTCAAAGCTCGTTGCTGCTAACCAGTATCAGTGCCTTATGGACTGGCGTCTGGTTGTGGTGGCACAGCCGCTTTCAACCCAGCTTAAAACCCTTGGCGGGTTTTAGCGCCATGATGGCGGTGTGGAGCGCGGGTCACTTTGCACTGCAATATGGTCAGGTGGCGCTAGGCCACGCGCTCATTTTGGCCAACCCCTTGATGCCGACCTGCTTTTTGCTGTTTGCCTTGTTGTATTTAGGTGACTCGCCGCAGCCGCGTTGGGTGCGCATGTTGCAGAAAAGTGCGCCGCTTTGGCTGCCACTGTCGAGCCTGGTGGTGCTGCTGAGTTGGTGGTTGCCGTCCTCTACCGAAGTCAGCTTGCACCAAATCCAGTTGTTTTTTGTGTTTAGTGGTTTTGGTTGGTTGAACCTTGGCTACACAGTGCTCGTGGGCATGCTGGCGCACGGCGTGTTGTGGCAAGGCCGTCACGCCTATCAAGGCACTAAAAGTTTTTCAATTGTCGCCATTACCATGACCGCCGGCCTTGGTTTGCTGCTGGCGACCAGTTTTGTGTTTCCATCGTTTGGGCTGGATTGGTACCCCTGGCCGATGTTGTTGCTTCCCGTGTATTTAGTGCTGTTGGTGTACGCGGTGGTGCGCTATCAAATGCTGGCGGTGAACGCCTTTGCCAGCCGCGCCTTAGTGTATTTAGTGATGGCGCTGCTGCTGTTGGTGCTGATGGGCCTGATTAGCGCCTTGTTTGGTCAGCTCGGTATGCCAGCGCTTAATGGCGTGCCGGGTTATCAATTGTGGCTGTATTCAACCTTGCTGCTGGCGCTGGCAGCAGCGGCCTATCGCCCGGCCAGCAGCCTGGCTGAGCGCTTGATTTACCCCGGAGTGCAGCTGAATAACGCCATGGTGCAGCAGTGGCAACAACAGCTAGCCACTGCACAAGATTGGCCGGAATTGGCCAGTATCGCGGCCGAACTAATTGCCAAACCAATCAAACAACCGCTGCAAATTCGGTTGTTGCAGGTTCGAGAGCCGCAAGGCGAGCACCTATTGGCACAATCGGCGCCTTGTGCGCTGCAATTGCAGCTGCGTTTTTACACCGCAGAGCCCGGCAGTCGTGACGGCGCCGCTCTGGACGACACTGGCCGAGCTCTCACCGAGCAAGGCTGGCAGTTTGCACTAATCGGCGATAGTGCCTTAACGCCAACGCTGCGCCTGACCGCTGAGGTGTTCGCCTCGTTGTTGGTTAGCAGTTGCGAGCGGCTGCAGTCGGCACTGGCGCTGGCGAGCGCGAAAAAACAGCAGCTGGCACAGCAACATCTGGTGGAATTGGGCGCACTGGCGGCAGCGATGGCGCACGAGCTGCGAAATCCGCTGAATATTATTTCGATGGCCTCGGCGGGTGTGGATGCTGAGCTTCGCGGCCATATTCAAAGCCAACTTAAACGTGCCGATCGGCTGATCGCCGACATGCTGGTGTACGCCGGCCGCTTGAATTTACAGTGCCAGCTGTTTCCGCTCAAACCCTTGGTGCAAAGCGTGATCGAACGCCAACTGGCGGCGCACGTTGCTGTTAACAGTGCGGCCAACATTGTGGTGAACAGCGCGGTGAACAGCGCGGTGAATAGCGCGGCTAATGCCAGCCATGCATTATCTCCAGTGCAAATCACGTTGGACATCGACGAGGCGCTGCAGCTGTATGCCGACCCTTACCGCGTGCAGCAGGTGCTGCAGAATTTAATCGACAACGCCTTGGCGTTTTTATTAAGGCCTGCCGCCGCCAGTACTGTCACAACAAACGCCGTCCCCACAACTGCGGACAGTGCCCATGGCACCAGCCAGCCGCAGCTACGGATCGCCGCCCAGCCGATGGCAGGTAATGCCAAGCGCGTGCAGATCTGGGTGCAAAACAATGGCCCGGCGGTTGATGCGTCCTTGCTCGATGGCCAGTTATTTCGGCCTTTTATCAGTAAACGCCCCGGTGGCAGCGGCCTTGGCCTGGCGATCGTGCAGCGAATTGTGCAGGCGCACGGTGGGCAGATTGTCCATCACGGCCAACCGGCCCAACATGGCCAGCTTGCCGACAACCCATTGCCGGTGAGTCAGGGCGAGCGGTCAGCCCCTGAACACGGCCACTGGCCGGTTGAATTTGTGTTTGATTTTGCAGGAGCCACAGCGCCATGAGTTCCACGTTTTTTGACAGCACGCTGTCGTCAGTGACCCAGCCAGACGGCGCTGCCCCACAAAGCCCGGCGATGCCAAATCCGGCGATGCCGCTCGAATCGTTCCAGCGCAGTCGAGTGTTGCTAGTTGATGATGAACCGGCTTTTCGGCTGCTGGCCGAACGGTTTTTAACGCAACAAGGCCATCAGGTGCTGCTGGCGGCCGATTTAACCCAAGCGCGGCAGCAACTGGCGCAGCACGCGGTGGATTTAGTGCTGCTGGATTTATCCTTACCCCCCAGTTTTAACCCGGAAGATACGCTCGCGGCGGTGCCGGAATTGGCCGGCCAACCAGTGATTATATTAACCGGCCATGCCGAGCGCGAACTGGCTCTTGGTGCCATCAGCCTTGGCGCTTACGACTTTTTAGCCAAGCCCATCGACCCGGATTTATTAGCCGTGGTGGTCAAACGCGCGGTCAGTAAACATCGGCTAGAGCAAGAACTTAAACAACTCAAACGCGGCGCGACTGCCAGTCAGGGCCTTGCACCGCTGGTCGGAGTGTCGAGCTTGATGGCCAACATCCGCACCTTGATTGAACGCATCGCGCCGACCGACGTGCGCGTGCTGGTGACTGGGCCATCGGGCACCGGCAAAGAAGTGGTGTCGCGGGCGCTGCATCAACTAAGTCATCGCGCTAGCGGCCCTTTTGTGTCGGTGCATTGCGGGGCAATTCCGGCCGAGCTGCTCGAGAGCGAGTTGTTTGGCTATGTACGCGGCGCTTTTACCGGCGCTGATAAAGACCGCCAAGGCCTTCTAAGCATGGCCGATGGCGGCACCTTGTTTTTAGATGAAATTGGCGAGATGCCGTTGCCGATGCAAGTGAAGTTGTTACGGGTGTTGCAAGAGGGCAGCTTTTACCCAGTCGGTGGCCGCGAGCAAAAACACATCAATGTGCGAGTGGTGTCGGCCACCAACGCCCAGTTGCCTGAGCTGGTGCGCCAGGGACGCTTTCGCGAAGATTTGTATTACCGCATTAAAGGCATCACGTTAGAGACGCCGGCGCTGGATGAGCGACGCGAAGATATCCCGCTGCTTATTCAGCATTTTTTGGCGCAACTTGGCGAAAAAACCAAACAGTCGGTGCAGCTGTCGACGCCCGCGCTGCAATGGTTTTTACAGCGCAGCTGGCCTGGCAATGTGCGCGAGCTGCGCAACACGCTCGAAAGCGTCGCCGCCATTGCCCGTCACGGCGTGGTTCAGCTGGCCGATATTCAGCTGCTGCAGTTTGATGTCGACAGTAGCGCGGATGACAGCGCGCCGCAGGCCGCAGTAGACGCCAGCAGTTTGCATGGCTCGTTAGATGAGCAAGTACGGCTGCTGGAAATTCGGCTCCTGAGCGACGCACTGACCCAAAGTCACGGCAATCGTAGCCAAGCCGCACGGTTACTCGGCTTGTCGCGGCAAGGTTTGCTGAAAAAGATTGAACGGTATGGCCTGACTCAACTTGGCTTATCCGATTAATCTCCCAAGGGAAGTGCCGGTATCCTGCCGTAAGCCAAGCTGAACCAGGTTACAGAACGTCAGTCAATGAGAGAACTAACCGTATGCGATTCATCAATTTACGCGACCAACCCCAAGCCATCGCCACCATTGCGCCTTGGCATTTTGCCGAGTGGCACGCGTTATTCCCGCACAAGACCTTGCAAGACTTTGCCGATGATTTAACCCAGTCGTTGGGTGGCGATGCCATCCCGCAAACCTGGTTGATGCTGGATGAGGCTGGCGCAATTGCTGGCACTGGTTCATTGTTGGTGCAAGACATGACTATCAACCAGCATATGTCGCCGTGGCTTGCCAATATTTATGTGCATCCGGCGCAGCGTGGTCGTGGGCTGGGTAAACAGATAGTGCACCATGTGATGGCGCAGGCGGCGCAGCTTGGCGTGCAGACCTTGTATTTGTTTACCGAAGATCAGCAAGCGTTTTATGAAAAATTGGGCTGGCAGTTAATACAACGTGAGCTCTATGAAGACGAAATGGTTAGTGTGATGCAGTGGCGCTGCCAAAGCGCGTCTAACTAAGCAGGAGAATTTGATGAAACGTGTAACAGGCATTGGTGGCATCTTTTTTAAATCGTCGGACCCAGCTGCGTTGGCCGCATGGTACCAACGGCATCTCGGGCTTGCGGTGGAGTCGTGGGGCGGCGTGGCGTTTCGCTGGCAAACGCCAGACAACCCCAGCGGTGTCGGCTCGACCATGTGGTGCCCGTTTCAAGCTGACACCGATTATTTCGCGCCAAGCCAAGCGGCCTTTATGCTGAATTTTCGCGTGGATGATTTGCAGGCGTTGCTCGCGGTGTTGCGACAGGAAGGGGTGCAGGTGCTTGAAAAGACCGAGTCGTCGGAATTTGGTGAGTTTGGCTGGGTTCTGGACCCTGAAGGCAACAAAATCGAGTTATGGCAGCCGCCTGCTGGGCAGTAAAGTGACTTAGGTTCCCGTGACATAGATACCTGTTACTTCGGGTTGCCATTTCTGCGTGGTCGTTGTTTAGTTCGTGCCGCTGCGATGCCCTAGCTGCAGTAACAGCATTTTGAGTTCCAACCAACGGGAATGGGTGAGGGTTAATTGGTCTGGGTGCAAAATACCGAGGTCTACCTTGGCTTGTTGCTCGACCAGCACTTTTTGATAACGTTCAGCAAGGTACTCCAGCAATTGGCGTTGCTGCGCTACGTCCTTGGCAATCGATACTTCCAGCAGCGCCAATTGCTCTTCCAATGCGATGGAATCCGTTAACGATTCGACACCTAAGCGCTGACGCTGATGGTGATGTTGCACGCGTTGGCGCAATAAGTGGATCCGTTGTTGTTGCAATTGCACCTGCTCGGCGCTTAGTGGGTAGTGCAGGGGAGCGCTTAAGTTCAGTAACGCGGGTTGGGGTTCAAGTGCGGGTTCACCGCAGCCAAGCAGCATGCATGCCGCGATCCCCACTGTACATGTTCGAAATACACTCATTCCAGCCTCCTTGCTCTTTTTTGAAAGTAACACAAAATATAAAAAATTAACAATTTGTTTTCCATGAGGCGGCGACTTTTGGCGTTTAATGGCATGGATGGCAGCGAGCCAAGGCCCGCTGTGCGGATGGTATTCTGTCTGTGCTGCGCAGTGGCCCTCTTGGCCGCCCGTGCGGCCGCCCGTGTGGCTAGGTGAGATGCCAAGGGCTGGTCGTTGTTATCGCTGACAGGACACGGGTGAAATTTTTTGCATTCTTTGTGGTTCAGTGCTTGAAACTTAATCGTTTAAGTTGTAGCTTGAGTAACTAAGAGGGTGGCAACATGTCGGTGACCTGAGTAAGGTTGAACAGCGCGAGTGTGTTATCGAGCCCTTTACAACATGGATGCGCAAGATAGATGCGCAGTTCAGCGTATTCAAACCCTAATCAATGACAGCAGGAAAGGCCATGACCACCACGCCAGTGCCCCAGACCGCCGCCAATTCGCAACACCAGCTCGTGAAGTGGATGACCTGTTTGATGTTTTTTGTGTTTGCGATGACCACCGATGCCGTTGGCGTGATCATCCCAAAAGTGGTGGAACAGTTTGAGTTAAGCCTGACCGAAGCGGCGGCCTTTCATTATGTACCCATGGTGTTTATCGGTTTGTCCGGGCTATTTTTAGGACGCTTAGCCGATAGAGTCGGTCGCAAAAAAGTCATTTTGGCCGGCCTTGCTTTATATACCTTGGCTTGCGTCGCTTTTGCCTTTGGTCGGAATTTCCCATTTTATTTAGCGCTGTTGGGTCTGTGTGGCCTCAGCATTGGTTTATTTAAAACCGGCGCTTTGGCGCTGATTGGCGATATCAGTCAAAACAGTGAAGAACACACGCGACTGATGAATCGGGTGGAAGGTTTTTTTGGTTTAGGGGCGATCCTCGGCCCGGCGCTGGTGGCGGTGCTGATTGCACAGCAACTGGATTGGACTTTGTTGTATTTAGTCGCTGGCGGCATTTGCGCCTTGTTGTTAGTCATGGCGTGGCGCTTGGAGTACCCGGCGTATGAAGCGCAACAGCACAGCTCGATGTTTCAAAGCCTACAACTGGTGCGTGATCCCTATGCGTTAGGTTTCTCGTTGGCGATCGCATTTTATGTGGCAAGCGAAGTGGCGATTTTTGTCTGGTTACCGACCTTGTTAGCGTCGTACCAAGGGTCGTGGACTTTTATTGCGGCGCACGCCATCACCATCTTTTTTGTACTGCGCACGGTCGGCCGCTTTTTGGCCGAGTGGTTATTAAAAGTCTGTCATTGGACTACCTTACTCGCTTGGTTTAGCAGCGCCATTTTTCTGTGTTTTGCGCTGAGTATGTGGGGCGGGGTGGATTACGCCTTGTGGCTGATGCCGCTGGCCGGTTTGTTTATGTCGATGATGTACCCGACGCTCAATTCCAAAGGCATTAGTTGTTTCGAACGTCATCAACATGGCGCGGCAGCGGGATTAATCTTAGCCTTTACTGCATTGGCTGCGGCGGTTGGCCCTTTGTTGATGGGGATCGTCGGTGATTGGTTTGGCGATGTCCGGTACGGGTTTTATTTAGCAACGGGTTTCTCAGCGGTATTGATGGTGGGTTTGTGGTGGAATCATCGCCGCCAGCCTGCGGCGGCACGCCTAGCGGAGCAGCGCTAAGACCAAGGTCGAATGCGGTTGTCGCTGTTTTTTTCGTACCATGATTGAACTTAATCGTTTGAACACCGTCTGACTTGGTAGCTGACGTTTGTAGTACGCCAGTCACTTCCCTAGATGTTGTTTTACTTGTTTCAAGCACGCGATCTGAGCTTCTCCCAGCAGCAGATTGCTTCCCTGTCGCGGCGGGCTGTTATGCAGTTCGCCGTTTTTTTTTGCGGTTGGTTTCGCTGCCGCTTGGTCATGGCTTGTTACATTCGATGGCGCTGTAAAGCGGCGTTGGGGCTTGTTTCGAACGCATAAAGTTAATATGGTGTGACTCAAGCTCGATTTTAAATAGGATAAAAATCATGGTCATGTGGATTATTTTAGGCTTATTGGTGGTACTGGCGTTTGTGGTGGTTGGCATTTTTAACCAGCTGGTGGCACTTAAAAATCGTCTGGACAACGCCTTTGCGCAAATTGAAGTGCAGTTAAAACGGCGTTATGACCTGATCCCGAATTTAGTGGAAGTGGCCAAAGGCTACATGGCGCATGAGCGCGAGACCCTCGAAGCGGTGATCGCGGCGCGCAACAGCGCTGTGGCCGGGCTGCGTGATGCCGCACAAGCCCCGCAAGACGGCGCTGCGGTGCAAGCCTTGGCCGGTGCAGAAAGTGCACTGCAACACGCCATGAGCCGCTTTAGCGTGGTGATGGAAGCTTACCCTGATTTAAAAGCCAATCAGAATATGCTGCAACTGACGGAAGAATTGACCTCCACCGAAAACAAAGTGTCGTTTGCTCGTCAGGCCTTTAACGATGCGGTGATGGCCTATAACAGCTACAAACAAAGTTTTCCGGCGGTGCTGTTTGCTGCAACCTTTGGCCATGCTAGCCATGCCAAGATGCTGGAGTTTGCGGACTCAGCCGCCATTCAAGCCGCTCCTGTGGTGAAGTTCTAAGCCAATGGCGATGAATTTTTTCGCCGCGCAAGATCAAGCGCGGCGTAACACCCTGTGGTTGGTGTTGTGGTTTGCGATCTTGGTGATCACGCTGGTGGCGCTGACCGATGCGTTAGTGCTCATGGTGTTACTACCTAAACAGCCTGCGCATCAAGCGCTGTCGTGGTCTGCATTCATGCTGCAACACAGCCAGCTGATCGTTGCTGCCACTGTGGTGGTGCTCACCGGCATCATCGGTGCGATGCTGGTGCGGCAAATGCAACTGTCCGAAGGTGGCGCCGCGGTGGCTCGTATGCTCGGCGGTGAGGTCGTCGATGCGGGCTTACTCAATTCGGATCGCTTTTGTGCCCGTTTCCAGCTGCCGAAAGCCAAGCTGCAGCAAGCCCTGAATATTGTCGAAGAAATGGCCATCGCCGCCGGCGTGCCGCCGCCACCGCTGTATCTGATGAACAGCAGCGGCATCAATGCCTTTGCCGCGGGCTATGACAGTGATGATGCGGTGATTGGCTTAACGACAGGGGCGATTGAACACTTAAGCCGTGACGAGCTGCAAGGGGTGGTGGCGCATGAGTTTTCGCATATTTTTAATGGCGATATGCGGCTCAATATTCGCTTGATGGCGATGATTTTTAGCCTGACCTGCATCTATGAATTGGGGCAATTGTTGCTACGTGGACGCGACTCATCCCGCGAAGGCGCGGCGGTCGCAGGTTTTGGCTTAGGCTTAATTTCGATTGGGGCTGTCGGGGTGTTTTTTGCCTCATTGTTACGAGCCGCCGTTAGTCGTCAGCGCGAATACTTGGCCGATTCCAGCGCGGTGCAATATACCCGCAACCCCTACGGCATTGCCGGTGCTTTATACAAAATTGGCCAACTCGGCAGTAAGGTACAGATGGTGCAAGCGCAAGAAGCCGGGCATTTTTTCCTGTCGGACGTGCGGTTAACCTCGTTTAATTTCAGTAGCTTTTGGGCGTCGCATCCACCGCTTGACGCGCGTATTCAAGCGTTATTGCCGGGCTGGACGCCTGAGCAAGCAATGCCGTTGTCAGTCGACCGTCAAGCAGAGCCCAAGGCAGAAACCCCAAGCAGCACCGCCGCGTCAACGCTCCAGTCACTGACCGCGGCGATGGCGATGCAAAGCGTGGTGGATGCCGAACGCTCTGCTGCCTCGCAACAGGCGCAACAGCTGCTGCTACAGACTTGGCAAAGCGCAATGCATACTCGCTTGCATGCGTTGGTGGCGTTGGCGAATACGGCGCATGTGGACGCCTCATTGGAGCGCTCCGCGCTGAGTTTAGGCGATGAGTTACAACGCCTCGACGGCCATGTGTTGCAGTTGATCCGTCATCCGGATGGCGCGGAAGCCTTGGTGTATGCCAGTGTGTTGAGCGACAACGGTTTGGCGGCACAGTTGGCACTGCTAAAAACCGAATTAGCCAGTCCGGTTTGGCAAGCCGTCGACCACTTAGTGACGGCGAGTGCGTCGATGTCGTTGCTGATCAAACTGATGTTGTTGCAACTGGCAACGCCGGTGCTGCGTGACATGTCGCAGGCGCGGCGCAGCCGTGTGCAGCAGTGTTTAAAGCGGTTGATGCTGCTAGATAATCACATCGAACCGCAAGAAGCGTTGGTGTGGTTGTGGCTGTCGGCACGCGTGACCGAGCCTTTGAAACACGCGGCGCCAACTAGCCTTGCCGATGCCAGTGCTGAGATAACGCATCTATTGGCCGTAGCGGCGCAGTTAAGTCATTGCAAAAACTGGCAAGACGCTGCGCTGCAGCATTTGCCGGCGCATCCGTGGCAATTTCCGTCCATTGCCAGCGTCGAGTCCTTTCAGTTGGCGGCCCATCTACCGAAGTTGTTGGCGTTAACTCCGGCGCACAAACAAGCGCTGTGGCAAGCGTTACAGGCGGTGACCTTGGTCGATCAGCAGTTATCGGTGCACGAGTTATCGCTACTGCACCTGTATGCGATATTGTTGGATTTACCACTGCAGCCGGCGTAATGCGGGCTGCTGTTGGTGATTAGTCGTTTGGATCTTGGCAGGTAAAGACCAGATGCTTGCGCATATCTTTAATCACGATGCCGCGTTTGACCAACTGCGCGGCGAGGGCTTTTTGCCATTGCAATAACAGCGGTTGTGCTTGAGCCAACACCTCATCGTTGGCAAATTGCAGCCGCACTAACAAACTGCTTGGAAAGGCTTCGTACTCCATGCTAAACCAGCATTGCACTGTGCCTGGCACTTGCGCTAGCGCCGCTTCTTCTAAGGCGGTGACTGCGGCTAGCACCGCTTTTTGTTGTTTTAACTGCACCACAGATAATTTTTTCATCAGCGTCTTCACTTCACATATCGTCAAGATTTTAGGTTTTGGCGGCGGGTTCGAGCCGTTGGCAAGTTGAGATCTCGCCGGTTGTTACATCCTTGACTTGCAACTGCTGTGCATCCAGCACCAATACGTCCAGCGGTGTTTGTTGTTCCAGTGCTTGTTGCAGTTGTTGTTTAAAGGCGGCGACTTGCTTGGGGTCGGCCGTAGGCAGCGTCGAGTCAAGTTGCACCTTGCTGGCTTTTTCGGTTAAGCGCTGGCCGACTAAGCTAAATTCACCTTCAATAGACACGTCAAATTGCAGTGCTAATTGATTGTTTTGATACAACTGCACTTGGCCTTTGGCGTGTGTTGCCGCGCTTGCGCTGTCGTAATGTTGAATGAGTGTCGAGGATACTTTCAGCGGGCCTTCGGCGAAGGATTCTGAGCAGTCCCACGCACCGTCGATACTGGCGGCCTGCACGGCGCCACTGCTGAGCATCAAACAAACCGCATACAGAGATCGCATCGTTACTCCTTGTTGCGGTTCGGCGCATCGGCGACCGAATCGCGCTCTACCAGTTGTGGTAAAAATAAATGGGTCCGATGCAGCTGGCTATCGGCATTGGGTTGACTGAGCTCAATGGCCAGTTGCGCGGCATAGGCGGCCATCTCTTCCACCGGATAATGCATGGTGGTCAGCTGCGGCCGACAGGCTCTGGCGACAATCAAATCGTCAAACCCAATGACCGACACATCCTCAGGCACTCGCAGCCCGGCCGCGAATAACGCATGAATGGCGCCAACGGCCATCAAATCATTGTAAGCTAGCAGCGCGGTAAAATGAGTGCCACGAGCCAGCAAGGCTTCGGTCGCCTGAATACCGCCTTCGATATTAGCGGTGGATTCTTCCACACCTTGCAAGCTCAGACCTTGTTCGGCCAACGCCGCTTTGGTGCCAGCAAGCCGCACTTGCGGATCACCGTTTTGATAGATACTGCTGATCACCGCAAAGTGTTGGTGGCCGCGTTGCAGCAAATAGCGGGTCGCGTCCATCGCACCGCGATGGTTATCCAACCAAACACAACGGTGGGCGATCGCCGGCACATAGCGGTTGATCACCACCAGCCCCGGCATTTCGCTGGCCAATTGCTGCAAACTTTTTTCGTCGGAATACTCGCTGTGTAAAATCAGCGCTTGGCAATTGTTGGCGCGAAGTGACTGGATCGCCGCCAGTTCGGACTCGGTTTCATACAATGAATTGGCCATTAGCAGTTTGTAGTGCTGTTCGCGTGCAGTTTTTTCAACGCCAGCGGCTAAGGTGCCAAAAAACGTCATGGATAACTTAGGCGTCACCACACCAATGGTGCTTGGGGTTTTACTGACCAAGGCTTGCGCATTGGCGTTGGGTTGATACCCCAACTCTTTGATGACTTTTTTTACCCGAGCACGGCAAGCATCGCCGACTTTATGGTTGTCATTGAGCACTCGCGAGACCGTCGCGATGGACACTCCTGCCACCCGTGCGACGTCTTTAATCGTGACCATGAAAAATCTCCTTAGAAAACCTGTTGCGCAGGACGACCGGTCCCAAGCAAGAGGCGAACTTGCCACAGCAACAGCAAGGCTAGGACTGAACATGCCAAAGTCCCCAAGCTTAACACAGCGCGCAGCTGATCCAGCAGTGGCAGCAGGTTGCTGGCTGTGGGCGTAAAACCAATAGAGGACAAGCCAAGGCCTGCCAACACCATAGCGCTAGCCGCGCTTAAGCACACTAACCAATGATGCAAGGCGCTGACCTGTGCAGCGCTGGCCTGATGCTGGGCGGCGCCGGCATGCAATAACGGCGGCAACAACATCACGATGGCGCTCCAAGCCGCAGAGCACAGCAGTGCATCCAAAAACACCCAGGCGCCTGCATCGGCTTGATACAACCACCACTTGGCCGCACCGCCGAGCGCATTTAAACAAAACACCCACATTAACGTGGCAATAGCGCCAAGGCGTTGTTGACTAAAGGTGAGGACAGGTACCCACGCCAAGCCCGCGATGGCGTACAGGCTCGATAACCAGGCTTTTTGGGTGGCACCTGCGGCCAAGTCACCACCGAATTGACTGTACACCAATAAATAAAAATCGTAGGCGGCGACGGCGGCACATCCACACAGTTGCAAGGCACCTATTGCCAGCAAACGTCGCATTGCAGGTTGGGTGGCAAGTTGGGTTAGCGGCATGCGGTGAGGTTCACTCGGTGGCGTGTCCGCTGATGCCGTCGCTTTCGGCGGGAATGTGTCCGCCCCAGTCATGTGCGACCCAGTCATTTGCGACCCAGAGCTATACCCCCGGCGGACGCCTCTGGCAAACCACCAAGCCGGTAACGTGATCAGCAGCAGCGCCACCACCATGCCGACTTGGCGTACGCCACTGACAAAGTTGGCGAAATAACTCAGTTGGCACAGCGGTACCAGCCACTGATACCCCAAGGAGCCAAGCTTATGCACCATACTGACAATGGCAAAAGCGCCGGGTTGATGTGATGGTGCTTGCTCAAGTAACAAGGCGGTAAAGGGCACGGTCAATAGTGGCAACGCGGCAAAATAGCCAAGGCTACAGACACTGAAATACCATAGCTGCGCCTGGCTGTCCCACGACGGTGGCACCAGCCACATCGCGGCAAAACTAAGGCCCAGCAACACACAGCCAAGCGACAGCACACGGGCATGACGACGGACGTTGGACGTTTGGCCAAGCCAACGCGCCAGTGGCGCAGCGCCAAACGAGCCGAGCAACAACGGCAACGCCATGGCGCAGGCCAAATAAAAGGCGTCGACGGCGAGCGTCATTTGGTAAAACGGGATCGCCAGCACTTGCACGCTTTGATTGGCAAAAAACACCGCCAAAGCGCCCGCTGCGATATGCCCTGTTGTCCACTGCGCTGTGCTCATGCCCGCCCATCCAGCTGCCAAAAAAATCAATAGCTTAACAGGGTTCTAGCGACCAGCCCAGCGCTGGATTGAGTCTATACAACAAGGCCAGACCATCGCTCAACGTCACACCGCATATGCGCCGGGGAAGGCTTACTAGACCGTCACGGCCGTTGTGGTTGAAAGTTCAAACAGCAGCCTTGAAACAATGCATCCAACCCTTGCGCGTGCCATTGATCGCGGGCCGCGAGTTGTGCCGCGCTTGGTTGACTGCTGGCTAGATGCGGAAAAACGCCGTAGCCGGCGAGCAAGCAGTGCCACGAGGTATTACCAAACATCGATTCACGCTGCTGTGAGGTCAGCAGCTTGCCAAGGTCACCCAACGCAAACCAGCTGTGCATAATCTGCTGCAAGCGGTCGGACAGTTGTTCATTGGCACGATTGGCGCGCCAGTAGTCGGTGTCATCCCGGCTATTGAATTTGTAATGCGCCACGATGTAATCGCGTGTGGCATCAAAGCGTTGTGACACGCTGTGGTTATAACGAGCAGCATAACGATCGGTAAAGCCGCCTTGCTGATAGTCATCGATAAAGTTTTCGACCGCGGTTTGCACCAGATGCAAGGCGGTGGCTTCGAGCGGTTCAATAAAGCCTTGGGATAAGCCGATGCCGACACAGTTTTTGGCCCAATGCTGGCGCACTTGACCGACGTTCATTTGCAGATGCCGCGCCTGAATATCGCTATCGAGTAAGCCCAAATGAGCCCGCAATTCGGTTTCGGCGGCGTCTGCGGATAAAAAATCGCGGCTGTAGACATAGCCATTGCCGGTGCGATGCTGCAGCGGAATTTGCCACGCCCAGCCATTGGACAGTGCCGTCGCCCGTGTTTCAGGCGGCAGCGTCGACAGGGCCGGGGTTGGCAGCACCACCGCGGCGTCGTTAAACAGATTGGCTTTAAAGGCATCGAATTTGACGCCTAAGGTTTTTTGCAATAATTCAGCACGAAAGCCGGTGCAATCGACAAACAGATCGCCGCTAACGTCCAGCGCGTCTTGGCATACCACGCTGGCGATCCGACCATCGGGGTGCAGATTGACCTGCTGCATGGTGGTGGGCAAATGCACCACGCCAAGCGCTATCGCCCGTTCTTTTAAAAACTGCCCAAGCAAGGCCGAGTCAAAATGGTAGCCATATTCAATCCGAAACGGGAAATGCGGCGGCGTGACGGGGGACAGCCCTGCATCGGCTAAGTAACCGTTAAATAAGAACTTATCCGGTAAAGTGGTGACATCCAGCCCTTGGCGGCGGGCAAAGCAGTTTTGGTAAAACGCCAATTCACTGAATTGGTCGAGCTGCGAGATAAAAGGGTGGCTATAACTGGCGATGCCCGTGCCTGGGCTCCAATCGCGAAAGCGGATACTCACCTTGTAGGTTGCATTGCAGCGCGCCATCCACTCGCTGTCGGCGATGCCTAATTGGCTAAAAAACCGTTTCAGCGATGGCGTGGAGCCTTCGCCGACGCCAATAATGCCAATGTCCGGCGATTCAATCAGGCTGATCTGCACCTGTTCTCGCCACTGCTGCGCCATCAACAATGCCGTCATCCAACCCGCGGTGCCGCCACCGACGATCACAATGCTGTGCTTAGCTCGCGCGCCAGATAATGAGCCAGAGGGGGCGGTGGTCGTGCTGTGCGTTGGCGTGGTGGCGAATGGCAACGTCGTGGATGGCATAGTAGCTCCAACTAGAACGATTAAGCTTTAGGCATACTGCCAGTTTTTTTGGCCTCTGCCAATGCCAGCTTAGCCGTTTCTGGCCGATGTAGCGAAGCGAGCAAGTTCTCGGGGCATCAGCAAAAGAAAGTCGCTTTGGGGAAGCTTATCGTCATAAAGCACAAAGGCACCTTAAGGTGCCTTTGTCCAAGTTAGGAACAGCGACTTAGGCCTTGCGGCTACGACGACGCCATGCCAACCCTGCCAAGCCTAAACCTAACATGGCCAAGCTCGCTGGCGCGCTGACCGCGCGGTTCGTGGTACCGGCCACGATGTTATCGAACTCGGCAGCAATGCCGAACGTAGTAAATTTAAATTTAGTGAACGACTCACCAGTGAAAAACAGGTTCACGTAAAGATTAGAACCTGGTTGTTGCTGGTTGCCTGTTGAACCGTTGTTTGCACTCAGTAACTGAGTTCCGGTAATAGTGCGGATCAGGCCTGTAGAGTTATAGAACTCAATTTGGTTGTAGGTGTCTACTGAGCCAAAATAAAAACCCAAGTAGCTAATTTCCACACCTGGGAACGAACTTAACAAATTGGTGTAGTCGATGGTCACAGAAGAGGTGGTTGGGCCACCTGGTGCTGGGGTAAAGCCGTAGCAGGTACTATCATTTGCAGGCGCTGCACCACTGCCGGTACTGCCTTTTTGAACGCCCAAAGCATTACTTGATGACGTGGTGACCGTTACGCCAGAGTTTGCCGCCATGGTGTTGACTGCGCACCCCGTGCTTCTGTTAGCCACATTAAATCCTGTGAAACCGGCACCAAAGCCAGCCATTTGCGTCGCGATATCAAAGGTTTCAATAAAATAACCTGAGGCTAAACCCGTATTAGAGACTGGCACAAAGTTACTGGTTAAACCGGACTGATCGCCCCCGGCGACATTGGTGTTTTTTCCACCGTAGGTGATCATAACTGTGGCTTGTGCTGACACCGCGGATAACAAACAGCCTGCCATCAGAGTGTTTAATAAAACGTTAGTTTTTTTCATTTTTAGTCCCTTGCCTGTTGTGTTTTTTTCTGCCGATTGGCATGTAAAGTTGTTTTCGCATGAAGTATGCCATTCTTGTAAGTCTATGTTTTTGTTATTATTTTTCGGGGTGATTACTGGTCAAAAAATAAACATGTTAAATTAGCTGACACTAATTCTTGTAATTTAAATATAAACAGTGTTGCGTGAAGGTGAGCTGCGTTTGGCTGAAGCGAGGATATGAATGGTGTAGACTTCGTTGTCCCCTTAACCTGCCTGCACCGACTTGTTCCCGGCGCAGGCTTTCTCTACAATCGCGGCGTTTTTCCTGCGCCTAACCGGCGCTATGCCCAGCGGCTTTGTCAATCAGCTTATCGACCAACTAGACACAGAGGTACACATGCGCGACTACAAATTGGCCGCTGGCTTGACCGAGTTTCCACGCGCCTTGTTCGAGCATGCCGATACGTTGGAACACCTAGATTTGTCAGATAATCAGCTGTGTAGCTTGCCTGAGGATTTTGGACGGTTCTCGCGTTTGAAACGATTGTTTTTAACCAACAATCAGTTTCGCGACGTGCCGGCGGTGCTCTCGCAGTGCCAAGCATTAACCATGGTGAGTTTTAAAGGCAACCAACTCTGCGAGTTTGCCCCAGCCAGCCTGCCCGATGGCTTGGAGTGGCTGATTTTAACCGACAATCAACTGCCAGCCTTGCCAGAGGATATGGGCCGTTACCGGGCTCTTAAAAAATGCGCCCTTGCTGGCAATCAGCTGACCACATTGCCGCAGAGCATGCAGCAATGCACGCAATTGGGGTTGTTGCGCTTGTCGCTGAATCAATTTGCCGCCTTTCCAGACTGGTTGTTTCAATTGCCAGAGTTGGCTTGGCTGGCGCTAGGTGCGAATCCGGCGACACCGGTGACCTTGCACTCCGATATTCCACAGCATCCGTTGTCGCATTATCAACTGAACGACACACTAGGGGTGGGCGCATCTGGGGTGATCTCCAAGGCGCTGCACCTACCAAGCGGCAGCGAGTGCGCGGTGAAAATGTTCAAAGGGTGGGTGACCAGCGATGGTTGCCCCAAAGATGAGATGGCCAATGCCCTCAATGCCGGTCGCCACGCCAATTTGATCCCGATTGATGCCCAGCTGACGGGCGGCGAGTTGCCGGGCTTGGCGATGGCGTTGATCCCACCGAGTTTTGTCAGTTTGGGCAAGCCGCCATCCTTTGCCACTATTACCCGTGACACCTACCGCGACGACATGCTGCTTAGTGTGCCAGAGCTTTGGCATTTAACCTCGCAGGTGTTGGCGGTGATGGCGCATTTGCATCAACAGCAGGTAGTGCATGGTGATTTGTACGCGCACAACATGTTGGTCAACCCTGAGTTTCAACTGTACTTAGGCGATTTTGGTGCCGCCACAGCGCTTGATGCGTTACCCACTTCGCAACAGCAGCAGATGAAACAACTGGAAGTTCGAGCCTTTGGCTATTGGTTGTTGGACATGTTGAGTGTGTTAAACCCCGCCCAGCCGACGGCGGCGTTAGCGGCCTGCGCGGTGCTTGAACAACTCGCGGCGCAGTGCTTACAACCCCAGGTGACCTCACGACCGATGTTTAGCCAGTTAGTGACCTGGCTGGCCGCCCAGCGTGGCTGTAATTCTGTATGAAAATCAGAGACAAGCGACCTAGAAGTCATTATGCTGACCCGATAACAACCCCATGGATTTCGCAGTGAACTACCGCCAACTGTTGTGTGTGGCCTGGTTGCTCAGCAGTGCTTCAAGCTCTGCCGCCGAGGCAATTAGTGATTACGAGCAAGCCTGCAACGGCATGCCTGCCAGTGGCTGTTATCAGTTTATTCACCGCGAACTTGCCAGCGCACAGCCCAACAGCGCGGTGTGGTACAAATTCAAAAGTTATCAATTTGATTATCTGTACGACACCAAACAATATGCCGAATTAGCCACTGAGACGGCCGCATTCATCACTCAAACCAATTTACCACCGGTGTTTCGTGCCCAATTGCTGTTTTACCGGGTTAAAGCGTTAAGCTCCGACGATGTGAATGCGGCCAAAGCCTATGCTCGGGAAGTGCTGCCGTTGTTAAAATCGCATTACGAGGCGTTTGGCGAACCAACGCGGCTGGTAGAAATGGCCAACCTGCATATTTTCTTGCACGAGCATGCCATCGCCGAACAACTGCTGCTGGATGCACAAACCCGCTTTAAGAAAAGCCGTGACCAAATATTTTGGTTTGAACTCTACTCGAACCTCGCCAATGTCGTGGAATATCGTCACGATTTTGAACAATCACGCAGCTATCGTGATTTGGCCTTGCAAGCGATGCAAAACACTCAGCTGGCAGGGAAATTGATGCTAGCCAGCGGCAATGCGGCGCGGGCGCATCAACGCTTAGCTGACTATGACGTGGCAAAACGGCTGTTTTTACAGGCCATTTCATACGCGGAGCCCAGTATTCACCAGCGCTATTTGGTCAAATACTATATGCGCTTAGCCACTATCGCGCTGGAGCAAGGCGATTTGGTGACAGCCAAGGACTGGGCTAGTCGGATTGATGCGAAGCACTTTGATGAGGATGCTCTGCCTGAATGGCATAGGCTGCAAACCCAGCTGAAAAAGCTTCGGCCTTAGCGCCAGACCGCGCTTGTGGTAGCATACCGCTTTTGGTTGACGTTTAGCCCGCATGTCCAAAGCATTACGCCCTTCAGAGATCACCTTGCCATCCGGCACTTGGCCGACGGTGTTGGCTTTTTTGTGCCAGCATTTTCATCGCATAGATGCCGAGATTTGGCGTGAACGCGTGGCAAGCGGCAAGGTGCATTGGTTTGCAGGCGCTGCGATCACAACCGATACCCCGTACCATGCCGGCCGGCGTCTATGTTATTACCGCGAAGTCCCAACTGAACCGCGGATCGCCGATGCGCATCAGATCTTGTTTCAAAACCAACATATCATTGTGGCGTGTAAACCCCATGGCTTACCGGTGACACCGGGCGGTGACTTCGTGAACGAATGTTTATTAGAACGCGTGCGCCGCGACACCGGCGTGGCCGATCTGGCACCCGTTCATCGCTTAGATAGAGACACCGCTGGCATCGTGTTGTTTTCCTGCGATGCACAGTCTCGGCCTTGGTATTACGACTTATTTGCCAGTGGCCGGATTGAAAAGCAGTACCGTGCCGTTGCCCCCTTGCCAACCACCGCCCCGCCGTTTGTCACAGGCCAACATTGGCAGGTGCAAAACCGCATTGAAAAGTCGGACCCAAGGTTTGTGATGCAGGTGGTCGACGGCGAGCCCAATGCCCATTCCAGCATGCAACTGCTTGCGATTGAACCGGCCACGACATCGCAGCAAGGTTTGTTTGCGTTAACGCCTCACACCGGCAAAACCCACCAGTTGCGGCTGCATATGGCAGGGATTGGCGCGCCGCTACTGGGCGATAACTACTACCCACGGTTGTTACCCAAAGTTGCCGCATCGGAGACAACGCTGCCGCTACAGTTGTTGGCGCAGCAATTGCGATTTATCGACCCGGTCGATGGTAGCCCGCGACACTTTCAAAGCAGCCGGCGCTTGGCGGCCTGGCAAGGCGAGTGGTGCTAGCCCCTTCGCGGCACTAGTCATCTGCCATGGCACATGCTAGCTTGCGATGCTCGTGAAGTGAGAGACCGTCAGGTCTTCCTGTTGCGTGAACTATGGCTTGCTGCATTCACCATTCGCAAGAGCAACCGCATGACCATCCGCATGATCATCCTCAAGGAGCAACAATGAGTCGTTTCAGACAAATCGTGGTATGGGCGTATCTGCTGATCTGCCTGCTGAGTATTGGGCTGCAGCTTTGGAATTTCACGGTCATGCCGCTGGTTGCAACGTTGATTGGTATTGCCATGCAAAGTGTGATCTGCGTTGGCCTTTGGCACTATGCCCGTCAAACCCCTTGCTGGACGGCCTACAGCTGGCGGATGTTGGTATTGCTGCAATTTATTGCGCTTGGCATTTTAGGTTTTATCCTGTTACCACTTAGTATCAAATACGGCTTGTTACTGCTGGTGGTGCAATTGCCCATCACCGCGATGCTGTGGCGCTACAGCGCTGAAGAACAACCCTATTGGTTTAGCCAAGAACACCATCAACAAGGCGCCTTATTACACGCCTTGCTACAGCGTTATGGCGAACTGCGCTTTAACCAGCAGCGCGACACGCTGCAAGCCAGCGTGCATCTCACCCAAACCGCGCAAGGTTATCAAGCCGACATCCAACGCCAACAAGCCACCCAGCTCGAACAATTCCAGCAACGTTATCACACCGCCGCCGCCATGGCCGCCTATCTGGAAGCCTATGCCTTAGTGCACGTCACTGACTTCTTAAGCGCATACCCGCTAGACACAGACGCGCTAGATTCAGACCCGCTAGATACAGCACCGACACCACCCCGTTAATGGACGTATTGTCCGCATCGTAGGCTGCACAATGTGAGCTGAAGATCGTGTGCTGTAGAACGCGTGCTGCAAATCGGGGGCTGCAGATCGCGTGGCAGCAGCACAGCCATTCACGTGCGGCCACCCCGACAACCACATCCTTCATTGCATAGACACAAAAAGAGACGGTGGCAGCTCGCAAAAACACTGTGGTTATTTACAGCCAGTGCTTTGAGTTCGTTTTGGCAGGAAAGAAGGACGTTTTCCCGCGTTTTCGTACCAGTGAAAGGGACGAATATTGTTAATGGGTTGAAACAAATAGAGTTTCGCGGTAAGGTCGATGTATTAATTTCAACAAAGAAGGCAAACCTGCAAGGCGACTTGCGGGGATATTTCCTTCTAATAAGTTGTTATAAGCCATCATGAAAAATCTGAGAGTTGAATCGACATCAATAAGTTGGGATTTTAACGAAGCTACGGTTTCAATTAATGAGGGTTACCTGATCAAAGGCACTCAATATATTGCCTCTGAAAAATTATTATTGGTGCTAGCAGGAGAACGAGGTGTTGTTCAAAACTTGCTTGCATACAACGAAGATGGCAGTTTGAAATTTTCTTTGTACCCACCCCAGGGCGAGAGCATGAGTGTTCACTTTTTGAACGACACCTTCCCAAGCCCCGCTTCTAACACTGTATCCAAGTAATCTTCATCCATCATCAACGCTCGCATTTTGCGCGGCACGCTGAGTTT
>JACCDZ010030842.1_pt1 | contig 34771 bp, 29 predicted proteins | sample 7449551 | NCBI WGS metagenome assembly JACCDZ01 (sample SAMN15323452, study PRJNA562643) | freshwater metagenome | isolation source: river surface water | place: USA:Blue River Watershed | collected 2017-08-18 | reverse complement strand
CTTTTTTTTGTTGCTTTACTATTTTTGTTCCTAAAAACAAACTCCTGCAACAAAATAAAAGATAGAACGCAACACACGACCTCGTTGTAACAATAATCCTGTTTTGAAATGAATACTTCTACAACGACGAGGGAACGCCCAGAAGAATAATAGAATTCTCTTGAAAGAATTGAAAAAATGAGTTTTTTGAGTAAAAACTACCTGAATTATGAGGTATTTATGCGTTTTTGAAGTAATTACAATCGTTTTTTAGACGACAAATTGTACATTTTGGATTGCTTGGACGGCAAATTTCTCTTCCTAAAAAGGATAAAGCCATTCCGATTTCGTTCCAGATTTGTTTGGGTAGGACTGTCATTAATTGTTTTTCAATTTTAATTCCGTCTTTAATTTCCTCTGTTAAACCAATTCTGGGAGAGACTCTGATTACGTGTAAATCGGCAATTATACCTTCGGCTGGTTGATTCATTTCTTTTAAAATGACATTGGCAGATTTTCTTCCAATTCCTTTAAGTTGAATTAAATCGTTTAGTTTTAAAGGAATATTTTCGTTTTTTTGAAGTGTTTTTGCAATATCGTAAAGCCAGGAAGCTTTATTTTTTGAATTCATAACTGGAGAAATTATGTTTTCAAGGGAATTTAGATTTGAGGTACTAATTGCCTCTAAATTTGGGTAGTTTTCAATAAAGTGAGGCATGATTTTATTGATATGTGCATCAGAATCTTGTGCAGATAATAGTACTGCCACCATTAATTCGTATAGATTGGAATATTCCAAAGGATGTTTTCGTCCTTTGTACTTATCAATTATTGGTTGGAGAATGGTAATCCAATCTTTTGGTGGTGTAAATAAATCCATATTATAAAATTAAACAAAAAAAAGAGTCTCAATTTGAGACTCTTAAGATATTATATTCTTTTCAATTGTTGTTTCATCATTACGATTTGATCTTTCAACATGTTGTGCTTGTCAAGTTTCTTTGCTTCGCTTAATAATTTTTCTGCTTCAATTTTTCTTCTTTTTGAAGCGGCTATTCCGGCTAATTGTAATTTGGCTAAGGCTAAATCTTGATCCATGCTTAAACCTAATTCAATTGCTTTTCTGAAGAATTTTTCTGCTTGATTTAAATTGGTTTGTGAAACCATTAAACCATTTAAGTAGTTGTAATACCCTTGTTGTTTTTTTACTAAAGCACCTTCTGGATTTTTAATCATGTCTAAGTATTTCTTAGCGCCTTCAAAATTTTGCTTTCTTAATTGTAAAAAAGATAAGATAATTAACTCATTTTTAAAGTAAAATAAGATAAAAATAGCTGATAATAATAGTAAGAAAATACCATTTCCTATATTTCCTTCTGTGAATTGATAAATTGCAAATGCTATAATACTTGCTGCAACAATAAGTTTTATGTTTTTATTGAACATGATTTTTAGTTTAGATTGCAAAGGTAATAAAATCTATTAAAAATATTTTTAAAAAAGTATTTGTATTTGAAAAAAGTCTTTGTATATTTGCACTCGGTTTAAAGAAAGCCAATTTATTAAAGAATTATATAGAATTTAAAAATACTAGCAATGAGTAAGAGAACGTTTCAACCATCAAAGAGAAAAAGAAGAAATAAGCACGGTTTCATGGACAGAATGTCATCTCCTAACGGAAGAAAAGTGCTTGCTCGTCGTAGAGCTAAAGGAAGACATAAATTGACTGTATCTTGTGAACCAAGACATAAAAAATAATGTTTTAATTTAAACAAAATATCAGGGTGTTACTATTTTTATAGTAACACCCTTTTTTTAGAATTGCGAAAAAAAACTCAACTACAACAACACAACAACATGCCAAAAGACAATTCAATTAAATCGGTATTAATTATTGGTTCTGGACCAATTGTAATCGGACAAGCTTGCGAATTTGATTATGCTGGTTCTCAATCAGCTCGCTCTTTAAGAGAAGAAGGAATTGAAGTTATTCTAATCAATTCGAACCCTGCAACTATCATGACGGATCCATCTATGGCGGATCATGTATATTTGAAACCTCTTACCACTAAATCAATCATAGAAATTTTAAAAGCTCATCCACAAATTGATGCGGTTTTGCCTACAATGGGTGGACAAACAGCCTTAAACTTGTGTATTGAAGCTGATGAAAAAGGAATTTGGAAAGATTTCAACGTAAGATTAATTGGTGTGGATATCAATGCGATTAATATCACAGAAGATAGAGAACAATTTAAAAACCTATTAAATAAAATTGGAATTCCTCAAGCGCCTGCAAAAACGGCTAATTCTTTCTTAAAAGGAAAAGAAATTGAGCAAGAGTTTGGATTTCCATTAGTAATTCGTCCTTCGTTTACACTTGGTGGAACTGGTGCGGCAATTATCTATAAAAAAGAAGATTTTGATGCGGCTTTAACGTATGGTTTAGAAGCCTCACCAATTCACGAAGTTTTGATTGATAAGGCTTTAATGGGTTGGAAAGAATACGAATTAGAATTATTACGTGATAGTAATGACAACGTGGTTATCATCTGTACGATTGAAAATATGGATCCAATGGGAATTCATACTGGAGATTCTATTACAGTGGCACCTGCGATGACTTTATCGGACACGACTTTCCAAAAGATGAGAGATATGGCCATCTTAATGATGCGTTCTATCGGGAATTTTGCGGGAGGTTGTAATGTACAATTCGCGGTTTCACCAGATGAAAAGGAAGATATTGTGGCGATTGAAATCAATCCTCGTGTGTCTCGTTCTTCGGCATTGGCTTCAAAAGCTACGGGTTATCCAATTGCTAAAATCGCAACGAAATTAGCTTTAGGATATAACTTAGATGAATTACAAAATCAAATTACAAAATCGACTTCTGCTTTATTTGAGCCGACTTTAGATTATGTAATCGTAAAAATACCTCGTTGGAATTTCGATAAATTTGAAGGTGCTGATAGAACTTTAGGACTTCAAATGAAATCTGTTGGTGAAGTTATGGGTATTGGACGTTCGTTCCAAGAAGCTTTACATAAAGCAACTCAATCACTTGAAATTAAGCGAAATGGGTTAGGGGCAGACGGAAAAGGCTATACCAATTACGAACAAATTATTGATAAATTAACCCATGCTAGTTGGGATAGAGTTTTTGTAATTTATGATGCGATTGCGATGGGAATTCCATTAAGCAGAATTCATGAAATCACAAAAATTGACATGTGGTTCTTAAAACAATATGAAGAATTATTTCACTTAGAGAAAGAAATTTCGAAATATAAAATTGATTCTTTACCAAAAGAATTATTATTAGAAGCCAAACAAAAAGGGTACGGAGACAGACAAATTGCTCACATGATGGGTTGTTTAGAAAGTCAGGTACACAAATTACGCGATGAAATGAATATTCAACGTGTATATAAATTGGTAGATACTTGTGCGGCAGAATTTAAAGCACAAACGCCTTATTATTACTCGACTTTTGAAGCAGAAATTGAAAAAGCTGATGGTACAAGATATGTTCATAACGAAAGTATTGTAACTGACAAGAAAAAAGTGGTGGTTTTAGGTTCTGGACCGAATAGAATTGGACAAGGAATTGAGTTTGATTATTCTTGTGTTCATGGGGTTTTAGCTGCGAAAGAGTGTGGTTACGAAACTATCATGATTAACTGTAATCCAGAAACGGTTTCTACTGATTTTGATACGGCTGATAAATTGTATTTTGAACCTGTATTTTGGGAACATATTTATGACATCATTCAGCACGAAAAACCTGAAGGTGTAATTGTTCAGTTAGGTGGTCAAACGGCTTTAAAACTAGCGGAAAAATTATCGAAATACGGAATTAAAATTTTAGGAACTTCTTTCGATGCGTTAGATTTAGCGGAAGACAGAGGAAGATTTTCTGAATTGTTAACGGATTTGAATATTCCTTTCCCGAAATTTGGAATTGCGGAAAGTGCGGAAGAAGCTACACAATTAGCTGACACGTTAGATTTTCCATTATTAGTTCGTCCTTCTTATGTTTTGGGTGGACAAGGAATGAAAATCGTAATTAACAAACAAGAATTAGAAGAACATGTGATTGATTTATTAAAATCGATTCCTGGAAATAAATTATTATTGGATCATTATTTAGATGGTGCGATAGAAGCAGAAGCAGATGCGATTTGTGACGCCGATGGAAATGTTTACATTATCGGGATTATGGAGCATATTGAGCCTTGTGGTGTGCATTCTGGAGATAGTAATGCTACTTTGCCACCGTTTAACTTAGGTGAGTTTGTGATGCAACAAATTAAAGACCATACGAAGAAAATTGCGGTAGCTTTAAAAACGGTTGGATTGATTAACATTCAGTTTGCGATTAAAGACGATATCGTTTATATTATTGAAGCGAATCCTAGAGCGTCTCGTACGGTGCCGTTTATTGCGAAAGCGTATGGCGAGCCTTATGTGAACTATGCTACGAAAGTAATGTTAGGTCATAATAAAGTAACCGATTTCACTTTTGAACCAAAATTAAATGGGTATGCGATTAAGCAACCGGTTTTCTCTTTTAGTAAGTTCCCGAATGTGAATAAAGCCTTAGGACCAGAAATGAAGAGTACTGGAGAAAGTATTTTATTTATTGACGATTTAAAAGACGATCAGTTTTACGATTTATATTCGAGAAGAAAGATGTATTTAACGAAATAAGATTCGTACCATAAAAGAAGATAAAAAAATCCCAATCGAAAGGTTGGGATTTTTTTTGGTAGAAGAAAAATTTATTCTTTAATGATTTTTCCTTCTTGTTTGTTACCATTTTTATCTTCTAGAACATAAATATAAATTCCTTTTTCTTGATTTTCGATTGTAATACCTTTATCAATTTTTGAGTTTTTTATAATTTCATTCCCTTTACTATTAAAAATAGAAACTTTATAATCGTCTAAATTTTCTCCTTCAAAGTTAATGATAGAAGTTGTTGGGTTAGGAGAAACTTTTATTGGTTTGGTTTCTGATGTTTTAAATGATGGACCATCGAAACAGTTTGGATGTAAAAAACAAGTAGGTGTATTTGCTCCAGAAATTCCTGGAATTGGATACCCTGAAACAATAGATCTGTAATATTTACTTTGCGTTCCATTTGAAACAACTAATGCAAAACTCATCACTGGATTTGTTGGGCATAATTCTCTGAAAGTTGGGTTTTGAGTATAGAAAGTCAATAAAGTACCATCATAAAATTTGAAATACCAAGTGAATGTTAATCCTGCAGATGAAATAGGTGTGCTATAAGGACTTCCAATATAACCATAATTTAAGGTACCTTCTGTAGTAATATCATTTGGTTGAACAGGGTCAAATCCAAAGCAATTTTCTTTTGGTAAGACTACTCCTGGTACTACATTTCCGTTAAAGCAGCATACATGACAACCTGTTTCGTCAAAATAAGTTAATTGAATAGAAAACGCACCCAAAGCTATACCTTGAATTTGAACAGATTGTCCCATATCTGAACCTACAATTTTTACTGTACCTACAGTTTGATTGTCTGTTGATGTGCTGTTGTTGTTAATATCCCAATCATAACAACTTGTACATTGGGCTAGGGGTGAAGTGTAGGTTGTGCTTTGGCCTAGTAGAATTGTTAGATTTCCATTGATACATCCTGTGTTGCATTGTGCGTAACTCATAATAGAAAATACCATTATTAGTACAATTGAAAAAAAATTTCTCATGATTAGATAGTTATTTTTGTTTGTGCCTACTATTGTTTTAAGGTATCTGTTCGGCTTATTTCCCCTTTTGTTTATGTACTTTATTTTTATTTAGAAATAAATTGTTGACTAAATTATTTGCCTTTTTTTGATTCCTTTAACATTATTAATGTTGTTTACTTCAGCTAGTATTTTTAGGATATTTACAAATTTAGGAATCCAATAGTATCTATTTTACGGGTTTTTGAGCTAATATTTACGGTTTATAAATATCACATTTTTGTAAAAAAACAAAGAAAAAACACACAAAAAAACTCAGATCTCATGATTGAGATTTGAGTTTCTTGGTTTTATAAGGAGTTCATAAAGTTTGTCGGAACGTTTTTAGAAGTTGTCGGGACGTTTTCTCACTTTGTCGGAACGTTTTTGGAAGTTGTCGGGACGTTTTCTCACTTTGTCGGGACGTTTTTGGAAGTTGTCGGGACGTTTTCTCACTTTGTCGGAACGTTTTTAGAAGTTGTCGGGACATTTTCTCACTTTGTCAGAACGTTTTTAGAAGTTGTCGGGACGATAAAAGTGCTTCTATGAGTTATTCACTTATTAGTATGATTTGATTATTCGTATAAACCTTTGAATTTTAATTTTACGAAAGCTTTGTAATACGGTTGTGCTACTTGTCCTAATGATTTTAGATAGGCTTTTGTTTCATTCATTACTTTAACAATATTGTTCTCTGTTAGATACATCGCGTTGTTTCTGTTTAAACGTGCGGTTATTAGTTCGTTTCCGGCACTATTAACCAAGCTACTTAAAGTGGATAATTCTTGTTGATAGGTTTGTAGATTGGCTATTTTAATTTCGTTTTCGTTAGGTTGGTATTCTGAGTGCGAAGCGACTAGGTTTATTAGTAAAGAAAGGTTTGCAATTCTGCTGTCGTAACTCATTTGTGAGGTTGAGATTCCGGATGCTTCCGAAGTTTCTGGATTTACTACTTTTGCTTTATTTTCTCCTCGGACTTTTTTAACTTGGCTTAAGATATTTTCTTTGTCGGTTGTTGAGATGTTTAGTGATTTAGAGAAGTTTAGAATTTTTGTAGTTTTTTTTCCTAATTGTGCAATAGAATTTTCTCTGTTGGCTACAGCGTTTTTATAACTTGGGATTTTACTATTTAATTGATTAATTGTTCCCTCTATTGCTGTTTTGAAATTAATTAAATTGGTTAATTGAATGTTGGTGTTTGAAGGATTGTACATAGTTCCCATCTCTTGTAATATTTGGATGCCTGTGCCTAAGTTTGCAACGTTTTTTACGTGTCCGACTTCTGATGTTGATGCCATAATTTTCTGTTTTTTGTTTTATAGGTTTTTTACTACGATTGTTTTAATCGCGAGCAAAATTATTACGTTCAGAATATTTTTATTACGGCAATTTCGTAAAAAATGTTAAAGTTTATTATGTGGTTTGGAGCCCAAAAATTAACAGATTAATTATCAGGTTTTTGTGAAATATAGGCATAAAAAAAAATCCAAATTTCAGGGATGAAGTTTGGATTTTTTTGGTTGTTATTTGTGGTTTGGTTTAAGGGTTTCTTTGTTTTGATGGTTATTTATAGCTCAAAGTCGGGAGACTTTGCGCAGCGGGATAAAAAAAAATCCAAATTTCTGTGATGAAGTTTGGTTTTTTTTGGTTGTTATTTGTGGTTTGGTTTAAGGGTTTCTTTGTTTTGATGGTTATTTATAGCTCAAAGTCGGGAGACTTTGCGCAGCGGGGATTTTTCTCTATGTTTTTTATTTTTACAAAGTTTCTTTACTGTCAAAAATGCCCATAAAATTATTTGTTAAATTATTACTATAGTTTCTGCTTATAATTGTCGCACAACGTTCCGGTGTTTGGCGAAGTTGCGAGCTTCGGAACGGCTTATTTTCTGTGATTGATTATTTATAGCTCAAAGTCGGGAGACTTTGCGCAGTGGGCTATTTGAGTTATTGGAGTTCATCTAAGATATTCTGAAATCTATTTTCAATATTTTTGTTTAAATTAGAAGTCATAATTTCTCTATCTTCATTTCCTAGTTCTACAACAATGGGATAAGCAATACTAGAAGACTCTTTTAGTATATTTAAACTTAATTGAGCACCAACATTACTATGAAATGTTTTTCTTGATGTTCTATAGTACCCATAACTTGGTTCACCAATATAACATTGAATTAACCATCTTACAACATTTGTTAGTGTTGGTTCTTTAAGATATTTAAGACCACCTATTTCAATTAAATTTCTTAAAAGTTCACCATGGCTATTATTACTTTTAAAAGAAAATCCTTCTTCTTTCATAGTTTTATAATAGTTTTTATAAAAATCTGATAATAAAGTTGATTTAAAGTAAGGAAGAATACCAGCAGCATTTGCAGCTCGCATTTGTTTTATTAATGGTAAGTTCCTTCCAAGTTTAAGGTTATATTCATTAGCTAAATCAAGAATTACAGGATTTACAGTGTGATCTTTTATTTTAGAAATTACGTTGTAACAATTTTGTCGAATAATTTCTGGATGTTCTTCTTTTAAAATTGAGTAAAATAAAAATTTATATATTTCTGCTTGACGTTGTTGCGGAGCTGATTTGTAGTCTTCTAAAACATTATCTCCAATTGTTGCTGGTTCTGGTTTTTCTACTATTTCTTTAAAATCTGTAAGCTTAATTAAATGAATTGGGTCTTTAGATAAAACAATATCTATTGTTGTTTTGAAAACATATACACAATCCTCAATTCCTGCTTCATATTCATCATCCTCATGTTCTAAATCTTTTCGAATATCATAAACTCTTAATAGTTTTCTATATTCGGGTCTTGTTAATAAACCCATTCGATGAGATAATTCTAAAACTTTTGAAGCTGACAAACTTTCAACATCTTCGGTTTTATTTATTGTTGGTAATTTGTGTTGTTTGGCAGCCTCACCAGCAATATCAATACCAGCTATAATTATTTTCTCTTTTAAATCATATATAGCTGCATTAAAAATTCTTTGACAAGCACTACTAGGATCAACCATTAACAAGTTTTGAACACGTTGAATTAGATTTTTTGATTGCCAATGTGGTCTGATTTGCGACAATAGTTCATTAGCTCCTGAAGCCTCGATCAATTCTTGATTTGCAGATGGAATTATTTGTGCCTTATTCATATCAATATCTAATTTGATGTTATGTAATTAAAATTATGAGCAAATATTTATTTTCAAAATAACCGACTTTTAATTTATATTTTGAACTGTAATAAATTTGAAATAAGATTAGTATAAATTTCACAAGTATAAAGTAAAGTTTAAATTGAACTGAAAACCCCTAATATTTGAAAACCTTTGTTAGTAGTGGTTGTTTTAATTTCTGTAATTGTCAATTATTATATAATGCTCAGTTAAAAAGTCATCAATTTTTCCCGCAAATTTTTTCAAAAAATCATTTGCTTCTTTTACTTTTCTCATAGTTACAGTTGGGTTATCACCGTGGGCAATATCGTTTCTTAATTGACGATAAGTACCAAAAGAATTTTTGTCGGATTGAGAAATCTCCATTTTGATTGTATTTGTCAAGAATTCTGGAATTTGATTAGCTTTTAAGTCTGTTACTACTTTTAATAAATTTTCAACTGCAATTATTGAAATCAGCTTATTAGATTCTATAAAATTATTGTTTCTTAGTTCTTGACTAAATTTATCATATCGTTGAGTATGTCTATGATCAAAATTGGTTCGTAATGCTTTTTTTGCTTTTGTTGCAGAATTATTATCTAAACTATTTCTAAGGAATTCTTTTGTCGGTATTGTAACATTTAAATTAAAAACTTCTGATATTACAGAAGTAATGTAATTTTCAAAAAAAGCGAATGAACTCAAAAAAAGGTATGTGGCTAATTTATCTTTATATCCGTTAGCTTTTTCTCTAAGTTCAATTGTAGTGTTAGCACTTTTAAAATAGTCCGGACTTGGAAGTTTGTTGATTTTTCCTTCATCGAGTAACTTCATTTGAACTTTTAATGTGGGAACTGAATAACAAATTACAACTGCAAAGTCAAATGTAGATTGAACTTGACTTTTTAAAACTTCATAAGAGCTTGTTCTACGAATCATTTATATTTTTTTTGTGAAGGATGTAGGAGTCGAACCTACCTGACAGGCTTTAACACAAATTCTATTAGAATTATTGTTTTTGCCTGTGCATCACCTCGATGCTTATCCTTCAATTTATCTTTCGGTCGGACAAAGGTGCTTCCAACTCATAACGAAATTCTACTTATGGGTATGTAAATATGTTAGTCATTCACAAGTTCACAAAAATATACTAAAAACTTGTTACGATTTTACGGTTTTTGGCGGAAATGTTTACGGTTTTGGTTTTTTTGAAGTTTTTTTTAGGGAACTAAGATTGAAGTATTTATTTTAGGATAGAAGTTGGGTTGAAAGTTGTTGTAAGCGTAAGAGTTTATCCATAGTGTATTGATAAAATAAAAAAAACTACACCGTTTTGATGTAGTTTTTGTTTATTTTGTTTTTATATTTTTATATGACTCCAATTTTCGCCACTTTTTATTCTTCTGATTTGCATTTCACTTACGCCAAATTGTTTTGCAATCATTTTTAATCTGGTTTTTTGTTCAGGTTTTGCTAAAATTTTTTTGATAAACATAACTTTGGTTACGGTTAATTTTCTTCCGTCAGATTTTAAGTTATGTTCTAATAGTTTTTTCCTTGCATGGATTACAAATGGACTTTGTCTGCTAAATTCAAGCATTTCTTCTCTGGTTGCCCATTTTAAATTTCTATAATCATCATTATCCCGATTTCTATCTAAATGTAAAACGTAGGTTTGTTCTTCGGAAGTTTTAGGTATAAAATATTCGGCAACGAGCTTGGAAAAAAATAGGTGTTTGTTTTTTATTTTACCGTCTTTATAGATTTTATATTTGAATACTTTGTAACCATCAGAAGTTCCGCCTTTTAATTCTCTAGCAAACTTCATGTCATTTTCAAAGCTTATTAATCTTCCTTTGTTGGAGATAGCGTAACGTAATTTTAATTTGTCTTCAATTTTTATTTCCTTAAACTGTTCGCTTGGGAAAACTCTAATAGGCATCATAGGGTCAAGTCTCATATATTAGATTTAAATTAAACTTTTAACTTTTTTTCCCACTGAAAGCTAGCATTTTATAGCTTACTGAAGTGGCAATTTCGTAACGTTTTTATTGGTAGCTAAGATACAATTTCTTGCGAAATATAGAGTTGAATTTACGACAAAATTTAACATTTTAGAAACTTCAATTTTACATTGTTTTTTATTTTTAGAAATGTATTTTGACGAGCTCAATGTAACATCTCGGTTTATACAAGCATAAAAAAATCCAAATCTCGTAATTGAGTTTTGGATTTTTGGTTGTGGTTGGTTTGTAGTGTTTTATCTTTAGCAATTTTACATCGCCATTCGTATAGATTTTAAAGGCATTTGACTTTTCATGCTTTCTGTTTTCGCACGAATTTTTTTTAATATAGTTATTTTATAGTTGATTTTATCTTTTAAAGCTTTTAAACTATCTAATGGTGTGTTTCGTAACCCAAGTGATCCGAAAAAGAAAGCATCAGCATCGTCATAACTTTTTTTGTATTCGTTGTGTTCCTTATTAAAAGCAGTTTTTAGATACTCTGAGTTATAGGCGCTCCAAGTGTAGTAATCTTCTTTGTTGTTTTTTAAATCGGCTTGTGTGTAAACTTGCCTGTTGTATAATTCTTCTCCTAATTTTATTCTTTCGTCTAAAACTTTATTAAATTTTACTTTAAATAATAATAATTCTGTAGGTAGGGCATCCACAACAAGGTTTGAGGTTTTATTTATCATGCTGTAATTTTTTAAATTTATATTTGTTTAAAGTTGTTTTAGTTTACTAAAAGTTAGTTGAAACTGGTTGCTATGAAGCAAAGTAATTTTATAATAATAAAAGCCATAATTACTGATGTATTTTGTTTTAACAAATTTAGAAAACAAAGAAGTATCGATTTTACGGTTTTTAAAACTAATATTTACGGTTGTTAAAAAAATGTAAATTTTTAAGCATAGGGGAGTGGAAACCCTTTTAAAATAAGGGTTTTTTATTTAAGAAAAAAATAAGAAGTACTAGTTATGTTTTGGTATTGCGAGATAAGATTTTCTCCATAATTAGGAATTCTAGGGCTTCGTGATGTAAAACCACATCGTTTAAATTTGCGGGAAAGGGTTCGCGTTTTCCGGTAGCTGTGTAGCCGTTGCGTTGGTACCAAGCAATAAGTTCTTCTCGAATTGAAATTACCGTCATGGTAATTTTAGGTATGTTTAAGGTGTGTGCGAAATTTTCGGCAGCTTGTAATAATTTTTTTCCTAAACCAGAATTTTGTAATTCGGGAGAAATAGTTAACATGCCTAAATACAATTCGGTTTTTTTATTGGTTAATAAAACTGTTCCGATAATTTTTTTGTTTTCTTGGTAGACTAAAATGGTATTATTTGTGTTTTGAAGAATTTCAGTAAGTTCTGTTTCTGTGATTCGTGTGCCTTCTAAAATGTTAGCTTCGGTGGTCCAACCTTTTTTAGAAGTTTCTCCACGATAGGCTGAATTTACTAGGTTGGTAATTTCAGAAACATTATCTAAAGTTGCTTTTGTAATCATTTTTTTCCGTGTTTTTTCCAATACGATTTTCCGTAACTGCAGAATATTTCTTCAGAAGGTTTGATATTTTTTAGCGCAATTAAACATACATTGTCTTCATCATCTAAAGCAATTTTGGCATTATTTTTAAATTGTGAAGGACTAAAGCCAGAAGCGTCATTGGCGTATTTAGCGAAACATTCTACTGGATTAGAATCTAAAATTGTTCCGTCTAATAAATTGATAAAATATTGATCGTTACCAGATTGGGCTATGGTTTCGGCTTCTTTATCGGTTAAGATTTTGCCTTTAAATAACGTAATCACTTCGTCTTTATAAATTTTTATAGCGGTGAACAATCCTTTTCCAGAGTTTGGAATTTGAGATTGCTGTACGTATAAATAGTCTTCTTCTAAAGCGTTGATGTTGTTATCCATATTGTTTGCCACAAAGACGCTAAGGCGCAAAGTTTTTTTTTTGTTGCTAAGTCACTAAGCTTTTTTTTGCCACGAAGACACAAAGGCGCGAAGTTTTATTGGTGGGTTAAATAATTTAATTGTTTGCCACGAATTTTCGAATTTTTAAACTTGTTGGAATTCGAATTTTCATCTTCGATGAACAAATTTTACACGTAACAAATTTTATAATTCGAAAATTCGTGGCAAATGAAATTACTGTTTTTTTATTTAAACATATCCATTCCTGGTATACTTGGCATTCCTGATTGCGCTACGGCTGCCATTTCCGCTTCGTTTACGTTGGTTGCTTTGGTGATGGCTTTGTTTAAAACGGTTACTAAATAGTCTTCTAACATTTCTTTATCTTGTAACAATTCGTCGGCAATTTTGAAGTTTTTAATTTCTCTGTTGGCAGTAAGTGTTACATGTAATAAACCGTCGCTACTTTGCTCGTCCACTAAAACGTTGTTTAATCTGTTTTTAGTTTCTTCCATTTTTTGTTGGGTCTCTTTTAATTTACCCATCATTCCCATTAAGTCCATTTTGTTTGTTTTAAGTTGTTATATTTATTCTGAAAATATTGAATTTCGCCAAGAATCCAACATAAGTTGTCCTTTTTTCTCATCAATATAAATGATATTTACGGAAAGTTCTTTTTTATCGAAAAGTCTGCAATAGGTTATCATATTCATATCGATTCCATTTGGCAATTTTACTTTTAAATTGAAAGTTTGAAATTCTAATTTATCAATAATTTCTGTACCTGAAATAGTATCAATTTTTGCCTGTTTTAGTTGTGTACTTAAGGTTTCATATAAAATATTATTTACACCTTTACATGTAGTAATGTAATCTCCGTCAGTTTCTGTATCGTAAGGTTGGTAACAAGAATCAAAATAGTTGAACTTACCATTATTGAAGGCGAAAATATGAGTGGTTTGGTTTATTATGTCTTGTCCATAAGTTTTTTCAAAAGCATCTTCACCTTTTTCTTTAAGTTGCTTTTGTTCTTCGGAATTTACATATTGGAAATTTTCAGGAATTACAATTTTCCATTTAAATTGTCCATTGTAATACTCGTTTTTAGAAGAATTTTGAGCATAAATCGTAGTATTAAAAAGTATAAATAATACAATTGAAAAACATTTTGATTTCATTTTTGTCTCAATTTATAGATTCTTTATAAAAGTACAACGTTTTTTATGATATTCAGGATTAAAGTGTTTCCATAAATTATGGATCGCGTGATTGTCTTCTAATTCTGGTGTTCGCATGCAGGTTTCTACTCCAATTTTTGTGAAACTGATGTGATTTTCATTAAAAATGATAGAAGTGACTCCTTTACTTTGGTATTCCGGTAAAACCCCAATTAAATAGAATACTGCGGTTTTACATTTGTTTTTCGCTTTTAATAAATGTAAAAAACCTGTTGGAAATAATTTTCCTTTTGCTTTTTGTAAGGCTTCAGCAAAATCGGGCATTACGATACTAAACGCAACCATTTTACCATCTTTATCCATCACAAATTTTATGAATTCGGGATTGATAAATGAAATGTATTTCTTTTTGAAATATTCAATTTGAATGTCGTTAATCGGAACAAAAGATTGTAAAGACGCGTAACTATCATTAAATAACTGGAACATTTTGTCTACATGAGGCATTATGTCTTTTGTTTTGGTAAAGTTCAAATGAGTTAGTTCGTATCTTTTTTCAATCATATCAGCTATACGTTGAAAATTCGTTGGATCAATGTTAGAAAAAGGGAATTTACTTTCTAAATATACTTTTTCTTTCACGTAGCCTAATTGTTCGAAATGTGTTGCATAATAAGGGAAGTTGTACCAAGTTATCATCAATCCTCTTTGGTCGAAACCTTCAATTAAACAGCCAACTTTATCTAAATTGGAGAAGCCCATTGGACCTTCAATATTTTCTAAATTATGTTGTTTACCGAATTCGATTACTTTATCTAAAAGCGCTTTAGTTACTTCGATATCGTCAATCACATCAAACCAACCGAAACGTACTTTCTTTTTTCCTAAAATATTAACTTCATCCCAATTGATAATGGCTACAATTCGACCTACGATTTTATTATTTTTGTAAGCTAAATAAAAATGTGTGTCGGCAGTTTGAAATACTGGGTTTTTGGTTTTGTCAAAAGTTTCTAATTCTTCTTGAATTAAAGGTGGTACCCAATTTTTATTGTCTTTATATAATTCGAAAGGAAATTTTACAAAATCCTTCATTTCTTTTTTCGAGAAAACTTCTTTTATTTCAATCATTATTCTACTTCGTCTTTTCGTTTCTTTTTATCGGCTTTCTTGTCCATTTTTTTGTCCATTTTACTTCTGGTACCTGGCTTGTCCATTTTCACTTCTTTGTATTTTTTAGTATATCGCCAAGTGAAACCAATTCCGCCATAAAAAATTCCTGGAGTGGATTTGATATTCGTACCAAATGAAGCATCAAATTGCATGTCTTTTTTGTGTAAATAGGCGGCACCTAAACGTACAATTCCGTCACTATAATATTTTCCGTTATATCCTTGGTTTTCAATAAATGCCGACCAATTTTGGTTGATTCCACGAGTTAAAGTTAGAATATAATCGATGCTTGCAAATTCAGTTCCTATTTTATTGTAGGCTAAATTAGTAACTAAAACAGTTCTAGAGCCAAAATGATTTTGAGCAATTGCCATTACTTTTGGGCTGAAACCTGGTTCTATTATATCTTGTGGAGCATAATTAAATAAGTTCTTTTTGTCTAAGTTAAAATTCACACCTGCATAGGCGGAGAAAGCAGGTATAAATTGTTTCCACTTGAAACGGTGATTTGCTTTCCAACTGTATAAATTTGGTTTTTCAGGTCCGTTTTTAAAAGGATCATAAATTAAATATTTTACTCCAATAATCGTTTGACGCAAAGCACTTCTATTTAAACTTTGACTATACTGATTGTAGGTGTCTTTTTGATATTGAAGTTCACCAATGACTTCTAATTCTTCTTTCCATACCCCATAACGTAGGGCTAAATCGGTATTAAAACCTTTGGCATCATACATTAGATTTTTGTGATCTTCTTTGATGTAGTTTAATCCTGTTTCTGCCTGAATTACAGTTTTACCCACTGCAAATGCCATCATAGATTTTCCTGGTCGGTTAGAGTTAACCTCGTCTGTATATTGCGCGTTACAAATTGACGAAGCAATAAGTGTTGCTAACAAAAATATATTAGTAGTTGCCTTCATAAGTTTATTTTAAAATCCAAATGTAAATATTTTATCATAATTTTAAGTATTAGATTTGATATATTCCTTATTTTTGACAAAAAAAATACAATTATGGATACAGCAAGTGTGCCGGGATTTATTAGAACTATATTCTACATCATTTTGTTTTATTATTTATTTAAGTTCGCAATGAGATTGTTAGCACCGTATTTGATGCAACAAGTTGCGAAAAAAGCAGAAGAACACATTAAAAAACAATTTGAACAACAGCAACAACAATATCAATCACCAACCGAAAACAGACAAGAAGTTCCTAAAAAGGAGAAAAAAGTAGTAGGTGATTATATCGATTACGAAGAAGTTGAATAAAAATTTCCCCCTTTCGGGGAATTTTTTATTTTTGTGGGATATTAATTTAAGAAATACAATGAAGAAATTAGAAAAATTTGCGCCACATATATATGCCATTTTTGGTTTTATAGTAATTGCTGTTATTTATTTTTATCCAGTTTTGTCTGGAAAACAAATCTCACAATCTGATATTGCGCAATACACAGGTATGGCTAAAGAACAAAACGACTTTAGAAATGAATACCATGATGAACCTTATTGGACAAATAGCGCTTTTGGTGGAATGCCTACGTACCAATTAGGAGCAAAATATCCTCATAATTATATTAAAAGTTTAGATAGTGCGCTACGATTTTTACCTCGTCCGGCGGATTATTTATTTTTATATTTCTTAGGTTTTTATCTTTTATTAATGAGTTTAAGAATCAAACCGCTACAAGCCTTTTTTGGTGCGCTTGCCTTTGGATTTTCTACCTATTTGATTATTATTTTAGGGGTTGGTCATAATGCCAAAGCACATGCAATTGCTTATATTCCAATGATTTTAGCCGGAATAGTTTTTATTTTCAGCAAGCGTTATTTAGTTGGAGGAATTGTTACCATGCTAGCCGCTGGATTAGAAATTCAGGCGAATCACTTCCAAATGACATATTATTTCTTGTTCTTATTCGCTTTCGTTATTGGATTTTACATTTATGAAATTGTCAAAGAAAAAGATTTCAAACATTTATATAAATCATTTGCTATATTAGGTTTAGGTGCTGTTTTAGCGATTGGTGCGAATGCCACAAATTTATTAGCTACTGCAGAATATGCCAAATATTCAACCAGAAGTAATAGTGATTTAACTTTCGATGAAAATGGCAAAAAGAAAACAGATACTAATGCTATGAGTTATGAGTATATTACTCAGTATAGTTACGGAATTGCAGAAAGTTTAAACTTAATTGCACCTAAATTATTTGGAGGTGCAAGTTATGACGATTTAGGTACAGATTCTGCTATGTATCAATTTATCGTGAATCAAAATGTTCCTGAAAATGAAGCTCGAGAATTAGTTAAACAAATGCCAACTTATTGGGGAGACCAAACTAGTGTAGCTGCCCCAGCATATATTGGAATTGTGGTGTTCTTCTTAGCTGTTTTAGCTTTATTCTTAGAAAAAAGAAATATTAAATATGCTTTAGTTGCTGGAGCTATTTTCTCAATATTATTATCTTATGGAAAGAATTTTGAACCTTTAACGAGTTTCTTTATTGATTATGTTCCGATGTATAACAAGTTCAGAGCAGTTTCCTCTATTCAGGTTATTTTAGAATTATGTTTGCCAGTTTTAGCCGCTTTAGGTTTAAACGCGTTTATCAATTCAGATGAAGAAAATAGAAAAAAACCTTTGTTATATGCAGGAGCAATTGTTGGAGGATTTTTGATCGTTATTTTATTTGCGAAAGGTATTTTTACTTTTTCTGGTGCTAATGACAAATTTTACGCACAACAGTATGGACCAGAAGTGATGAAAGTTCTTAAAGAAGACAGAGAAACTATGTATGCCGCTACGATTTTCCGTTCTTTAGGATTTTTTGCTGCTGCTTTTGGAATATTATTTTTCTACACTAAAAAGACCTTTTCACAATTTACAACTGTTGTTTTAGTTGGTTTAGTCATGGTGATCGATTTATTTGTGGTTGCGAAAAATTACGTAAAAGCTGATGATTTCGTTTCTAAAAGTCAAATTGAAAGACCTTTTGGTGAACCAACCGAAGCAGATGCTCGTATTTTAGAAGATACTACTCATTTTAGAGTTTTTGATATCGATGGAAATATGAATAGTGCTCGCGCTTCGTTTTATCATCAATCTATTGGTGGGTATCATGCTGCAAAACCTAAGAAAATTCAAGAGTTATTTGACTATCAAATTGCGAAAAACAATATTGAAATGTTAAATATGTTGAATGCAAAATACATTTTACAAACGAACAAAGAAGGTATTCAACAAGCTTTAGAAAACCCAAATGCGAATGGAAATGCTTGGTTTGTATCAAAAGTTAAGGTTGTGAAATCTGCCGACGAAGAAATGAAAGCTTTAGATAATTTGAAAACTAAAGACGAAGCCACTTATCAAGAAGAAAAATTTGTTAAAGGTAAAATGGTTCCTTTTAAAACGGGTAAAGATTCATTATCAACTATTGAGATGATTTCATACAAACCCAACCATTTAAAATACGTTTCTAATAATTCTAAAAATGGTTTTGGAGTGTTTTCTGAAATGTATTATGAAAAAGGTTGGATTGCTACAATTGATGGAAAAGAAACTAAAATATTTAATGTAAATTACGTTTTAAGAGGTTTACAGATTCCAGCAGGAAAACATACAATTGAATTCAAATTTGAACCACAGGTAGTGAAAACTGGAAGTATGATTTCTTTGATTTCTACACTTTTAATGCTTTTAGTTATTGGTTTAGGAGTTTTTTATTGGAGAAAACAGAACAAGAATCTGGCTGAGATAAAATAAATTTACAAACCTGACAGGTTTCAAAAACCTGTCAGGTTTAATAACTACTATTTTGAAATCAAACAAAGTTTTAATTATCACTTATTATTGGCCGCCAGCTGGTGGACCAGGTGTTCAGCGTTGGTTGAAATTTGTCAAATATCTTCCAGATTTTGGAATAGAACCAATTGTTTATATTCCAGAAAATCCAAGTTATCCATTACTTGATGAAAAATTACTTTCTGAAGTTTCGGATAAAACAATAATTCTTAAAAATAAAATATTTGAACCATATGCCTTAGCTTCTTTTTTATCGAAAAATAAAACGAAAAAGTTAGGCGCTGGAATTATTACGCAAAAGAAAAAGCAATCTTTTATTGAAAAAACGATGCTTTGGGTTCGCGGTAATCTTTTTATTCCAGATGCACGCGTTTTTTGGGTGAAACCATCGGTAAAATATCTTAAAAAATATATTCAAGAAAATGATATTGAAACCATCATTACAACTGGTCCGCCGCACAGTTTACACTTAATTGGATTAGATTTGAAGAAACAATTAAATGTAAATTGGATTGCTGATTTTCGTGATCCATGGACCACAATTGGGTATCATAAAGAACTAAAATTATCAGAGTGGGCGAGTGCTAAACATAAATCTCTAGAAAAAGAAGTGATGAATACTTGCGATACGATTTTAGTCACTTCGCCAACCACAAAAACCGAATTTGAAAGTATCACTACGAAACCAATTGAAGTGATTACTAATGGTTATGATACAGAGAAAATCGAAAAAAAACCTTTAGATGAGAACTTTACATTAGCACATATTGGTTCGTTTTTATCGGAAAGAAATCCACAAATTTTATGGGAATCTTTATCGGAATTAATTCAAGAAAATGAAACTTTTGCGAAATATTTCAAACTAAAATTAATTGGAGCAGTGAGCAAAGAAGTGCTACAATCAATTTCAGATTTTAAATTAGATAATTTTGTAGATAATTTAGGTTATGTTTCGCACGAAGAAGCTTTGGTGCATCAAAGAAGTTCGCAAGTTTTATTGCTAATTGAAATTGATTCAGAAGATACCAAATGCATTATCCCAGGAAAACTTTTTGAATATATGGTTTCGGAGCGACCAATTTTAGCAATCGGACCAAAAAAATCTGATTTTGAAAATATAATAAAACAGACTAATACAGGTGTTTTTTATCAATATAACGAGAAAATCGAGCTAAAAAATCAAATTTCGACATATTTTAATCAATATTTGGATAAAAACTTAAAAGTACACGCAGTAGGTTTACAACAATTTAGCAGAAAAAGTTTGACAGAAAAGTTGGCAAATATTTTAAGAACCAAGTAAAAAGTAAAAAAATAAATTCTAAACTACGAACTTTCAATTTTGAAATAAATAAAACGGAATACTAACAACTGAACACTGAATACTAAAAAAATGGGAATCGTAATCAAACAATCTATTAAAAACACCATTATTACCTTATTAGGTTTCGGAATTGGTGCGGCCAATACCTTGTTTATGTATCCTTATTTTTTAGGAAAAGATTATTTTGGTTTAACGGGTTATGTACTTTCAGCGGCTAATATTTTGTATCCAATTATGTCTTTTGGCATACAAAATACATTGATCAAATTCTTCAATGAAAACAATAAAACGGAAAAAGAATTAAATAGTTATATCACTTATATGCTGTTTGTTCCGCTATTTTTCATCACGCCATTAATGTTGTTGTTTTACTTTTTTTATGACAATATTGCACTTTACGAATCTCAAAAAAATAGTTTTGTTTATGATTTCGTTTGGGTAATTCCAATTATTGGGATTTTTATGGGTTATTTCGAGATTTTTTATGCTTGGTTGCGTGCTCACATGAAATCGGTTTTCGGAAGTTTTGTGAAAGAAGTTTTTGTTCGAATATTAATTACAATCTTGCTTTTTGCGGTTTATTTTGAATACATTTCACCAGCGGATTTTATTTATTCTTTGGTTTTAGTTTACGGAATTGGTTTGTTGTTAATAGTTTTTTATGCGAATAAAGTCAAAAATATTAGGTTGCATTTTAAAACACCAAAAAATAGTAAGGCCATTTTAACGTTTACGGTTTTCATTATTTTATCGGCAAGTATTGCGAATATGTTGTTAGATATAGACAAATATATGATTAAACATTACATGAAAATTGACAATATTGCCTATTATTCAGTTGCGATTTTTATTGCGATGGTTATTTCTGTTCCAAGTAGAGCTATGCATCAAATTACATATCCCATTACGGCCAAATTAATGAGTGAAAACAAATGGAAAGAATTGAATGAATTATATAAAAAATCGTCCATTAGTTTACAAGTTATAGGTGGGTTAATTATGTTAGGTATTTTTGTTAATATTAATCAGCTATACTTGATGTTACCAAAAGATTATGCGCAAGGTTTATTGGTGGTTTTCACTATTGGTTTCTCCAAATATTTCGATTTAATTTTAGGAAATAATAATGCGATAATTTTCAATTCAAAATATTATCGCGCTGTTTTATTTTTAGGGTTAATGTTGGTGGTTTTAATTGTATTATTAAACATGTACTTCATTCCAAATTTTGGGTTAAACGGTGCTGCTTTTGCTACTTTAATTTCCATAGGAATGTATAGTTTAGCCAAATTACTATTTGTAGTTTTCAAAATGAAATTATTTCCGTTTACTAAAAATACTATTGTTTCATTTGTGATTAGTTTAGCTTTATTTTTCGGATTTTATTTCTGGGAATTTCCTTTTCATCCAATTTTAAATATTGGTTTGAAATCGATTTTTATTTCATGTTTATATTTAGGTATTCATTATTATTTCAAAGTTTCAAGTGATATTAATTTTGTGATTAGAAATGTTTTAGGGAAGATTTTTAAGTAGAATATCATGAAAAAACTCTTTTTTTTTATTTTTCTTAGTTTTATTTCTTCTTGTAAAAAAGATCATCATTCCAATAATGATAATGTAATTGAAACTGAAACGATAGGAAGCGAATCAGTTAAAACTATCAAACCCAAAAAAGAAACTATTACATTCCAATCAGATACCAATTGGCAAGAAAAATTTGTTTTATCTCACGATATTGATAAAGATTCTATTTGGAATAAACCTATTCGGTTTTATATTGATAATCCTAAGTGTGATAAAATAGCAACTAATTTTTATTTCGGTAGTTTTCGGCCAAGTGATAATTTACAAACAGCAAAATTATTAAATTTAGTCATTACAGATAATTCTGATTTGCGTCCATTTTATCGTTGGATTTTAGATAAAACAATTTTAATACAAGATGGTGCATTAGGAGAATATACTGGAGTTTCTGCAAGAAAATACGCTGAAAAATTTCCAAACGAGTTTTTTGAATTTATAGATTCTGATAAAACTGGAGAAGTTTATGAGAATTGGTATAATTCAATTTTATATAGTGGTTTTTATAAAAATGATGATAGTAAAAAATCTGAAATTATTAGACAAAATTTGATGAAAACAATGCAATCAAATTGTAAAAATTGCAATGAAAATATGAATTCAAGAATTCAGAAGTTTGCTTTAGATTGTTTTCCAAATTCAGAGAAATAATTCATTTTAATCTTTTCAATCTGCGTTCAAATCATTTCGCAAAGAAAGTAAAACAAAAAATCCGCCAAATACGCGTACCCAAAAAAATCCCGCTTCGTTTTCACGTTACGGGATTTAATCAATCAACCAACTATAAACTATCTTTTTCTCTCAACGGCATCTTTTTTAACACCGTCGATATCTTCTTTTTTCATTTTTTCTTTGCTACCGTCTTTTTTGTAGTAGTAAAAATCATCATCATTTCCGTAATCATCATCGTGATAATCACCACCGCTATAACCAGCCGGACAAGGATTGTAATGGTAACCGTAGTTCATTCCATTTACATAACCTGTAACACCAACTATTTCTCCATGATAGTTGTAAAACAATCTCATTCCTCCAATTTTTGTTAAAGCAAAACTGTTATAAGTCATGTACACACTACCAATTCTTTTTACTCTTCCATAGTAATCGTAGTTGATAAAAACATTACCAATGCGTCTTACTCTTCCGTAGTTATCATGCTCAATTCTGATACCTCTAACACCTCTATTTTCAATGTTAGTTGTAGTTGGAACACCACCACGTCTTGCAATATAACTACTGTTTCCAGTATTGAAATCGAAATCTCCATTTGGGAAAACATAAAAAGAAATCCCTCTTTCTCTAAATTCTATCGGTTCAGCATCTCTGTAATCAATCGCATAATAATCGTTATGTCCGTTGTGACCATTCCCATTATGATGACCGTTTCCGTTTCCACGTCTGTCTGTTCTAATTTCTTGAGCAGTTGCTGCGTTTAACATTAATAAAAAACCGGCAACTAAAAATGTAATTTTTCTCATGATTTCTAAATTTTAATGGTTAAACATTTTACGAATTGTTTTCGTTATTTAGGTAGTTCCAATTGCTGTGCCAAAGGACAATTTGTATGTGATAACGAAATGATAACGACTTGTTAATGATTTCTAACAACCTGATTATAATGGTTTTATGTGTTTTAAATTTCATTTTTATTTTAAAAATCTAAAAATTATGCTTTAAATTTTTTATACTTTTAACTTTTTACTTGGCTCTTCATTATGAATTTAGTATTTTAGCACAAATCAAAAACCACAATGAAAAAGTCGATAGCCATTTTATTAGTATTAGCCAGTCAAATAATTTTTGCCCAATATCCAAAAGATTATTTCCGATCACCTTTAGACATTCCAATTAATTTATCAGGTACTTTCGGAGAACTTCGCCCCAATCACTTCCATTCCGGATTAGATATTCGTACCAATAATGTGGAAGGATTACCTGTTTACGCTTCCGCAGATGGTACAATTATTAGAATTAAAGTTTCTGCATTTGGTTATGGAAAAGCTTTATATATTGCTCATCCAAATGGATATACCACGGTTTACGGACATCTTCAAAAATTTAATGATAAAATTGAAGCTTACGTAAAAGAACAGCAATACAAACAAAAAAGTTTTGAAGTGGAATTGTATCCAAGTACATTAAAAGTTACTCAATCTGAGATTATTGCTTTATCTGGAAATTCTGGAGGTAGTGGTGGACCACATTTACATTTTGAATTTAGAGATACAGCTACTGAAAAAATCATCAATCCGATGGCTTTTGGAATGAATAAATTAATTAAGGATGAAATGAAACCTGTCATTTCTAGTCTTATGGTTTATCCTGCCAACGATTCTACATCTGTAAATAAAAGTAAAAACCCGGTTAGTTTGTCGTTACAGAAACAAGTTGATGGTTCCTTTTTAGCTTCAAAAGTTGTAGCGAGTGGAAAAATAGGTTTTGCACTTAATTCTTACGATTTGTCAACCAATAATTATAATAAAAATGGAATTTATAGAGTGGTGAGTTATGTAAATGGTTCTCCAAGTTTTAAATTTGAGTTCGATACTTTTGCTTTTGACGAATCGAAACATATCAATTATTTCATAGATTTTAATCGATATAAAAAACTAAAACAGCGTTTCCAAAAATTATTTATTAAAGAAAGATATCCATTATCATTAGTGAGCGGAAATACAAAAGATGGATTTTTAGATATTAAGCCGAATGTAACTTACACGTATAAAATTGAAGTTTTTGATTATCATGGAAATAAAACAATTGTGAATGTGCCAATTTCTTATGAAAAAGATACTAATTCAACAGTTGTCACTTCAAAAGGGAATTATTATGTTAAAACAAAATCCGATTATAATTTCGAATTTGAAAAAACGGCTATTTATCTTCCAGTAAATGCGTTATATGAAAATGCGTATTTAAATATTAGTGAAAAAGAAGGTGTTTTAGACATCGAAAATAACTTCGAAGCCATTCAAAATGGATTAACTGTATCTTTAGACATGTCACATTTATCTGAAGAAGAACAGAAAAAAGCCTTCGTTGGAACAGTTTTAGGATTAAAATTAGACTATAATTCTTCTTTTAGAAAAGCGAATAAAGTTTCTGCAAAAGTAAAGGCTTTTGGAAAATATAAAGTCGGATTTGATAATGTGGCACCTCGAATTTATAATCCAAATTTCATTGAAGGTAGCAATATTTCTAAATTATCTACGTTAAGTGTTTCTATCAATGATGCGCTTTCCGGAATTGATACTTATAATGCGTATTTGAATGGTGAATGGATTTTAATGGAATACGATTATAAAACGAAAAAATTAGTTCACAATCTAAAAGACGGAAAAGTTGTTTCCGGAAAAAACGATATTAAAATTGTGGTTACAGATAAATTAGATAACACAGCCACATTTACCTCCAATTTTATATATTAATTTATGCATTTGAATGTAAAGTCAATTCGATTTATATTATTTTTTATTCTGATTTCTTCTTTTACTTTAGCTCAAAAAGGAAGAATTAAAGGTGTGGTTTTAGACGAAAATGGTCAACCTATTGAAAATGTTTCAGTAAGTTCTCCAAATTCTAATACGTTGACCAATAAAAATGGTTTTTATATTTTAGAAATTGATGCGAATTCAGACGTTACGATTACATATTTGCAAAATAACTTTAAAAAATCAACGTATAAAGTCAATTTAAAGCCTAATGAAGATTTTGAATGGAATCCCATTTTAAGTACGATTAATGAAGTAATTGAAACCGTTGTAATTACAGGTAAAAATAGAAAAATTAATGGAGCAACTGCGGTTTCGCCAGCTTTATTAAGGAGAATTCCAGGAGGAAATGCGGGTGTAGAAAATTTAATTAAAACCTTACCAGGTGTTTATTCTAATAATGAATTGAGTACTTCTTATGCCGTTCGCGGTGGGAATTACGATGAAAATTTGGTTTATGTGAATGAAATTGAAGTGTATCGTCCGTTTTTAATTCGTTCAGGACAACAAGAAGGTTTGAGTTTTACGAATACTGATTTAGTTCAAAACATAGACTTTTATGCGGGTGGATTTCAAGCCAAATATGGCGATAAATTATCTTCAGTTTTAGATATTGCCTACAGAAATCCGAAAACCTTTCACGCAGGTTTAGAGGCGAGTTTATTAGGTGGAAGTATTTTTGCAGAAGGCGTTTCTAAAAATCAGAAATGGAGTAACATTACAGGTGTTAGATATAGAAATAATTCACTTTTAGTAAAAAGTCAAGAAACAGAAACCAATTATAAACCTTCTTTTTTAGATGTGCAATCGTTGTTTAATTTCAATTTAAACACGAAATGGAATTTTAGTTTTTTGGGAAATATTGCTCAAAACAATTACAATTATACGCCAGTTTCTCGCCAAACTAATTTTGGAACAATTAATGAACCTATTGCTTTGTTAATTCAGTATGAAGGTCAAGAAAAAGATAAATATACAACTGTTTTCGGCGCCATAAAATCAGTTTACGAGCCTAATAAAAAAAATAAATACAAGTATATTTCTTCTGCTTATCATACCGTGGAACAAGAATATTACGACATTTTAGCACAATATCGTTTAGGTGAAGTGGATGCAAATATTGGTTCGGAAACTTTCGGAGATGTGGTTTTTTCTCGTGGAATTGGTTCGCAATTAAATCATGCCAGAAATAATTTAGATGCCTTAATCGTAACCAACGAAATTAAAGGAAACCACAAATTAAATGATAATAATGCAATTGAGTGGAGTTTCAAACACAATTTTGAAAATATTAGAGATAGAGTAGTAGAGTGGGAAGTTGTCGATTCAGCTGGGTTTTCATTGCCAAATCCGTTGTTAGATTATGTAAACGATCAACCGTATAATCCGTATTATGGACCATTAGCACCCTATCAAAATGTTAGGGCAAAAAACAATACTACAATTAATCGTTTCAACACGTATTTAAATTGGAATCACGAAGGAAGAATTGGTGAACATACTTATTTTGTAAATGCTGGTGTTCGTGGACAAAGCTGGTTAGTTTCTAATAATGGGTTTTCTGGTGACAATCAGTTTACTTTTTCGCCAAGAGCACAATTTATTTTAAAACCGAAATGGGAAAAAGAAATGATTTTTCGTTTTTCTGTCGGAGTTTACAATCAACCTCCATTTTATAGAGAATTACGCGCCAATGATGGTAGTGTAAATCCAAACGTAAAAGATCAAAAGTCAATTCATTTTGTATTCGGACATGATTATAGTTTTAAAATGTGGCAAAGACCCTTTAAGTTAGTAAGTGAAGCTTATTATAAAACCATAAACGATGTAAATACATACACTATTGATAATGTTAGGATTAGATATCGTGCCAACAATGATGCAACTGCTTATGTGTACGGAATTGACGGCCGTTTAAATGGAGAATTTGTTCCTGGAGTAGAGTCATGGTTTACTTTTGGTTATTTAAAAACGGAAGAAAATCAGAACGGAAGAGGAAACATAGCGCGTCCAACAGATCAACGTTTAAAGTTTGCCATTTTGTTTCAAGATTATATGCCAAATATTCCAAGTTTAAAAATGTATTTGAATTTGGTGTACAATACAGGATTACCTGGTGGTTCGCCAGCTTACGCAGACGCTTATGATTATCAAATGCGTTTGAACGATTATCGTAGAGCAGATGCCGGATTTTCATACGTTTTTAAAGATGCTAAATTAGGTGCTCACAGAAAATGGTTGAAAAATTTTACTGAAATGTCTCTAGGTTTCGAAATCTATAATATGTTTAACAATCAAAACTCAATTACGAATACTTGGGTGCGAGATGTGTATACGAAAACACAATATGGTGTACCAAACTATTTAACGACAAGAACGTTTAATTTGAAATTGAGTATGAGAATTTAAATTCAAATTACTATATTTGATAGACAAAGTAATGAATATGAAAAATTATATATATATCTTTTTAACTTCAAGTATGTTGATTTTTTCTTGTCAAGAAGAGAAAAGTAAGCCGAAGGTAAAATACACAGAAAAAGAAGCAAAATCGCCACAAAAAGATACTACAAAGTTAGAAGTAGCTGATTTACCTATTCAATTTGATGGTTCTAGTACTTTGGTTTATACGATAGGAAATTTAACGCTTGGTGATATCAATAAAAAAGGAAGTTATGAAACTACTTCCTATGAAGGTGTTGCTGGATTTAATGTTTCTAATTCCATGGAAAATGAAATTACTGGTTATTTACAAAATTTAAAGTTTCAGGCAGTTGGTTCAGATTCTCTTCATGTTTTAACAGATAAAGTGATGCTAATTGAACGTGTTTCGTTCATTAAAAATAACAAAATGTTAGTTTATATTTTAGCTGATGCCGATACGAATCAAGATGGTGTAATTGATTCTAATGACATTAAATCATTGTATATTAGTTCTGAATTAGGTAAAAACTTCACGAAAATTTCTACAGATTTACAAGAATTAGTAGATTGGAAACATATCGAATCAACCAATAAAATATTTTTCAGAACTATTGAAGATGCCAATAAAAATGGAGAATTCGATAAGAAAGATAAAATACATTATCATTTCTTAAACTTAAAAGATAGTAAGGTTTCGGAATATTTTCCTTTGTAGATTGTTTATTTTAATTCATCAAACTTGATGTAGTCATATTCTGTAGAACATTTTAATAATTGATCTAAAATTGAAATATGACCTGCACCATATAAAACCAAAATTCTATCTTCGGATGAAGTTGTTATTTTTTGGATATTCCTAAAAATTCTTAAGTTTCTACTATACCAATAGGAAGCTAAAGCATCTGCTCCATTGTATTCCCCATTTTTAAAATCACCCATAAGATAAAATCCATAATCTCTTAAAAATCTTTTTTGTGAATTAAAATATTTGAAATATTCTAGAAGTGGTGTTTTTAAATTCATTTCTGTTTCATATTCTATCCATTTTTTATATTCTGGATTGGATTTAAAAGTATAATCTTTAAATATTTCTTCAAAATAAGGTGTAATAACTAATGAATCTTTGCTCTCCATTAAGTCGTCACACATTGGTTTGGCATCTACACAATAAATTGTATCAAGAGAAAATTTATCCATTAATCGAAATCCAATTTGTTGAATTTCATCCTTTCCTAATTCTTTTTCGCCAGATTTGTATGATCTATATTTTCCCATAGCATCCCATTTTAAAGGAGCTTCAATACAAATTTTTGTAGGTTTAAATTGAGCAATATAATCAATTAGTTTTTTTAATTCTTTTTGTTTTTTCTCAGATAAAATATCTACTTGTTTATCCTTTTCAACTTTGCTAGCATCTTTGTTATAGTATTCAAAATGAAAAGTTCCTACCAAAAATATTTTTGGCAAATTATCTTTATTTGGAATTAAAAATGTGTCAGGATCTTTTATTGTTTGAGTGTAAGCATTTGAAAACACAAAAAATGCGATTAAAAGAAATCTTTTCATAAAAATATTTGTTTTTAAAATTATCATTGAAAGTAAAATTGAGTGTGCTTTTTCCATTTTTACATCAAAATTTTTGCTAAAGTTGAAGTTATCAATGCTACCATTTTTATAATTGCAAGAATCATAGTTGTCGTGTATTAGAATTACATGATAAAAGTAGGAACTACGATTTTATAAAAATTGTAAAAATGTAATCTTAAACAAATAACCAGTTAATTTCACCGTTCTCTTGGGGAGATAAAGAGTTGAAAAATTTTTTAGGAGTTAATCCTGTTAACGATTTAAAATCTTTTATTAAGTGAGATTGATCATAAAAAAGCAAATCATAACTTAAAGAAGTTAAATTATCAGTATCATTTTTTTTGATATGTGTTTTTAATGCCTTTCTAAAACGGTGAATTTTTTTATATTCTGAAGGAGTTTTACATAAATTTGCTTCAAAATGTTTTGTAATATTTTGTCTTGAAATTTTATGTTTTTCTGCTAATTCTGATACAGAATAATCGTTCTCAATATCAATTAGTATTTTTTGTAAATATGAATGTTTAAATCCAATTAGTTTCGATAACCAATAATCTTCCAATTGCTCACGTCTTTTTTCGAAAACTGGTTCACGTAAAAGGGAAGTCATAACTTTATCGTAATCATCAAATGGAATAAATTTTGAAAAGAAGGTAGAAGTATATTGACAAAGAGGCTGGTCTAAAAAAGCATTTAATCCGAGTGGTTTAAAATAAAAAGTAATTTCATTTAAATTTCCTTTACAAATTACTTTTATTGGTTTTTTATAATGGCAAATTAAATCTGATTCGAAAGGATTTCCTTTTTTTTCATTAATAATAGCTGTGTTTTCATGATAGGTTACTTCTGTGTTTTCATAAACAGAAATGATACTATAATTATTGGGAAATGTCAAATATTCTACAGTTGGCTCTTCTTCTTTTTTTATTAAAAAATAATAGCCTTCAATATATTTTTGAAGAATTTCATTTTTTGGTTTATAAAATTTTATTTCCACTGCATCTTTTTTTATGAAGTAAAATTATACAAATTATAATGATAACAATAAAATATATTACCGAATTGTAATTATTTGAAGTTGAAATGTAAAACCTAAATCAGAATATCACTTTCTAAGTCAGATTTTTCAATTTCGATGGTATAATCTAGTTTCGAAACCAATTCAATCACTAGTTTTTTATACCAGTTTTCTGATTTCGGATGGATGTATATTTTTTCAATTAGTTGATTGATATCTACATCAATTTTTAATCCATCATTAATTTTAATGTTATTTTCAGATAAATCAGAGATAATTCGAACTTCTCTTTCATATTGAAAACTTTTTCGTTTGAACATAAAAGGGAAAAACATATTATCGAAAGGAATATATTCTTTTTTGTAGTCGATATAATTTACTTCGCCAATAAATTGACTATAATTAATTTCAGGTTTTAAAGCTTTTTGAAGTCTTCCAATAGTAGATTGAATCGCTAAACCTTCGTTGTTTTGAGTAAATATTTGCCACATCGCAAACGATTCGTATTCGTTGATATGCCAACTGCTTACGACCACTTTTTCACGATGTGATTTGTAGTAATCTAAAAATTCGGGATTGTTTTCAGATAGCTTTTTAATTTCTTCATAAGTTGGCTCGGAAAATGTGCCTTCATATTGATCTTCAAACTTATCGGAACGCGACATAAATAATTTTCGCGACATCAATAAATCTAAAAATTTCGACAAGTCTAAGTATTTCCAAACGATAGTATTTGGATCGTCAGGTAACTTAATGTTGTCGTTTTTTTTATACATTTTAAGTTATTTCGAAAATAAAAATTTTACTCTAACGATTGTAACGCAACTAATCTTGCATACGTTCCGTTTTTAGCAATTAATTCAGCATGTTTACCTTGTTCTACAATTTCACCTTTTTGCATTACGATAATGTTATCTGCTTTTTGAATAGTTGATAAACGGTGCGCAATTACAATAGAAGTTCTGTTTTGCATCATTTTTTCTAAAGCATCTTGTACCAATTTTTCACTTTCCGTATCTAATGCAGAAGTCGCTTCATCTAAAATCATAATTGGTGGATTTTTCAATACCGCTCTAGCGATTGATAAACGTTGTTTTTGTCCACCTGATAATTTTCCACCCGCATCACCAATATTGGTATTGATTCCGTTTGGAAGTGTTGATACAAACTCGTAAGCATTCGCTACTTTTAAAGCTTCAATAATTTCTTCATCCGTTGCATTAGGTTTTCCAATCAATAAATTATTTTTTATCGATTCGTTAAATAAGATTGAATCTTGTGTTACCAATCCAATTAATCCACGTAAAGCGTGCATGTCCCAATCTCTAACTTCAACACCGTCAACTTCAATTGAACCATCATTAATATCATAAAAACGAGTTAACAAATTCGCAATGGTACTTTTTCCTGAACCAGATTGTCCAACTAAAGCTACAGTTTTTCCTTTTTCCACTTCAAAAGAAAAGTTTTTCAACACATTTTCCTCTTGATACGCAAAATTGATATTTTTTACAGTAATTCCTTTATCAAAAGTATGTTTTACAAAGGCATCTGGTTTATTGGTTACTGTATTTTCTTGTTCTAACAAAGTAAAAACTCTTTCAGCTGCAGCCAAACCACTTTTCACTTGATAAGACGCTTTAGAAATTGCTTTTGCTGGAGTTAAAATGGTATAAGCAAGTGCTATATAACCAATAAATGCAGTAGCATCTAAACTTTTATCTAATAATACTAAATAACCTCCATAAAGTAATAATGATGCAATAGACATAATTCCTAAGAACTCACTCATTGGTGAGGCTAGGTTGTTTTTATTGGCAATACTTGTGTTTAATTTTAGTAATTTATAAATTGAAGCATTAAATTTTGAAATAAAAATATTTTCGGCATTATAACTTTTAACGACTTTTAATCCTGTTAAGGTCTCGTCTAAAGTTGAAATAAAAACACCTTGTTCATGTTGAGCTTGAACTGATTTTGATTTTAAACTTTTTCCAATTCTTGAAATGATAAATCCTGATACTGGAATAAAAATAAATACAAAAAGGGTTAATTTAACACTGATGATTAACATCGAAAGTAAAGAAAAAACTATTGTTATAGGTTCTCTAATTATTAATTCAAAAATTTGGAAAAACGAATTCTGGACCTCACCAATATCACCTAACATTTTTGTCATTACATCGCCTTTTCTTTGATCTGAATAATAGGAAATAGGTAAGTGAATAATTTTGCTATATAATTTTTCACGTAAATCGGTTAAAACTCCATTTCTCAATACAGTTGATTGGTTTGAAGCTAAATAGTTGAAGAAATTTTTTAATAGAGCAGTAGTAATTACAATTCCAACAACAAATAATAAAGCAGATTGAGTACCACTTTCGTTTGAAATAGTCGTAATTTGATAATTGAAATAATTGTTTAAATATTTACCTATTTTACCAAAACCTTCGTATTGTGGTTCAACAAAAACTTGTTTTGTTTTGTCAAATAAAACATTTAAAGTTGGAATTAAAGTCACCATTAGTAGAGTAGAGAACAAAGCATAAAAAATATTGAATACAATATTTAAGATGGCATTTCTCTTATACTTTTTTACGAAAGGGATTATTTTTTTTAAATTATCATCCATTAGTTTAATTTCATTTCAGTAATAATATTCTGAATTTTCGTATCTAAAAATTTATTTGCGGATTCGAAATCGTTTTTGTCTTCTAAAATAGCATTTACACTAAAATAGAATTTAATTTTTGGTTCTGTTCCGCTTGGTCTGGCGCAAATTTTACTACCGTCTTCTAAATAATAAATCAATACATTCGATTTTGGAATATCTAAATCAAAAGTTTCATTGTTTATTAAATCGCGAGCAGTTGTATTTTGGTAATCTTCAATACAAACTACACGTTGTCCATTGATGCTTTCCATCGGATTGTCGCGTAAATCAATCATCATTTGATTAATTTCAGCTAAACCTTCTTTTCCTTTTTTAGTTAAAGATATTAAATGTTCTTTATAAAATCCGAAATCTAAGTATAAGTTAATCAGTTCGTTGTATAAACTACTTCCAGAAGCTTTTGCTTGAGCAGCAATTTCACAGACCAATAAACAAGCTGCTACGGCATCTTTATCTCTAACCGCGTCGCCCACCATAAATCCGAAACTTTCTTCACCACCACCAATAAATTTCTGATTTGGGAAGTCTTTAATAAATTTTGCAATCCATTTAAAACCGGTTAATCCAACTTTACATTCAATTCCGTAAGCACTTGCTAAATCTAACATCATTGGTGTAGAAACTATTGTGGAACCAATAAATTCTGTACCCGTAATTTTATCAGCACGTTTCCATTGTTCTAATAAAAATGCAGTCATGACCACCATAGATTGGTTTCCGTTTAGCAACATCATTTTTCCGTCGTTATCTCTAACTGCAACACCTAATCGGTCTGAATCTGGATCCGTTCCAATAACAATATCAGCATTTACCTTATCTGCTAAAGCTAAAGCCATAGTTAAGGCTTCTGGTTCTTCTGGATTTGGAGATTTCACCGTTGGAAAATTTCCATCAGGAGTTTCTTGTTCTTTTACGATATTCACATTCGTATAACCTGCTTTTGCTAAAACGGCTGGAATCGATTTTACAGAAGTTCCATGTAAAGGTGTAAAAACAATATTTAAGTTTTCTTTGGCTGTTTTTGGTGTGTTGAAACTCGCATTTTCAACGGTTGAATTAACGAACGCAGCATCAATATCAGCATCGATTAACTCAATTAAATTTTCATTTGCAGTAAACTTGATATCTGAATATTTTAAAGCTTCAATTTCGGTAATAATTTCTCCATCTTGAGGAGGTACAATTTGTCCACCATCTTGCCAATATACTTTGTAACCGTTGTATTCTGGTGGATTATGTGAAGCCGTCAATACAATACCAGCATGACAGTTTAAATATTTTAATGCGAAAGATAATTCTGGAGTAGGGCGCATTTCTGAAAATAAATAAACTTTAATTCCATTTGCTGAAAAAATATCAGCTACCACTTTTGCTAAAGTATCGCTGTTTTTTCTACAATCGTATGCAATAGCGACTTTTAAATCTTCATTAGGAAAACATTTTTTCAAATAATTTGATAAGCCTTGCGTGTTTTTTCCTAAAGTATATTTGTTAATACGATTGGTTCCAACACCCATAACGCCACGCATTCCACCTGTTCCAAACTCTAAGTTTTTATAAAAAGCATCTTCTAAACCTTTTGGGTCGGAAGTCATTAATTCTTTTATTTCTTCTTGTGTGTTTTGGTCGAAAGTAGATGTAAGCCATTCGTTAACTTGATCTAATATATTTTGTTCTATGTGCATAATCTTATTTT